>Ga0187878_1004348_pt1 | contig 11073 bp, 8 predicted proteins | sample June2016WEW_17_1_FD_132979 | JGI IMG/M metagenome (GOLD analysis project Ga0187878, IMG submission 132979) | Peatland microbial communities from SPRUCE experiment site at the Marcell Experimental Forest, Minnesota, USA - June2016WEW_17_150 | ecosystem: Environmental > Terrestrial > Soil >...
AGATGCAGTTCGAGGAATCGGTCGCGTGGATCGAAGGAGGAGTGATCCAACATCACCTCGGCATCGACGGCATCAGCCTCTTTCTCATCCTGCTCACGACGTTTCTCACTCCTCTGGCGATCCTCTCCTCATGGCGCGCCGTAAGCCAGAGGGTGAAGCCGTACATGATCTGCATGCTCTTTCTGGAAACGGGCATGCTCGGCGTTTTTTCCGCGCTCGACCTGGTCCTCTTTTACGTTTTCTGGGAGGTCATGCTGATCCCGATGTACTTCCTGATCGGGGTCTGGGGCGGAGAACGTCGCATCTACGCAGCGGTCAAGTTCATCCTTTACACGATGGTCGGATCGCTGCTGATGCTCGTTGCCATTCTCTATCTTTTTTATCTCAACGGCGCCACCACTTTCGACCTGCCGCAGATCTCGCACAACCTGGCGGCGGGAAGTATCCGGATTAAGACCAGTGAAGAATTCTGGCTATTTATGGCATTTCTGCTCGCTTTTGCCATCAAGGTGCCCTTATTTCCATTTCACACGTGGCTCCCGGATGCGCACGTTGAGGCGCCCACTGCAGGATCGGTAATTCTTGCCGGAGTGCTCCTCAAAATGGGGACCTACGGCCTGCTGCGCTTCTGCCTGCCGCTCTTTCCTACCGCGGCCGTTACGGTCGCTCCCTACCTTTCGGTGCTGGCTTTGATTGGCATCGTCTACGGGGCGCTGGTGGCTATGGTTCAGCCTGACCTCAAGAAACTGGTCGCCTATTCCTCGGTAAGCCACATGGGGCTGGTGGTGCTCGGGATCTTTGCGTTCACACAACAGGGTCTGCAGGGATCGACGCTACAGATGCTGAACCACGGGCTGTCGACCGGTGCGCTCTTTCTTCTGGTCGGGATGTTGTACGAGCGCAGGCACACGCGTTTGATTTCGGATTTCGGGGGCGTGGCGCATCGAAGCCCGGTGCTGGCGGCCCTGTTCCTGGTCGTCACACTCTCTTCGATCGGGTTGCCGGGCTTGAACGGCTTTGTGGGCGAAGTGCTCATTCTGGCGGGGACCTTTGTCACAAATTGGGTATACGCCGCGATCGCTGCGACAGGCATGATACTTGGTGCTGTTTATATGCTCTGGATGTATCAGCGCGTATTCCTCGGCAAGGTGACTCATTCAGCAAACCTTGAAATGAAGGATATTGACATAAGGGAGAAGCTGCTGCTGGTGCCGATTCTGCTGATGATGCTGTGGATCGGCGTTTATTCTACTCCTTTTCTTCATCGCATGGACGCCAGCCTGCAGCTTGTGCAGAAACGCGTCCACAGCGCCCATGCCCCCTCGGGGGGATACAGGGTTGAGCAGCACAAGGCTAATCCGGTGTTCGCTGGAGTATCCAAGTGACCAGTAATGACTATTTCCTTATTCTCCCTCAAATCATCCTGGTACTGGGCGGGATGGTGATCCTCCTGTTGGCGCCCATCACGCCGCCCGAACGCAAGGGCCACAGCGGGCAGATCGCCGTGGTTACCTCATTCCTGGCTGCATCTGTTCTCTCGTTTCAACGGCCCGATCACCCGCGCTCCATCTTCCAGGGAATGTTTATCATCGACCACTTCAGCTGGTTTTTTCAGTGGCTGTTTTTTGTCATCACCGGCTTTTCTTCCTTGATCGCACTGCGCTTTAACGAAAGGGAGTCCATCAACAGGGGCGAGTATTACGCCCTGCTGCTCTTTGCCTGCTCCGGCATGTCACTGATGGCCGCAAGCGGCGACTTGATTCTGACCTTCCTGGGCGTCGAGATTCTGTCAGTCGCCACCTACATCCTCGTAGGTTTCAAGCGGACCGATGCTCGCGGAAACGAATCGTCGTTGAAGTATTTCCTGCTGGGTTCTTTTGCGACGGCGTTCCTCCTTTACGGCATTGCGCTCATCTACGGGAGCACAGGCACGACCAACTATGCGGCTATCCGCACAATCGCCGGCCTTCAGGCCGCGCCCCAAGTGACCATGGTGATCGGTCTGGGATTGCTCCTGGTCGGATTTGGGTTCAAGGTTGCCGCCGTCCCATTTCACGCCTGGGCGCCGGATGTCTATGAGGGGGCGCCAACCGCCGTCACCGCGTTCATGATCGTGGGCCCCAAGGCAGCGGGTTTCGCCGCCCTGATCCGGGTGTTAGTCCAGGCCCTTCCCTCCTTGCAGACTGACTGGACAGCGATTCTGTGGGTTTCCTCCATCCTCACGATGACCCTGGGAAATATTGTCGCAACCTTGCAGTCAAACATCAAAAGGATGCTGGCCTACTCGGCAATCGCGCATGCCGGCTACATTCTTGTTGGAATTGTCGCCAATAGCGCCGCCGGGCATCGGGCGGTAATCTTCTATCTTATCGTCTACACTGCTATGAACCTCGGCGCACTCGCCATCGTGCTTTCCTTAAGCCGTAAGGGTGATCAGCGAGTCAACCTCGAGGACTACGCCGGCCTTGGGAGGGTACAGCCCGTGCCGGCCGCAGCCCTTTCCCTCTTCCTCATTTCGCTGGCGGGAATTCCGCTGACTGGCGGTTTCATCGGAAAGTTTTATCTGTTTAGCGCCGCGATCGAGAAGGGATGCGTGGGCCTGGCAATCGTGGGTGTGCTCAACAGCGTGCTTTCGGTTTATTATTACTTTCGCGTGATGGTGTTCATGTACATGAAGGAGCCACCGCCGGGTGAGATTGAGGCCATGCCGTTGACAATCCTCGCGGCCATAGCTATCGCGGCGATCGGCGTACTGTGGGCGGGAATCTCCCCGAATTGGGTCCTGAATCTTGCCAGTCATTCCATCCTTCCCTTACAATAGTCAGTACTATGAAAGATATCCGCAAGAAGCTTCAGGATCGGCTGAATTTGATTGAGCGCGAATTGCGCGTCGACCTGCCCAAAGAGATCCTTCGCGCCCGTGAACACGGTGACTTGAGCGAGAACGCCGAGTACAAGGCTGCCAAGGAGCGACAGGCCTATCTGGAAGGAAAGAAGGCTAATCTCCAAGCTCGGCTGGCCGCCTTGTCGCTCATCAATCTGGAAAAAATCCCTCACGACCGCGTGGCTTACGGGGCGCGCGTCGTGCTCTATGACTGCGTCAGCGAAAAGGAGATCCAATATACCCTGGTCTCACCCGAGGAATCGGACATCAGCCAAGGCTTGATATCGATCTCGTCTCCCATCGGCCGGAGTTTGCTGGGAAAGGCTGAGGGCGATGAGGTACACATCGTGACGCCTTCGGGACCGAAGGAGTACGAAATCCGCTCCCTCACCACGATTCACGACCTCGAGGAATAAGCTAAAAAAAGAGGCAGAGCAGCCACAAAGAACACGGATGACACGAACTTGAGTGCTCTCAATTCGGGTTCTTCGTGGCTGCTTTTTGTCCTGGTGCCCTAGGTCTGCCTCAACAACAAGATGACCAGGAAGGTCAGCAGGGCCAGGAACTCGATGAAAGCAAGGCCCAAAAAGACGAAGAGTCGAATGATGTCGGTGGCGCCGGGGTTGCGGGAGACCCCTTCGCATGCCGCCGCGATCGCACGGCTTTGCGCGTAGCCGCACCCGGCGGCAGCCAATGCCATGCCGAATACGGAGGATATCAGCAGCCATTGATCTTTCGAAGCCTTGGCCCCAGCTGCTGCCCCTTGCTCGCCTTGAGCGAAAACCGGAACGGCCAGGGTGACGAGCACAAGGCTCAGCAGTAGCGCCAGAATCAACTTTCTTCCCATCAGAAGTCTCCTTTCAAGAGATGCATTAAGCACGGCGGCATTCCAGGATCGATCAGTCCTCTAAGCGGCGGCCGCGTGGGTTTGAGGAGTGGTCGGGTTGGCATGCTCCCCGGCATGTTCCTCCTTGTGCTCCGCGGATTCCTCGACGGCTCCCGAAATGTAGACCATGGTCAGAATCATAAAGATGCCGGCCTGAATCGTGCTGGCGAACAACGCCAGAAACATCACGAGAACGGAAGCCAGGAACGGAAAGATGTGGTTGAGGGAGGAAATGACCAGCTCTTCCGCGAAGATGTTGCCGAAAAGACGCATGCTCAACGAAAGCATTCGGGCCAAATGGCTGACGATCTCAACCGGAAATAACATCGGGGCCAGCCACCAGACGGGGCCTACAAAGTGCGCCAGGTAGGTCCGCAGCCCGTGCTTGCGAATGCCGTGGTAATTGTAATAGATGAAAACGGGAATCGCGCACGATGCGGTCACATTCAGGTTGCTGGTTGGCGAAATGAACCCCGGGACCAACCCCAGGATATTGCCGACCAAGATGTAGATTCCCAGCGTCCCGATCAGCGGCAAGTATGGCCGGTAGTCTTTCCCGATCACTCCCTGCATCAAACCCTGAAGGAAAGCCAATACAACCTCAACCAGATGCTGAGCCCGGGACGGATTTTCCACGCTCAGGCGCCCACGCAGCCACAATGAAAAGGTGATCAGCAGCCACGAGACCAAAAGGATCATCACGATGTGATCCGGCAAGGCATGCTGACCCGCGGCAAGCCGGACTCCGAGAACCCGGGCGAGCGGATCAAACAGGCATTGATTGAGGAAATCCGCTACCGGGCTTTGCTCGTGCATGTTATTTGGGGCTGCTACCGAAAGCTTCGAGGACGCCTTCAACAAAAACGCTGCAGACAAAAACCGCAAAGCCAGCCACTGCAGCGATAATGTCCAAAAAAAGAAAGCGGATCATAGCATACAGGCATAGGGGAATCAATAAAAGGCGCAAAAAAAAGCCTGCTAACACCTTCAGTTTCGAGCCCTTCAGGTCACCAGAGAAGATCGTGTAGATGGTGGATCGCAGCCATAGCAGTTCACCGCCCGCCAGTCCAGCTCCGCCAACAAAGGAGATCGCCTCGCGCCCGCCAAAACAGATCCAAGCCACCAGGCTCCCGACCGCGCTCAATGCGAGGCTCAGCCAGAAAAGCCGTCGTTCAAGCGCCTCCACCCGAGGAGCGGTCATTTTTGTCACTTTCCGGGGCCAGGATCTTGAAGATCTCATAGAAGCCGGCGCCCGCTCCAATAAATGTGAAAGTGATACTTCCCCAAGGAAAGATGTGCAGCCAACGATCGAGCAGGTAATAACCCATCATCCACCCCGCAGCCATCGAGGCAGGTAGAACCATAATGATGCTCGAATATCGGGCCAGGCCCGCTGCGTAGGATCGTTGCCGCGTAGGCTTAGGCCGCCCCTCACCCCTCATGCATTCCCCACTCTGCCAACATCTCCACGCCTAGGGCGCGGAGAGCAGAAAGCGACTATCTTCTTGGACCAACTTTAGAAGCAAGGAGCCAGAGGCGTCAAGCGACAAAGGAGCCGGATTACGATTCAGACAGTGCGCAAAAACGCAGCCAAGAATAACACGGCGCGGCACAGCCTCAACCAAAATCCAAGACCAAGACGCCAAGACCCTAAGACGCCGAAAAGTCGAGGACTAAAACTCTTGGCGCCTTGGAGTCTTGGAGTCTTGGAGTCTTGGCGGTGAAGAATTCTTTCCGCCTTGCAAAGGATTTGCGAGTACGAGATCTGATTCATTGCCGCCGGGTCGCTTTCCGCTTGTGCGCGGCCGTAGCTTGTCCTATAGTAGCTCCCCGTATTGATCCCATGACTGTTGCCATGAGCATAAGGCGCAGTCACTTGCCCGTTATAAACCCAACGGAGGTACCATGATTGCACGCACGTCTATGTCGCAACGCGACATTTCGGAACGTTTCTGTCGAGCTGCGCTGATTCTGCTGGTGGCGCTGCTGCCTTTTGCGCTCATGGCGCAGGGAGGAGGCCAAGCAAATGCGCCAAAGAGCGCTCCGCCCAGTTGGGCGGACGAAATCCTGGCGAAAGAAGGCTATGTCACGCCGCCCCCCGAATTGGCCGATGCGGTATTGGCGCCGCGGTGGCAGAATATCAATCTCTCCAGCGCAAGTCCCGACAAGAAGTGGTTTTTAAACCAGATCGGCGACGGCCCCGTGATCATGAAGACATTCGCGAAGCCATTTGATGAGCTAGGCGGTGTGTTCATCGATTTCAAGGCCAATCGAGCGCGCTCGCTGACCATCAGCAACAACGTCGGCATCCAGATCATCTCTGCAGCGGATGGCTCGAAGAAACAGGTTCAGTTGCCGGCTGGAGCACGCGTGACGAACGCCACCTGGTCGCCTGACAGCAAGAGCATCGCCTTTTTCGTCCACACAGAAGATGCGACTCACATCTGGATTGCCGATGTCGCTACCTTGAAAGCGCGGCAGTCGACGAAGACTCCCGTGCTGGCAACCTTGAGTACGGCCTTGGATTTTACCGAGGACGGCACGCAGATAGCGACGGTGCTGATCCCCGACGGGCGCGCGTCCAGACCGCAGGAACCGGCGATACCGACCGGGCCAGAGGTTAAGACCGCTATGACTGGCGACAAAGATCGCCTGCGCACTTTCCCCAGCCTGATGACGCAACCATACGAATTCCAATTGCTGGAGTATCACGCGACGGGCCAGATCGCGCTCATCAATGTCCAGACCGGCACTGTGAAAAAAGTGGGCCAGCCGAAAATGGTGCGCTCGTTCGATGTATCTCCGGATGGCAAATACATGCGCGTCACCTGCATTCAAAAGCCATTCTCCTACATTGTCCCGGTCAGCAACTTCGGCACTGTCGAAGAAGTTTGGGATACTGCCAACGGCACCGTCCTGAAAGAGCTGAACAAGCGGCCGCTCAATCTGGGCGCCGCTCCTGATGACACGACCCCGCCCGCACCCGCGCCGACACAAGCGCCCGGTGGCGGCCGCGGTGCTGGAGCCGAACAGCAGGGAAAACGCGAAATGGCGTGGCGGACGGACGGCCAGGGATTTACCTATCTGGAGCAGGATCCGGCGCCCGCCGGAGCTGCCGGCACGACAGGTCGTGGCGGTGCGGGAGGACGTGGTGGCGCGGCGGCTCGGGGAGCAGGCGGCGCGGCGGCGGCCGGTGATGCAGCCCAGGGCCGAGGCGGCCAGCAGGGTCCTCCGCGAAAAGATCGCGTGATGCAATGGCTGCCCCCGTTCGACGACAAGAGCACCAAAATAATCTATGAAAACAACACCCGCATGTCGAATCACCGCTACTCACCCGACATGCAGGTTCTCTTCTATAGGGAAACCAGCGGCCAGAATACCACGGATTACGCCGTCTACCTGAGTGACACGACCCACCGCTACACCCTGACACATTTCCGCACCGATGATCCGAATCCCGGAAATCTTGTGGGTCTGCGTGGCGGCGGTGGCGGCGGCCGGGGAGGTGGCGGCGGCGCTGGTGGCCGGGGAGGCTTCGGCGGTGGCGGTGCCGGTCCGGTCCTGCTCTCAGCCGATCATAATAACGTCTTTTATCAGGGCGTTTTGAATGACAAGAACCCCGAGCAAGTCGGTCCGAAGACTTTCATCGACAAAGTGGCGATTAAAACCGGAGATAAGTCGAGGATCTACGAGAGCGACAACAACGACGTCTATGAAAGCGTATCGACGATCGTCGATATAGATTCCGGCCGCTTCATCGTTGAGCGCCAGGGACCTACCCAGGTGCCGCAGAACTTCCTCCTGGAAGGTACCAACCGTAAACAGCTCACTGAAAACAAGGACCTTTTCGCAGATCTGACGAGCGCTCCCAAACGCCGCATCCTGGTCCAGCGGGCCGACGGCATCCACTTCCGGATACGCATAATCCTGCCGCCGGGCTACAAGGATGGAACCCACCTGCCGGCTATTTTCTGGCTCTATCCCAGCGAGTTCGACACCCAGGATGCAATCGAAAGGACGGACCGTACCTTCAACAAGAACACCTTCGCGACTTTCAACACTCGGTCGATGGAATTCTTCGTGAGGCTCGGCTATGCCGTGGTTCTCGACACTCCCGGCAACATACCGATCTTCGGGCCGCAGGGTCAGCAGAACAACAACTACGTAAACGACCTGCGTAACGATCTGTCGGCCATGATCGACGAGTTGGATCGCCAGGGTTACATCGATCGCACACGACTCGCCATTGGCGGCCATAGTTACGGCGCTTTTACCACGGTCAACGCCATGGTGAATACGCCCTTCTTCAAGGCTGGGATCGCGGGAGACGGAGCTTACAACCGCACACTCACTCCGAACGGTTTCCAGAACGAGCGCCGTGATTTGTGGGAGGCTCCGAATGTATACCTCTCGATGTCGCCGTTCCTGTCTGCCAACAATCTCACCGGCGCCCTGCTGATGTACCACGGCCTGCACGATCAAAACGTGGGGACGGATCCGGAGAACTCCGTCCGCCTGTTCCACGCGCTCAATGGGCTGGGCAAGACTGTCGCCATGTACCGCTACCCGCTGGAGGACCACGGCCCGGCCTGCAGGGAAACGCTGCTCGACCTGTGGGCGCGCTGGTCCGCGTGGCTTGACAAGTACGTCAAGAACCCTCAACCGAAAGAGCCGCTGAAGCCGCAGCCCGGCGACGCCTCAAAATAACGTCGGCCCTGAGGCAAGCAATCCTATCGCAGGGAGCGTCCGGAATGCCTTCCGGGCGCTCCCCTGCAGTTCACTGCACTGCTTTGCCGACCACGAAATACACGACACGGACAAGGTTGATTTCCGTCTGCCTTGTGTATTTCATGGTTTTTTTGTTGGTGCAAATTCTCTTTTGTGAAACCGTGGATATTTGATAGGCTTCCTTGCGCCGGAGAGGTACCGAAGTGGTCGTAACGGGCTCGACTCGAAATCGAGTTAGGGGCCAAAAGCCTCTACGTGGGTTCGAATCCCACCCTCTCCGCCAAGTAATCGTATTTCATCCGATAAAGTCGCGAAAATAACACACGCGTTCCATCAACACCGGATTCCTGGGCCTTGGTTCGCTCGGCGCGAGCCATCCCCCCGCACGCAGCGCCTGTCCCTCAATTATCAATCGCAGCCAAACTCACGCACAAACGCCGGCAGCTGCGTAAGCGGTGAGTTACTAATCAGTTCATTGGTCAGTAGACGCCAGGCATAAAATCCCAGGCATGGCTGCAACCAACCAAAAATAAAAGCTCACCGCAGAGACGAGGAGAAAACAAGGGAGTTTCCACAGAGATTTGGTGTCCGTGGTGGCGCATTTTGGTGGCTTCGGCAGCTGTCGCGCCGTAGCGAAAATCTTAAAACCAGTAGACGAAGGCAAAAGTGCGGCTAAGCGTGATCCCGGGGCTTGCCCGAAGCTCATCCTCACGGCACTAAGGCACTTGCCAGGTCCGGCACCGATCCCACAACTGTTCGCTTGGTTGGAAGTGATCGAAATCTGCATCATCCATTGCCTCGGCGCGTTCCGCGTCCTGGTTGTCATGACTTTAGAAATGCAAAAGATGTTTCTGAATTTTCCCGAGCGCGGTGCGCGGCAGCTTGTCGACGACGATGAAGGACCTGGGGACCTTGAACGAAGCCATGGATGCGCGGCACGCAGCTTCCAGGGCCGCGGTATCCGGCGTGCCTCGTGGTACGATGTAGGCAACGGGCACTTCCCCGCGCAACGCATCGGGGACACCGACAACCGCCGCCTCGGCAACCGATTCCTGTTCCTCGAGAAACTCCTCGATCTCGCGCGGATAAATGTTGAAGCCTCCTGAAATGATCAGGTCGCTCCGCCGTCCCTGCAACGTGTAATAGCCGTCCGCCGAACGGACGGCCAGGTCCCCGGTACGGAAGTAGCCGTTGACGAATGCAGCCCGGGTTGCCTCTTCCCGTTTCCAGTACCCGGAGATCACATTCGGGCCGCGAAGGTAAATCTCGCCGGTCTCCCCGTCCGGCACCGGATTGCCTTCCGGATCCAGCAGCCGGACCGAGACACCCGGCAAAGGCAAACCCACGGTTCCGGCGCGGCGTTCGCCCGCATAGGGATTGCTGATGTTCATGAGCGTTTCGGTCATGCCGTAGCGCTCCAGGATCACATGTCCAAATAGCCTGTGGAAGTCTTCGCGCACCTGTGCCGGCAGCGGGGCGGAACCGGATACGAACAGCCGCATGAAGCCGCCGATCTCACTTGCGTGGTCGGGTAGCGTGTCGAGCAAGCGCACGTAGATCGTCGGCACGCCGAAAAACAGCGTGGGCCGGAAGTCGAGAAATTCGGCGACGGCAGACTGGTGATCGAAACGCTCCAGGAGCCGCATCCGGCAGCCACTGATCAGCCAGACATGCAGCCCGTTGCCGAGCCCATGAACATGGAATAGCGGCAACGGAAGCAACAAACGTTCAGCCGCCGAAATCTGCCAGCATGTGAGCAGGTTGAGCGCATTGGAGGCAAAGTTCTTGTGGCTTAGGATCGCGCCTTTGGATGCGCCCGTAGTGCCTGATGTATAGATGAGCGCAGCCGCGGCATCACCGTCGAGCGTGACTGCGGGCCGTTCGCTGCTCAGGGGGATCGCTTCCGCGGCCAATTCTTCCGGGCGCCAAATCTGCACTCTGCCGGGAAACTGTTCCGCTGCCGTCACCACCGCCCTGGGCTCGGCATCGTTGAGAATATGGGCAATCTCGCGCTCCTTGTAGAGGATGTTGATCGGGACGAAGATTATTCCCTGTTTCACGCAAGCCAGGAATAGATCAATCATCTCGACGCAATTGGCGAGGTACACTCCGAGGCGGTCGCCGGCACACAGCCCCCGCTTCGCGAGAAGCCGCGCCATGCGGTTGCTTCTGACATCGATTTCGCCGAACGTGAATTGCTGCCCGCGAAACTCGAGAGCCACCTGGTCGCGCCGGCACTTAAAAGAAAGGTCGAAAAGGTCGCTCAGGTTCATGAGTCGTGAATTCCACGCGTGCTCATCAGAACCAGCAGAGAGAAGCATCCCAATGCAAGGAAGCTGGATTGAAAGCTCCCGCTCCAATCAACGAGCCGGCCGATCATCGGCGGAGCGGCCAGAATCATGATAATGCCGAGCATGTTTACAAGGCCCATGGCCGCACCTGCCCGCCCAGGGTAGAGCGCTGCGGCGCGTGTGAACAGCGCGGCATAAGGAAATCCGCAACCCGTACCGATGAATACCACGGCAAGCGCGGTCGAGACTACCGAGCTGCCCCCAAGCGCCAGCAGAAAACAGCC
>Ga0187878_1004349_pt1 | contig 11071 bp, 5 predicted proteins | sample June2016WEW_17_1_FD_132979 | JGI IMG/M metagenome (GOLD analysis project Ga0187878, IMG submission 132979) | Peatland microbial communities from SPRUCE experiment site at the Marcell Experimental Forest, Minnesota, USA - June2016WEW_17_150 | ecosystem: Environmental > Terrestrial > Soil >...
ATCGATATAACGCAGGAATGCCACCCGCCATTCTCCATAATCCACCAGCGGTTTATATCCTTCTCCAATAAGATCATAAATTTCAAGCATTTTTTTGTCCATTGCGCTTCATGGCTGCCCACCTAGCCAAACCTCCACCAAATGTTCGTCTCCCAGCAAATCATGGGGGACGAGATTCCCCGGGTAATCTATTTCATTTATATGCATTTTAATCACGCCCTTGCAAACACCATCCGGATTGTGGACAGTTATTCGGAGTAATTTACCCCTAAATTTACGCACCGCTGAAAAGCCCTTCCAAATGGATGGGATACAGGGATCAATCCGAAGGCCATCTATTTCCGGACGCAGTCCCAAGAAATATTGAGTGGCACTGAAATATGACCAAGCTGCTGCACCGGTTAGCCAAGGTGTGCGGGTATTGCCAGGACGCGGAGAAAACGGTGAGTAGGTAGTTTGCGCTTGCACGTATGGTTCGCTTTGACGGATTTCTGCCCTGGAATTATAGGCAGCCGGCATAGAGGCACGCAAATATTGGTAGGCTCGATCTCCATGTCCCAACATGCACTCAGCCATCACTCCCCACCCCTGGGTGTGATTGAAGATTCCGGCGTTCTCCTTGATCCCCGGGTTAAAAACCACGGCGCGCATAACATCAATAGGAGTTTTAATAAATGGGGGCGAGGAAAGCATTAATCCATATGGGGTTGCAAGACGTTCCTGTACGGTCTGCATACATTTTTCAGCTTGTGCGGATGTAGCTGAACCGCTGATAACCGACCAGACCTGGGTGTTCAGGTAGATCTGGCCTTCTTCATAATTTTTTGTCCCATAAAACGTGCCATCTTCCCCAATTGCCCAAATAAACCACTCACCATCCCAAGCGCAAGCTTGAACACTGCAGTCCAACTCTTCCCTCACACGCAGTGCCCATTCAGCTTCTTCGGTTTTTTTCAATCGATCGGCTATATCAGCAAAGATGGATAACCCCAACCTGACTTGGAAAGCGACAAACAGGCTCTCTCCATAGTAACCTAATTTCAGGCAATCATTCCAGTCAGCAAGTAAACCACAAGGGAGGCCGTGTTTTCCGATCCTCATAATGTTAAATTCCAAAGCCCGTTTTAAATGATAAAACACGCTATCTTCACCCTCATCAGCGTATGGCAATATTTTGTCGTAGAAATCCAAATCCCCCGTCTCGCTCACGTAAGCGGGAATGGAGTTAAAGAACCACAAACAATCGTCTGAACGGTATTCTTCCGGTACCGGAGCCTTTTCATGACCCGGGTTGTGCCTAAAGGGATGGATGATTTGCATAGCCCCCCCGCTCGAAACCTGCCCGGTCAACATTAATTCGATACGCTGTCTCGCCTCGGCAGGAACAGCAGACACTACACCCAAGATATCCTGAACCGAGTCTCGGAATCCCAATCCATCCCGCTCGCCATTGTAAACCAAACTAACAGAACGTGACCAAGCGAAAGCCACCAAGCTATTGTACAAACCCCACACATTTATTGTATGATTGAATTCCACATCCGGTGTTTCAACCACCAAACTGCCCAATTTTTCGTGCCAATGTTCTTTAAGTTTGCTGAGTTCATTTTCTGCACGCTCAAGGGATCCAAACTCTGACAGTGTTTTCCTCCCAATCGTACGGGCATCGCCGATGCCCATCAGAACCAATAATTCGCGGCTTTCTCCAGGTTGAAGGGAAAGGTCGGTGTGCAAACTGCCACAGGCGTTGTCTCCGTATGCTTTGCTATTCGAACAGCGTCCCCACTCGACCGCCAGCGGATTTTGATAGCTTCTATAAGGACCAAGAAACGCCTCACGACTGGTGTCAAAACTTTCTACTGGATTGCCCACCAGACCCATCCAAATGTGCTGGGCTATGTCATGAATGAAAAAATTTCCATGAGCAGGTGTCAGGTTATCTTGGATGGCTATACGTATTAAATTGCTATCTATCCGCTCTCCGCGGACGATGAATAGAGAATATTGTAGATTTACCTGGTCCTGGAAGGTATCCCACTGGTTGGTAAACTCGCAAAATGTGAACAGGGAGAGGTCCCGTGGGCGATCACTTTCGTTTGTGACCTTTACTCTCCAGTATTCGAACATGCCCTCCAATGGAACAAAGTAAGTCGTTTCAGTGGCAATCCCTGAATATATGGATTCGATAATCGTATAAGACATGCCATGCCGGCAAGTGGATAGAAACTGATCAAGCGGTTTTCCGACTGGTTGCCAGGAAGCTGACCAGTAATCCTTAGTCTGGCAGTCGCGCAAGTAGATATAACGTCCAGGCTGGTCCATGGGAACGCTGTTAAAATGTAGACGCAGAAACCGACCACGGGCCCCTGATTGGTAGAACCCGTATCCACCAGCGTTATTGGTAATAATTGCCCCATAATTGGTAGACCCCAAATAGTTACTCCACGATTGCGGGGTATCTGGTCTAGTGATGATATACTCTTTGGCTTTGTCGTCAAAATATCCGTATTGCATTATCCAATCCTGACTTTCACATGTACTTCCTTAGTTCCGAGAGGTGGGATTGGTACGATTGTGGCTTCAAGAGGTTTCCCATCTACCTCCAAATGGATCTCATTTCCAACTCCGCGGCGATCTGCTTTAATAACATAGCTTACTCCTCGGAAATTCCTTATTGCCTCAAAGCCTGTCCAACCAGACGGCACGACCGGATTAATTTCCAATCCATCATAAGCTGGTCGGATACCCAATATCCACTGGGTGATGGCAACGTAGTTCCAGGAAGCCGAACCTGTTAACCAGGAATTTTTTGCTTCGCCATGCATTAAAGCATCTTTGCCGGCAATCATTTGAGCGTAAACATAGGGCTCGCAGCGATGCAACTCGCTAATATTTTCACGAGCAGATGGATTAATGCGCAAGTAGTAGTCGTAAGCGAGGTCGCCATTTCCGATTTTCGCCTCTGCAATCATGATCCATGGGTTCGTGTGGCAGAAAATTCCCCCATTTTCCTTATATCCAGGCGGGTAGGACGAAATCTCCCCAAGATTGAGATAATAACGCGTGTAGGCAGGTTGAAGTAGAACAATTCCATGTTTGGTAGCCAGGTGGTTCCATACCGAGTTAAGAGCCTGGGCTGCGCGACCATCCTGCACGCCAAGACCAGCCATGACACAAATCCCTTGTGGTTCAATAAAGATTTGTCCCTCCTCGCACCCTTTTGATCCAACCGGTTTCCCAAAATCATCAAAGGCACGTCGAAACCATTCGCCGTCCCATCCAGCAGTCCAAATGGCATTTTCCATATCTGCGATACTTTGCACCATAGTTGGAGGAAGGGAGCGGGAGTTAATATCAGCAGCCTTTTTCCCCCGCCTGGCGCTTAACTTTTTATCCAATTCCACCATTTCGCGTGCAACCAGCACGAATAGTCCAGCAATAAATACACTTTCTGCGACTTTGCCGTCTTTATTTATCGTGGTTTGGAACGATTGGCCAGGTTGTTCAGAGAAACAATTAAGGTTTAAACAGTCGTTCCAATCAGCATGTCCAATCAAAGGTAAACCATGGGGTCCCATGCGCTGCAGCGTGTACTGGATCGAACGTTGCATATGTTGATATAGCGTTTCCTCTGAACCAACTTTCTGGTTGTATGGAATTAATATGTCGAGAATATCCCAGTCACCCGTCTCTTTGATGTAGGCAGTTACCGATAAAATCAACCAAAGTGGATCATCGTTGAATCCGCCTCCTATGTCATCATTCCCTTGCTTAGTCAGCGGCTGGTATTGGTGATAAGCCCCACCACTCGGTAATTGCGTGGCGGCCAAATCCAGTATTCGTTCACGGGCTCGCCCAGGAATCAAATGCATAAAGCCGAGCAAATCCTGATTAGAATCACGGAAACCCATACCACGCCCAATCCCTGATTCGAAATAAGAGGCGGAACGCGAGAAATTAAACGTCACCATTACCTGGTAAGCATTCCAGATATTTACCATGCGATTGGTATGCTCATCTGGTGTGCTCACTTGCAATTTACCCAACAATCCGTCCCAATAAGTTCGCAAATCCTGAAATGCCTTGGTAGATTCACCGGCCTGCAAATAGCGGGCAATCACTGGTTTCACAGTGCGCTTGTTGATAGTTTGCAAATCCGACGATTCAAATTTTTCCATTTGTGGGTTTTCGTGGTAACCCAGGACAAAGATGATTTTCTTTTGTTCACCTTTCTCCAGATGAAGCTTTACATGTAGAGCACCAATCGGCTGCCATCCGAGAGCAATTGAGTTATTCATCCGGCCATTTTCCACTGCCAGAGGTAAATCCCAGCCCCGATAAGATCCCAAGAAGGATTCGCGTTCCGTATCAAACCCTGCCAACGGCTCAGAACATGCAAAATACGCGAAATGGTTCCTGCGTTCACGATATTCGCTCTTGTGGTAAATTACATTGTCAACGACCTCAACTTCACCGATGGAGTAATTTCTTTGGAAATTTGCAGCATCATCCTGGGCGTCCCAAAGGCAGAATTCCACAGCCGAAAAAACAGACAAATTTGCGGGTTGTTCACTCAGGTTCGACAGGGTTAATTCCCATATTTCCAAGTTATCTCCAAGAGGGATAAAGAACCGGAGTTGAGATTTAATCCCAGCGACTTTGGAAGTGATATTGGTGTATCCCATTCCATGGCGGCATTCATATTCGTCCAGGGGATGGCGTACCGGTTGCCAGGATGGCGACCAAATTAACGGGCTGGATGAATCATCGTCCCGTAGATAAACGCAGCGCCCACTTGAATCCAAGGGAGCATTGTTGTAACGATAGCGGGTGAGACGGCGAAGGCGGGCATCTCTATAAAAAGAATATCCGCCCCCGGTGTTAGAAATTATTCCAAAAAAACCCTCGCAACCCAAATAATTAATCCACGGCAATGGGGTATCCGGCCGTTTGATCACATATTCACGGTGCTGATCGTCAAAACATCCAAACTGCATCTTATCCTCTCGGCGATAAATATAGAAGGTCTTTCAAAATGGAATTACCAGATGCGACTGGGCTTCAACCGAAGATTTATATCGAGAATTATTTTAAACCGACCGCGCGAGGTAAAAATTCCCGGGACGCAGGAATTGATTAAATAATTAGCCTTATTTGAGCTAGCAAGACATCCACTAAATCTTCCGGAGATATTGGCAAAGCATTCTCCTGGAAATGGAGCGCGTTCAGCAAAGGTATTTCCATCATAAACCCCAACGCCTCCATCCTGTCTGCCTCCCCTCCGCCAAAGTTGACCTGTATCTGAGTTTCCATTTGTTGAAGTAAGGGGGCGATGACATCCTTGCCGCGTGGATCTTCAATCCAGGCACGCACGGTCGATTCGCGGTTCAGCAAGCTGGGGAGTTCCTGCGAGGACTCTAATGTGACGGTCTGGATGCAGCGGATGTCGGCAGACGAAGCCCCGATCAGGATGTCGAACTCGCCATTTTCAGTGATCCACTGGTGGAAGGCAGGATGGTAATAGGCAAATGCGCGGAAATCGAGCGCCAGGGAAACCGTCCTGGTTTCCCCAGGTTGGAGCTCAATTTTGGAGAAGCCTTTAAGCTCCTTGGGTGGGCGAACCAATCCGGATTTATGATCATGCACATACACCTGGACCACTTCCTTGCCGACTGCCTTGCCAGTATTGGTCACATCCACAGAAACAGTCAGCCCATCCTTATCTTTGAAGGTTGTCGCCGACACCTTGGGATTTTTATAAGAGAAAGTGGTATAGCTCATCCCGTATCCAAAGGGGAACTGCACCCGCATTTCTTTGGCGTCATAATAACGATAGCCGATGAATATACCCTCGCCGTAACGCACCTCTCCATTCCCTCCGGGAAAGTTAATGCAGGCGGGTGTGTCTACCAGCTTAAGCGGGTAGGTTTCTGCCAGCTTGCCAGAAGGATTGACCTTTCCATAAAGGATATCGGCAATTGCCCCGCCGCCAGCCTGTCCCATCATCCAGGCCTCAAGCACAGCAGCTGTTCCGTCTATCCATTCGCTCATTACCAACGGGGCGCCATTATTCAGGATGACGACGGTTTTAGGTTGGACAGCTGTTACCGCCTTGATTAATGAAACCTCCTGCGGGGTCAAGTCGAGGTCAGGACGGTCGTAGCCTTCCGACTCCTTGGAATCCGGCAGGGCAAGATAAAGGAGGGCTACGTCGGCAGAACGGGCGTTCTTTACCGCCTCATCAATAAGGTTCTGATCGATCGCATTGCCCACCGGATATCCCTCGGAAAAGGTCAACTCGGCATTCCCGGCTAATATTTGCAGTTCTTTAAACGGATTATCAACCCTGGTGGGGTTGATGTACGAACTGCCTCCGCCCTGGAAGTGCGCCTCTTCGGCAGAGTGACCGATGACAGCTATATGTTGCTGCCCCTTCAAAGGCAAAATTCCGTTATTTTTTAACAAGACCATGCCTTCTCCAGCAATCCGGCGCGCCAGGTTGTGGTGCGCAGCAATATCAAATGGACCACCTTTAGGAGTCCCAGCAGCCATAAAGACGACACCCAGGATCCGTCGGACGGATTCATCCAGTACAGATTCGTCCAGCGTGCAGGAGCGGACAGCCTCCACAACTTCCTTTACCCGCCTTTCCCTTGGGCCAGGCATTTCCAGATCCAGACCGCCCTTCAAAGAGGCAACCCGGTCGTGAACGGCACCCCAGTCAGAGACGACGAAGCCTTCGAATCGCCACTCTTCCTTTAGAATATCCACCAGCAGCTGGTAATTCTCGGAGCAGTAGGCGCCGTTGAGCTTGTTGTAAGCGCACATCACCGTCCATGGCTTTGCTTTTTTAACAGCAGTTTCAAAGGCAGCCAGGTAAACCTCTCTCAAGGTACGTTCGTCCACTTCGGAACTGATGGTATGACGCTGGGTTTCCTGGTTGTTGACAGCGAAATGCTTAAGGGAAGTGCCCACACCTTTGCTTTGCACGCCGGCAATATAGCTGGCAGCTATTTGACCAGCGAGATATGGATCTTCAGAGTAATACTCGAAATTGCGGCCTCCCAGGGGAGTACGCTTCATGTTCACTCCCGGCCCGAGCACGATATCAACTTTCTGAGCAATGCACTCCTCCGCCAGCGCTTGACCCATGGTGTGGATTAAATCCAGATCCCAGGTGGACGCCATACATGAAGCGGTTGGGAAGCAGGTAGCGGGCAAGCTTGCTGCAATCATGTCGTTTATATTTACGATGTGTCGCAAGCCGTGCGGCCCATCAGAAACCGTTAATTCCGGCAGACCAAGGCGCTCGATCGGAGTCGTCGTCCAGGGACTGGCCCCGGTACATAGAGCGGCTTTTTCTTCAATCGTCATTTTTTCAATCAAATCGTTTATATTCGCCATGATTTATACCCTTTCGATGTCCTGGTCTTAAAGCGTAGATTACGCCGATTTCAGTTACTGGACTTACCAAGTGACAATTTTAAATCCAAGATAATTAACCTTCAGCGCTATGCGAATAAGAATCGTATACGGAACGAATGCGCAAAGACTTACGCGCCCGACTCAAAGTCCAACCGACAGGTAGCGGGCAAGATATCCGTAATGTTCGACCTGGAGGAAGATTAAAGTAATTATCGCTAAAGATGGTATCGATGCCCGTCAGAGATACCTCCACCAGGAGCGCCAGAGAACGGGATGTCAGATCAAAGGTCAAATTACCCCTCTCTCGACAAAAGTCAACTGAAATTGCTGGATCTTCAAGGGATAAATGTTTGATTGGGGCAAAACCCGCTATTTGTCGAACAACAAACCGCTCTCCCTGCCAAAGATCAGCAATAAAAACAAGCGTGCGGATATTGTCATCCGTGATGTGGTCGGAAAAGTTAAGCAAGCATACCTGGGTTGCTGCCTGCGGGGCAGCATTGACTTGCTCTCGGCCCGAAATTAGCACTTTCCCAGCGAGTGTCTCAAGCGACCAACGCAATTCGCCCTCCCAGGGTACGAGCGAGTCATTGGAGACATACACTCCCTGTTCGGTCGATCTGTCTTCAATTGAAAGCATCAGGGGCGCATAGAAGCGCCGCGCACTGTAATGCAGTGCCTTCCAACGCCCGAAGAAATCCAGGCTGGACCAGGAGGCCACCGGCCAGCAGTCGTTAAGCTGCCAATAAAGGATCCCGGCGATGCGATCTGGATGACGACGCCAGTGTTCTACCCCATAACGGATCCCTTCTGCCTGAAGAGCCATGCTCAGGTAAACCAAAGAGGCAAAATCCTTGGGCAGCCGGAACGTGTCCAGCATTTGCCCAACCATTATGGAGTTACCGCTGGCGTTCTTCTGGTGCATTTCCATGATATAGGAAGTCATGTTCCAGTCGGCTTCATTTGCGTAGGTGCAGATAGTCGCCAGGGGCGGAAGCGCCTGGAAACCGAATTCACTCATGAAACGCGGGTATTGATCACGATACGAAGTGAAGGGTTTACGCCCATGCCAAACGTCCCAGTAATGGGAATCTCCCTGATCCTGGCCGTTTGGATTTTCAAATGGGGTATCGGAGGATGGCGAACTGGGCCAGTAGGAATGATCAGGGTCCTCGGCCTTGCACCAATCAGGCAATGTATGATGGAAGAACCGATCGTAAGCTGATTTTAAATCCTGCAGTTCGGGAGCCTTCCAATTCCAGTCGACCCAACCCCATTCCATTTCGTTGTTACCGCACCAAAGGGCAAGGCTGGCGCGATGGCGCAGACGGCGAACATTCTCAGCTACTTCCACTCGGACATTTTCAAGAAAATCGGGTACATCCAACGGATAAATACTGCAGGAGAAAATGAACTCCTGCCAGACCAGAATCCCATAACGATCGCAGAGATCGTAAAAGCGTTCTTCTTCATAGAAACCGCCACCCCAGACGCGCAGCATATTCTGGTGAGTGTCGGCTGCGGAACGTATGAGGCTTTCAAGAGAATTACTCGTAATCCGGGTTGGGAAGGAATCGGCTGGGATCCAGTTAGAGCCCTTTGCAAAGATCGGGATGCCGTTAACCACAAAAATAAAGGAGCGCCCCCACTGGTCATCCTGCTGACGCAATTCAATCGTACGCAGTCCGACCCGATACTGATACTGGTCAAGCAGTCCCGATTCGGAATCATCATTGCGCAAAAGTGAGACTTCCACCTGATAGAGCGGCTGCCCACCATAGCCATTAGGCCACCAAAGCTCAGGTCTTGGGACCGGCACCTTTACAATCGCCCCATTTTGAGCATTAATGGCCTCTTTTTTTTCGAGGACCCCACCATCCGGCGCCGTGATTCGTACTATCGCTGCAACCGGCACCTTGCCCCAGCGTTGGACGTCAACACGGACTTCGAGAGCGACCTGTCCACCGGTATGGTCCTGGCGCAGATGGACCTTGGTAAGGCGAGCCTCACTAAAGCCCTCCAGGCGGATATCCTTCCAAATACCAATTGGTGGCAGCCGCGGGCCCCAATCCCAGCCAAACTGGCATGGAGCCTTACGGAGATGGGAACCGCCAGGAATCGCTTGGGAGACGCCGGGCAGAATACGCATGGCCTCCTTTTCTGCCGCGTATTTCACCGGCGAGAAGAATTTAATTATCAGGTCGTTAATTCCCTTGACATTTAATAATGATTTGACCTCCCATTGGTACCGACGGAACATGTTGTCTGTATCCCCAAGCTTATGACCGTTGAGGATTACTGTTGCCAGGGTGTCCAGACCGTCGCAAACCAGCAAAATTTTCTCTTCAGATAGCAACCCGGGTGTGCAGGTGAAACTGGTCTGGTATTCCCAATTGGACTCAGCGACCCACTGGACGCGTTTTTCATTATCAGCAACAAATGGATCCGGAATTCGATCAATGGCCATCAGGTCAGTGTGAACACCGCCAGGAACACTGGCAGGCAGCCATTCTTCTGTTCCCACTTTCTGGAATTGCCATTTGCCCGTCAAAGGTTGAATTTGCATTATGTTATTCGATTGTGCTTGGGACGACTGAAAGTTTTCGATATTTCAGTCACGAGTCTGCAATGGTCTGGCAGGTCATCAACCTGACATCGAAGGTCCCGACCGCCACTCCTTCCCAGATTAAATTAGGGGTGTGTCATGTTTAGAATTCAGAGCATCTCGTTATTTCGTTTGAATCCAAACTTAAGGGGAATGCATTACACAGTTGAGAGGTCCCATACTTCATGGATCTTTGGAACATCACTGATCAAGCGTCGCGTGTACGCCTGTGATGGGTACAGGATCACCTTATCGGCGGATCCGCTTTCAACAAATTTTCCATGCTCCATAATGTATACGCTGTCAGAAATATAATACGCCAGGCCAATATCATGGGTGATGAAAATAAGCGTCATCCCGGTTTCTTTGCGCAGCTGCAATAACATATCCAGGATCGTCGCGCGGCAACAGGCATCGATCATTGAGGTCGGCTCATCAGCCAGCAGGATCTTCGGCTTCAGCAGGAAGATTCGGGCAATCATTAAGCGCTGCATCTGTCCGCCGGAGAGCTCAAAAGGATACTTGTTGGTCAATTCCTCGAACTTCAAATTCACAAAGCTGCAGGCCTCTTTCATCAACTCTACTTTTCTTGCACGCGGAAGGTGTCGACCGCCGCGCATGTAAATACAATCCAAAAGCACGGCGTCGATTTTATTAAATATATTGTATGAAGAGAAAGGATCCTGAAAGATCGCCTGAATGTTTTTCCAATATTCCTGTTTCTTTTTTTGAGTCCTGATATCACGCTTCTTCCCCTGGAAGTAAATCTCACCCTCTGTGGTACTGATCAGTCCCAAAAGCATCTTCGCCAAAGTGGTCTTTCCGCTACCCGATTCGCCCACGATCGAGACGATTTCGCCATTGCAAAAACTAAAATCCACATGATCAACGGCTACACATTTCTGACTGCCAAACCCAAATACCTTGGTAAGCCCTGATCCACTAAGACATGGTGTATTTTCATCAGCCATTTTTATATGCCTCTCTCAATTGTTCTTCAGAAAATATACAGCGGTAAGCGCGACCGTCTCCAACTTCACG
>Ga0187878_1004350_pt1 | contig 11070 bp, 9 predicted proteins | sample June2016WEW_17_1_FD_132979 | JGI IMG/M metagenome (GOLD analysis project Ga0187878, IMG submission 132979) | Peatland microbial communities from SPRUCE experiment site at the Marcell Experimental Forest, Minnesota, USA - June2016WEW_17_150 | ecosystem: Environmental > Terrestrial > Soil >...
CCATCACCTTGTGATACGGCAATATCAAATGCGCGTTCTCACTCAGGCGGAGATTGCCGTGCACCGGGACGCCGCGTGAGGATAGCTCATCCGCTTCCTGCAAAAGCACCGAGACGTCGATCACCATCCCCGCTCCGAGGACGGAAAGCTTGCCCCGAAGAATGCCCGTAGGAATGAGATGGAATGCGTAACGCTCTTCGCCCACCCAGACCGTGTGGCCGGCGTTGTTGCCGCCTTGGTAGCGCACGACCAGATCGGCATCGGCCGACAGCAGGTCAACCACCCGGCCTTTGCCCTCGTCTCCCCACTGACTGCCTACGACAACCGTTGATGGCACGTCGATCCTCTCCGCTGCGGGGCCTACCCCGCGCCCACTGAGTAGCTGGGAATCGTTCGCGGCGCCGGCCGACGAAGCCCGCGCCGACCCAGCCGGGGGAAACAATAAAGCCCAAATGGGGGTTCCATTTGGGCCAGCCGGTACGCCCAGCTCATTCGCTGTCCGGGTGTTCCTCGCATCACTATAGCGAAACCAGGGCGCGTTGTCAAACGCTTCCCCCGCGCGGCTCAGGCGTAGCCCGAACGCGCGGAAGACGATGCCGCCTGCGGCGCGGCGGCACGCCGGGGGGAATGCACAGACCTGTCATCCCGAGCGACTGGCACCCCGAAGTCTGTAGGGCAGGAGCGTGTCTCCTGCCCCTCACGAACTCCTCGCGCGCCCGGCGGAGCCGACCGGAGGGAGGCGACTCCGTTCCTGGCTCTGCGTCCGCACCGTACACCTCGTCAGTATCCAGCCTTGCAGCCCCCCGCGCCGTGCTCTACGGACGTTCGCCCAACACAGTGACATCGGGCGAACGTCTTCTTTCAGGTATTTGCTGGTCTTGTGACGACTTTCGCCCTTACTTCTTTGGGCGAAAGTCATTAGAATCCCCCGTGGAGGCGAGAATCATGGAACTCGATGGCAAGCGCATCGCCGTCCTCGCAGAGAACCTCTACGAGGATCTGGAGCTGTGGTATCCGGTGATCCGAATGAGAGAAGCCGGCGCCAAAGCCACCGTTGTCGGCACGGGCACGGCGGACACATGCACCAGCAAGCACGGCCTGCCTGTTACAGTTGAGGCGACCCCGGGCAAGGTCACCGCGACCGACTTCGATGCAGTCATAGTGCCTGGCGGCTACGCGCCCGACCTGCTACGCAGACACAAGCCGGTGCTCAAGCTCGTGCGGGACGTGTTCGACGCGGGCAAGCCGGTAGCGGCGATCTGCCACGCCGGCTGGGTGCTTGTCTCAGCCGGCATCGTCAGGGGGAAGCGGCTGACCTCCTTTTCTTCCATCAGGGACGACATGGTGAATGCCGGCGCGCGCTGGGAGGACAGCGAAGTCGTGGTCGATGGCAACCTGATTACATCGCGCAAGCCGGACGACCTGCCGGCATTCTGCAAGGCGATCATCCGGGCTCTGACGGAGTCTGCTGCTGAACCTGGGCGAGCCCCAGAGGCGAGGCGCGCCGCCACCAAGCGGAAAGGGAGACGATGATGGGATCGAAAGGATCGGTGTTGAGAGTTGTCGGCATCGCAGGCAGTCTGCGCCGGGCATCGTACAACCGGGGCCTGCTGCGCGCGGCGGTCGAACTGGCCCCGCAGGGTATGGCAGTCGAGACGTTCGAGATCGGGGAGATTCCGCCCTTCAATGAGGACCTGGAGAGCACGCCGCCTGAGCCGGCGAAGCGGCTGAAGGCAGCCATTCGCGCGGCAGATGCGCTTCTCATCTGTACTCCGGAGTACAACTACGGCGTGCCCGGTCTGCTGAAGAACGCGATTGACTGGGTGTCCCGTCCCTATGGCGACAGCGCGCTCAGCCATAAGCCCGTGGCCCTGATGGGCGCCACCATCGGCATCTCCGGGACCGCCCGCGCCCAGGCCGCGCTGCGCCAATCGTTCGTGTTCAACGACAGCTACTGCATGGCCCAACCGGAGGTGCTGGTCACCAACTGCGCCGACAGGTTCGACACGAATGGGAACCTGACCGATGAAAACACTCGCCAGCATGTGCGCAAGGCACTGGTGGCACTGGTTGAGTGGGCTGGGAGAGTGCGGAGCATATAGGATTGGAGTTGGCCGTGCTCAGACCAGCCCTGGACGCCGAAAACAGTGTTACCTTTGCCCCCGGATCTGCGTCCCTGTAGATGCGGGACGAGTGAGGAGCAGATGGCACTGACGGATCGGCAACTCGTAGCGCGTTCGCGGCAAGGCGACCGAGAGGCCTTTGGCGATCTCGTCGATCAGGACAAGAACATGTGTTATCATCTCGCTCTGCGCTGGTGACCTATCCGGTCACTCATCCGACTTCCGTACAGAGGTGACGGTTTGTGTCGCTAAGCCCCGCCATTGCGAACGGCGAGTTCGAGACGATAGTGCGGACGGGTCAGCAGGCCGTCATGCGCTACTTGTGCGCGCGGACGCGCTCTCTGACGGAGGCCGAGGAGTTAGGGCAGGAGACGTTTGTGCGCGCCTACTGCGCGATGTCCCGGGGAGAGCGGCCCCGACGCACCATCCCTTGGTTGCTCACCATCGCCCGCAACGTATTCGTGGACGCGATGCGCAGCCGCCGCTATGAACAGGAGGCGCGAGCTAGGCTAGCGCTCATGGTGGGAATGCAGGTGGATATCCCCTGGCACGAACGGGTCCAGCAGCGCGTGATCGTCGGCCAGGCGCTGGACACCCTGCCCGACGAGCTGCGGGAGCCGGTCCTTCTGCACTACTTCGGCGGACTCTCCGTGAGCGACATCGCCGATCACCTCGACATCACCGCAGGAGCCGTGAAGACTCGCCTCTGGCGCGCTCGAGAAGCCCTGCGGGGTGAACTGGAGGGACTCGTGAGCGATACTGCGGCGAAGGTCAGCATCCCGGCTGATTTGGCGAAGAGGGCGAAGCTGCTGGCGGAGCGCCCGCCAGTGTATGAGAGCATCGGGGTTGGGCTGCACCTGGGAGGCACGCACTGGGCAACGAGTCCGATGTTCGGCCCGGTGCTGCCCGCGGAAGGGCTAAGCCTGGATGACGTTCGGTTCGTCCTGGCGCGGCTGGAAGAGGTGCGGGCTGCGGGAGAGCGTCCGCTGTATGGGAAGGTGAAGCAGCATTGGCCGGCGCCAGAGCTGTTTTACCACTCGGACCCGTTTGCGGCGTGGTCACTGCTCAAGCACGTCGAGGGCGAGATGATCATCACGGACGGATGGCGATTGGGGACAGATCCCGAGGCACCGCGGATCCTCGAGCGGTTCTACAACGACGGCGTGCGCCACATGTGGTTCACGCTGGCGGGCATGGAGCGGACGCACGATGAGCTGTGCCGCAGGCCGGGGGCGTTCAGGGCCGTGGTCACGGCCTGGGACCGCGTGCGCGCCGTGGGTATCGACTTCGGGGGGAACGTCATCGCCTCGACGCGCAACGCCGGCGAGCTTCGTGATATCTCGCGCCTCTACCGCGCGCATGGGTCGGGTAAACACGTCGTCACCTATGTGGCCGGCTGGATGTGGTGCTACCAGGAGTATGAGGATATCCGCCCGAAGCTAGAGGACCTAGCTGGGGTGACTCCTGAGGGCATCGACGCCGTCTGGCTCAACGAGGATTTCTGGGGAAGCCCTTCCGCATTCACCGAAGCAGCACTTATCCGCCGAGTCATGGATGGCGAAGCTCCGGAGCGCGAAATGCCACGTGGTGAGGAGAGAAAACACTCTCTCATCATTTGGATCTACCCGAACTTCGACATACTCTTGTACGACCCGTGTGTGCCGCGAGTGAAGGTGGCGAATATTAAGGAGGATACGCCTGAGCAAGTCTACGAGAAGCTGGCTAATCTGGCGTGGCCACTCGATCCTCCGCCGCTCAAAGAGCTGGCGGAGCTCTACGGTGATAAGGAGAGCCGGAAGGTGTATAACTCGTTCTGGGGTGTGGGCATGAAGTGGCTCGATGCCTGGCAGCAGGAGAACGGCGTGAAATGGGTACCGCTGGGCTACTAGAGGCAGCCGGCCTGCTGCGCAGTATGTGGACAGCTGCATGCGCAAGACGCCTCCTGTGGGCGTCAAGGGCCCGCAATAGGTAGACGTACTTCATGCATGCCCCTACCCCACGTCGCCCCCTCGCTGAAGCCTCGGGGAGCTATGTGAGGCACCCTCGCCTTTCAGATCGACAACGCTGTGTGGGGCAGCCCTCCGCCTCGCAGATCGGCGATGAGCATCCCCTCCGAAGGGTGGTGGAGGCTGCGGGATTCGAACCCGCGACATCCTGCTTGCAAAGCAGGCGCTCTCCCACTGAGCTAAGCCCCCACGCAGACAACAGGGCAGGAGACGAACTCCTGCCCAACCCTCAGGACTATTCGAGTATACCGTATCCGCCCTGCCAGTCAAGGCATGACCGATTCCGGTCGGCTACTTCAGCGCCTCCGCCTGCAGCGCCACTTTCCTGTACGCGTCCACCCACTCGTCGATCCGCTTGGCGTCGAGCTTCTTGAACCACGGAATGCCCATGCAGCGGTCCGACAGCGCCTCCGACACCGGCAGCGTCCCGCGGCCCTGGCGCAGGTCTCGATCCGAGAACGCGATCCGCGTGGGCTTGCCGTCGCCGTATATGTCCGCGGTGTTGAACACGGAATGCAGGTGCAGCGCCATGTTCGCCGCCCGCCATCCGTGCGCGCCTTCGGCATTCGCCGCCTGGAAGAACCGGTCAATCGGCAACCCGCCAAGCTCCTCCGGCACGTAATGCCCGAGCGGGTTATACCAGCCGCCCATGGTTGACCCCGAGCCTTTCGCCGGTCGGTGCGCTCGCAGCCCAGGCACGCCTTCCAGGCCGTCCCAGAAGTAGTTCATCGCCTTCTGAATCTCTTCCATCCGCTGCGGGTAGTGGCGAAGCTGCACCCGCCCCATCGCCGAGCAGGTCTGGCTGATCCGATGTTTGTAGCCACCCAGAGGCAGTTTCACGAACGGCTTCAGCTCCGGGATCGTGATCTCGGCTTCCGTCCGCTCGTAATGCCCCAGCGCGAGCGCCCGCTCGAAGATCACCTGGTCGTTCGTGCACAGCATCCCCGCCTCCCCGACGGGGAACGATTTCCCAGACATCATCGACATCGCCCCCACATCCCCGATGGACCCGACCAGCCGGCCCTTGTAGAGAGCGCCATGCGCGTGCGACACGTCCTCGATGACCCTGATCTTGTGCCTGCGCGCGATCTCCATGATCGGGTCCATGTCAGCGGGATGGCCGCAATAGTGCACGACTACGATCGCCTTCGTTCGCGGCGTGATCCGGTGCTCGATGTCCTTCGGGTCAATGCAGATCGAATCCGGCTCGATGTCGGCGAACACCACCGTCCCGCCCAGGCTGAACACGGGCAGCGCGGACGCCCAATAGGTCAGGCTCGGGCAGATGATCTCATCTCCGCGGCGCACGCCGCAGCCGTACATCGCCGCCAGCAAAGCCGCGGTGCCGTTGCAGAACGCGAGCGCGTGCTTGCTCCCCTGATAGGCGGCATATTCCGTCTCGAACTGGCGCGTGACCTCGCTGCCGGACATGGAGCCCGCGCGGAGCACCGCCAGCACCGCCTGCTCATCTTCCTCAGTGACGATGGGCCAGCGGAAGAGGTCGTCGTACTCGCTCCTGATCGCCTTCGGTCCGCCCAGCAGCGCCAGCTTCTCAGTCGCGGCATCAATGCTCATGCTCGAACCTCCTTCAACGGGTGTGACACATCCATGCACTCATCGTCTTTCTGTGGCGCGTCCGCCGTCCCTTTCCAGAGAGCGGCCCGCCCCGAACGCGAGAGGAATCGCGCGCCCCCGGCGCAAGATTGTAGGCATTCCCTCTTGAGGAACGCGCTATGATCGACATCCACACCCACCTGGGACACTGGGGCCTGACTGACGAGCCGTCGGTCGACGAACACGAGCTTCTCCGTCGCGCTGACGAGTTGGGCATAGACCGATTCGTCATCCTGCCCCTGGGGATGACGCCGGAATGCTTCATGGTGGGCGGCGGCAACGAAGCCGTGCTCGATGCCTGCCGGCGCCACCCCGACCGCATCATCCCCTTCTGCAACATCGACCCCCGCAGCGCGAATTCGCCCGACGCGGACTTTTCGTGGATCCTCGGCCAGTTCAAAGCGGCCGGCTGCAAGGGCCTGGGCGAGTTGACGGCCAACATCCCCTTCGATCACCCACTCTGCATGAACCTCTATCGTCACTGCGGCCGCGTCGGCTTCCCCATCATCTTCCATCTCGCGGTCGCCGTCGCGTACCCGCTCTACGGCGTCGCCGACGAAATGGGCATGCCGCGTCTGGAACGCGCGCTGAAGGAATGTCCCGAGACGACCTTCATCGGCCACGCCATGGCCTTCTGGTCCGAGATCGCGTCGAATGTGGACGTGGCGACTCGCGGCGACTATCCCGAGGGAAAAGTCGAAGGTCCCGGGCGAACCGTACAACTGCTCAAGCAGTACCCCAACCTCTACGCCGACCTCTCAGCCGGCAGCGGCTTCAACGCCATCAGCCGCGACCCGGAGTTCGGCTATTGGTTCTTCGAGGAATGCCAGGACAAGCTGCTTTTCGGCACCGACATCTGCCACGTCAACCAGCAAGTGGACATCGTGCCCTACATCAGCACCGCCCGCGCCGAGGGGCATATCTCCGAAACCGCCTACTCGAAAATCGCGCAGAAGAACGCGGAGAGGGTGCTGGGGGTGTGAAGAAGCGCAACTCGCAGTAGGGAAGCAGGCGTAGCCTGCTCAAACGGAGACCTCCACGCGCCACGTACCAACAAAACTGGAGACGGGCTCGTCCCCTCCGACCGTCTGAAGGTACGCGGCAATCGCCTCCTTGATATTGGCCTCCAGAGTCGGCATGTCAGGAGCCTGTGTGTAGCACCCAGGCAACTCCACGACCTCGCCGACGAGCCAGTGGCTTTCCGGATCGCGCTCGACTACCAGCGTAAATGCTCTGTTCATGGGCTTCGCTCCGCAGTCAGTATAGCACGGATTGGGCGCGCCACCAGCGAGCAAAGGACGCGCTCAGCCGCCTGCTTGATCGTGCCACCTGGCTGCTAATTCGGCGATCTGGCAAACAGCGCGTAAGTGCGACTGTTCTCCGTGACCGGTGCACCCTTCACGTTCCCCCAAGCGCCGGTCAGGGCGAAGCCAGACTCAGACATCATCTCCACAAAGTGGGAAAACAGCACGAGCCGATCGTCGATCCGCTCCAGAGTCACCGTGCGATTGCTGAAATCGATGGTAATCCACTCGTCATGCACCGTGCCTGAGACGCGATCAAGCGTATGGCGTTCCAGCCAGAACGACCCGCTGCTGGGATTGCACTCCCACCGTGTGAAGGGCCAATTGGTAGTACCGTTCGCCCCCTGCTTGTAGCGGAGGAAGAATGCCCCTCCGGGCTTGATGATCTGCGAAAGCTTCCTGATGAATCGCTGGCTGGCTACCTCCAGGCCTGGATCGAGTAGAAGCGCGGCATCATGCGGTTGGCATTCACAGGAGAAAAAGTCTGCGTGTACCCAGGTAATGGTGCCGCGGCCGCCGGCCGAGCCCTGCTCCTCCTCTAGACGTTTCCCCGCCTCGAGAAACACGGGCGAGATATCCAGCGCAGTGACATTGTAGCCCCTCCCAGAGAGCTTTACGGCAGCCACTCCGTTTCCGCATCCGATATCCAGCACGGACTTGCAGGGTGGTAAGCTTATCTTCTCTACCGCGAACTGCGCCTCAGTCTCCACCTCCTCTCGAGGTTTGAAGCCGGATCGGAGATACTCTTCGGCCGCCTTCGGGTCGATGTAGTTAACCTTCTCTTTGGTCACAACAGTGAACCCAGCTCGTTCGAATAGGTCGGTGTTGAAGCCCCCCATATCGTGCCTCCTGTCTCGGGTGCTAGGAATGTGGAGCCGGTGCGCTACAGAAAGGAATCGCTGTCTACCGCGAACGACCTCATTCCCTTAGGTACAGCACCTCGATGTATTCTGACGCAATGGGTGCTGTGTTCGTCGCTTCCATGAGCCCCTCTGATCGCGGCCGGCGCGCTTCGGACTTCCCCTCTCTCCACCAAGCCCTTGCCTCCGGCAAGGGCTTGGTGGGCCCCGCTGGACTCGAACCAGCCGCCTCTGCCTTATCAGGGCAGCGCTCTAGCCAACTGAGCTAGGAGCCCGCGACAGATCACAGGCAGGAAGCCTGCGCCGCTGGAGACGATTCCCCCTGTCCCCAAAAGAATACGAGAGGGGTTCAGAGAACCCCTCTCACGGTCGTAGAGGTCATCGTGCGCCTTGAGGAACTCAACAGTGTTCGGAGGTTGTGACCGACCTAGAGTCACGATCGTCGTTGGATGGCCCACAGTTGCCAGTCTCTAGTGAACAACCGGCACGCACCGTTCAGGCAAGCCCGAGCGGCTGCGTGTGGATCCTTTGGCGATCCGTTGGGTCGACTCTTAGAAAGGAGGTGATCCAGCCGCACCTTCCGGTACGGCTACCTTGTTACGACTTAGCGCCAATCGCCGACCGCACCTTGGGCACCTCCCTCCCTTTCGGGTTGGGCCAGTGACTTCGGGTGCAGCCGACTCTCATCGCTTGACGGGCGGTGTGTACAAGGCCCGGGAACGTATTCACCGCAGTGTGCTGACCTGCGGTTACTAGCGATTCCGACATTCACGGAGTCGAGTTGCAGACTCCGATCCGAACTGAGGACAGCTTTATGGGATCGGCTCCACCTCGCGGTCTTGCTTCCCTTTGTACTGCCCATTGTAGCATGTGTGCAGCCCAGGGCGTAAGGGGCATGCTGACTTGACGTCATCCCCACCTTCCTCCAGATTACTCTGGCAGTCTCTCATGAGTGCCCAGCCGAACTGATGGCAACATAAGACGAGGGTTGCGCTCGTTGCGGAACTTAACCCAACATCTCACGACACGAGCTGACGACAGCCATGCACCACCTGTCTTGCGGCTCCCCGAAGGGCACTCCCACCTTTCGGCAGGATTCCGCAGATGTCAAGCCCTGGTAAGGTTCTTCGCGTAGCCTCGAATTGAGCCACATGCTCCACCGCTTGTGCGGGCCCCCGTCAATTCCTTTGAGTTTCAGCCTTGCGGCCGTACTCCCCAGGCGGGTCACTTAATGCGTTAGCTGCGGCACTGGGGGGGTCGATACCCCCAACACCTAGTGACCATCGTTTACGGCTAGGACTACCGGGGTATCTAATCCCGTTCGCTCCCCTAGCTTTCGCGCCTCAGCGTCAGTATCGGTCCAGGAAGCCGCCTTCGCCACCGGTGTTCTTGCTGATCTCTACGCATTCCACCGCTACACCAGCAATTCCACTTCCCTCTCCCGAACTCGAGCCCATCAGTATCGACTGCAGTTGCTGAGTTAAGCCCAGCGATTTCACAGCCGACTTAAAGGACCGCCTACGCGCGCTTCACGCCCAATAAATCCGGACAACGCTAGCCCCCTCCGTCTTACCGCGGCTGCTGGCACGGAGTTAGCCGGGGCTTCCTCAGTGGGTACCGTCAGTTTTCGTTCCCACCAACAGAGGTTTACAACCCGAAGGCCGTCATCCCTCACGCGGCGTCGCTGCACCAGGCTTTCGCCCGTTGTGCAATATTCCCGCTTGCTGCCTCCCGTAGGAGTCTGGGCCGTGTCTCAGTCCCAGTGTGGCCGAACACCCTCTCAGGCCGGCTACCCGTCGTCGCCTTGGTGGGCCGTTACCTCACCAACTAGCTGATAGGCCGCGAGCCCCTCCCGTTGCGAGTTTCCCCTTTCCAAGCGCCACCATGCGATGGCGCTTCATATCCGGTATTAGCCTCCCTTTCGAGAAGTTATCCCGGTCAACGGGGCAGGTTACTCACGTGTTACTCACCCGTTCGCCGCTAGGTTTGAACATCGTCCGAAGACTCAACTCAAACCCCGCTCGACTTACATAGCTTAGGCACGCCGCAAGCGTTCGTCCTGAGCCAGGATCAAACTCTCCATTGAAAGTTTGTCTCTGAGCAGCCGCATGCGCTGAGCCAGCTTCCGCCCGAAGGCTTGTCCGCCTCCGGCGGAATGCTCTGCGCCAACTACGGCTGCGAAGGAACTACGCAAGCACGCACAACCATCCGAACACTGTTCAGTTCTCAAGGTGCAAGGGGAGGAGCTTCACAGACAGTGAGAGCGCGAGAGGTCCGGACTTCTGACCCCTCCGGCCCAAGCCAACTTTGAAGGTTCCCTAAATCCACCGGCATTCTCCCACATCCCGGAACCGTTGTCAATACCATCCGCAGGAGATTTCTCCACATCCCCTGTCGCTCGCGCCCACAGTCCTCTCTGCACAGCCCAGCAGGCATCTCAGGGCTGCTGCGTCATCCGGACAATCACACCAGCCGCACCACCCGCCTCTTCCCCACCCGCAGCAGCATCCCCGCCGCGAACGCAATCTCCTCCTGCGGGTCCGATAGTTGCCGATCATCCACGTGCACCGCCCCCGCCTTCACCAGCCGCGCCGCCTCGCTCTTCGTCTTCGTCAATCCCAGTTGGTGTATGGCTGTGGACGCCCATAGCGGCCGGCCTCGCAGGTCCTCTGGAATCGCTACCTCGCTTGCCAGTGCGGCGTAATCCTCCAGCGTCTGCTCTCGCGAGCCAGAGAACACTCGCAGGAACGTCTCATCAGCGCGTGCCGCCGCCTCCGCACCGTGATAGAGAGTCACGATCTCTTTCGCCAACCGCCGCTTCGCATCGCGCGGGTTGAGTTCCCCCGCGCGCATCTCGGCCAGCATCGCCGTGATCTCGTCGTTCGATAGATCGGTGCATAGCGTGAAGAAATCCCCCATCACGCTGTCCGGGATGGACATGATCTTCCCAAACATCTCGTCCGCGGGCTCGGTCACGCCGATGTAGTTGCCCAGCGATTTCCCCATTCGTCGCACGCCATCGGTGCCGACCAGTATCGGAAACGTGATGATGACTTGACCCAATGGCTCACCCATCAAGTCAAGCAGGCCCGGGGCGCGGCTGAAAGCCGGACCCGACTCGGGCAGTGCCTTCGCTAGCTGGTCGAGCAGACTCTTAGACAGC
>Ga0187878_1004355_pt1 | contig 11065 bp, 7 predicted proteins | sample June2016WEW_17_1_FD_132979 | JGI IMG/M metagenome (GOLD analysis project Ga0187878, IMG submission 132979) | Peatland microbial communities from SPRUCE experiment site at the Marcell Experimental Forest, Minnesota, USA - June2016WEW_17_150 | ecosystem: Environmental > Terrestrial > Soil >...
ACCTGCTGACGGCATTAAATGAAAGGGACCTTTCAAAAAGTTTCCGTTCTACACTGAAAGAAACTATGGGTTCTCAGGAAAAACAGTTCAACCGTGATGAGGACTTTTATTACAACAGGATATTTCTGGAACTCGAGTCATTCAATTACGGACTACAGCGAAACACCGGTATCGATGAGCAGGGATTCAACAAGATAAGCGATAACATAGACCTGTTCTTCATACTCACAAAGCTTAACCTCCTTCACTTCATGTCATACCACCAGCAAAACTTTGCCGATAGGTACAATTATAACATTTGGCAGGTTAATGAAGTCATAAATTACATTGAGAGCAAACTTAACCGCATAAGGAAAGAGCACCCGATAATATATATGAAATACCTGATACTCATGACCATAATTAAGCCGGAGAAAGAAAACTACTTCAAAGACCTGAAGAAATTCGTTCTTACGAATCACGAGAAGCTGAGCAGCGAGGTAATGGATTATATATTCGGAGCCCTTACGAACTATTGTATGACAAAATGCAACTCCGGTGTCAAAAGATACCGGATAGAGAGGTTCCGTGTTTACAAGATAATGGAGGAGATGTCACTTTTCGAAACAGACAAATACATTAACTATGTTGATTTCATGAACGCCATAATATCATCGCTGGATGTGAACAGGTCCGGCTGGGCGGAGAAATTTTTTGACAAGCACAGAACAAGGATACTTCCTGAACTTGCAGAGGATACGCTTAATCTTGCAAAGACTCAGATATTATATCACAAGAAGAAATATGAAGAAGCCATTAAACATCTTAACAACGTAAGCTACAGCAATTACATATTCTACTTAAGGTCGAAAATGCTTCTTTCCAGGATCTATTATGACAAGAAAGACACAGAGCCTATAATCTATATTATTGATGCGGCAAGACATTATCTGAAAAGGAATAAACAGATATCCAGAGCTAACTACGAATCTTTCAGCAAGTTCTTCAATTACCTGAATAAGCTCATCAACCTGGAAAGCAGCCAAAAATTTCATATAAAGAAGATGGAAGATGAATTGATGCGGGAAAAAAGCATTTCGAGCAAAGACTGGTTCCTGGAGAAGCTGAAAGACCTCGAATCAGCCGAAAAATAAATTCATCTATGACCGGGTCTAAAGCATTTTCTGCATAATAGTAACATCTATATATCTCCCGAATTTCATACCCGCTTCTTTCATAACACCAATAATGTCAAATCCTGCTTCACGGTGCATTTTAATACTGGTCTCATTTCCCTCAGCAATTCTTGAAATTATCGTATGGTGACCGTACTTAACAGCATAGCTGATCAATTCACCAAGCAGCATTCTGCCTATTCCCCTGCGTCTATAATCTTTTCTTATGTAAATAGAGTTCTCAACTGTATTCGAATATGCCGGTCTCTCATTCCACCTGCTCAGAGAAGCCCATCCGACTACTATCCCGTCTGATTCATATACTAAAACCGGATATTTCCCGCCATGCTGATCAAGCCACTCTTTCTGCTGTTCAATAGTACGCGGTTCGGTGTCAAATGTAGCTGTAGTATTAAGAACTGCCTCATTGTAGATCTCCATTATATCAGCAATATCTTTTATATCCGCAAGTCTAATGCTCATTTAATACTCAATAGTTTGTGCAGAAATAATTTCGTGTTTGTTTCCGGTTCTTACAAAACCATAGTAATTCAACCAGAAGTTAACGGTGGCAATAGCAAGTATCACAACAACCGCTAATATTAAATTATTGTACGCAAAGAATTGTATCACGAAAAAAAAGACACCAAAGATAATTGGGTAGATAAGAGATGTGATCCTCTGTATGGAATGAATTATAGTGTTTTCTTTTGTAAAAGGCATCTCCTTGCTGAAGATATGGTACAAAGAATTAAACAGGTTAGCGCAAATGAAGATGTATAGAGTATGCACCAATGCCTGAAAAGGCGGAATGACAAGCATGAATAGGATAAATAATATGAACGAAAGCGGTATTAGCAGGTCAAGCACGAAAAATTTTCTAATTCCGTTTTTAAAAAGTTTTACATTTTCAATCGGGCTGGCATCATAGAGCCACCCGGCGCCTGTATCTCCCGATACTTTAACCCCGCGCACTGCAGTATTTACTGCCATCAGAACGGTCAGGAGAATGGAAAGATGAAACGCATAATGAAGGAAAAATTGGTTTCCGAAGGGGGCGGGCAATTGATTTGTGAACAGGGCGAAGATGGTCATACCAACCGGCACTGCCATCATTGGAAGGATATTGAGCCTCATGACCCGGTCCTTTAAAAACATACTTTGCACAAGACTGAATGAGGAATCTTCTATGCTGTTTCTCAGATAATGCTTTCTGAAGTATTTCCTGTAGAATTTGACAAAAAAGGATCGTTTCTTCTCAACCCCTGAATGCTCATTGGTAACAGAAGTCTGCAGGAAGCGTTCCCGTATAAGAGAGTAATTTGTTATCAGATAATATTTCAAGCTGAGATAGCTTAACCAGCAAACAATCACAGGCAAAATTACTTTAAGCCAGATATGATAATCTGCACCATAGGCAGTTTGCCTGGCGGGAATAAAACCGAACCACGCCTGCGGAAAATATTGTAAGTAACCTTTTTCAAAGAAAAAATTAAAATATGGATCAATTCCCGATCTGCGGTATCCGGTAAACGAATAAGTTACGAATTGATAGCCTATCACCAAAACAAATATGAGCACTATCTGGAAGACTAGAACGTATGTGTTTAATCGTGCCGACTTAATCTTTTTCAGGATGATACTATAAAACATCATCAAAAAATTGATGAGAAAATAAAACATCATAAAACCCGAAACAAAATATAATATCGAGCGGGACACTGATCTTATGATCATGAAATAATATACCGCACCGGGGATCAAAAGGGGAAGTGAAATTATGAAAATATAGCGCAATGTCACATGAAGCTTGGCATGGACTATCAGCTCATCATCCACAGGAAGTGCTGAGAAAAGTTCAATTTCTGTTTTTGAAACTATAAGGTTGTTCAACTCGGCTATTATAGTAAAAGCCAGTATAATTGAAAAGAATAAAAAGGTAAGGAACGAGAATTCAAATCCTGTCGGGTCGGAATTTTGCTTGTAGAGGATCAGAGGTAAAAATATTCCCGGCAGAATATATGAGATGAAGAGCAGAACCAACTTTTTCGATGTACCGTCTTTACCTCTGATCTCCTGTTTGAACAGCATTCCGGTGAGAACTTTCACTTTCGTTGCATCATACATTGTACTTATTTCCTGTTCTTTTCCTGTTCTTGAAGGAATTTTCTATATTCAGCGATATTCTTTTTGTGCTGGTCATAAGTATCAGCGAACCTATGCGTACCGTCACCTTTAGCAACAAAGTACAGATATTTATTCTCATCCGGATAAATTGCTGCCACTATTGAGCTTAATCCCGGATTATTAATCGGTCCCGGCGGCAATCCCCTATTCAGATAAGTATTGTACGGCGATGGATATTTAAGGTCACTGTAAGTGAGCCTTCTCTTCGGTCCGTCGGGAAGAACATATTGTACCGTAGGATCTGCCTCCAGCCGCATCTTCTTTTTCAGCCTGTTATAGTATACCCCGGCAATTATTTTCTTCTCGGAATCGCTGCGCGTCTCACCTTCTACTATTGATGCTATTGTAATCACTTCTTTCAATGTCAGCTTTTTTTTCTTCATATCACCGAACATCTCCGGTGTAATCTTTTTACGGAATTCTGCTGCCATGGCACTGACTACATCTTTTTCTGTATTGCCGTGTAAACTAATATTGAACTGATAAGTATCCGGAAATAAAAATCCCTCAAGATTTTCAGCTTTAATTCCCAATAGATCTATCAGGCTGTCATTAAACGTTTCATTTACAAATCTTGTCGAGTCAAGATTCATCTGACGGTATACAAGATGCCCGATCTGCCTGATGTTCAATCCCTCGGGAATTGTAACGGTCACATAGTGATGTTCTGATACATCCGTGATCATCTTCAGGACATCAAGGTTTGTGAGACCATTTGTGAATTTGTACTCGCCCGGAATTATTTCATCCTGATAGCCTAATAAACGTCCGGTAAGTATGAATATGTACCTATTATAAATGATCTGTTTCTTTTCGAGTTCTACTGCTACAGATCTCAGATTATCTCCATGAACAATTTTCACACTTACATCTTCACCCGAAAACCTGTAGACTCTATTGAATAGAGCAAGATGCAACAGGAGGAAAAGCAGAAAGAACAGGAAAAGCAGAAGCGGGTAAAAATATCTCAACCTCATTACTTGACCCTGACGGTGTCCGATAGGGACTTGAGGAAATTTACTGCATTCGTATCGGAAGGATTACTATTAAGATAATTCTCCATGTACATTCTGGCTTCCGGTATTTTATTCGACTTCTGGTAGATATTCGTCAATGAGAATACAGCTTCTCTGAAGTCTGGAAAAATATCTAGAGCTTTTTTTAAATAATTTTCTGTATTTGCATTATCGCCCATGGACGAATAGGCATAAGCAAGAAGGTAATATGTAAGTGAAGAACCGGGGTCTATCGATACCGATGAATTAAGAAGATTTATCGCCTGCTGGGTCTGCCTTGCCTGGATCATTTGTACTGCATACATATTCATGCTGTTCACGTCCCTTCTGAGGATATGTGTCTTACCGGGATCAAATTTGTACACATCCATTATTTCAATGTTACTATCACCGGTTGTAAAAAGAGAATTCTGGTTGACAACGCGGTACCATTCCCTAAGGAATGCTATGTAAGATACATTATATTTTTTCATCTCATTTGTCATGAACTGTGAGAAATCGATATCGTTGAGCCTTTTGATGAATTCGGGATTTATAAGCCCTGCAACATCGAGTATTTTCCTATTGGAATAAAACCCTATAGCACCAACATCATGGGTAGCAATAATTGAACCTTCGGGAGTGTGGTCTCTCAGCCATTTAGCAGTCGCAACCTGCCTGATAGAAATATAATGCGTCTGCTCCGCATACAGTACCCTTTGCTGGTAATATACAGAGGCAAAATATATTACAACTATTATAAAGAATATGTAGTTCAATGAATTTACTATATTCCTGTCATTATAATAACGATAAAGATATTTATAGAACTCACGCGTCCCATAAACAAAAAGAAATATGTAGAAAGGTATTATAGGCATCATATATCTTCCGAACCTGTGTGCATACGGTAGCTTGTACCAGTACATGAATACCAGAGCTAGGATAAATATCAATGGCAGAAGAAACCTGTTATATTTCATTCTTGCTGAGTCAGACAATACCTTAATGACTGCAATGAAGAACGGGATTATCAAAAGCAGGTAAGCTTGATCGGTAAAGTAAAGCCATACCTCGTTCTTGAGAAAATCCACCCTGCTTCTGAACTCAGGTGAATAGTACGAAAGCTTCGCATCATACGTATTAGGCAAAATTGAGCCCGAAAGATACAGATTCAGGGCGAAGTAAGCGGCAAGTATTATCAGGAATATTGAAATTCCTTTAAGCAGCTCGCTCTTGGAGAAAGCCGGGATATCATCATTTTGCCTGGGTGATTTTTTCTTTAGATACAGGAAAATAAGATAATCAAGTACCACAGCACCTATAAATGCTGCAGCATCGGGTCTTCCCCAGAACACAAGCCCCAGGGTAAAGCCGAACAGCAGCGGTTTTCGTTTCCTGTAATAATAAAAACATATCAGTAATAAAAAAATGAACATAGTGGTTTCCATACCCGAAACTGCTATGAAATTCATCCACCCGTCCAGCCCGAAGATAAGCGCGGCTGCAATTGCAAGCCAATTCTCCTTAGGAAAACTGTGCTCTGATAATTTGTAAAACACGAAGACTGCAAGGACCAGAAAGAGAATGCCTAAAACATAACTGAGGATCATTTCATTTTTTGTGATAAGAAATCCCAATGCAAGTATCATTGTGTATATAGGTGAAGTGGAACCGGCAGTGACAATCTCGTTCTTAAAATATGAGAAGCTTCCGTATTCGACAAGATTTTTAGCGAATGTCAGGTGTATCCACGGGTCATCAAGAGTGAAGCCGTTTTCGTGGTTCACGGAATAAGCATAAGTTACATAATAATAGCATAATACTGCAGGAAGCAGTGCTAAAATGGCTATTATAAGATACTTGAGATTTTTCTTTATTGGAAATGATACTTCGAGTTCGATCTTTTTAGATTCTGCTTTAGCGGCAGGTTTCGGATGTTTATCTGTTTTTTTCTTCTTAGACATGTTTAATCTACAATAATAAGAAAAATCACTCTGTCATACAATTTAGGAATTGGGTATTTAGAAAATTACCTCAAAAGAGCTGCTAAGCAGGTTATTACTTCGATGATATAACGGGCATCGTCACGATCCGATTCATCGTTCATACTTACCTTCAGCATAGATGGACGTTTATCTTAGATTCTTACATTGTTCGCTTAATCTCTTAAATAATATAACATAATTGTTTAAAAGGGCTTTTTGGGGTAATTTGACTGACTATTTAATAGCTTGAAATAATTATTAAAAATCGGCATATTAATTAGCTTTGCCGAAATATTGAAATATTCAAAGGGCACTTCCCGATATAATCTAATTGTTTATATTTTAGTAAAGTATTTTAATTAACCCCTTCAATCCGAAAATGGATTGAAGAACTTTTATGAACATTCAAAATAAATTAGGAGCTATTTGATGATTGAACAAAATGATGCACCTATTACTACACAAAGTCCGGCTGGTGAAAATAAAAAATATGAGAATGAACCGAATGAAATTAACCTAAAAGATAAACCGGTTATCAGGACTAAGGATTTTGTTGCAAAAGACTATTCTGAAGACGAATTCAGAAAATATATAGAACTTTATGAAAAAACTTTTAACGTAATCAAAGAAAACGAGATAGTAAAAGGCAAGGTAGTTGCTATCTCAGGCAATGATGTTCTGATTGACATAGGATTCAAATCGGACGGCAGAGTTTCGATAGATGAGTTCCCCGATCCGGACAATATAAAGATAGGTGATGAGGTAGAGATATTTGTAGAAAAGATAGAGGATAAAGAAGGACAGCTGGTACTTTCCCGCAAACGCGCCGATATAATCAGGAACTGGGAAAGGATCATTAAAGCAAAACAAAATGATGAGATCATCCAGGGCAGATGTGTAAGGAGGATCAAAGGCGGCTTCGTCTGCGACCTGGGCGGAGTTAACGCATTCCTTCCCGGTTCACAGATAGATACAAAGCCGATTCGTGATTACGATGTGTTCGTGGGCAAAACTTTGGATTTCAAGATACTGAAAATTAACCATCCTAATGAGAATATAATTATTTCCCACAAGGTCCTTATAGAAGAATCTATGGCTGACCAGAGAGAAAAACTTTTAAGCACTATAGAAAAAGGACAAATACTTAAAGCTACGGTAAAAGCCATAACGGATTTCGGTGTGTTCGTTGATCTCGGAGGAGTTGACGGGTTGATACATATTACTGATCTCTCATGGGGCAGGATAAGCCACCCGTCTGAGATAGTTCAGCTTGACCAGGAGATCGAGGTGATCGTACTCGAATATGATGACGAGAAGAAGAGGGTTACTCTCGGATTAAAACAATTGACACCGCATCCCTGGGACAGCATAGAAGAAAAGTTGAAGGTCGGCGATAAGGTCTCCGGTAAAGTAGTTTCGATTACCGATTACGGTGCATTTATTGAAATTGACAAAGGTATCGAGGGTCTTATACACGTATCCGAAATGTCCTGGACACAGCATATCACCAACCCTAACCAGATTGTTGCGATGGGAGAAAGAATAGATGCAATAGTTTTAAGCCTTGACAAAAATGAAAAGAAATTATCTCTCGGTATAAAACAGCTGACCCCGAATCCGTGGCAGTCACTGCTCGAGAAGTTCCCGATCGGTTCTAAACATCAGGGAAAGGTTTGCAATATCACGAATTTTGGCGTGTTCGTTGAATTGGAAGAAGGCGTAGACGGATTGGTGCATATTTCGGATCTTTCATGGACAAAGAAAATATTCAACGTGGAAGATTTCGTAAAGATTGGTGATATGCTCGACGTTATCATCCTTGGGATCGATATCGATAACCACAGGATTGCACTCGGACATAAGCAGATAAACGAAAATCCATGGGACTCGCTCGAACAGCAATATAAAGTTGGCACCGAAGTAAACTGCAAGATAATAAAGTCTCTCGAAAAAGGAATTATAGTAGAGCTACCGAATGTAGTTGACGGTTTTATTCCCGCATCCCAGCTCTCAGTCTACCAGATAAAGAATTTCGGTGACCTCTTCCAGGCAGGAGCAACATTGAATGCTGAAGTGATTGAATTCGATAAGGATTCGAAGAAAATCGTATTGTCTGTTATAGAATATCTTAAAGATAAGGACCAGAAAGAAATTGATGAATATATTGCAAAATTCAAGATATCTAAAAAATTCAGCCTGACCGATGTTATTGACAGGACCCGAACCACTCCCGAGCTGAAAGAGGAAGTTGACTTTAAGATTGATGACGTCATAAAAGAAACTGGTGAAAAATCACAGTGATGTTATGAGGTTATGTTAGGATGTCACACTGAGCAAAGCAGAATGCCCGGCTTAGACGGGAAGGATCTCTAGCTAAACAAGAAATATTTATTTAAGCATTCCATTCATGGGATGCTTTTTTATTTAAACCGATTGGAATTAAATAATAAATGGAAAATCTGGATAAATTTACAAAGGTGATGCTCCGCGCTACAAATGAGGCAGCGAAGATATTGCTTTCACACTTTAACACCAATTTTAAGATAAGCAGGAAGAAATTCTACAATGACCTCGTTACCGAGGTTGATAAGAAAAGCGAGACTAAGATAATCGAAATTATTCACCGTAGCTTTCCTGACCACAATATCCTTTCGGAAGAAGCAGGTAACCTGAACAAGGATTCCGAATATGTCTGGATAGTAGACCCGCTGGATGGAACAGTGAACTATGCACACTCGGTCCCAATCTACAGCATCTCTATAGCGTTGGAAATAAAGAAAAAAATTCAACTGGGATTAATATTTAATCCCGTCAACGGTGAGAGATTCTTTGCGCAAAAGGGTAAAGGGGCTTATTTAAATACTAAAAAGATAAGAATTTCGGATACAAAATATTTAAAAGATGCATTGCTTGTAACCGGATTTCCTTACGGGGCAGTTAATAATCCCGATCACGCGCTCGATCATTTCAATAACTTTCTTCGCCATGGAGTCCCGGTAAGGCGTTTGGGTTCTGCTGCGCTCGATATATGTTTTGTTGCCTGCGGCAGGTTCGACGGGTTCTGGGAGGTAAGCTTGAATCCGTGGGATGTGGCTGCTGGTTATCTTATATTAAAAGAAGCCGGCGGAAAGGTCACGAATTTCAAGGGAGAGAATTTTTCAGTTTACTCAAAGCAGCTCCTCGCTACCAACGGGAAGATACATCAGGAAATGATGGACGTACTTGCGTTAGCATACAAAGAATAAAAAAGTTTTTTTATGAAAGCAAGCCCGGATTGCATTACCCGGGCTTTTTTATTTATACAGCAATTATATCAGAGAATATTAAAATTAAATGATTTAATATAGCTGTATTACTAAACATAAATTTAAAGGAGAAGCCATATGATAGCTCTTATAATATTTTTAATCATTGTACTGATAGTGTTGGTCTCGTTAAAGAAAAATGCTGGCGGCAACGAGAAACTGGTCCGCTCGCTGAATATTTTCAGGAACATAGCATATATAGCTATCGGTATAGCAATAATTCTTTCGGCGGTGGTTGAAGTGGGTCCAGGTGAAGTCGGGATACAGGTGCTGTTCGGAAGTGTGCAAAGCAGCGTACTGCACAGCGGCCTGAATATTATTAACCCTCTGGTCTCGGTGGAAAGAATGGATATAAAGACACAGGCATATACAATGAGCTCCGCACATGATGAAGGACAGATGAAAGGTGATGATGCGATCACCGCATTATCAATGGACGGGTTGACGCTGCGTCTTGATGTTACCGTCTGGTATAAGCTCAGCGAAGCCGATGCACCTCAGGTTTACAGATCTATTGGTACGGATTATGTTGACAAGATAGTAAGACCAGCTATCAGGACCGCACTGCGTGATATAGCGGTATTGTATTCGGCAACAGATATTTACTCAAACAAGCGTGAGGATTATGTCCACAACGTTACAAAGAACCTTGAAGAAGCTTTTAACGGAAGAGGGGTGGTGCTTGAGAGGGTGCTGCTGAGAACGGTCGAGCTGCCTGAGATGGTAAGAACGGCAATAGATGAAAAGATAGCTGCCGAACAAAAAGCACAGCAGATGGTCTATGTTCTGCAAAAAGAAAGGCAGGAAGCAGAGAGAAAAAAAGTAGAAGCGCAGGGAATTTCAGATTTTAACAGAATAGTATCACAAAGCATTACCGAACAAACCTTACAAATGAAAGGCATTGAAGCTACTCTTGAACTTGCTAAAAGCCAGAATAGCAAAATGGTCATCATGAATGGGAAGAATATGCCGTTGATATTCGGAATGTCTGGGCAATAAGTTGGGGTTAGTTCAGTTATTCCATTCATTTAGAGATCCCGGCTCTGTGAGAAAAAGATACATCGCATTTTTCGTATTTTCGATTCTGTATGTTATTTATATCCTCCCTTTCCTGAATAACATTGTATTCGATACGGTGATCCATTTCTCTTTTTCGGAAAATTTCGTAATGGGTTATCCGTTTCAATTCAATCAGAACGGTGAAACTGTACTGGCTTCAACGAGTCCTTTCTGGACCATCATACTCATACTTTGTTTTAAAATTGCGGGATATAAAGCAGTCCTGCTGCTCAAAGCGATCATCATTTTAGCCTGGGGCGGTACCACATACTTTATCTACAGGACTGCAAAGGATATCTGGAAATTACCGCAAATACCATTGTATTCTCTGCTTCTGCTCTGGATTCTGAATGTATCCGTGCTGAAGAACTCTCTGG
>Ga0187878_1004358_pt1 | contig 11061 bp, 7 predicted proteins | sample June2016WEW_17_1_FD_132979 | JGI IMG/M metagenome (GOLD analysis project Ga0187878, IMG submission 132979) | Peatland microbial communities from SPRUCE experiment site at the Marcell Experimental Forest, Minnesota, USA - June2016WEW_17_150 | ecosystem: Environmental > Terrestrial > Soil >...
GCCAAATTAGAATACCGAAATCAGTTTGGGATGTCCTCCGTGATCAGTGTGTGCACCCGGGCGGCCTGATCACGCCTGCATGTCGTCGAGAAACTCCGAGGCCGGCTCGACACTCGTCACCAGCAGATGATCCCTCGCTCGTGTGCAGGCGACGTAGAGCAGGTGACGCTCGGTCTCATAAACTTCTTGCAGATCGGAGTCGTCGCCGACCGTCTCGATGCGCTCCTGCAAGGGAATGACCTCGTCGTCGCAGGCCATCACGACCACCGCGGGGAACTCCAGACCTTTGGCAAGGTGCATGGTGCTGATTGAGACGTGGCCACTGCTTGTTTCGACGTGTTCATCGAGCATCTTGAAAGGTATGCCCGCTTCAGTGACGGCAGCTCGCGCACGATCCAGTTGCGCTGCGGATCGGACGAACAAGCCGAACTCGTGCGGCAGCACACCGGCCTTGGCCCGGTCTGCCATCCAGTTGCCGACCGTCTTAATTTCCTCGCTTTCGCTTTTGAGCGAGCGAATCGCCGGCGGCGGGCCGTTGAACACGGAAACCGTATCGCTCCGATCCTCGCTGTTGCCGTCGACGTCGGTCACGACAGGACCGAGCAGGCGGTCCGCCTGCGCGCGGATTTGATGGGAGGTGCGGTAATTGACGCGTAACGTGCGGGAACGTCCCCGGATGTCAACGCCGAGTGCTTTCCATGAGAAGGGCTGCTGGAAGATGCGCTGTCCCAGATCGCCGGCGAAAAATAGAGCGCTGGGCCGGCCTCCGCCCAAGGCGGCAAAGAACCGAATATGGGCGACGCCGATATCCTGCGCCTCGTCCACGACCGCGAAGTCAAAGACCACCTTCTTGTTCTTCGTGAGCACGGCCGCCAATGAACTGAACAGCTCCGCGTGCGTGATCAGCCGGCGTGCTTTCAACCCGGCACGAACGCGCTCGAAGATGGACCATAATACCTGGCGCTGCGCCTCCAGGAGCCGCGTCTTCCTGCCGAGGCGCACGACATCGCGATACGCCTCCCAACTCTCCAACTGCCATGCATCCACCACATGCTCCCATTCGGTGAGCAGAAAATGCAGACCGAACTTGTGGCTGCCAACAGCATTTGCGACCTCTTGCACCAACTCGCGCGTAGCTTCGCGGCCGGCAATCACCGCCTGCCCGAAGTGCGCCTTGTAGAGCCGGAGACCGATGGCGTTGAGCGAGTGAACATCAATCCGTTCCGCGAGACGTGGTTGACTGCCCAATAATCGTCTCAGCTTGGTTTGCAGCGTATTCGCCAGGGTGTCGGAGAAGGTCGTCAGGAGAACCCGGGCGTCGGGATGCGTGCGTGCCAGATGTGCGGCCCGGTGCAATGCCACGATGGTCTTGCCTGTGCCCGCCGAGCCGGCAACACGTGCTGGCCCGTTATAGTCGCGCTCCATCCATTGTCGTTGCTCGGGGTGCAGAAAGACGGTCCATTTCTCCCAGGGAAAATCGAGCGCACACTGCAACTCCTCCACATTTGTCATCACGCGGAAGCGGCGCTGAGCATCCGGATGATCGAAGGGATTCGAGGCCACCTCGGCGGGCTCAGGCACGCGGGGATTGCCACCAGTAGCCAATTCCAGCAACGCCTCCGCGGCCTCGGCAGGCAGGCAGTCGGCCAATGCCAGCAGTGTATCCTCGGTTGCCTGCTTGACATCCTTGAGCCACTCTGCAGGCACGCCGTAGCCGAGTAGTTCGTCATCAGACGTCTCGGCGAATAAAGGCATCTCGGCCGCAGGTTTCGGTGCTGCGGCATGTTCGGTCGGCATGTAAATCGGGAAAATAACCTCCTTCATCGTTTCCCGGATTTCGACCAACTGTGCGGCGCCCGTTTTGGGATGCGTCTCCAGTTTGCGCCGTTCCGCCCAGTCGTAAGCCTGGTCGTGGTGGCCGAGGTAGCAGAGCAGGAGGCTCGTGTCGCTCCTGTGAACGATCAGCCGGATGTCGCCGCTAACCCGCACCGACCAGAAGTTCTTGTCCTTAGCCTTTTCGAGCTTGTGGAAGCTCATGCCCGGATTGGCCGGGTTGAGCTGCAAGTCGAACGCCGTCGTCTTGACGGCCTTCTGTTCGTCGCCGGTCAGGCGGGCAAGGCTGTCGGTGAAAGTGTCTGCAATGCGGAAGTCCATTTTTGACTCTGGGCCATCAACGACGCAGCAAAACAGCCTGACTGGCGATTATGGCCGCGATTAATTTCTGCTTCGCCTTCTGCTGCTCCGGATCAGGCTCGTCCCAAGGCCACGCTCTGATGACAGCATGGCGCGGCGGTGGTTCATCGGCAAGCACCTCAAGCTGGACTGATCTGATGACTCTTGCCTTGACGATGGCCGCTCCGTAGAGACAGCGTTCGCCAGCAGCAGCCAATCCAATTGCCCATAACCCTTCCGATGGCTCGCTGCCGTGACGCGAAACGGATGTCTCACGATCTCTCGGGCTGGGCAGGAACGCGGCAGGCTTCGCCATGAAGGCGCTGAGGTGACTGCTCTGAATTATGAACCGAGCCAGATCCTCCTCGTCGGCGACGATATCAGAAAGGCCTGACGGCAGTATTGCCATGGCTTATGATCCCGCAGATACCTTCGAGTATTCGCGCCGGAATTCTCTCGCCATCGAATCGGGCCACGCCGTGGCCACTGTCGCTCCCGTCCAGCCACGCAAAGGCAAGTCGTGATCCAGCTCCAACGCTTACCGAAAAGATGCGGGTTCGCGCTTCAATCCAATCGAGAGAGATAGAGCCGTCTGGCTCCGGCGAAAACTCGGGCATTCGAATGCCGGCTGGGAGCGCCCGTACAATGTCTTGCACGTTTAGCACTGCCGCCGCCTGGATACCAATCGCGCCTGCCCCGTCCCAATTCACTTCAGCACATTCGGCTGCAAGTTCTCGGAGCTGCGACAGCGCAGCGGCCTTTTCACCAAAAAGCGCTTGTGATCGCTCGACGGATTCTACAACGCCCGTGGCAGCTTCCTCCGCTGCGCGTGCTTCGAAGGAAACAGCACTCCCCCCGCGCGCATAAGCGTTCAAGGCTGCATATCCAGCAAGGTACATTGCTATCATTGAAACAGGTTCAGGCATTTTTCGCTCAATGTATGTCTAAAGATTCTGTTCTTTAGGTTCCTTAACGATTCGATTTGGGCCAAAATCCATGCCCAGTTTTTCGGCTCTGCAGCCCCTGCACTCCCCACGGTGATATCGAAAATGACAGGAAGTTTTTCATTTTCTGGCGGCTGAGAGGCCAAAACGACACTCGCTTGATGGCCTGTTTTCACTTCCACTGCACTATGCTGATTAACGAAGCCGGCAAATTGCAGGTTGTCTTCTACGGGCAGTCTCGGACCCAGCTTAAGGTATTCATCCAGGTCCAGCTCGTCGCGGAGAGGTAGCAGAATCCGGTTGATATAACGAAGGCGGACCACTCGAATTTGAACGGGTGAGGCAATCTCTATGAAGAGTTTCCAAGTCCTCTGAATTTCAAGCAAATAGTCACTTAGGCTTGTATACGGCGACAGACGATTAAATGAGAAGCCTTGCGCCCTTACCTGCACGAGTTGTTTTTCATCGTTATGAAGAAACTGCAACGCCTGCAATGCCCGATTCGCAGAATGCTTTGTTGGCTCATCAGCCTTTAATTCCACACGATGATGCTCAAGGAACTGACTCCGGAATTTTGGATAATCAGCCCCGAATGCTTCGCGCGCCAGTCCCTCCAATTTCGCAAGATCAAATCCGGGCGGCATGTCGCAATCGATATCGATTACCGCTTCGACGATTGGCGCCCTTGCCAGTTTCAATTCAGATTCGCTCATGGTCTCATTAAGGATACACAATGTGCTATACCTTGAAAACTTTCATTACTTCGTCGCCCAGGTGGTTGATCACCTTCACGGCGATGCGGCCGTTCTTCGGCTTTTCAAAGGCACGTGAGGTGTCGCTGTTCAGGGTCGCCCAGGCTTCGGGGTCGATTTCGGCCTTCAGCGTGGTCTTTAATGCGCTGTAGGGGTCGTTTGCGCCGAGGAAGTAGGCGTGGCGGACAAAGAAACTCTCTTCGTTGTAGTCGGTGTCGACAAACCAGCAGGCGATGCCGTCGGCACTGTCGCTGACAACTTCGCCGGTCTGAGGCTTGAACACGTCCACGCCGTTCACTTTTACGCGGAGCTTGCCGCCCTTCTCCGGCAGGAGGGTGATGTCCGGTTCACCGAAGATGACGAAGAGATTGCCTTTGCCCGTGTTCTTGAGATTCTCGGCCATGTGCAAGTCGGCGTTCATACGGGCCTTGAGCACGGGGATGCGGCCCAGCTTGTTGAACTCCGTGGTATGTGCCTCGTAATTAAATGCGCAGGCGATCAGCGCGTCAAACGCGGCATCGCCCGCCTCGCGGGCGGCGGCAACGAGGTCTGCGCGCTGCACGGTGCCGAACTCGGGACCGATGAAAATGGCGGCACGCTTCTCGGTCGAGCCTTCCAGGTAACGCCCCTCGGCGCAAATCAGATCGCCGGGCCAGGGTATGAGCGCGATGAAGGCAACCCGATCCTCCTTGTGCGCCTGCTGCACGCCGGCGACCTTGAGGTTCTCCAGGATCATCTGAGGGAAGGACTGCTTGGCTCCGTATTCGGCGCTGTCTTCCTTCAGGGGGTCGACCAATTCATCGTTTTCATCTACACCCAGCACGCGGTGAGGACTGAGACTTTCCACGGTGAAGGGACCGGCCACGCGGACCTTCTTCGGGTCTGGATACGGCTTGTCGTAGAGGTATTCAAACTCAGCCTTGGCAGCGATGGACTTGTCGATCTCCTGCTGCCTGGCGATGCGGGCCTGCCACCAGTCGGCGTGCGGCTTTTTAGCCGCATCCGACCACTTGGCATCGGCCGCCCGCGGAATCTCCCACTCCTGCCAAGTCTTATGAAGCACAGCGTTCAGCGACTCGCGCAATGGGTCCAGCTTCGCCTGCCACTTGTCCCAGATGACATCGATCTCCGCATTGTTGGCGATGCACCTGAGCGTGACGTGGGGCACGCGCTCATAGACGAAGCCAAGGCGGATGTTGTCATGCACCCGCTGCGAACTAGGCGCGGTGCGGGTGACCTCGGCTTCTTTGAGTTGGCCTTCCCGGGAATCGGCCAGCAGGTAAAACGGATAGCGCGCGCCCATGATGCGGGCGCGGGCCAGCGCCAAGGCAACGCGTGAAGTGTCAATCGTGATCCACCTGCGGCCCCATTGTTCTGCGACATAGGCGGTTGTACCGGAACCACAGGTCGGGTCGAGCACCAGGTCGCCGGGGTCAGTGGACATCAATATGCAACGTTCAACAATGGAGGTTGCCGTCTGAACTACGTAGATCTTCGGATCGGCGCGGCTAGTGATTCCGCCAGACACGTCAGCCCAAAAATTATCGAGCCCAAGTGCGCAAAAATCGTCGAAATACTTGCGATACGAAATGTTCTGCCCGGTCTTAAGAACACGATCCGCGCGAACAATGCGACTCATGCCGGATTCCGAAGTCCTCCAGCCGCCCTTTGAGGGCTCATAGTTCCTTCCAAATAATGCGACCGGGAAAACTGTAGTCGCCGATGCAGATCGTGATGTGAGCCCTTGATCGCGGAACAAACGGGATCCTCGGGGCAAAACTCTTGGCTCGTTGATTTCCTCATCCGTAACAGGACGCTCAATAAGGTCGGGTAGCCGCATTGTCTTGTATCGCGTCGCGCCCTGCTTGCCGGCCTCAAGCAGTTTATACAAGGGCCGAAACTTCAGAACCTCAGCGTTTCGTGCATACCATAGAAGGTAGTTGCAGGTGTTATCGAGGAATTCCGCGCCTAGCCCAATTGATGTCTTATAGGAGACGGTGCTTACAAAGTTTTCGTCACCGAAAATCTCGTCCATCACGGCCCGGACCCGATGGACATTCTCATCGCCGATCTGAACGAAGATGGAGCCGGATTCGGTGAGGAGATCGCGGGCGACAGTGAGGCGGTCGCGGAGGTAGGTAAGGTAGCTGTGAATGCCGTCGCGCCAAGTGTCGCGGAAGGCTTTGACCTGTTCCGGCTCGCGGGTGATGTGGTCGGCCTTGCCGTCCTTCACCTTTGTGCTGGTGGTGGACCACTGGAAGTTGCTGTTGAACTTGATGCCGTAGGGCGGGTCGAAGTATATGCACTGTACCTTGCCGCGCAGGCCCTCACGCTCGGCCAAGCTCGCCATGACCTGGAGGGAGTCGCCGAGAATCATGCGGTTACTCCAGTTCTGGTCGTGTTGGTAAAACTCGGTCTTGTCCACGCCCTTGGGGATGCCGTTGAAGTCGGCGAAGAGGTCAGGCTGAAAGCCCGGGGTCTGCGCCTTGGCCGCGTTGGCCTGGCTGAGCAGATCATCGATCAGCACCTTGGGATGCACCTTCTCCTGGATATAGAGTGGCGGGACATGGACGACGAGGTCGCTCCAGTCCTGCTCATCCTTCCCGCGCCAGACGAGCTGAGGGTCCAGGTCCGTGTTGCGTGGGTAGCGTTTCTCCGTGGATTTCTGCTCGTCCGGCTTTAGGACGGACTGATACTCCGCCGTCGGGATGTTCTTCCGCTTGTCGGCATCGTGCTTCAGGGTCTCAACGGATTTGGCTGCCGAAGGCTTCTTGGCCATGGTCATTTCTCCGAGGGGATCACATCGCGAACAGCATCGGCCAATGGCCAGTGTTTAGTGACTAGTGGCCAGTGATCGGTGGCCGGTTTCCAGCCATTGCCCACCCGCCACTGTCCACTGCCTTTCTGGCCACTGGTCACTAGCCACTGATCACTGCCCACGGAGGGCTGGTCGCCCGGGCCGCGTTCCTTGTCGTTGAGGAGGTTCAGATAAAAATCCATCTTGCCGGCGTGCTCGGGTTCGAAGGGACCGATCTTGAGGTCGAAGGCGACGAGCGCCTTGAGCAAGCGGTGGTAAAAGAGCAGGTCCACGAAGTATTCCTTGCGGCCAAGGGCGAGCCTGTTATGGCGGCCGATGAAGCAGAAGCCGTACCCAAGTTCGAGGATGAACTGCTGTAATCGCCCGATCAGGCGATCCTCCAATTCGCGCTCCTTTATGGCACGCCCGATGCCGAGGAATTCGAGGTTGTAGCGGCTCTTCATCATCTCATCGGCCTGCTCCGCGAAATGCGCCGGCAAGGCGAGCGAGAAATTATGTGCCTTTCTTTCCGTCACCGCACGCTCATAGGCTCCACCTTTGATCTGGTTGAGCAGCACGTTGCGGGACCACCCGAGCTGTGCGATGGCGCGAATGTAGTAGATGCGGGCAGCGGGATCTTTGACTTTCTTCAGTAATTCGACATGATGGCCCCACGGGACCGTGGCGGCCAATTCTCTCACAGCTTGTGCGAGAGATTCAGGATCAGAATCACTCCCGGGAGCGGTATCGAATTCTCGTGCAGGCTGCGCGAGAAATGCAGGATTCCGGCCGATCGCAACGCTTGCGGCCACTTCTGGAACAAGCTGTGCCAGAAATGGCTGCCTGCCCTTCTTTATTTCTTGAACAAGCTGTTCAAGAAATCCGGCGTCGGAATACTCGGAATACAACTGCCGCATCAACCACAGATTGTTTGCCGACAACCCACGCATATCGGGGAATTCGGCGCGCAGGTCGGCAGCCAAACGTTCCACCACGGCCTCACCCCAGCCGGCAGTCTGTTGCTTCTCCACGATGCCACGGCCGATGTCCCAGTAAAGCAGGACCAAATCACGGTTAACCGCACGGGCCGCAGACGTGCGGGCCTGGAGAATGCGTTCCTCCAGCGCCGCGAGGAATATGGGGTAATCCGGGAGTGGAAGTGTCTTTTTCATGGCAGGGTGGCTTTCTCGATCATCTTGTTAAACTCGCCTGCAACCTTCGCCGCGAAGTCAGCCTCCATTTGGTAAACCTCGGTGAACTCGGCGAACGCCCAGCGGCCATACGCACCCAGATGGTTCACGCCCGGCACCCAGTAAGTGTCCATCGTGGATTTCTTTTCCTTCGCGTCCTCGCGCCGGTAGCCCTTGATCTCGACCACGAGATGCAGCAGGTCCTCATGACTGTGGCCGTCATCCACCAGCACGATGAAATCGGGCAGATACTTCCGCGTCTCGCTGCCGTATCGATAGGGGACTTCCAGGCCGAGGTTGTGGTTCTTGGTGTAGGAGATCACCTTTGGATGCGATTCGGCGACGCGGCAGAATTCTGCCTCCCAGTCGCTGTCGAGCACGACCCAGTTGATGTGGTTCTTGGGCGGGGGGCCGCTCGTTTCCCAGCGGTCGGTGCGCGACGTGTTGAAGCGGACGTATGCGGTCGAGCCGGTGGGATTGTAAGGATCGAGCAGCGCCTTGATGGGACGCTCGCCGAGAAACCGGCGGGTGATGGCTGCGGTGATGCGGTTGCAGGCCATGTCGGCCAGCTCCTGATATACGAGCTGGGCGGGATAGGTGCCGCCCTTGCAGACGAGGCAGGTGTCGAGCCATTGCCTGGTGATGCGCTTGAGCTGACCGAAGAGGTGGAGCTTCGGCTCCTCGCCGGGGTCGCGCCATTTCGTGTAGAGCAGCCGCTTGGTGAGGTGGAAGACGAGCGTGGAGGGACGTATGTCACCGAGATGATCGAGGCTCAGGTCCACGCCTTCGCCGATGATGCCGGAGTTGCGGGTGATGGACGGCCCAACGATGTCGGGACTGAGTTCCAGGATGGAATCATCGTTGAAATCAGCGGTCAGCCGTTCCTCCGGCAACTCCACGCGATAGCCCTCGACGCGGGGAAAGCGGATTTCGAGAGCGTCGCGATCCGGGCGCACGGCCCTGACCTGAACCGTTTCGCGTGGCGGTTGAGGCGGAGCAACGACCGGCTTCGCGGTAAAGTCAAAGGGAATGCCGAAGATATCGGCGTATTCCACATTGAAAAGCTCTTCTTCGTTGAGATCGTAGGACTGGCGGCGCAACGCGCGACCAATGACCTGCTCGCACAGGAGCTGGGTGCCAAAGGCGCGAATTCCGAGAATGTGGGTGATGGTATTGGCATCCCATCCCTCGCTGAGCATCGAGACCGAGACGACGCAGCGGATGGCGCCGCCGAGCTGGCCGGGCTTACCGACGGTGTTCATGGCCTCGCGGAGCAATTCCTGGTCGGTGAATTTTTCGCCGGCACGGGCATCACCGGTGCGCTCAACAATCTCCCGGCGAAAGCGCTCAATCTCGTCGGCGGCCATGCTGCGAAAATTGTCGTCGAGCGCATCGCCCGCTTCGAGTTGCTCGCTGTCGATGAGCAGCGTGTTCGGGCGCGGGAGCGCGTTGCCGGTGGTTTCATCGAAATTACGAAACAGTGCGAGGCGTCCGTTCTCCAGTGTGGTGGTGCCGTCGTCGTTCTTGCGATAAAAACCGGAGATGAAGTCGTAAACGAGCTTCGAGATGGCGGTATTCTGGCAGACGATGATGAAACAGGGCGGCACCTTGATTTTCTTCTCCTCCCAAAGCCTCAATGTCTTTTCGTAGTGGCCATACAGGGCTTGCAACGCCGTCTGCAAGCGAGTGGGGAGTTTTAGCGGGTCGAGTTCCTCGCCCTGACCGCGCCCTTTCTTGGGCATGTCCTTGCGGATGTTCTCCCAGAGGTTGCGGAACATCGGCATCTCATCGCCGGGGATGTTTTCCGCAACTGGGACGCGCGGCAGTTTGACAATGCCGCACTCGATGGCATCCATGAGCGAGAAGTCGCTCATCGTCCACGGAAACAGCGTACCCTCGGCATAGCCGGAGCCGCGAAGGAAAAAAGGCGTCGCGGACAAGTCGATCGCACGGCTGAGGCCAAGCTTGCGGTTCACGGCCTCGAGGCCGGAAATCCAGAGGCGCGCGGCCTCATTGTTCTTCTCGGCTTCCTTCTTCTCGTCACCCTTCAGGTCCTCATCGTCCGCGTCTTTCGGTTTCTCCCTGTAGCAGTGATGCGCCTCGTCGTTGATCACAAGAATTTTCTTCATCCCCATCAAGTCGGGCATCACGCGCTGGAGCATCTGGCCTTCTGTCTCGAGCGTGTTGAGTTCCTCACCCCCGCGGCCTTGAAGTAACGAGCGGCCACCGGCGGAAAGTTCGATGCGCTCGCGCCGCCTGAAGGCGTGGTAGTTGGTGATGACGATCTTGGCCCGGTTCACGTCGTCGAGCATGTCGTTCGGCACCAGCTCTCGGTCTTTGTAGTAGCTGTCGGGATCGTTGGGCTGGAGGACGCGCAACCGGTCTTTGATCGTCAAGCCGGGTGTGCAGACCAGAAAGCCGCGCGTGAAGTGTTTGCTCCCCGGGCGGCGCACCGCATTGATGGTCTGCCATGCGATAATCATCGCCATTACCGTGGTCTTGCCGGCGCCGGTGGCGAGCTTCAGCGCGAACCGCATCAACTCCGGGTTGGCGTCTCTGTTCGCCGCGGCGAGGTGGTCAAGCAGACGCTTCCCGTTCTTGAATTGGGGTGCGACCTCGGTGAGCCAGATTGCGGTTTCCACAGCCTCCACCTGGCAGAAGAAGGGCCGGACACCACTGAACTTGTGATGGCGCCAGTGCTGAAGAAGACGTGCTGTCTCCGGCGTGACCTGCCATTGATTGGGATTCGGCAAAGAACGCCAGGAGTCCACATGACCGCGCACTTCATTGATAATCGAAGTGGGGTCGTATTGCTGCTCCTTGGTTGAAAGTCCTTTGCCCTCATCGAAAACGAAGGCCTCCTGCTCGGAGGCCTTTTTCCGTTTCTTTGGTTTCGGGATCGGCGTGATGAAATCGGCGCGGCGCCGGGTTTCGAGAATCTTCTGCGTGGGTTGCCCCTGCTCATCCAGTTCCCAGTGGCGCATAGGACGAGCATAAGGGGAGTTCAGGATGGGGTGGTCAAAGAATGGGTTAGACATTGTTTATTCTAATTCGCTTCCAAGATGAGACTAATTATGGTACTTTTTCTTTATGGCAAGACCACGAAGAACTGACCATCAATTAGTCGCGGCCGCACGGCAAGCTGTGCGGCAGACCGAGGACATTCACGAATTACGACAAGCCTTGGCGGTGCTGCTGCCGGCGGA
>Ga0187878_1004360_pt1 | contig 11054 bp, 12 predicted proteins | sample June2016WEW_17_1_FD_132979 | JGI IMG/M metagenome (GOLD analysis project Ga0187878, IMG submission 132979) | Peatland microbial communities from SPRUCE experiment site at the Marcell Experimental Forest, Minnesota, USA - June2016WEW_17_150 | ecosystem: Environmental > Terrestrial > Soil >...
ATGAAAAACTGTCAGGATTGGATCTAATATGATATTCTAATAACATCAAATTTGACATGAGTTAATACAATATCATTATTGGAAATGTACTTCTCGCAAAGCTTAAACAGGCCGTTGCTACTGTGATCCAAAACATCACTACGAGGGGCGCAGCGCATGATCTTCACCGGCATTTCGTTGCCATAGGCTTACGCCCTGGGCTGATCTGCGGCGCCCTTTCAGGGATCGCAAAACCCTTGCCTCCCTCCGGAAGGCTTCCTGCGGCCACCCGCTCTGCGGGCGGATACTCACTGATTTACAGAGAGGGGATATGTTATTGGATTCGTCCCCCACCTTCGAGGGAGAGATCGAATTTGTCATAGATGCGGCTGAGCCAGAGGATGGCAAAGGCGGATTCCACAAGCAAGCCCGCCGCCGCCACAAGTGCGGCGATCGGGAGAACGGCCAGCCCCAGCAGCCAGAAACCGAGGAAAAAGATCGCCGCAAAAAGCACGGCCGCGGGAATCACCGAAAACACAAGGACCAGCACGGCCGCAACCATGGTAATCATTCTTTGGCCCATGGCCTCGATTCCATGGCGCCGCCCCTTGCCAAGCTCGACCCAACCCGGCCAGATCAGGACTGCCGCGTTTTGAATCAGCACGCCGATCAAGCTGAAACAAGGCAGCAGCAGGGCAGCGCTCAGACCTACCAGGAGCCGTTGAAAGACAGAAGGATGAAATTCACCTACGCTCGGCAGGAGGCATGCGGCAACGAGGAGCAAGAACCATTCAGCCGCTGCCAGGATTGACGCGGGAGCAAGTACCTCACCCAGCACCACGCTCCAGCCTGCAACGGGATAGGTTTTCAGCAGATCCACTTGAAGCAGGTCGCTGCGCAGATCATCGCGGATCATCATCGGCCCGAGCAGTGTCAGAAAGCCCGCGATCATTGCGGCGATGCTCCCGATAATTGTTGACACCATCTCCCCGTGGGGTTCCTGGCCCAAAATGAAAATGGCTAACGGAATCCCTACGGATACGATCAACAGCAGCACGCGCAGCTTGTTGAGCCTGCCCGCAGATATGCAGTTCTTCCAAAAAATGGCAGTGTGTGCGAAGCCCGCGGGCGCGAGCTTGAACAGCGGCCGCCGCACCCTGGGCGACGTGCGCCGTGGGCCCCTCGCCAACCCGCTTCTGGCCGCCTGTACGCGGCTGGCAATCTTCTTTGCCAGGTCGAGTGAAGCTTCCTCGAAGCTCGCGTCGGAGTGCATTACCCAGAGATAGGTGAGGCATAGAATCGCCAGCACCGGCACAAGACGCAGCAGGAACGCGGGGAGGTTGGGTGCGAAGGCAGTGCGGACAAATGCCTTGAAGGGAAGCAGAAGATAGTGCGCCGGACCCGAATCAGTCGTCCTCATAAGCCAGCCGGAAAAGTCCGAAAGCTTGGCGGTGGCAGAGTCGGGAAGAGGAGGAATATACCATTTCATCCAGACCACAATGGCAATAGCAGTCGCAGTCAGGATGCCAAGAACCCAAACCTGGCGCTTGAATCCCGAAGCGCCGTGTTCGGCCAGACTTGTCTTGGCCAGCGCGGTCCCGGTGTAATAAAGGGCAAGGAAGGAATAAACAGTCCAGAGCGCCACCAGAAAATAGGCCGGGTGTTCAAAGTAACTGCCTCGGCCGAACAGAAACGAAATGAAAACAGCGAACATAATGCCGATCTGCATTCTAACCAGGCGGAAACGGATGAGCGCCCGGCGCGAAATCGGCGCCGGGAATAAAAACTGGATTTCTGCCTCGGTAAACCTGAGTGCGGCGGCACCGCTTCGGCCAGGCCAGATCCAGGGGAGCAGCACGATGACAAAAAGCACCACGGCCAGTCCTGTTTCCACCAGCGGGGAGATGTTCAGACCCAGAGCTTCCGGCAAGGCCACCCGCGCTCTGGGCCGAGAGAAGAATTGCCTGAAGAAAACAAGGTACAGATATCCAAGACCGGCCAGAGCGGAAATCAAATACTTCGGCTGCCGCAGCCGTTTCCGGGTGGAGACGACTCGATTCTTGAAAGTGAGGGCCAGATAGTAGATGAATGTTCCGATCATGGCATCACGGTACCGTCTTCAGCATGACCTGTGATCCGAAGAAACATCTCTTCCAAACTGGTGTCGCCGCGCAACTCGGGGAGGCTCCTCTGGATTTCCTCGAGTGAGCCGTGAATGATCTTGCGACCATGATTCAAGATAAGAACGCGATCGCAAAGTTCCTCGACCAGGTGCAGCAAGTGCGAACTGATGATGATCGCCGCCCCTTCCCGGGCACGCCTCAGGATGGTGGACTTCATGCGACGAATGCCGATCGGGTCGAGGCCCGTGAGGGGCTCGTCGAACAGCATGACCTTGGGGAAATGCAGCAGGCCGCAGGCAATGACCAGCTTTTGTTTCATGCCGCGGCTAAGCTCCGCCGGCAGGGCATCCGCCTTCTCCGTGAGTTCCAACTCTTCCAGCAGGGCGCTTGCGTTGGCCTGGAAATCGCGGACTCCGTAAATCCGCGCGGTGAACTGCAGATGCTCCTTGATCGTCAGGTAGTCGAAGAGCCGCGGCTCATCCGGCATGAAGGCGATATTCTGTTTGGCCGCCAGCGGTTCGCGGCCGAGGGAGTGGCCGCAGATCCGGATCTCCCCGCCGGCAGGAGGGATGATGCCCACCATGCAACGCAGCGTCGTGGTCTTGCCCGCGCCGTTGGGTCCAACGAGGCCCAGGACTTCACCGGCATCGACGCGAAAGGAGAGATCGCTGACAGCCACGAACGATCCATAGGTTTTTGTCAGTCCTTCAACCTCAATCATGATTCACTCCATACGACCAGATCCTGCATTCTATCACGTGACCTGGCCTAAAACCTCACCGCATACCTGGCACATGCCTGGACATCCATTTCGCGCGTCCTGTATGTTTATGGTTAGGCACATTGACCATCGAAGGATGGATTGCAGAAATGCAGGAGGAGGACCGGCATGTCCGACAGATGCCATTCGAGGATCGTTATTTCCAACGTAATCGTCACTCTGTTGTTGATGTCAGGCCTGCTCGCCTTCACGAGGGCCGGTACATCCCGCGACTTGAAGAACGCGAAGGGAGGAGAAATGAAGCTTGCGGGCAATAAGGACAACCAACCTGTGAAAGATCCACCTCACCCTTCGACGCCATCGAGCGTCGATTCGCGATTGATCGCGGCCGACACACGATTCGGGTTCAAGTTGTACTCGGACGTTATGAAAAAGAATGCCGGCCAGAACGTCCTGGTCGCGCCTGCAAGCGTCGCGATGGCACTTGCGATGACTTACAACGGCGCGGATGGAACGACGAAAGCGGCTATGGCGCGCGTGCTCGAGTTCGGAGAACTCAGCCTCGAAGAAATCAACCGGGCGAACGCCGAATTGAAGAAGATCCTGGAGAATCCCGACCCGAAGGTTCAGCTCCAAATTGCTAACTCCCTATGGGCGCGCCAGGGCCTGGCTTTCAAACCCGACTTTATCAAGCGCAACGCCGATTGGTATGGCGCGCAGGTGTCTGAACTCGACTTCAACGATCCCGGCGCGCCTGGGCGAATCAACGATTGGGTGAGCGGCAAGACCAACGGCAAGATCAGCAAAATCGTAGACAGCATCAGCGCCGATTCCATCCTGTTTCTGGTCAATGCGCTCTACTTCAAGGGCAAGTGGACGGATGAATTCAACAAAGCGCTGACCAGGGACGAGCCGTTCCATCTCACCGGTGGGCGCGAGAAAACACGCCCCATGATGCGCCGCTCAGGGGATTATCCTTATCTCGAGAATAAAGACTTCCAGGCGATCAGCCTCCCCTACGGCGGCGGAAGGTTGAGCATGTATGTCTTCCTGCCTTCGAACGAAAGCAGCCTCAAGATGTTTCACCAGAGCCTGACGGTGGCAAACTGGGACACCTGGATGACCCGCTTCGTCCATAAAGACGGGGAGATCGTACTGCCTAGATTCAAGGTCGAGTTTGCGTCCGACCTGATCGACGCACTGACGTCATTGGGGATGGGAGTGGCTTTTGACCCTCGCGCAGCGAACTTCAGGAACATGATTGAGCTCCGGGAGAATGCCTATATCAGTGGAGTGAAGCACAAAACCTATGCGGACGTGAACGAAGAGGGGACCGAAGCAGCTGCGGCGACCTCAGTAGGAATCGCGATAACTTCAGCAAGGCGCCCATCCGAACCATTCCGAATGGTAGTAGATCGGCCCTTTTTCTGGGCGATCAGAGATAATGAGACGGGAGCGGTGTTGTTTGTGGGATCGATCGTCGATCCGCAGTGAAATCGTGTGTGCCGCGGACATTTCCAGCTGTTTGTCATTATCGGTTCGACTCTTCTCTGGGGCTTGATGCATAATGGCACGAGTTTGCCCTGGAAAACGTGGAGCTGCGCTGGCCACCACCCTGGCATGGACAGGATCAAGCTAAGAAGAGAACCGATGAAAGCTCTCGCTCGAATTTACAGGTCTACGCGCAGCAGCTGGGGTGTCCTGGCCACGATCACCGTGGTGGCCGTCGCGGCCCTCGGCAAGGGTGCCTTCCGGCGGGGTCCGGAGTATCAGCAAGCGTCTCTCATGAAAGTCCAAGCCGAATTTCACGAGTTCCTCAAAGGGGAACTGGCAGATGCGCGGATCGTAGGCGCCTCTGTGATGGTCGTGAGCAACTGGAACGGCCCGCGGATCGCGTTTCGTGACTTCCTTGGCCAAGCTAACCTCGAAAAGAATCAGCCGGTGGACGAGAATACGATCTACCATTGGGCATCGATCACAAAAACATTCACGGGCATCGCGATCATGCAGCTGCGCGACCGTGGCCTGCTGTCGCTCGACGATCCGGTCATCAAGTACATCCCGGAACTGCGCGACATCCACGACCCGTTCGGCGACCGGAGCGAGATCACCATCCGGCACCTGATGACGCATAGCGCCGGTTTCCGCAGCGCGACGTGGCCGTGGGGCGGCGACCAGCCGTGGCACCCGTTCGAACCCAGGCATTGGTCGCAGATCGTTGCGATGCTCCCCTACACCGAAGTCCAGTTCAAGCCTGGAAGCCGGCACAGCTACTCGAACCTCGGCATCATCTTCCTCGGCCACATCATCGAGTTGCTCACGGACGACGACTACGAAGTCTACATCGACAAGAACATCTTCAAGCCGCTGCAGATGTACTGCAGCTACTTCGACACCACGCCCTATCACCTGCTTCCCCACAGGAGCGCCAGCTATTGGATCCGCGATGGCAAGCGGCAGACCGCCCCCTTCGACGCCGACACAGGCATCACCGTCTCGAACGGCGGGCTGAACGCGCCGCTACCCGACATGGTGAAGTACCTTGGGTTCCTGCTCGGGGACCCGTCGAAGAAGGCCACCTACGACGGCGTGCTGAAACGGCGGTCGCTCGAGGAGATGTGGCAGCCCCAGATCGACATCAGCGAGGAGGGGAGCGACCACGTCGCGATGGGCCTGTGTTTTTTCGTGGAGCGCCGCGAAGGGATGCAGATCATCGGCCACAGCGGTGGCCAGAACGGCTTCATCACGCACTTCTACATCAGCCCCGTGCAGGGAATCGGTTATCTGGTGGCCTTCAACACGGACTGGGAAGTCGCGGAAAACAAAAAAGACCCGACGCGCGAAGCGGACGCGGCCATCCGGAGCTACATGCTCAAGAACGTCTTTCCCGCGCTCCGCGGAAAATAGCGGGGCCGGTGAGCTCCAAATGCCCCTTCGGAGATTCCGGGGACAGCTGCGACTTTTCAATCAGGGTCGCTGGGTTAAGCCAGTAACAGAAAGTTCAGGCCTCGAGGTACACCGAGTCAATGATGCCTACGATCACTGAAATGACGCAGGCATCGGGGTTCCGCAGCACCTGGCGAGCGCCGTTCCCTTCCCGATTCACCAGGACGGTGTCGCCGATTCCCGCCTGGGTGTTGTCGAGGGCAATGAAATCCTCGTCGGGTGCCTCGTCTTCCAGACCCAATGGCTGCACCACCAGCAACCGCCGGTTTTTGTAGTCCCGGTGGCTGATGGTGGTCACCACGGTGCCGACAACTTTCCCCAGAATCATGGCAATCTCTCAGGTATACTGATTCCAGCCGCGCTGCATGATCAGATCAAACTCATCGTCCGGGCGGACGCTCAGTTCGTCTACGACACCAACCAGAGCCAGGTCGATGGGGACAAACTTCACCTCAGGCATGGCCAGAGCTGCCTCACGGGAACGCACCATCACACAAAGATCGCCCATGCCGGCATGCACCACATCCGCGGCCACCTGCAGCGGGCCGACCGGCGCCAGCTTCTTATTCAGCGGTTGCACCAACAGGAGCTTCAGCCCCTCTGTGCCCGGATATTTGATGGTACAAACCGCTGTCCCCTTAACTCTGCCGAACAGCATATGGATTACTTCACTCCCGTGCTCGCCAGCACGCGCTGGATGATCACATCCAGCAGGTTCGAGTCTACCTGGGTGCCGAGGCGGGCAAAGACCGCGTCGCGAATGCGTTGTTCCAGGTTGGTCTCTGCGCGCGCGTCAGCCGCAGGGCCTCCCTTGCGGGAAGGAACAGGAGAAATCACTTCGGCAAGAGCCGGCGTAGCCGGGCGCTGACTCTGTTTTTGCGAGATATAGGGTCTGACGGGAGCGCTGGGAGGATTTTCCGGCCGATCGCGCACCAGCTTCATTCCCAGCGATCTGGCTTTCTCATAGGCCATCTCGGTCAGCACGACATTGTCGTTGACTTCCAGCGACATGATGCCGCCCTTGAACATGTCCACGATATCTTTTTCGGTATAGAACTCTTTGGGCATAAACCGCTCCTGTCCAAACCGGATCGTGCCGCGGATCAGGCACCTTCACGGCCATCCAAGCTTTCAAGAGCCTGGATCGCCGCATTTTTGGCCGTCAGAATTTCGGCTTCCGTCCCCGAGAGCCACATGCGGCCAAACCGCCCCACCGACGACACATGGATGAGCTTTATGCTCGCCGTTTTTTCCGCCTCGTTGCAGGCGAAGTTGATATAAGCCGCCGGCGCGCACTCCAGCACGAGCATCGTTTCACCCGAAACCAGCATGCTGCCCCGGCGAAAGCGGTTCAGCAGCTGCGCTTGGTATGGATCAATTCGCGTGATCACCTGCGTGGAAACAACCAGCGGGCGCATGCGGTCGTCGATGCTAAGGCCAAGACGAGCGAGGACTACGCTGCCCGCTTCGAGGACGGCCGCCTGGTCGGGAGAGTGCACCTCAAACATGCCGAACTCGCGTTCCACAATCTGCGCGCCCGGCTTGGCTTCCGTGGCCTTCACAGCGATATCCACCACCCGGAAAACTTCATTGCCGGGAGCCATTTCGACATAAAGGGCGGCCATGCCTTCGGTCGGCAGATCGCCCTGAGTCACCGTGCCGATGAATGCGGCAAACTGAGGCTGCATGCGGTCAAGGTAGCAATAGCAGCGCAGTGAAAAGGCATCGCTCATAGTTTTCCCCCTTGTTGTGTGCGGCCGGCGCCCTGAGAACAGCAGAATCGAAAGCCATTCTTGCACCGGCCTTTTTTGGAAAGCTGCGTCATGCCGCCGCACTCCATGGCGCCTTTGGCGCTAGGTTATTGGGCTGGGTCGTGCAGTGCTATGCCCAGCGGGGTGACAAACAATGGGTTGCCCGGCACCCGCGCCGGGATGCCCGTGTAATCCTGGATGGCATCAGCCATCCCCAGGAACGACGAGCTGCCGCCCACCATCGTAATCGATGCTACATTCCTATCGTGGACATGGCGGAGGATAATGCTGGCCACTTTTTCCATCACCGGGCGCACGAGCGGAAGCAGACGGGCCTGCTCTTTTTTCGTGATCTTGAGCGCTTCGGCCTCCTCGAAGCTGATATCGAGCGAGCCGGCAATCACCAAAGAGAAGTGCGTGCCCCCAGTGGCCTCATCAGCCGTGCTGATTACCCTCCCATCCTCCAGAACCGCAATGCCGGTTGTGCCCCCGCCCACATCGACAATCGCCCCCTCGCGGAGAAGGAGAACATTGTTCGCCGCGGTCGGCTCGTCGATTGAGCCGGTACAATCCAGCCCGGCGGCTTCAATCACGTGTGCTTTGGCACGTGTTTCTATGAGCGGCACGCCCGGCGGATAGCCGCTCGCAGCATGGGTCAACTCACGGCCGAGGCGCCGCTCCACCCGCCCCTTCATGCCGCGCAAGAGGTCAGTGGCACGGATGAAATCGACCACCAGGCCGTCGCGCACCACCTGGGCAAATTGCCACTCGCCAGCCAAGGGCACGCCGACCTCGTCCAAGACCACGAGTACCAGATAAGCCGTCCCCAGGTCCACGCCCACACGCAGTTTTCGACCCGGATCGATCATCAACGGCTGGGCCTGCTCCGAAAGCGGTCTGGGCAGGATTACGACTTCCGCCAGAGCCAGGTACTCGGCGAGGCTCCCTCCGATGGGCGAGCATCCATTCACTGTCACCACTTGCTGCCTCAGAAATTAGTGTGGCTTCTTTTCCGGCTGGACCGATTTGCCTTCCGGAGAACGTCCACCAAAGCTTCCTTTGCTGTTCTTCGGGAGAATCATTTCCACATCGGCATGCGGCCGAGGGATTACATGCACCGAAGCCAACTCGCCAACGCGCTTGGCCGCCGCGGCGCCGGCGTCCGTGGCAGCCTTGACAGCGCCGACATCCCCGCGCACCATCACGGTCACATAACCGCCGCCGACGTATTCCGATCCGATCAGGACCACGTTCGCAGCCTTGACCATCGCATCCGCCGCCTCGATGGCGCCAACCAAACCGCGAGTCTCCACCATTCCGAGAGCGATCAATGAAGTATCCAACGCCATTTTTTCCTTCCTTTCTGCTGTAACTGCTCGGTACACAACTTAGACATCGGGATCGCAGTCGTAGCCGTTTTCCTTGATCATCTATAGCGAAGACGATTGCAACTGCAATGCCGATTCACAAAAGGTGCTTCTTAATTCACGTAACGTCTGCTCTCCAAAATTTCGCCTACCACCTGACGCACGACCCGCTCAGTTTCCTCCGCCGAAGGACCGCCAGGAACTTCACCGGGCGCAAATGCCGCCGGCGGCGGAGCTGCCGTCTCGTATGCGAGCCGCTTGATGTTGACCAGATGAGACGCGGTTATGTTGTCACCCGTAATCGCTCCGCCTAACCCGCCGGGGCCCAAAGTCATCGACGGCATCACGCCCGTGGTCAACCCAATCGCGCCCAGCGTGCCCATCGTGTTCACCAGGATGCGGAAGACCGGCTTTTCCAGACCGAAGGCCATGATGATGCGGTCATCGTTGGCATAAATGATTTGAGTGTGCCCGCGTCCGCCGCTTTCAATGATTGCAATCGAAGTCTCGCAGCCTTGTTCCCAGCCATCGACCACATACCATCCCAACACGGTCGTCAGCTTCTCGTGGGAGAGCGGTTCCTCCTTACCCACCTTGTTGAGTGGCGTCACGAGAATGCGCGTGCCGGCGGGGATCTTTATGCCGGCGTATCCGGCAACGTACGCAGCAGATTTCCCGACCACGGCGGTGTTGGTGCTGCCATCCGCATGAAAAACGGTTTTGCGCAAGGCGTCGGTTTCCGGTTTATTGGTAAAGTATGCACCTTCTGCCCGCATCAAATCGGCCAGGCGGCTGGAAATGGGCCGATCGGCGATCACGGATTGTTCGGTGGCGCAGATCGTCGAATAATCGAAGGCTTTGGAGGCAACAATATAGCGAGCGGCCTTCTCGATATCCGCGCTGCCGTCCACATAAACCGGCACATTCCCCGGCCCGACCCCGTATGCCGGCTTGCCCGTGGAATGAGCCGCCCGCACCATCGGCATGCCGCCCGTTGCCAGGATGACCGCGGTGTATCTGTGGCTCATCAGTTCCTGCGTGCCCGGCAGCGAGATCCGCTGCATGCAGCCGATCAATCCCTTCGGCGCGCCTGCGCCCTCAGCCGCCAGCGCCATGGTCTGCGCAGCTTCATAGGTACAGCGCACTGCCGACGGATGCGGAGCGACTACGATCGCATTGCGAGCCTTGACAGAGATCAACACCTTATTGAATGCGGTCGAGGTCGGGTTGGTTGAGGGTATCAACGCCGTCACCACGCCCATCGGGCAGGCGATTTCGTAGAGGCGACGGTCAGGGTCGTGGCGGATTACGCCCACGGTCTTCAGGCTGCGAATGCTCTCCCAGACTGTACGCGAGCCGAATTCATTTTTGAGTTTCTTGTGGGCAGCAACACCATATCCGGTTTCTTCCTGTGCCATGCGCCCCAAACGCTCCGACGCATGATAGCCGGCTTCCGCCATGGCCGCGCAAACCCGATCGACCTCGGCCTGCGACGCCTGGCTCCAGGCTTTCCAGGCCTCGTGCGCGGCATTCGCCAGGTCGCGGGCTTCCTGAATTGAGAGAAGGTCCTTATCGAGCATGATGATCTCTTTGAAACCGCGGATGGACGATGATGAACATCGATCCTCACCCGCGCTTGTCGACCTTCATCCGCGGTTACGATTTTCGGAACACTACGGCTCCACTCACTTCCAGCGAATCAATGATCGACATAATCACCGCATCGACCGGAGTGTCTTTGGTAATTGCTGTCTGCCTGGCAGAGGAACCCGCGCAGGTCAAAACCAGGTCGCCGGCACCCGCGTCCACGGTGTCGACTGCCACATAGGGCTTTCCGACCGGAGTGCCGTTTTCATCCGTCTGGCGGACGATGAGGAGTTTCCGGCCCACCAGTTTCTCATCCTTGATTGTTGAGACGGTGGTTCCAACCACTTTGGCAATCAACATGATTCCTCTCCCAGAACTAGCCAAGGACTGCGCCTTTGATATCCCGCAAAAAAGCGGCGGGATATCGAAGCCAGGAGCCAGAATGGATCCGTGCAGTGCTTGTGCTCGCCTACTGCCTTGAGCTCAACACGTCCAGATTCTGGCTTCTTGCTTCCGGCTCCTGGCTTCTAACGAGAACAAACCAATCAGTTCATAAGTAGGTTGACATTTGGCGGCATCA
>Ga0187878_1004362_pt1 | contig 11050 bp, 10 predicted proteins | sample June2016WEW_17_1_FD_132979 | JGI IMG/M metagenome (GOLD analysis project Ga0187878, IMG submission 132979) | Peatland microbial communities from SPRUCE experiment site at the Marcell Experimental Forest, Minnesota, USA - June2016WEW_17_150 | ecosystem: Environmental > Terrestrial > Soil >...
ACGTTCTGAAGCAGATAATGGCAAGTAATCCGCGCCAGAAATGCGGTCAGTCTTGCATCTGCTTCACCTCCTTCGCATTATTCGGTCCTTGCGATTACTGAATTAATGGCAAGCTTGCCATTAATTCAGGGCGTCCCCAAACCGCTGCACGAATGTGACGGCGCCGCATCTCGCCTTCCGGTCTGACGCAAGGATGCCGGCTCGGCGGCGAACTGACGCGAACACCGCGCGCACAAATACCTGAAGCACATCCCTGACGAGGCGGGCGTCATAGGCGAGGCGATATCGCAGCGAGTAAGGAAGGGACAGCACCCATTGCCGGACGGGAGCCTCGGGGAAAACCCGATCCACGAGATGAGCAGCGGTGTCCGCCATGCGGCGGCCTCCGCATGATGGGCAGAAGGCACGGCCCTTGCACGAACTATCGTGAGCTCACGATAGCTCGTGTTATCCGCAGCGGGAAACTATCAAGAATTCACCGCTGCGGATAACACGAGAAGGGAACGAGCCGGTCCTGGTGACAATCATCGCAGTGTACGCGCACGAAGCCGTTCGCCAAGATGCCGCACTCCAGGAAAGATCGCAGTTCCTTTTCGACAAACCAGGGCACGAGGCGATCTCGTTCCAGTTGCCGCGCCAGGAACGTTTCCAGATGGCCTGCCACAACGCCATAAAGAACCGTCGCTTCAGGATTTCGAGGGACATACGTCGCAACACTTTCGCAGACGGTGAGGTCCGGATCATCGGGCATGAAAGCAAAATTGCTGGATGCAGTTTCCTCCGAAGGAGGGAGGACAGGATACAGGTAGACTACTCCCATGAATCAGACTCCTGCGGCCGGCAAGCCGCCGCCCATCTAACTGTCTGTCACCTGATTTGAGCGGAAAAATCCATGCCGGCACGTAGGATTGAACAAATATGTGGAGATCCAGAAATGATGGACACCCACTGGATTTGGATGAGTGTCAGGGGGTTCTCCGACTGATTTTGGATGGGTGTCCAGGATTTTTACGGTGAACGAGTGGCGGCGTATAGATCCCGGAAAAATAAAAAAAAGCTTGACAGGAATTTTAGAGCGCAAATACGGTGGGGTTGTAGCTGATCAGTTGTGAGTTTCCCGAATTAATAATGATGCGAGCGGGCTCCAAAAAGAAACCAGCTTCGGATGGGCGAAGCTCCGTTCGGAGATCGAAGGTCCTATGGGCGACACTTTAATTCATGATTCAGAACATGGTCGGCGCGACCGACACCATTTTCTGTGCGGCCGTGACCGTGGCCTCCGTCGTCGTGAAGATGGTGTGCGTCACGCACACCATGCTCTCGATTCCGGAGACCATGGCTTTTGCGAACGAGAAGATCTTCTTAGCCAGGAAGACCATTTTCCGGATCACCAGAAAATCTTCTCAAGCTTTGAAACCATGGTCTTCGTTTCCAACCCCAGGGTCTCCAACACAAAGACCATGGTAAAAATGACAAAGACCATGGTCGAAGCCGATCACGAAATTATTGAAATAGCTGAGCTTCCGGCAACGGCCGATTTTTACCATGGTGTTTGTCGTTCCGACCATGGTGTTTGTCGCTCCTACCGTGGTGTTTGTCTTTTCGACCATGGTGTTCGTCGTTCCGACCACGGTCTTTGTCGTTCCACCCGTGGTGTTCGTCGTTCCGACCACGGTGTTTTTCGTTCCAACCATGGTCTTTGTCTTTTCGACCACGGCCTTCGTCTTTTCGACCATGGTCTTTGGCATCGAGAAGATGTTCTCGAGCCTGGAAACCATCTTCTCAAAGCCGAAGACCATGCCGGGACTCCTCAGGGCGCTTTGCACACGAAGTTTTCCGCCTTGTTCGTGCCGCCGGTTCCACGGTAGGTGGCCACTTGCGGATACGGGCACAGCGGGCGTGTCCGGTCGACAGCGCCGTTCGCGAGATGTGATGCCACGATCTGGTCGGGCGCTTTCTTCTGCTCCACCCACTGTTCAATCGCCGCGAGGGTATCGAAGTTGCTCGGGCCGGCGCCGCCGGCGCAGTGGGTCACGCCCGGCATCATGAACAAGCGAATCGAGTCCTTCACCTTATCTGCGCCGCCCAAGGCCTTTACGACGCTCTTGTAGTAGTTGACGCTGTTCAAGGGCGCGATCAGTTGATCGTTCCAGCCGTGATACATCAGGAGCTTTCCGCCTCGGCTCACGAACGCCTTAAGGTTCGGATCGGTCGCGTTCATGGCGCCGTTGTCCAGCGAGTCGGCCAGCGCGACGTCCTTGTCGAAGTCCAGCGTCTTGAAGTCCCAGTCGGGCTTCATGAACACGATGTATTTGAAGTAGTCGGTCGCGATGCTGAGCGGGATTGGGGCAGCCAGGCCCGCCGCCCATCCCAGTTCGCTGCCAGGCTCCTGTCCGGGGAAGATCTCCACGCCGGTCCGAGGGTTCTTCGCCGGCGCATAGATCTTGCGAGCGGCCTCCACTTGGGCAGCGGTCAGGCACGTGGAGGCGTCATCGCCACTGCACTGGATCGTCTTCGGATCAAGATGGCAGCGCGTAGGATCGTCGAGCACGCCGTCTTTGATGCCGTCGAGCCCGTCGCACGCATCGAGCACGGCCTGGTGGAGGGTTGCGTACTTTTCCTTCGGGATGTAACTGGCGGGATCCTTCAGCACGGCTTGTGCGACCCAGATGCTCTGCGTCAACAGGTGCGTCATGTAGTTCGCGGGCGCGCCGGCGACGATGCCGTCGTAATCGTCGGGATAGCGCTGCGCCTCTATTAACCCCTGGCGGCCGCCTGTCGAGCAGCCGATCCAATACGACGTCTTCGGCGCATTGCCGTAATAGGCACGGATGATGGCCTTGGCCTGCACGGTCATCTCGTGGACGGCGCGATACGCGAAGTCGGTGAGCTTCTCCGGGTGGTTGAAGGCGAAGCTGCCGCCGGGGCCGGCATGTCCGGTGTCGGTGGCCGCGGCCGCGTAGCCGCGGCCGAGCGCCGCCGCCAGCGCCTGCAATGAGATCGTGCCGGCCCATCCGCCGTTGCCGACCCCCTCGAACTTGCCGTTCCAGCCTTCTGCCGGCATCCAGACTTCGATCTTGATGTCAGAGTCACTCGACGGCCTGATGCTGGCGGTGACATGACAGAACGCCGGCAGCGCGCTGTACGGGCGGAACGAGGGGGCGCCGGGCGCCAAGACGCCCGCGGGCGTCGCGGCGAACTGGCCGGCCGACACCAGTTGCGCGCGCGTGATCTGTGTCTGGGGCAGCGCCAGCGACGCCAGGCTCTCGCACGACGCGGCGGCATTGAGGTTCTGGCAAGGCGCCAGGGTGATCAGGACAATCGCACACAGCATGAATGACAGGATCTTCATCGTCTCTCTTCCTTCCTGGCCCGATTTGCAGCGGAATTGGCTCTCACGGGAAAAATCTACAAGCAGGTCTGGTTCCACCCGGACAGGTTTTGTACGGGGTATGTCTTGTAAGCCGGGCTTACGAGACCGGAAGACTTCTTAAAAATCGTCTCGTCAGGATGCTGACGAAGTCCGTCTCCTAATTCTACTCTTGCCGGAGCGCCTCTACCGGCTCAATATGGGGCGCGCGCCTGGCAGGCAAATAACCGGCGATCGGACCGCTCAAGAAATTGGGTCGCGGCACCTATTTCCTTCCCATTTTTAGATGATCAGGTCGCTGTAGGTTTTCTCTACGAGCGCGGTGCCGTATTTCTTTTCGAGCCTCTTGATGATGAAATGCCCTCGGGCCATTTCCTGGAAGTGATCCATGAACAGATAATTGATCGTACCTCCCGCGGCGGCGCCCAGTATGGGCACAGCTTTGGCTGCAACCTCTTCGGTCACAACCACGCTGAATCGAGATGCAATCGTCGCGATCAGCCGGATCAGGGGCGGGGCTGCCTTTTCGCCCAGACCCTTTTCCGTGATGTAGGCGGCGGCTTCGGAAACCGCCTTGGCCAGGGCCGCCCTGACCATCCAATATCCTTCGGCGGCAGAGTCGTCCCTCGGACTGGCGCCCCCGAATGCAAGAACCTCAAGGCATGATAGCTTGACTTCGAGCAGGGAGATGTCATGTCCTTCGCCGCGGGCGATGTCGGCAATCGAGCGCAAAATGATCGTTGTGGAGATCGGCAGCTCCACGAACAGGGAGGAAAGCCCAATCGCGCCGCCGGCAACTCCTGAGCCGGTGACCAGGATTTTGTGGAGCCAGTCTCGAGATCCCCGGGACTCGCTCTCGCCCATCGTGCGAATGGCAAACTCCAACCCCTTGAGCAGCGCAGCCTGGGTGATCTCCGCCACTTTCTCGTTCCAATTCTTCGGCAGGAGTTTGAAACCCGCTTCCAATGGCTTGCCGAACAAATCGGCGATCTTGGCGGTCATGCCCGGGTATTCCAGTTTCGACTTGGCAATCGCGAGGTCCTTCAAATCCGTATCCGCAAAATGAGCTAGCTCGGCAGTCATAGTCGGTTTTCCCTCAGCTTCTCATCCGCCATAGAGCAACCTCCCTTCACGCGCCACAGTGGCGGGAAGCGACGAAACAACGGCCAATCCCCCTTCAAACTCCTCACGGGTGAAGACAAGCACATCCTTGGCGATACCAATGCCGCATAGGGCGCGGAACGCCTGCTGCTCGCGCTTGTAGCGCGGCAGAAGCGAATCGCGGACAACAACGAGGAAGTCGAAATCGCTGTCCTCATTCGCTTCGTCACGCGCATGGGACCCAAAAAGGTAAATCCGCTCCGCCGCGAGGCTCTTACTCAATCGCCGAACAGTTTCGGCAAGGATCGTTTCCTGCTTGTTCGCGTCTCTTGTCTCGTTCTTATGGTTCGGCACGGAGTTAGTCGGTCCTTTCCCCCTGTCACGCGCAGAAAAGCCCGAGATAATTTCGAGGTTATGGGCCTCTCCCCGAATTCTAGCAGCGGGTTACCAGATCCTGGGACGGACCTCTGCCGGCCGAACCATGGGCGTGCCTTCACCGCAGCCGAAAGCCTGATAAAACTCCGGCATATTGCTGAGGGGGCCGATTACGCGGTATTTGTTGGGACTGTGCGGATTGGTGTTGATCATTACGCGCAGCGCCTCCGGGCGAATGGTTTCGCGCCAGATCTGGGCCCAGTTCAGGAAGAAACGCTGCTCGGGAGTGAAGCCGTCGATGGGAGCGGGCCTGCCTTTCTTCTGGAGTGCCCTCTGCATGGCCGCGTAGGCAATCTCCAGTCCTCCCAAGTCACCGATGTTCTCGCCGAGAGTGAGCTTGCCGTTGACGTGCTCGCCCGGCAGGGCTTCGTAAGCGTCAAATTGTTTTACGATCAGGCCGGTTCTGGCCTCGAAGGCTTTGCGGTCTGCATCGGTCCACCAGTTCTTCAGGTTCCCGTCGCCGTCGTATTGACTCCCGCTGTCGTCGAAGCCGTGGCCCATTTCGTGGCCGATCACGGCGCCAATTCCTCCGTAGTTCACCGCGTCATCGGCCTTTGGATCAAAGAAGGGCGCCTGCAGGATGCCGGCCGGAAACACGATTTCGTTCATGTTGGGGCTGTAGTAAGCGTTCACGGTGGGCGTTGTCATCCCCCATTCGGTGCGGTCGATCGGTTTCCCAAGCTTCGCAAGGTTGCGCGCCGTCTCGAAGCGCTGCGTTCGCAGAAGGTTTTCCGCGTATGAAGACCGGGTGATCTCGAGCTGGGAATAGTCCCTCCACTTGTCGGGATAACCCACCTTGACACCAAAGGCGGCGAGCTTTTTAAGCGCCTGGGCTTTGGTTTCTGGGCCCATCCAATCGAGCTTTTCAATGTGTTCCTTAAGTGCTGCACGGAGATTCGCGACCAGTTCGATCATTTGGGCTTTGGCCTGAGGACTGAAAGCCTTTTTCACGAACAGCTGCCCCAACGCCTCACCCAGGGAGCGATCCGTGGCGGCCTGCACGCGTTTCCAGCGCTCCTCCTGCTGGGGAACGCCGTTGAGCACATTTCCGTCAAATGCAAAGACCTCATCTTGGAAAGCTTTCGTCAACGAATTGGCCATCGCATTGATTACCCGCCATCGCAGGTATGCCCGCCATTGCTCGGCCGGAACGGTGGCGCTCATTTCAGCGAAGGCTTTGAGGAACTGAGGCTGGCGGACATTCAAATCCGGCACCTGCTTCACGCCAAGCTGATCGAAGTAGCCTTTCCAGCCGAAAGCCGGCGTCAGCTTCGCCAGCTCTGCAAGAGTCATTTTGTTGTAAGTCTTTTGAGGATCGCGGTTATCCACTCGAGTCAGACTGGCCTTTGCGAGCGTTGTCTCCAGTTGCATCGTGACCGCGGCATCCGCCGCGGCAGCGGCGGGGTTCTCGCCGGCCAACTCGAACATCTTCGTCACGTGGGCGACATACTTGTCGCGGATCTCTTTGGATTTCGGATCTTCCTTCAGGTAGTAGTCGCGGTCAGGCAGCCCTAGCCCGCCTTGGCTCAGAGTTCCGATGTAGCGCGCGCTGTCCTTAGGGTCCTGGGCCACTGTGAATCCGAAGCTGCCGCCCAGGCTGTTAACCCGCAACTCCGCCAGCAGTGGGGCAAGCTCGGTGGCGCTCTTGAGGCGATCCACTTCAGCCAGAAAGGGCTTAAGCGGCGCAGTCCCGGCTTTCTCGATGGCTGCTTCGTCCATGCCGCTGGCGTAGAAATCCGCCACCTTCTGTTCGATGCTTCCCTTCGGCCAGCTCTTTGAGCTCACCTCTTTGAGGATGGATTGGAGCACATCCCGATTGCGGTCGGCCAACTGCTCGAAACCACCCCAGCGGCTCTTGTCCGCCGGCACCGGGTTCACCTTGATCCATCCGCCGTCGGCGTACTGATAGAAATCCACACAGGGTTTCACGGTAACATCCATGTTAGCAGGATCAATCGCCTTTGGAGATTGAGAGACAAGGCCTGAGACGGTGAAACCGAGGCTAAGCAACAGGACAAACATTCTGCGCATTTGGCACCTCACGACAAGTTTCCGATCAATGCATATCATCAGGTTGGCGGATAGCTCGAATAAAATGCGTTCTGGGGTTGGAGTCGGCGGCCAACTCGCGAGTTGTAGGTCTTCTGTGAATTTTCGCGCCGGCGCAGGCGATCCCATCCGTGCAACGCGTACCCATTTTATACCGAATCGAGGGTGTGGGCGTGGAGTATTCGCACACTCCTGTCCGGGGACGACTACGGCTTCTCCGTGCTTGTTGCCTCGCACAAGGGGTGGCTGTTCGAAGGCTCTGTCAGCAGGTCGGCGATGGACGATGCGGAGAAAGCTTTCTCGATGTGAGCGATGGCGTCATCCAGCCGTCTGTGCAGGGCGCAAAGCTCCTTGCCGTGAGAACTCAGCCTGAGGGGACAAGTCTCGATACGTCTGATCGGGTCTACCGCGTTCACCACCTCCAGCACACTGATCATATCTGGCGGGCGGGTAAGAGTAAAACCGCCGTACAACCCACGCTGCGAGCTTACCAAGTCAGCCCTGCCCAGGGCTTGCAGAACCTTGGACAGATATCCGGCCGGGACTCTGGTTTTGGAGGCAATTTGCACCGTCGTTTGCGGCTCAGCGCCATGCGCGGCAAGCCAGACTACCGCGCGCAGCGCATATTCTGTGGTTTGTGAAAACATGGCTCTCAGGGTCCCTTGACGAAACTTCCACTCTTCCAGCTTCTTTGCGCACCGCTTAATGCTACGGATCAAGCAGCGCCATCGGATAAAACAACCTAAACATCCAAATTATGCCTGATAGCATGCTTGTGTCAAAGCGACATGAGGAGCAATGCCGCAAACCAAAGGCGGCCACGAATAGCACGAATGGGATAAAGGCATAGGGGCGAGAGCGCATGGTTTGCATTTCTCTGTCCCATTGGTTCCCGTCGGAATTTCCTCCAGCCTATTCGTGCTATTCGTAGGACTTACTGTCAAATCCTTGCTGTTAGAGCACGAAAGCCCAAAGCTTAACGCAGAGACCACAGAGGCTGATGCAGAGGCCGCAAAGAATATCCTTGTTTCAAGATATTTTTCTATCCGATCTCTGCGGCCTCCGCATTGATCTCTGTGGCCTCTGCGTTAAGTTTTTGCTTTTGGTTGCGGTTACGCTGCACCATGTTGTTCCTGGCCGCCTTTGGTTTGCAGTGTCCGAATCGCAGGGTTTTGCTATATAGTATTGCCCGCGCAGGTGTCCTATGATGCAGAAAATCAGAAGATACTTTGACTTCGAAAAGCAACGAACCTCATTTCGTACCGAACTCATCGCCGGCGCCACCACCTTCATGACGATGTCGTACATCATCGTGGTGAATCCCAAGGTCCTCGAAGCAGCCGGGATCCCGATCGGCGCCTCCATGGTGGCCACCATCCTCACGGCAGCCTTCGGGACGCTGATCATGGGGATTTACGCTCGCCTCCCATTTGCGATCGCACCTTACATGGGGGAGAATGCCTTCATCGCCTATACGGTCGTGGTTCTCCTGGGCTACAAATGGCAGACGGCACTGGGCGCGGTCTTCATCGGAGGGATTCTGTTCATCCTGCTCACCATTTTCCGGCTCCGACAGTGGCTCGTCGACGCCATACCTGAAGGGCTCCGTTACAGCTTTGCAGTCGGCATCGGGCTGTTCATGACGTTTATTGGCCTCAATGTCACCGGCATTGTCGTGCTCGGATCTGCCGGAGCGCCGGTCAGGATCGGGGCCGTCACCAGCCGCCCGGTGCTGGTTGCCGTCGTGGGATTTCTTATTATTACGGTGCTGTTGCTGCGAAAAGTTCCGGGTGCAATCTTCCTGGGCATTCTGCTCACGACCATCCTCGCCTTTGTGTTTCGTGTGGCCGCGCCCCCGCGCGCATGGATCAGTCTTCCTCCAAGTCTGGCCCCTACATTTCTGCAGCTGGATGTACGAGGGGCCTTGAGTTGGGGCTTCTTCGCCGTCGTCCTTACCGTGTTCGTCATGGCGTTTGTCGATACCATGGGAACGCTGATTGGGGTCTCATCGCGAGCCGGCTTTCTGGATGAGCAGGGCCGCCTGCCCGGGATCGAAAAGCCCATGATGGCGGATGCCCTGGCAACGAGCTTTGCGGCCCTGGTCGGCACGACCACGTCAGGCGCCTATATCGAATCTGCCGCGGGCATCGAGGCGGGCGGCAGGACAGGGTTCAGCGCGGTTGTGACCGCCTGTCTATTCCTGCTCTCGCTCTTTTTTGCCCCTTTCCTGACTGCGGTCCCTCCCCAGGCCTATGGTCCCGCGCTCATCGCGGTCGGCTATCTCATGTTGACGCCCGTCAGCAAGATCAAGCTCAATGACTACACCGAGCTTTTCCCTGCGTTCGCGGTCGTGATTCTGATGAGCTTTACCTATAACATCGGCATCGGCATCACCGCAGGGTTTGTCCTCTACCCCTTCTGCAAGCTGACCGCCGGCAGGCACAAGGAAGTCAGCCCTGGCCTCTGGGTGCTGTGCGCGCTCTCGTTGCTCTTCTTCGCCTTCTACCCCTACTCTTGAAAACAGACATCAGACCTCAGACATCAGACCTCAGACCTGGGCTTTAGGAGCACCGCACCGGCAAGATACTGTGACCCGTGGACTCTGAGGGGCAAACGGTCTCTTTTGGTCTCCTTTGAGTCTTCGCGTCTTTGTGGTAAATGCGGTAAGCTCTTTGAATCCGGAGGAAAATCATGGCCACGCCTCAAGGCATCATCAAAGTCACGGACACCGTATGGGAGATTCCTACCACCTATAAGGAAGGAATGCGGGTTCCGGCTCGTATCTATGCGACGGAAAAGCTGCTGCGCGAAATGGACGAGGGCGTGATCGATCAGGTGACGAATGTTGCCACCCTGCCCGGCATTCTCAAATACGCCCTCTGTATGCCCGATGGCCATTGGGGCTACGGCTTCCCCATCGGCGGCGTCGCGGCCATGGATGTCGACAAGGGCGTAATCTCGCCCGGCGGCATCGGTTTTGACGTGAACTGTGGCATGCGCCTGGTGGTTACCAGATTCACCGAGGAGGAGGTGCGGCCCCACCTTCGGCAACTCGTCGACATGCTTTTCCAGCGGGTTCCCGCGGGTGTAGGCAGCGCGGGCTTCGTGCGCATCACGCAGAGCGAATTCCGGCATGCGGTAGAACAGGGCTCGCGCTGGTGCATCAAGAACGGTTATGGCTGGAGGGAAGACCTGGAGCGCACGGAAGAAGAGGGCTGCATCGCGGGAGCGGAGGCTTCGAAGGTCAGCGATAAGGCCGTCGAACGCGGCTTCAAGCAGCTCGGCACCTTGGGCTCGGGGAATCACTATCTGGAGATCCAGGTGGCGCGGCCGGAGAATATATTCGACCCAAAGCTGGCGGAAGCCTTTGGCATAAGCATTCCAAATCAGGTAGTCTTGATGTTTCATTGCGGCAGCCGTGGATTTGGCCACCAGATCGCCACCGACTATCTGCAGCTGTTTCTCAAGGCCATGACCAGCAAGTACGGCATCAGGATTCTGGATCGCGAGCTGGCGTGCGCGCCCTTCAACTCGCCCGAGGGCCAGGACTATTTTGCCGCCATGAAATGCGCCATCAACATGTCTTTTATCAATCGCCAGGTGATTCTACACCGCATCCGGGAAGTCTTTGCGGAAGTCTTCCACAAGGACCCGGCCGATTTAGGGCTGCATCAAGTCTACGATGTCTCCCACAATACCGCCAAGCTCGAGAAACACATGATGGATGGGAAAGTGCGGGAGGTCCTGATCCACCGCAAGGGGGCCACGCGCGCCTTCGGGCCGGGAATGCCCGGAATCCCCGATATCTACAATCAAACCGGCCAGCCGGTCATCATCGGCGGAAGCATGGAGACAGGTTCCTATCTGCTGGCCGGCGTGTCGACCGGTGATCAAACCTTCTACTCCACCGCCCACGGCAGCGGGCGGGCGATGAGCCGCACCCAGGCCAAGAAGCAGTTCCGTGGCCGGGAACTCCAGCAACAGATGGAGGCCCGCGGCATTCTGCTGCGCGCGGTTTCCTACTCCGGCCTGGCCGAGGAAGCCGGGCCGGCATATAAGAACATCGACGATGTCGTCGAAGCTGCCGAGCAGGCG
>Ga0187878_1004365_pt1 | contig 11045 bp, 12 predicted proteins | sample June2016WEW_17_1_FD_132979 | JGI IMG/M metagenome (GOLD analysis project Ga0187878, IMG submission 132979) | Peatland microbial communities from SPRUCE experiment site at the Marcell Experimental Forest, Minnesota, USA - June2016WEW_17_150 | ecosystem: Environmental > Terrestrial > Soil >...
AAAGGAGCTTCCCATGCCATCCCCGCGGCTCTCAGCCCAGATGCGCCCACCATGCGCCTCAACCAGGTGGCGGGCAATGGTCAGCCCGATGCCCGAGCCTCCGCCCGCCTGACGGGAGCGAGACTTATCCACGCGGTAGAAACGGGTGAAGAGATGTGGCAGATGGTCAGCCGGGATACCGATCCCGGTATCTACCACGGAAATTTGGACCTCGCCCTGGTCGCGCCTCGAGAGGATGGTCACCTGCCCCCCAACAGGGGTATATTGCATAGCATTGCCAACCAGGTTGGTGAGAACCTGGGTAATGCGGTCCCGGTCAGCAAAGACTGGGGGTAGATCCGGCTCAATTCCAGGGTGGAGCTCGATCCCTTTTGCCCGTGCTTGAGAGGCAAATTGTTTGAGTGTGGTTTCCACCAGTGTTGAAACCTCCACCGGGCGAATATCCAGGGGATAAGCGCCAGCCTCAACCCGGCTGAGTTCCTGCAGATCATCCACAAGGCGGGCGAGTCGATCCGCCTCTGCATGGATTTGTTGATACGTCGCGGGCGTAGCAGGCAAGACCCCATCCAACAGACCTTCCATGGAACCCTTGATGGCAGTCAACGGAGTGCGCAATTCGTGGCTGACATCCCCGATCAACTGGCGGCGCATGGCCTCCCCCTGCTCGAGCTTTTCAGCCATCTGGTTAAAAGAGTGAGCAAGCTGACCGAGTTCATCTGATCCGGCAGCGGGAACGCGTTCCCCATAATGCCCACCAGCAACGCGCTCACTTGCAGCGGTTAGGACGCGCACCGGAGCGACCACGCCACGGCTCAGGAGGAAACTGACGAGCACCGCAACAACGCCCGCCGCCAGAAGAGCCAGGAGCAGGGCCTGGTTGAAGCTAGCCTGGAAACTGGTGAACAATGGGGACATCATGCCTGCCCCTCCGCTGCCATTGCCCGACATCATTCCCAGTCCCGGGCCCAGCCCCATGTGAGCATTAAAGGCTGCTGGGACGGTAAAGCGGGTGGCGAGACCGAGGACGAGTGCTCCGACCAGAATAACGGCAAGATAGGAAAGAAAAAGTTTAACGCCCAAATGACGGCGCAAGAAATCGATCATAATGTTTCATCCTCGAAGCGATAGCCCACGCCACGAACTGTTGCAACGATCTTATCGGAGCCAAGTTTCCGGCGGATGTGCCCCAGATGCACGTCCACGACGCGCATCTCTCCGAAATAAGTACCCCCCCAGACCGACTCGAGCAACTGCTCGCGGGTGAGCACCCGACCGCGGCTTTCTGCAAGAACCCTGAGCAAATCAAATTCGATGGCGGTCAGTTCGACAGGATGATCATCCAAAGTAACCCGACGCGCCCCAAGATCTATGCGCATATGGCGGAAAACAAGCACCCCATCTGAGAGCCCCGTGCCCGGACCCGACCCAAGGCGGCGCAGGGCGGCTTTGATGCGGGCAACCAACTCGCGGGGGCTAAAGGGTTTGGTGACGTAGTCATCCGCTCCCACCGAGAGACCCACGACCCGGTCGGTCTCCTCTGTTTTGGCCGTAAGCAGGATCACATACACATTCGACTCACGGCGCAATTGAGAGAGCACCTCGAAACCGTCCTTCCCGGGCAACATAAGATCGAGAACGATCACGTCCGGCTTGAAGGCACGGGCAGCTTTCAAGCCGGCATTCCCATCCGCTGCGGTAAAGACCTCATACCCTTCGGGTTTGAGGTAGGCTTTTACCAGATTAACAATGGAAGGTTCATCGTCGATGACCAAGATCTTTGCCATGCGATTATTGTAACGTAAAAGGGGGACGGGGTTGCCCTCGTCCTTCCTGATAATAGGAATTAATAATCCTGCGTGGTGATATATGTACCGTGCCAGGTGTGCAGGAAAACCTGGCTGCGGTAGCCATTGACGCTCAGCATGCCGACAATATTGCCGTCCCGCAGAATGTCGATGGTGTAATAGCCGTAAAAGGGATCGGCATCTGTAGCTGTCTGCGTGCCGGGCAGAGCCGTGTTGAGATACTGTTGGCCAGCCTGGAGCGCCTGCGCAGCGGTGACCGGCATGGTACTGCTAACAGCCGAGGGTGTGGAGCTGGAGTTGGAATTTCCAAGCGTGCTGTAATCCCCATTCATCATGCCATAACCACCACTCATCATAGTTGTACGGTTCATTCCACCATATTTAAGATTCCACATCATGTTGGGGCCTGATTCGGGAGTGACTGCCAAAGTGGATGGGTTCACCAGCAATTCGAAGGCACCGATACCGGTGCTTTGTTCGACGACACGCACGTATGCGTTATTATCGAAGACCATCACCTCGGCGATTTTGAGGTCCGGGTTGTTCAGCACAGCGAGATACGTCGTGGCAGACTGGAAGGACTGGTCGATCGTCAAGGGCGTGGCCGCGGAGTTGTTGTAGCCATAGCCATTCATCATGCCTGGTCCATAACTGCCTCCAGAGGCGCCACCCCCCATCATACCTGGGCCAGGGCCAGAACCGCGGCCGCTGAACCCGTTCATCATCCCGGGGCCATCGCCACTTCCTTTATTCAACATGCTCCAGCCATTCCCGGTTCCGGGAATATTATCCGTGTTCAAGCTCCGATAAACAGTTTGAGAGCCTCCCAGGGCGAAGGTGGTGCGGTGATCGATCCAGGCGCCTGCGAAAACCAATCCGCCAGCAACGACCAGGACGGCGATAACGACCAAAGTAATCCGAAATGCTTTACCCATTTTTGTGCTTCTCCTTTAGTTAATTTTTCATGTGAATTTTTATTGATTAAGATGGAAGTATAGGCCTGCAAGGTAAATGGAGAGTGAAGCCTTTATAAAGATTGTGTAAAGATCAGGGGGAAACACCCACCAATGCGAAGTACCCATTTCCAGCCTGGAAATGGATGCTTTGTCACCGGTCGACTTTTGGTTACTTCCCAGCGCGAATTTTCGGTCCGCTCATGGGGGCGCCAAACAGCGGGGCAAAGACAGAGAAGTCGAACAGCCCAGCCAGCAACGGTACCAGGCCGACAATCGCAACGATAATGCCGCCTACGCCATGGATGGCGAACAGTCCCAGCACGAGCAGCAGGATGCCGGCGACGATGCGGGTGATGCGACCAGCGGGGGAAGCCATAAATTTCACGAAGGGATTCATCTTATTTCTTCTATTTGGGTTGAATTTGAATATGCCCCCAGTATAGGAGTTTCAGGGAATCCTGTCTGTGATAAAGTCACACAACGGAATGGGATGAAAGCGCCTCCCGGTCCAATATGCGGATACTACCGCGGGAAACCTTGAGGAACCCGCGTGCGGAAAAATCTTCCAAGATGCGACTGACCACCTCCCTGGAACTGCCCAGTTCGGCAGCAATCTCCTGGTGCGTCAAGTGGACCTGGTTGGAAGCCTGAACCCGTTCCAAAATCAAAGATGCGACGCGCACGTCCATGCGGCGGAAGGCGACCTCTTCAACGACAGCCATGACCGCAGAACGGCGCTGGGAAAGCAACTCGAAGACAAACTCACGCCACAGGTCATAGCGGCGGACCCAATCACGGAATGCGTCAGCCGGGATCATGACCGCTTCAGCTTCCTCCTCCACCGTGGCAACGGCGGGAAAACTATTTTGGCTCAGGATGGCGTTAGCGGTGAGGATGCAGGATTGACCATTACCGAAGCGGTAGAGGGTGATCTCCCGACCGGTTTCGCCAATTTTATAGACACGGACTACACCCGAAATAAGCAGGGCAATGGCGTCGACATGGTCACCTTCGATGAAAACGTCTCGACCGGTGGGGATATGTGCGAAGAAAGCGGTGTCCTGAAATTCGCGCAGCAGGCGCGAGTCGGCGTGTTTCAAGATGGGCATTACCCGGACGATCCGTTGGAATTGTTCCGGATTGATCATATTGGATTTTCCTCGCCTTAAAACCTTCCCAACCTTTGATTAAGCCGCATGAAGATAAAAGGGATCACCTGATTTTCTTATACAGCAGTGCAACAGAGAGTACTTCATTCCCCATGCAGTCACGAAATTCCGAATCAAACAGTTTGCGGGTCTGAAACATGGTATGCGGCATGATCTCCATGCCCAGCAGCGTGGCGGCTGCCAGGAACGGCTCACGCGGCTCGAAATCACCGCGGTCCATCCCTAATGTAATAATATTAACCAATTGCTCAACCGTATGCTGCCTTATCCTCTTTGTGCGTATTTTCGGAAGGCTTGACTAATAACGTATACATAGTTTAATTCATTCAGTATATATTACACCACCCGGAGAACAATCGTGACGAGTAAGCTTTTAATATTGCTGCTGACCACACTTGGGAGCATCGGCGTTGTATTAGTTGTATTCGTCTGGGTCTACACCCCCTCGCGAGCCAGAAGGCTGACCGCCAAATATGAAAAGTTCCGGACTGAACATCAATCCCAGCACAATGCAATTGACGCCCAGTTTAACCAGCAAGACCGTATGGTGAACGGCATCCATTGGCATTATATTGACGAAGGCAACCCCAACGGCCTGGCGATTCTATTCCTGCACGGCCTTCCCGAAGGCTGGTATTCGTGGAGCAAGGTCCTGCCGCTGGTTGACCATTCCTACCGGTTGATCGCCATCGACATGAAAGGGTATGGACGCTCAGATCTGCAGGATGGGGATTACAACTGGCATCATGTTGCCAACCAGACCCTAGAATTGATGGATAACCTGGGCGTCGAAAAGTTCTTTTTGGTCTCGCATGACTGGGGCAGTATCATCGGTAGCGTGATGGTCAGCGATCACCCGGACCACATCCTGGGGTTTGTGCGCATGGAAGCGGATTTGCTCCCGCAAGGGAACGGAAAAACGCCTCCATTTTCCGTTTACCTGCAAAAGCCCCAATGGCTCCTTTTCCAATACAACTGGATTGCGTCCTTTCTTTACCAAGATACCGGCTGGTTCATTGGCGCCATCTATCCCCCTCGCATGAAGACTCCTTTCAACCAAACAGACCGCGACTACCTGACCTATGAGTATTTCCGACCAGGAGTTGCGACGATGAATCCAAAATACTTTCTGACGAGGAACTGGGACCTGGGCACTGCCATCGGAAAAATCTGCAAAAACAATTTCCCTTTCCCGGTGCTGCAATTGCAGGCCGACAGCGACCCGGCCCAGCCTCCATCCATCTTTGGAGATATTGCGATGGAATGCCCCAATGTCCGGATCGAATGGGTCACGAACGCCAGCCATTTCGATAATTTCGACCAGCCCCAGCAGGTGGCAGAGGCAACCAACCGATTTGTGAATTCGGCAAACCGGTAATCAAACAGCAGGAGGTTCAGCCGTGAAAAAACTCTTTGAAATCCTACTGCCCACCAAAGCCGATAATATCATCCGCGGATGGAAACTGCCATTCTACATGTTAATTCTCATCGCAACCATTGGAACCGTGCGCAGCTTTATCCATATTCTGGCTCCCGACGGCGGCGCAGGCAGCATAGCCGGCATGAACCTGGCCGTGACCGGTGCGAATGAGGTCATCTTTGCCTTTGCCCTGTGGGGAGGCGAACAATTGATTTACGCTCTAATCCAGTGGGTTATCATCCTACGCTACCGCTCCCTGGTCCCGCTAATGTGGGGTGTGCAGCTACTGGAAACACTGGGGCGCATGGTGGTCGGTCACATCAAACCGGTCTCCTTCACACACACGCCGCCCGGTGCATACCAGAATTATATCTACCTGGTGCTGGTTGTGCTAATGCTGACACTGTCGCTTTGGAGCGATAAAAAGCACGTGGAAAAAGAAAAAACCTTATAATACGCTAGTTTTCCCGGAGAATAAATGAACTTTCTTAGACAGCACTGGTTCGATCTCGGTATCGTAATTGGCCTGATCGTGGGCTTTTTTCTGGTCTTCCATCCCCCGAGTCCAATTTCAATCCTGCTCTGGATAAGCCTGATTTCCTTGTTCCTGCATCAATTTGAGGAATACCGTTACCCAGGATATTTTCCAGGCATGATGAACACGGTAATGTTTTCCAGCCAGCAGCCCGACCGGTACCCACTTAACCCCAACACGGCTCTTATCATCAATATATTGGTCGGCTGGCTGTTTTATTTCCTTGCGGCTTTGTTCGGCGAAAGGGCAGTCTGGCTGGGAATCGCGACCATGCTGGTTTCCGCAGGGAACTTTATTGCTCATACATTTTTGTTCAATATCAAAGGGAAAACATTCTACAACCCCGGCATGTTGACAGCCGACATAGTCTTCCTGCCAATCGCGATTTATTTCTTCGTGGTCGTGCTCCATGGGAACCTTGCCACGCCGTTGGATTGGGGCCTAGGCATCGTACTGGGGATTGCACTAAATTACCTGGGAATTCTCAAGATGATAGATCTACTCAAGGATGCAAACAGCATGTACATCTTTCCCAAAAGATTTTTACCTCCCGAATCCAAGAAAAACTGAATAACGAAAAAACTTGGCCGCTTCCTTTTTATATTTACACTTTCTCTGTAACCAGGGAACACAAATCGAGGTCAAAACGTCTAATTTTATGGTAGATACCCACCGACCGCACCACGGCTACAGGCTAGTTTACATCACCAGTCCTGAAGGCAAGAAAGAAGGAGGAGACCAATGAAATCCAATCGAAATTTTTTTATCCCCACGGCATTATTTATATTTATTACATCCCTTGTCCTGAATGGCTGCGGTGCGGAACAGACTCCCGCCAACCTGCAAATCGGGGCGATCAACACCCTGCGCACCCAGCTGGAGCTGCCCAAGACCCCTTTGGAATTCGTCGAAATGACCACCGATGCGAATTCCCCAGCCACCATGCTGGTTGCGGTCTATCAAGATATGGATGGGCGTAGGTTTTCTGTTGATCCGGTGACGTATCAAGTTGTAGAGATGGATGCGCGAGCATTGTTGGCCAAAGTTTCTCCACTTGCCACCGTTTTATCTGAAGAACAGATCCGGACGAAGGCGCTGAGACTCATTGCAGCAGCCATCCCGGATTTTGCGACCCTGCAAACCAACTGGGCATACGAAGAAGGCGGCAAAATCGATAATTATTTTTTTAACTGGTATGGCGAGATGGCGGCTGGTGAATTTAATCGCCCATTTGCGCAAATTGCCATCTACAAAACCGGCCTGGTATTTGGATACTACAACACCTTGATGCTGGATAAATAAAGTGACTCGGCGAAAGCGAACTCCAAACGAACTATTATATGGATAAGCTGCCTTAGAAGATGGCACCAAATGCGATTTCAAAACCTCTTGTTCTTAGCGCTGGTAATCGGACTCGCAGCAGGCTGTTCATCCAGTGGGCAGTCAAGCGGGACACTGATCGGTCACGTGGATATCGGTCCATTGCAACCTGTTGAAAGGATTGGTGTGCCCCAACCGACACCCTCCCCGTCAATGTATGCGGCATGGCAAATTGTGATTCTCTCTGAGGATGGAAAAAGAGAGATAGCGAGAACCGAGATCGATTCCAAGGGAGATTACCAGATCAGTATCCCGGTAGGAAAATACATGGTGACGGCTAAACCAATATCTGGTGGGGGACTGGGCGGTCAGCAAGTACAACCCATGGAGATTATTAAGGTAAAAATAACCCATTTTGACATTTCAATCGACACCGGCATCAGGTGAGAATAAAAACCCAAATCCAATTTTAATTAATAATTGCGAGCAGAGTTGAGAGGTACCCCGGCAGTGTAGCGGTCAAAGGCACCAGATACATAAAGATACTTACCAAGGCGGTTCAGAAGCATTTATGAATCAAGGTTTGGGGCATGGAGTAGCCGATTGCCAAGCTGCATTTATTCAAATTGTCCTATAATATTAATGTGCGGATATTCTAAGGACCATCCTTTCGCTTTTATACTGTCCGCTATCCAGAATAGCTTACTTGTTGTGATCAACCTTTTCAAGGAGGAAAAGATGCCAAAAATACTTGCGAACGGAATTAACATTCATTACGAAATACACGGCACCGGCGATCCGGTGGTCCTCATCGGCGGATTGGGCGCGGACACGTTCCTGTGGTTCCGCCAAACGCCTGAATTATCGAAGGCTTTCCAAGTGATCGTATTTGACAATCGCGGTGCAGGCGAATCAGACAAACCCGAAGAACCTTATAGCATCAAGATGTTTGCAGATGACACAGCTGGGCTGCTGAAGGCTCTTGGAATAAAGCGCGCCAACATCATCGGCGCTTCCCTGGGCGGGTTGATCGCTGAAGAATTTGCCTTGAGCTATCCTGAAATGGTGAACAAGTTGGTTTTGGTCAGTGCCAGTTTTGGCGGGCCGAATTCGGTCCCAACTCCCAAAGAGACACTCTTCGAAATGATGAACCGCACGGGTAACCCCGAAACCGATATCCGCAACGGTTTCAAGTTATTCACCTCTGCCGAATGGCAGCAGGCTCATCCCGAGCTCGTGAACGAGTATGTGATGTGGCGAGTTGCGCATCCGCAGCCCGTCCCCGCCTACCAGCGCCAGGCAATGGCCACCCCGGGCTTCAATGCTGAAGATCGCGTTGCGCAGATCGCAGCCCCGACCTTGATCGCGCACGGCGATCATGATCGAGTAGTGCCGGTTGAAAATGCAAGAATGCTCGCCGCGAAAATTAAAAATTCCAACTTGATGATTTTCCCGGGTGGCGGTCACGCCTTCACGATTGAAATGGCCGATCAGTTCAATGCCGCTGTGGAAAAATTCCTAAAAAAATAGGCCGAGACCCGATGTCAGTTCAACCCAGCGTAGGTATAGTTTCGGCGGGCGTCTATATTCCGCGAACTTTTATTACAGCTGCTGACATTGCGAAAATGTCGGGGATTCCCGAAAATGTCCTCGCGGACAAGATGGGCATCCGACGAAAGCCTGTCCCGGGTCCAAACGATCATACCAACGCGATGGCTTTGTGGGCGGCGCAGGACGCCTTCGCCCAAACATCCATTCAACCTGCCGACGTTGACCTGGTTTTATGCACAACGGAAGAATGGAAAGAGTATCCCCTATGGACAGCCGGGATCAAGCTAGCCTACGACCTTGGTGCGCGCCGCGCGTGGGCGATCGATGTGCAGATGAGATGCGCAACGACGATGGCTACTCTCAAGATGGCGAAGGCAATGATGTTGAGCGACCCCGACATCAACACGGTCCTGATCGCGGGCGGCTACCGCAACGGGGATTTAATAGATTACACCAATCCGCGTTCGCGCTTTGTGTTCGGGTTAAGTGCAGGCGGCGGTGCCTTGTTGCTGCAGAAAAATTACCCTCACAACCATCTACTCGAATCGGCAGTAATGGTGGATGGTTCGTTTTCGCTCGATGTGATCATTCCAGCCGGCGGAACCATAGAACCGATCACTGCTGAAGCAATTGTCGCACGCCGCAATAAGATTGACGTACCGGATCCCGAAGGGATGAAAGCGCGGCTTGATCGACTTTCATTGCAAAACTTTCTAGCCGTGATCGACAAAGCGCTGGAAAAAGTGGATTAACCCGGAGCGACATCGGCTATTTAAACATTTTGCACATGAAACCCTCGGCGCACCAATTCGTGCTGCACGAGCTGGGACTACGCGAAGACCAGTCGTACTACCTGGGCGATTACGGGCATATCGGTCAGCACGACCAGGCGCTCTCGATCAAAAAAGGATTGGAGACCGGACGTCTGCACCCCGGGATGGTGATGGTGATGGTCGCGGCAGGGATAGGGTACGCCTGGTCTGCTTCGGTTGTGAAATGGGAATAATGAAAGTTCAAAGGAGAAAAAATGTATCTCAATAATTGGCTGACACGACGTGAAATGCTTACACCAGATAAAGTAGCACTCATTGATACCCTTCACGACAAACGACGGATCACCTATCGCGAATGGAATCGCACGGTCAACCGTACTGCAAATTTCATGCGCGAGAAGTTGAGTGTGCGGAAGGGCGACCGCATTGCGATCCTCGCCATGAACTGTGTTGAATACCTCGACCTCTGGTTCGCTTGCGGAAAGATCGGCGCAGTGATCCAACTGCTCAACTGGCGGCTTACCCCGCACGAACTTACCGGACTGCTTAACGATGCCACGCCCAAGGTGTTTGTCTACAGCAAGGAATTTGCAACGCAAACCGATGTGGTGCGGGCTACTGCACCCAGCGTCAAATCCTGGGTCTCGTTTGACCGAACCCTCCAGGCAGGAGACATTCTCTTTTCTGAACGCGAGAATTGCTCCGAGACCGAACCGCCGGAAGAGAATCTCGATTGGAACGATGCATGGGCGATTTGCTACACGGGTGGCACAACAGGTCTGCCCAAGGGGGCGATCTTAACCCATCGCTCCATCACGGCCAATTCGGTCAACACGGTGACGGGCTGGGGGCTAGGGCCCGATGACATCACAATCCTTAATACCCCGCTGTTCCACACCGGTGGATTCAACATCTTTACCGCACCGCTGGTTCACATGGGCGGCACATCGATTGTTTGCCGCACATTCGATGTGGACCAGGTTTTTGATCTAATTCGCGATGAGCACGTGACCTTGCTGGTAGGCGTGCCTACCATGTATATTATGATGCAACAACACCCGCGTTGGATGGAAGCCGATCTCACCTCCTTGAAAATTTGCGGGAGCGGAGGCGCGTCCTGCCCATTACCCATCGTCGAACGGTTTTCCGAACGCGGCGTTCGATTGTTCACAGGCTATGGACTGACCGAAGCAGGACCGAACACATTTTGGTTACCACCCGAAAAGCGATTGGAAAAACCCGGGTCGGTCGGTTATCCATTGATTCACATCGACGTGAAAATCATCAATGGAAAGGGCGGCGAGTGTGGCACGGACGATGTCGGTGAACTGCTCGTGCGGGGGCCGCATGTTTGTGCGGGATATTGGGGCAAGCCGGAAGAGACTGCCCACGCGATTGTCGACGGCTGGATGCACACCGGAGATTTGGCGCGGCGTGATGCTGACGGATGTTATTACATCGTCGGCCGCTCCAAGGACATGTACAAGTCGGGTGGTGAAAACGTCTACCCCGCTGA
>Ga0187878_1004372_pt1 | contig 11037 bp, 8 predicted proteins | sample June2016WEW_17_1_FD_132979 | JGI IMG/M metagenome (GOLD analysis project Ga0187878, IMG submission 132979) | Peatland microbial communities from SPRUCE experiment site at the Marcell Experimental Forest, Minnesota, USA - June2016WEW_17_150 | ecosystem: Environmental > Terrestrial > Soil >...
AAATCATTTGTTCCAAGGCTGAAAAAATCTGCTGCTTCAGATAACATATCCACGATTACTGCTGCCGCAGGGGTCTCCACCATGATGCCAATGGGGACGTCGCTTGCATAAGACTTCCCTTCCCTTTCTAATTCAGTTTTGACAGTATCGGTAACTTGCCGGGCACGTCGCAATTCGTCCAGGTCGCTCACCATGGGAAACATGATGCGCACCTGATGCCCAAGAGCTGCGCGCAGGATCGCACGTAGTTGAGTCTTGAAGAGATCTGGTCGATCCAGGCTGATTCGGATGGCACGCCATCCCAGGAATGGATTCATCTCCTGAGGAAAGGGTAAGTAAGAGGGAGGTTTGTCCCCACCGATATCAAGGGTGCGGATGATTACAGGTCGTTGGTCTAAAACTTGAAAGATCTCATGGTAAATTTGGTATTGCTTTTCTTCACTGGGAGGTTGCTTTTCCTCCAGATAAAGGAATTCGGTCCTCAACAAACCAACACCTTCTGCCCCATTATTAATTGCGTCAAGGGCAGACTCAAGATCACCAATATTAGCAGACACCTCCACCATCCTGCTATTTGCAGTGCAGGCTGGTTCCGAAGCATTTGCTTTTATCTTGATTAATCGCTCTTCCCTTTCCTGATTTAACCCCTTGTACTTCTTGGTGGATTCATCAGAGGGGTGAATTATGATTATTCCCTCCTTGCCGTCCAGAATAAGTTCAGTATCAGTCCTTATTAACTTTAGTAACTGGTCTCCCAAAGCGACTATAGCGGGAATGCCCATTGTTCGCGCGAGGATGGCGCTATGCGATGTCAACCCACCCAGAGTAGTGCAAAATCCTAATGTCAGTTGGGGATCCAGGTTCGCGGTGTCGGAAGGGCTTAGGTCATTTGCAACAATGATCGACGGCACATGGACATTATTCAAAGACGTGTCTGGTACTCCGAGCAATATACGCAGTACCCTCCTGCCAACATCCCGCACATCCGCAGCTCGCGCAGCGAATAACTCATTGGACATGGCAGCGATCATTTTTGCAACTTCTTCGATGGCATTTACTACGGCCTGCTCGATAATCTGCCCCTCTTCAACTGCCCTTAGCACCCCCTTTGCCAAAACCGGATCCCCAAGTACCATCTGATGAGCTTCAAAGATTGCCGCCTCTTTTTCACCAATCCTTTTTGATACTTGTTCATAAAGAATTTTCAATTCTACTTGTGCCTGGTCGGCAGCTTTAAAAAATAGAGCCATTTCTTGATCGACCGTTAACCGTTGCCGTTCAGGAATCGTCAGGGTGGGTGATGAGAAGCAATATGCCGGGCCAATGGCAATTCCATTGCTTGCCGCTACCCCTTGCATTTGTATTTCTTCAATTAGCGTTGTCACTTTTTAGCATCGCCGAAATTATTAAGCACCAACTTGTACAGGGCCTGGACAGCGTTTTCGGCATCCGGACCCTCCGCCCTGAGCAAAAGCTCATGGTTTTGAAGCACCCCCAGGGTCAGAACCATGATGATGCTTTTGGCATCCACGCAATCACTATTGGTGGAAAGGTTCTGCACATTGATGGCTGCTGCGTACTTGTTGGCAGTTTGAACAAACAAAGCTGCTGGGCGGGCATGCAGCCCGACCTCATGTGTAACCACAACCCTTTTTTCTACCATCGGTCACCTCGATAACATCGATCACCCATATGGCTTTACCCCGACCCGTAAAATATAAACTGCGGGAAATAAGGAGTCGACTAATTATTAATGTGTTACCTGGATATTCATGGGTATGTTTTTCAACCACCCTGCATTTTCGCCCGGATTAAATCTACTGTGCCTGGTGAGATTGTATGAGGTTCCACGCCCATCATTCTGCACGTAACCAGGATTCTGCAAGAGACCTCGATCATATCTGTCACTTCGGCCGCCCAAGTTAAAGTAGGACCTGCAACGACCAGGCCGTGATTTTGGATTATAACGAAATAACCATGTTTATCCAACGCCTGCACCACCGCCCTGCTCGATTCCTCGGTACCGGAACACCAATTAATGATGGGTAGCCTAGTGAGCATGGCTATTTCAGCATTGACCGGAATGAATTTTGTATCAGTTAGTCCCAGGATGGTTGTATATATCGCGTGTGTATGGACAACGGCATTGATATCTTTGCGAGCCCGATAAATCCCAAGGTGAAATGGAGTCTCAGTGGACGGTTTTAATTTACGATCATTTTGTATTTTCCCTTGGAGATCGACAATTAGCATATGTTCGGGTTTGAGCCTTCTTTTGTATATGTGGGAAGGAGTGATGATAACTTTCTCGGGTTCGTCAGGGCAGCGCATCGATATATTGCCGCCGGTTGGGGTGATATAGCCTTTTTGATAAAACTCGTAATTAATATCTAGTAATTCTTCCATCAAATCCTGGTATTTTTCCATTTGTTTCTCCTCGGAATAATTATTTTCTTGTCGAAAACTATTGATTTTCATCAAATTCAATCTTGTGATCCTTTAAACAATCCTTTACCCAGCGTGGTGAAAATATTAATCTTCCCTTCACATTATTTACGTTTGCCAGGATCGGTCTGAGTTCAGATTTGTCTGGTATGAAAAGGGCGGTTTTTTTTATCATTTTGCACCACTCGGGGTATAAAGCTTCGTACACGGACTCGTAGGATTTCATTAAATTCCCATCTATAGCCCTTTGTGCATATTTCAAGACAATTTCGATGGTCTTCTTTCTCAACAATCGATATTGGATCGTCCCCGCTACAAAGAGGATGTACCAAAGAACTAATAAATAGAAGCCTATGGTTAAAGTGGTCCGTATACTCATGTTGTCACCAGTGGGTGCGCGTGGAAAATATTAATTCACGGGAATAAGCGATAAAACATATTCCCATGCTTTGACGGTCTTATGAAGTGCGTCATCGTCATGCTGCATGCAGCAATAGAACCGGTCTCCGAGTGGGACGATCCCCTGGGACAATAGTACGATAGCGTATTCCGAAAGTACATGATGCCGGTCAAGCACTTCCTGCACTCTTGACAGCGGGTTTTCAACCAGGGATATGCCGTCATAACAGGCTGTTTCTATGTGCATAATGGATTGAAGGTTGTAAACAAAAAATGAAAGATCTTTTCGTGTTGAAAACAGGTCATTCAAAGCTTGGGTTAAACGCGTGGCATAATCGGCGGCTTTTTCTACAGCATGATATTCTTCCATTAATTTTAGAGCATAATATCCTGCCGTTACAGATATGGGATTTGCAGTCAAAGTTCCACCAGTAAACGCTTCTTTTCCATTAATATTGCTCGGGTGGCAGCATTGCATAATTTTTGCTTTACCGCCAACGGCACCCGCTCCAGCATAACCGTGGGTGATGATCTTGCCCATGACGGTGAGATCCGGAGTCACTCCATAATAAGCCTGGCCTCCGCCCATTGACATCCTAAACCCGGAGATCACTTCATCAAAAATCAGCACCACGCCGTATTTATCGCATAAAGCCCGCAGAGTTTTAATCCAATCGGGATGAGCTAGAAATGTGCCGGCATGGCCTCCGGTGGGCTCAGCTATTACTGCGGCTAAATTGTCTTTATACTTTTCGAAGGTTTTTACCAACCCATCAAAATCGTTCTGAAGGACTTCAACGGTATTTTCGTAACAGCCGCGCGGGATCCCAAGCGCTTCATTGGGCCCGGTGCCTGGGAAATTTGGCGAAAGCAGAACCTGGTCCGACCAGCCATGATAGTTGCCGCCAATTTTAATTATTATTTCCTTGCCGGTATAAACCCGCGCGATGCGGATGGCGACCATGTCGGCTTCGGTTCCGGAGGCTAACATACGGACCATTTCAACCCCGGGCACATTTTTAACGATCTCTCTTGCCAGGAGCAATTCATTTTGATGGGTCAACCCCACCGCTGGTCCATCCTCTTTGATTAGATCGACTATTTTTGAATCAAGCGGTTCAAAGTGATGCCCCAGGATGATTGGTGCGCCGTCCATTAAGTAATCAATGTATTCATTTCCATCGATGTCGAACATTTTGCAGCCCTTGGCGCCTTTGAAAGTTAACGCAAAAGGACTCGATGATCCTAGATTGTGTTGAATTCCACCTGGAACCACCTGTTTCATCTGTTTGAAATTTTCCGCAGATTTCGGACAGCGTTGATACATCTTATCGATGACTTTCTTCATCGATTCTTCGGGGATTCTTCGGATGGGGGAACTGATTATTTTTAACTTTCGATCAATAATTTCCTGGTATTCCATAATGGTCACTCCTTTGAAAATTACATTTGCAAAGATATTTATCAGGCATTTAGGTGGGCATCCGCAATCTTGCGCCCGACGGTTCGGATCTCATTGACTACTTCATCTTCCCCCACGCCGCTCAAAAGTGCATGACCCAGAATGATGGGGCACTTGATGTTTTTCATTTCGGTCAATGGGGTTGTGGATACGATTAAATCTACTGGTCGTGAGGCAATGATTGATTCCATTTCATTCGGGCTAGTCGTATCGACAGTGCATGAAATTTTTTCTTCATCAAAAATATCCTGAACTCTGACCAGAAGCATTGAAGAGGTCACGATCCCTGAGCCGCAAACACATAGAACATGCAACCGAAATTTAGACATTTCATTCTCCTTTGAGAGGCAGTCATCGTCATTAATTGGGGATCAAATTTTCAAGAAGGATCTTTTTTATCTCGATTTTTGAATCGCTTGCATAAACTGATTGAAGCAGACGATCGGATTGAATGAATTTCATGATGTTCTTTAAAATATCAATGTGTTTATCTTTATTCAATATTCCCAGGAAAAATACGATCTTGACCTCCTGAATTTTGTCCGGGTTTCCCATTTCGTGAAATTTGACCGGTTTCTTCAATGTCGCAACTGTCAGGAAGCTGCATTTTACATATTTAGGATCGGTGTGGCAAAGGGCAACCGGAATGCTGGTTGGCAAGCCGGTGGGGTATTCCCCCTCGCGGCTGATGACTGCCTCGATAAAATCATCTTTCACCAACCCGGCCATCAGAAATTTCTTTCCCATTTCAGTAATTACACCGGTGCTGTCACCAGCGGTCAATTTTGTTTCTATGATCGCTTCATCGATAAATAAGTTCATATTTTCTCTTTTCAATTTCGCCTAATTTGGAGGGCGTTCCCTGGGCAAGAACGCCCTCCAAAAAAACGTGATACATTATGTTTTGACCGGACCTTTTCTTTCTACTTATACTACTGCCCCAACAGGTTTCACTGGTTCAGGGCTTTTTACGGTTTCGCCCGGTTCATCTGGGGTTGGAGTCGGTTCTTCACCAATCAAGGCTTCTTTTTCGATCCAGGCTGTAATCTTGACTTTGTTCTTCTTGTAAACATAGAAGATCGGCCAAAATACGACAAACAGGATTCCGACCATGACCCATCCCCACTTGAGAACGCTGTACAAAGCAAGGGTTTGTGGTACAGCCATAAAGAAGCCGTTACCAGCGAGACCTCCAGCAGCAATTGGGGTAATACCTGGAGTACTGTTGTAGATTTGAGTCCATACACCAAAAAGGGGTGATGCGATCGCGATGCCAATTGCGTACCAGAAGGTCAGATTCACGATACTTTTAAAGATGTTCCCATTTGACAACGAAGTGAAGACGTTGAAAGTGAATGGGAACCCGACCAATGTGCTCAAGGGCAGGAACAGGTTTCCAGGAATAACCAGGCACATAATTATGAAAATGGGGATGAAGATTGTCCCGCTGAGCAGGGTGGCTGTCTCACCATAACCGCAGGCATCATCCACACCAATGTAGACTTCCTCGCGATTCGCATTTTTTGCAAAGGTTCTTGATGCTTGCGCCAGGTAGGTAAATGCCTGGGCAAAGAGGGCTGCCACACGGGGGAAGATTGCCATGGTTGCAGCGGTACCGACTGCAATTGTAAATATGCTACCCCACCCGGCGATTGTCGCCAGATTCTTGATGTTACCGGCGAGTCCGATGAGAAAGCCAAGGATCGCCCCGAGGACAATGGGTTCACCAAAGAATCCAAATCTCTCGCGAATATGAGCTGGTTTCCAGTTGATTTTATATGCTCCGAGCTTGTTCAGGATCCAGTTTCCTGCGATTGCTAGGGGGACATTCATGCCGTGATGAAGTTGAACGATGGTGCAGTTCTTATAGCCGTAGTATGTGGACCACCGTTTTGCAAGCATTTCGTAACAAATGGTCACGTACAGGTTCAGAACGAGCATGAAAGCGACAGCCAGTAATAAATCCTTTGTTACCCAGTAAACCACTGATCCATAAATTGCATATGAATAGTTATCCCAAACTCCACTTGGTTGAAATACATTAGTAAATTTAACTAGGAATAGAATTAATTGAAAAACAGTCCCCAAAATCAGGTAAATCATGCCAGCCTCAGTGGAATAGGCCACTAATGCAGTTACTGCCCAGCCAACATCAATGCCAGGTAAATTTAATCCCGTGTTATTGATCATATTCATAACGACAGGGATAACGACAGGGATATACTCATTGATCAACCACGTGAACCCCATCAATCCAATCGCTGCATACATTGCGGATAGGAATGCATGCTTCACCCTCACCTTAAACGCTAGGCAGATGAAAAACAGGATGATCGATATGATGATTGGAGATCCAAAGGTTTGAAAGAACTGGTTGACGAAAGTAAAGACTCCTTCAATAGTCATGACTTCCTCCTGGTGTAATTCTTGTGGGTTGATTTTAATTCTAGGGATTTTGGAACTTGGGCGGATGCAATTATCATCTGAGTATCATAAATTCCCTTCAGTATCTCCTTTCCCTTTTTGGATAAGTATTTAAGGATAACCATGATTCTGGTAATTTCGATTTTGCTGGTCTCTTTTAAACAAACGCTGAGAATGCATTTCGGATGCATTCTCAGTATACGGAAGTATTGCAAATTTTCAACGTTTTATTTTGGATGATTAATTACAACAAAAATGAACGGTGGAGGATTTATGAAGATATGAAAGTCATCGACTCCATATTTATTCCGGTTGGAGAAATCTAGGAGGGTTTCATGCTGAGTGAATATTAATTTCTTGTTTCTTGGAGTGGGCTATGATAAGCTTGATTGCCTGCTCTCCAGAGTCGCATTGCTCTACTTGTTCGGAAATATTCCGTGTCCGGATTATATTGGCTAATTCTTTTAGCGCATGCAAATGCGTGTGCGAGTCTGGAATGCCGATAATAAATACCAGGTTCACGGGATCAAATGCAGCGACGCCGAATTTCACCCCCGCTTTTAAGATCAATAGTCCCAGGCATAATTTATTTACCCCGTCCGCTGATTTGGCGTGCAGAAGGGCAATATGGGGAGAAACGACCGAATACGGACCGTGAGTTTTATTCACCCGGATGATTGCATCGAGGTAACTTTTCTTTATATCTCCATTTTCGACTAGTGGTTTTCCTACGATGTAGACAGCTTCTTCCCAGGTGTTTACTTCTTGTTTAAAGGTGATATTACTTTCGACGAGCAGAGCTTTTAATTCGACATTTTCAGGAGAGCTGAGGCCTTTGCCTTTTTGAATGGCGTTTTCATTAATCCAATTCTTAATATGCTCAACATCGAGATTGGTCATAAATTGATCAATAATAATTGTTGAATGACTGGTTTCCATATCCATGTCAATGGTGGAAAGGATTAAATCTACTTTCTCGGCTTTGATCCGATGAATATCACATTGTCGAAATATGCCAACGATCTTAAACCATGGAAAATTGCTGGTTATTCGCTCCTTCGTAAAAGAAATCAAGGATTGATCGCCATCGCTGATTAATACCACCCTGATGTTTTTTTGTGCGATTTGTTGAATCCGTTCAAGTCCATTAATCGATATCATGGTCAGGGTGCTGATATCACTCTCGGTTAATGTTTTCTCCAGCGGATATTTTTTATTTGCAGTTATTTTTTCGATCGTGTCATATGTATCTGGAAACTGGAGGTGTGTTTTTTTATGGAATGGGTTCCAAATTGAAAACCCATACTTTCTATATATTATGCTGTTGTTTATATATGAGGTCATTTCATTTGTAAACTTTTGATCGATTTGCAGGTATGGATTTAAAAATAGGGATATTTCCTTTACTAGGTCGCGGCCGACCCCACATTGGTCGATTGTTTGATCGTCCAGGGTGTCGTTATTATTCGCCTTGGATTCAAATTCAGGCCCATAAAAAGGAGTCTGGCAGTGAAGATGCAGGATCAGTAATTGCAGTTCAGACGCATGAACCTGGCCGCCGACATGATCTTCTATTGATTTCTTTATCATGGGAATGATGGAAGATTCTTTGAACAGGGGGGTTTCCTCGATGATTTTGTCGGTGATTTGCGATTGTTTCCTGATGTCAGCCAGCATGAGTAGGAAATAGTAAAACAAGCCTAATCGTGTAGCCTGTGAGTAATGAACTTTTGTAAGGTGTTCGATTTTTTCAGAATATTTATTGGCAAAATCGCAATCCGAAAAATCAAACCATTCTGTGATCAGGCAATCGAAAGGCTGTTTTGAGGGGATGATTTTACTGATATTCGCCAGTGGGATTTGGTTTTCGAAGTGCTCTTCACAGAACAATTCGCATGTGGCAAATCTTTTGAGGGACTTATGCCCTTCGAGTGAAAACCCTTTGTGTGGGTCTTTTACCAGTATCAAATGATAATGTTTTAATGAATTCTCTACTTCGATGAGATCGTTCAATATGGTCGTTCGGGATACGTTGAAATCTCCCCCCAATTTGCTGGAAGATATGGGTTTGTCATCACTCAGCATTTTTAATTTTATGCAACGTCGTCTTTCTTGAGTGCTTAAAATTAATTCAATATTGTCCAGTCTGGATAATTGCTTGACCAACTCCAATCGCTGGCTTTTCGTTAGGTCAATTCGCAGACCATACCCGGACCGTCTGATGATTTTTGTGTTGTTTACCTTTAGCCAGCTGTCAATTCCGTTCAGGTTGTATTGGATTACCCGCGCTTTAATATGCAGCGAATTTGATAATTCTTCTACGGTTCTAGGATTTTCTTCCTTCAATAACAAAGAAAGAATTTCATATTGCCGCGTGTTTAGATACGATTTCATGGGAGTCAGGTCGCCTTTGCTTCAATCATACCCGTTATGGAGCGATTCTAACGATAAGCATAGCACATAATCTACACACCGATGGTAAATTTGCCCCTAATCTATCTGTTGCAGTGTACGAAATCCCTTTTGGATTTATTTATAACCATTTATCTTGGAAGTGATTTCGAAAAACCTATATTTATCATTTTATGGTAAGTCCTGGCGTAAAAACACTTTAACCGTTCGGAAGGATGATCACTTTATTAACTGCTGGGTCGTGACTCTCGATCATTTTTAAAGCCCTGGGCAACTCTTTCAAAGATAGACGGTGCGAGATTAAAGGTTCTACTTGTACCTGGCCGGTTTGAAGCAAACTTACTGCTTGAAATGAATTACGTACGGAGGTGTAGGAAGATAGCAGAGTTAATCCCTTCCGGAAGATTTTGAATGCTTCGAATTCCATGCTTGCACCGGAAGGCGGTACTCCAAACAACAAGACGGTCCCACCAGGGCGGGCAAAATCAATTGCGCGGTTCATCACCTGGATTACCCCGGTGGCATCTATTACTACATCGTAAGTATTTGCATTCAGATCTTGCATGCGGTCTACCACCTGGTCAGCCCCAAATAGCTTCGCTAATTCGGCTCGCCCCGGGTTGTTTTCAAGTATCGTGATATGTTCCGCTCCTTGCAATCGCGCCACCTGGAGGATTAGGTCTCCGATCGGGCCGGCACCGAGGATGACTACTTTGTCGGCTAGTTTAATATTGGCGCGTTCTACTCCGTGCACCACACAGGATAAGGGTTCCATGAATGCGGCTTGTTCGAATGGCAAATCCCCAATGCCAAAGACGGCCTTTTCAGGTGCGGTGACATACTGTTCCATCCCTCCAGGGAGTGTGACTCCGATGGCTTGCCAGTTCAGGCAGAAGTTTTGGCGATTATTCAAACAATGAATGCAATTATCACAAGCAATATTGGGCTCAACCCCTACCCGGTCTCCTAATTTAAAACGTGTGACCTTGCTTCCTGCAGCGGTAACAACACCAGAAAACTCGTGCCCTGGAATGACTGGATAATCACCCAAGTATTCTCCTCGGTAAATATGCATGTCTGTGCCACAAATCCCGCTAGCCATAACCCGAATCAATACTTCTCCTGTACCAGGTTCAGGTATTTCCTTTCCAATAACGAATATTTCTTTTGGTTTTTTAATGACAACACTTTCCATCGATCACCTCTCCAGTTCCAATTATCGCACTATTTTGGCTTCCGAGTTGTTTTATTGACGGGCGGTGTTTCCCGTTTCCCGTTCGAATGCTATACTCACTGCGAAATCCGGAGAGCGTTGAGCCACCCATCAGTGGGGGGTTAAATTGTTCCGGCAGGTTAATGATCGAAGCTATGAAACACTTTGCTGAGATAGAGCGATCTTGTGGGCTGAGGGTATCCTTGTTCCACCCGGCTGCGCTGAACTCATTCGGTTTGCAACGAACCTTTTAATAATCAAAATCCGATCTATGGAAAGTGCTGCCGACCACCGGTTCTTCCAAAAAAGAAATGGGATAAGCCTCGGCTTGACCGGTTTGGCGCGATAATGGCTAGGGGAGATCTCTCACCATCTTGTTTTAAATGGAGAAATAAATATGAAAGACAGCAAAATGAAAGATCTGCAGCCAATCCTCCTTCCCCACCCGGTTTTTCACCAATGCAGGACCGTTTTCGAAGCCCTGGAAATGAGGAGGACTTCTCGGGCCATCAACCATAAAAAGATCCACCTGCAGCTCATGGGGGATATCCTGTGGGCAGCCCAGGGTGTCAATCGCCCCCACGGACCTTTTGAAGTCCCGGGTAGAACTGCCGGGTCGGCTAGCAATTCGCAGGAAATCCTCGTCTATGTTGCCATGGAGGAAGGAACGTATTTGTATGAG
>Ga0187878_1004378_pt1 | contig 11033 bp, 19 predicted proteins | sample June2016WEW_17_1_FD_132979 | JGI IMG/M metagenome (GOLD analysis project Ga0187878, IMG submission 132979) | Peatland microbial communities from SPRUCE experiment site at the Marcell Experimental Forest, Minnesota, USA - June2016WEW_17_150 | ecosystem: Environmental > Terrestrial > Soil >...
ATTTTAGGCCAGAAGGTTTCGTAGATTGTACTGGTTTGAATTACGGCGAAATGTTGGACCGGATCATCGGTTTTGATTCTGATGAAGGCTCGTACCGCAGCGTAATAGAACAACCGCAATATTTGAACAGAAATGTTCTTAAAGAAAATATCGTCAATTTCATAAAGAAGGTGCTCGGTGATTCCTGAAACTCCTTTGTGCACACTCGCGATTAAATACGGCACCGATAAGGCGCCGCAACTCCGAACGTATCCCGTGACGGAAGGGATGGCGCTGCCGTCGCATGCGTATACGCCGTACTATCATGAATTGTTTAAAGATAGGCGTGAATCCGTGCAGCGCGTGCTTGAGATTGGTATTTATGAGTGGGGCGGTCTCCACATGTGGCGGGACTACTTTCCGAATGCGATGATATTTGGATTTGACAATCAACGGGAATTCTTGCATGATGAAGAACGTATCAAGACTTTCTATTGCGACGCATCGGATGAGAAGTCGTTGTTGGAAGCGATTGTAAAGATTGGCGGGAAAGCAGATTTGATAGTGGATGACGCTTCCCATGTTCCTGCTGATCAGATTCGCGCCGCAAACGTGCTTGTGCCTTACGTGGCATCCGGCGGTTTCTATATTATTGAAGATGTAGGCCATCCGCGCATCGTGAGCATGGGTATGGATTACAGCCATGAATTAGTGGAATTTCGGGAGAACGAAATGAAGAATGATGACGACAGGCTCGTGGTGATACGCCGATGAAAAATGGATGGGAAGTTGAAAGCTGGCCCGATGCTTGGCGCGTAGTCGTGGGCGCTGACCACGAAGACCCCACGGAAACTCGTCGGAATGTTCAAAGTATTCTGTCTGGATATACAGGACGAAAAGAATATGCTTTGGAAATAGGCGCAGGTTATGGCCGTCTCGTGAAGGCGATGCGTAATGAGTTTGAGTTTGTAATAGGGTTTGATAGTTCGCAGGTGTTGGTGGACTTTTCTAAAGAGTATTTGGGCGGCGATTTTAAATCGATTGTCAACAAGTGCGATGGGTCAAGTGTAAGTTCTCCGTCAGGTCATTTTGACTTCGTATATTCATACATCGCCTTCCAGCATATGCACACGCTCGAGATTATAAAGTCCTACATTGCGGAAACGTACCGCGTGCTGAAGCCTGGCGGTGTCTGCAGGATTCAAACGGTGAAAGGGGAATCAAATCCCTATGAGGGCGATGGCGGAATACATCGTTCATATTTATTTGAGGATGAGAAAGATTTTCTTCAACTATTTCTTGACGCAGGATTTATAGCGACTGTTGAGACAGGCGTGACACATCCTACGCATATCTGGGTGACGGGGAGGAAGCCGTGAACCGAACTCAAGAGCAGATAGCCGATTGTCAATCCGTGTGGGATCAGATACAGGCCCGATACCCAAAGTTCACACGGCGCCACGATCCAACGGATAATTATCACGGAGTACGGGAGATTGTTCTGGGCGGTTCGGTCTCGTGGGCAGGCGCGCATGAGCGTTTTAAGCCTTTCCCGGGCGCTAAAGTCCTAGATCTCGGCGCGAATGTCGGGATTTACACGGCTTTCTGTGCCCTACATGGGGCGCATGTCGCGGCATACGAACCCGATTCGGAAACTTTTTACATCCTGTCAAATATGGTCAAGGACACGGGACTTGAGAATGCCGCGCTAAATAATGCCGCCGTGTTGACGTACGCAGGCCGGACACTGTTCCGCGGATTTGGAAGCGAGACTTGCGGACGTCTGGAGCGCAATGGAGAGGCTTTTGGTCCAGGTCAAACGACTTCGGAAGGCGGATATAGCGCGGTAGTGGATTGCGTTTCTTTTGACGATGCTATTGGTAATACTGATTGGGATTGTGTTAAGATAGACGTTGAAGGCGCGGAATACGGAATGTTGCTTTACGCGTCTGGCAAAGCGTTACGCCGCATAAAGTTCGTTTACATGGAATTGCACCCGTGGGTTACTCAGGGTTTGTACGAGAAAACGATTGACCGATTGGGTGAATTCTTTGAGTTGGAAGGCGGTAAAGGCCCAAATGGCCGTTGGGAATATTTGTACTTGAGGAGAAAGCCGTGACGCCTGACGAAGCGATTACAGTATTGATCCCGACGTCGCCGATCGCGATTAATCCGAGCACGGAGATTATCGATGAGACGATTTTTCAAATTAGCAAACATCTTCATACTGCTCCTATTCATATACTTATGGACGGCGTTCATCCAGAAGAGCAATATTTAGAAGAACGATACTCAGGTTTTAAAAAACGTATGCAACAAAAAGCCTTAGAATATAATTTATTCCTTAATGAGTTTATGTCTTGGTTTCATCAATCACAGATGCTTCGTTCGCACATTATTGAGCACGATTTTGTTAAGACACCTCTTGTTTTCTGGAGTGAACATGATATTCCGTTACGTGATGAACCGATTGACTGGCAGGGCATCGTGGACACGCTCCTTGATGGCGAGATTGGCGGCATCCGATTTGAACTTACAGGCGACCCGCCGAAGCGAAATGAAATAGTCGGCAGCATCGTGACGCACGGCATCCCACTTGTGTTGAGCACTCAATATGTAAACTGGCCTCAGGTTTTCAGGCTTGATTATCTGAAAGCGTTTTTGGAGCCGTTCGGAAATTCAAAGACATATCTTGAGTGCGCTGAATTTGACGGTCGTGTAGGCCAGTTGTGGAAGAAATGGAAATATGGGATATATTCCCCAGAACCTGAAATTCGCAGGTGCTATCACACGAATGGTCGTTGCCGAGGTTTTGGCGACCCCGGCAAGCCGTGGATTGAAATTGACGGTCGCCGCCGGCACATATATGGCACGCCGTACAAACCGCTGTTCTAAGGGGACACATGAGAGATGTTAAAGATTACGTAGTGATTCCGACATACGAACGGCCTGAGTATTTAGCCTTGTGTTTGAAATATTTGGCTCAGGCGCGCGGGATTGAGAATAAATACATTCTCATTTGGCAGGATAATCACGGTAAACCCGAGCAAGGGGAATATGAAGAAGCTGCTATTGGAGTTGTGAAAAGTTTCCGAACACAGTTTCCTGCTATTGATCATCGATGCAGTTGGCCTCGCACGAGTTATGGAAATAGCGAGAACATAATTGAAGTTTTGACGTACGTATATAATTGCGGCACCGAGCGCATCTTCCTCGTGGAAGACGACATCATGGTTGCGCCGGATATTTTTGAATGGCACGAAGCCGTTCTGGAAGAGCCGAATGTGTTTGTGTCTTGCGCGACGGCATTGAATAAGTCGGCTCATTTTCAGATTAACGGGCCGCAGGCGATGGATGAGTGTTGTCAGGATCCCTCGGCTTATAAACTAGCGGAGAGCGCGTATAGTTCGCATGCTTCTGCTTTCAAAAGGAAAAATCTAGAAATTTTATTGGGGTATATTGGTCGCCCATCCGTTCAATGGCAATCAGGACGGGAGCAAGATTTATACACGCAGGAATTTATGCGAGCCCAAAGAATCGTCCATAGAAATATTTTACATTCCGCGTGGCCGTACGTACCGAGAGGATTCAATTGTGGCATGCGGTCCTACCACATAAATACAGGCGGCCAGTTCAACGGCACTCTTGAAGAAAAAGTTCGCGCGCTTGACGCAGTAATCCACGACCCCGTTCGGCTCCGTGAAATGTCCGCGAACAACGCCGCGGTTACGCCGCTGCCGAAGGACTGGCCTGTGCGAACTGAGCCCGTGTATCCGCGATGAGCGAATCAGAGAAGGCGCGTGCCAAACGCTTATTTGACGGGTATAAATTAACTATTGACAAGTGGGAAGTTCTGTATCAGTATCAGAAAGGTTTGTGTTGGATTTGCGGAAAGGCTCAGGACGGCGGTAAGCGGTTGGCCACGGACCACGAGCACAAGGGTTTGGGCGAAGTCCGCGGGTTGTTATGCCGCAGGTGTAATACGCTACTTGGAAAGATCGAGCGTCCTGGCCGTAGCGGTCAACCGTGGAGTCTGGACGAGTTGAAGCGGGTTGTGCAGTACTTGGAAAACCCACCAGCTCGAATGGCGTGGAATGGCCCGCATTACGGTTACGGACACGCTGTGTCAACGAAGACACATCGACGAATGCTCCGTAAGTTGAAGAAACTGGCGGAGAAAGAGCGAATGAAAAGCGAATTAAATCATGGTCCTAGTGGCCGCCCTTTTGAGAGGTCTAAATGAGTACAACACCTGTAACACCAAAGTCCGTCGCAGCCCCCGAAACTCTCGGGACTGAGATTGCGGCTATTGAAAAACGCATTGGAGTCTGGCTGGACCCAACCCACATCGTGCTGCTGATTTTGCTTGCAATTGCAACTCTGGGTGGCGTATACTTGTTTGAGTCCAAGCAGGTAGGCGTCGCAGAGGCGAAAGCGGAGATTGCCACGCAGGCGGCTAAGGTGGCGCAGGAAGCGGGTGCGTCGGCTGCAGTGCAGAACGCGGCGGTTCAGGAGCAGAGTAAGGAGGTTGAAGCTGCGATGGCGGCAGCGAACACGCAATTGCAAGCGGCGAATAGTCAGCTAATTGCCGCGAACAAGCAACTGACGAACAAGTTGCTCGCCCAGCAAACGGCTGACGCTGCTCTAAACCCTACGCAACAATCCCTGAGATGGCAGCAACTCGAGCCGCGGGCAGAAGTGGTTCCGACGGCTACGGGCTTCGCCATAGACGCAGCAGGTGCCTTGGCTACGATTCAAGACTTGGAGGAATTGACAACTGACCGGTTAGTGGTCATTAACCTTGACACAGAGATTGCCAATCTCAACGCGACTATCGCAAATGACGCTACGGCACTTGCATCCGAGAAGACGGCCCACGCATCCGACGTGGCGAACGACGAGAAGCAGTTGGTAGCTGCGAAGGCTACTACGGGTCAGGTACAGGCGGATTTCACGCTCTATAAAAAGAAGGCGCATCGCAATATTTTGCGTGCATTCGGTCTTGGTTTGGTGGTAGGATTCTTCTCAGGGCATGCCGTTGGTTACTAAGATCCCGCCACCGGAGCGTCGATTGTGTCATAAACACGGTAAGCCCTTGAGTGTAAGTGCGTGGAGGAATGGTCATAGAACCAGCGGTTGTTGGAAATGCATAAACGAGCATTGTTTGAGTCCTGCGTCAATAGAGAGGCGAGCTAAAAAATGGGACGAAGGGTTTATTGTTTGTGCTATTCATCCCAATAGGAGATGTAATAAAACGGTTTATCTTTATAATAGCAAGCGTCGCTGCGCTAGTTGTAACACGCGTCGCGCAGATTACAGTTATAGACCAGGACATGTTCGAGCGAAAGATTGGTCTAATCCTTTGGAAAAACAAAGAAATGTGAGAAGGGCTGTAAAAAAGATGCTCGAACGAAATAAACGAAGTACAAATTGGCACGGAAATCGCTTGACACCCCTAGAGATTTTTGCTAAGCTAACGGGAATGACGCAAGAACAATTGAATTTTCCAAGGAGATAAAATTGGCGAAGAAAAAATTACTGACAGACTTGCAAAAGATTCAGGCAACATTCTGCGAGAGCACTCTAGAGATTGAACGTCCGGAATCCGAATTTCCGGAACTCTTCGTGGATATTGACGACAACTTGGATTCAATTATCTTAGCGCCATTGTTTGATGTTCACATCGGCAATCCGCAGTTTGACGAGAAGCTGTTCCTGAAGCATCGCAAATGGATTGCGGACGAGCCCAACGTGGTTAGCTGGTTGGGCGGCGATATGATTGAAAATATTGTCAATCAAAAAATGGGCCACACGACTCTTTCAAACGAAGAACAAATTGAGCGCGCGACAGAGTTGCTTGCGCCAATGCAACACAAGATTATGTTTTCGTTGCCCGGAAATCATGAGGCTCGCACGTATGCGGCTACGCACATGTCCACGGGGAAACGGCTTGCGGATAATTTGCAAGTACAGTACTTCAACGACTATACTTTTGCAACGCTTCGCTGGCGTGACCAGAATTTCCGCCTGCTAACGCATCACGGCGCCGGCGGAGCTCAGACTCCTGGTGCTCAACGCAATTCTGCCCGTAAGGAATTGACTTGGGCAAAACCGGACCTTTTGTGGACTGGTCACTTGCACGCTACGCTTGCGGATACAGTTTATCTTACGGACTACGACCAGAAGACTGGACGGTTGTACGAACGCGGCGCAGTAGTTCTTATCAGCCCCAGTTACTTGCATTTCTTTGGCGGCTATGCCGCTGCGATGCGGTTGACCCCAGGTCTTCGCGGCTTGTCCGTGTGCGAACTTCACGATGATGGTAGAATAGACGTAAATTTGCACGCCCGCGGTAAGCGGCTCTAAAGGAGGAACCATGTTTTGTCGTAAATACGATCATCTAGAAGACGACGAAGAGAACGAGGATTACTATCGGGACGAACCTACTGAGGACTATCCTGAGGACGAAGACGATGAAGAGGACGACGAATAATGGAACGACATCCGAGTAGCGAGCGATTCCACGAGATTCTAAAAGAGCTCGGCGACCTTCACGATAAAAAAAGCCTGGACTATGGCCGAGCACACGACCCGTTCGCAAATGTTCGGGCATCGGAAGACTTCGGCGTCCCCCCGTGGATCGGCGCCTTGATTCGCCTGAACGACAAAGTGAAGCGCCTCCAGGCGTTCGCAATCAAGGGTTCACTCGCGAATGAGAGCGTTGACGATTCTTTGCGCGACATCGCAGTCTATGCGGCAATCGCTCTTGTGTTATATGAACAAGAAAGTGGTGCCGCGATAATTTCTAGGATTCAGAATGAGAATAGTTGAACCTAGTTTCGAAATCGTGAACCCTACGAATCGCGAAGAAGGTATTGCGATGCTTCGCAAGATTGAGGGATACGCGCGCATCTCGCACGCATCCGAAGATCGGCAGACCGAAGATACGTGGGAACGCTTCATCAAAGCTGTTGTCGTTGACAGGGGTGATTGGTCCGTAGTTGAGCATCAGAGTGCTACCGTGATCGCCCGCGTGGATCGCGGTGTATCCCACGAATGGGTTCGGCACAGGATCGGGTCTTATACGCAGGCGAGCACACGGTTCATAAATTTCAAAAAAGTCGGAGAGATTGACGTTATCAGGCCAGAAGGGTTGAAGCAGGAAGATGAAACCGTATGGCTGGAATCCGTGGCCAAGGCTTGCTGGGGTTATACGGTACTGATGGACCGCGGAAACTCTCCGCAGATGGCGCGATCGGTTCTGCCGAATGCGCTTGCCACGACAATTGCTGTAACGTACAATCTGCGTTCGTGGCGCCAGTTTTTTCTGATGAGGTCCACCCGCGAGACTCACCCAGATTTTCGGCGCGTAGTATTGCCGTTGTTGGCTGAGTTTAAGAATCGCATACCCTTGTTATTCGAGGATATCGAGCCTGAGGCGAAGCAATCAATTTCGCTTGCGAGAGCCCGATGAAGAATTTTATGCCGTCGATTTACATCATCGGGTCTCTCCGCAATCCGGAAGTTCCGGTATTCGCGAACGAACTTGAGAAGTTCGGGTTCGAAGCTTTTACGGACTGGTTTTCACCAGGTCCAGAAGCAGACGATTTTTGGCGTAAATATGAAAAGGCTCGCGGGCGAACTTATGCGGAAGCGTTGAAAAGTTATGCCGCGACTCACGTGTTTGAGTTTGATAAGCATCATATTGACCGTTGTGAAATTGGAATCATGCTTATGCCGACGGGAAAATCCGGCCATTTGGAATTAGGTTATATACTCGGGCAAGGCAAGAAGGGCTATATTCTTTTTGATAAAGAACCCGAGCGTTGGGACGTGATGTATCAGTTCGCATCCGGTATATTTTTTAACAAGGCCGATTTATTTGATGTATTGTTGGAAGTGAAAAAGTGACCGGCGTAATTAAAGGCCGCGTAATCTGCACATCCTCGGGCGACTGGGTCGGTCCAGATACGAAGGCGCCATCCGTGGAAGACGCGGCTTGCGCTCTCGGGAAGCTTTGTCGGTATGCGGGACATTGTAAAGATTTTTATAGCGTGCTCGTTCATTCCTTCGTGGTCGATGATCTTACGGAAGGAGACGCAAAAATTTACTCCTTGTGCCACGATTGCACGGAGGCCGTAATTAATGATATTCCAAAGCCCTTCAAGATTCCGGCGATGGAAGAGTTTGAAGCTAGGGTGAATTCAAGAATTTTGAGAGATTGGGGATTGCCGTTCCCAGAGAAGCATATTTTGATTCAGGTGCACGCGGCGGATTACGAGGCTCTTCTCGGTGAAGTGTGGACGAACGGGCCTCCGGGTTTGCGCCAGTTAAAGCAGTTCAAGAAGCGGTCCAAGCGCGCGGAGAAATTGGTTCGATATTATTCAAAGAAATACCCGCCTCGTGATACGATTAACGCGTCGGGTCGAGCAGTAAAAGAATTTATCCTGCGGTACAAGTTGTACAAATCTAAATTGGAACAAGGAGAATAACGATGGGTTTTTCCGATAAGCAGTTGCGTACGATTAAGTGCGACGGTCCTGGCTGCGACAAGGCCGTCGAGTTCGACCTGAAGGACATCCCCGCCATCCAGAAGATTGAATGGCTAAAGGGTGTTCGCGTGGTCCAGACAGGCGACAACCGCTCGTTCTCGTACTGCTCTGACGTGTGCGAGGTTAAGGGTATTACGGGCGGCAACCATAACTTGAAGGAACCGCCGAAGATCGTCCAAGCGAACGAAGGTCAGGTTAAGGCCGCCGCCGCGGACGCTCAAGCGGCTGCGCAGACAACCGAGGCTTTGAAGACGGGCGAAGGCGAAGCGAAGATTATCATCTAAGGGGGCTTCGTGGATTACCTCGTTCGTTTCTTTGGCCACGTGATGGAAACACGCAGACCGCGCGGCTGGCCTGCCGTTGTGGAGCATCACGCGGTCTGCCGTGCGGATAACGCGGCAGAAGCTTCAAAGTATATCGCTGACCTCGCGAAGCAGATTAAAATTGAGCAGGGTATGTTTTCAAATTTTGATCTGCCTGGCGATACGGCGAGTGACACGGAATTCGGGAACGGGAAGTTTGTGCCTATGCATATGCTTACTCATATCTCGTTTTCTGTTCGCAGGATGGACGGAGAAGTTCGTCCGCAGGAAGAAGGAGGATTAATACATTGATTAAAGTAATCGGCGAGATAAATGCAGATACGTTTAAACAATATGCGTTGGTTGCGGAAGAAACATTGTGGGCTGGATCTTATTTTGGAATTCCGAGGACCGAGACTGTTCTTATCAGCAGTCCAGGCGGCGACATCGGCTACACGCTCGCCATGCTGGACGATATTGACGAGCATAAGCGTACCACGCGCGCAACAGGCATCTGCCAGTCGGCCGCAGCCGTTCTCGCGACCGCTGGTGAGGGTAAGTGTACGTGCACGATGGATACATTATTTCGATTCATCCCGCCGGCCCCGGAATCGACTAAGAATCCTGAGACAAGGATTTTGGAAGATAAGGTTCCAGACTTGCGCTGGTTCCTGCATACTGTCCTCGTGGCTAGGCTTGCCCAGCGTCTTGGGCGAAACAAAGTCGAAGTGTACGAATTGTTTGATGGCGAATTTATCAGTTCCACGCGGGCACTCGAACTTGGCCTCGTGGACGAAGTTATCTCAACGGAGGCATCAAATGGGAATTCTGATAGACTTTCAGGAAGCGAAGGAGAAGCTCCTGCACCGGGAGAAATCGGCGGATACGACGACTACGCCCCAAGAACTTCAGGAAGCAGTGGAGACGTTCGCCTTCAACCAGCTCCCGAAGCGGGACAGGGTTGCGATGATTTTGGCTGGCCTGTTTAATGGAGAGCCAGAAGATTGGTTTAAATGGGCGGATGAATTAATTCCTTACGCGGAAGGGGATTTTGTGCTACCATACAAGAAGAGCACAAATGGCTGAAGAGATAAAATGCCGTCCAGGTCGCCCGCGAGCCATTGATTGGAAATTGATGGACAGAGTTGAGAGGTATCATGCTAAAATCGATCTGGCCACGAGAGACCCGTGGAAAAAAGTCGGCACGCATTTTATGGAACTCATTCGAATGGAACGCGAGGCCATAATAGTGCTTTGCCCTGGATTCGCGCAGGAGCCCCTTAAAGATGAGGTTTTGAAAGAACAGCCGGAAGATGCTCCATTCACGAAGCCGGAACCGGAAGTTAAACCCGCACCGACGGAAGAGCCCAAGTTTACAACGGGAGAACTTTAGGATAAGGAGACATAAAAATGGTACTCGCGTCAATAGACTTCGAAATTTCCGGATTGGACCGAAAAGCGGATCGCATCACAGAAGTCGGCGCCGTCCTGTGGAGCACGGGTTTGAAGCGTGCGATGGAGACAGCGTCATTTCTCGTGAAGTCCGAAGTCCCCGTGTCCAAGGAAGTTGAAGCGCTTACTGGCATTAACAACGCGATGCTGAAGAAGTTCGGCGTTGAAGAGGAATGGGCGATTGAGGAAACGATCCGCTTCGTGGAAGCGTCCGAAGCCGTTATCGGGCAGAACGTGATTCAGTTCGATAAGCACTTCCTGTATAACGCAGCGGCTCGGCTAGGCATGACGGTTCCTGAGCGCCTGTGGATTGATACGCGCACGGATCTCCCGCTCTCCGTGGAAACGAAGAGCCTTTCTTATATGGCATGCGATCACGGTTTCTTGAATCCGTTTCCACACAACGCGGTTGCTGATGCACTCACAGTTTTGAAACTCATATCTATGTATAATATCGATGACATGGTCGCACGCGCGAAGGAACCCAACGTGGTTCTGTCCTCGCTCCAAAAGTTTGATAATAACGCTGACGCGAAGAAGTTGAAGTTCGGCTGGAAGCCTGAGTTGAAGAAATGGCTTCGTGTGGTTAAGGCGAGCGATGTAGATGTTCTCGCAAAATCAGCGCCTTTCAATATTGCTGTAGAAAAAGGGGTCACATCGGATCAGGTGTGGTATAGTTAAAAAACAAAAATAAAAAGGAGAAACAATAATACTAATTGACGCGCCCCCAATGAAAGAATTCGAGAAC
>Ga0187878_1004382_pt1 | contig 11023 bp, 10 predicted proteins | sample June2016WEW_17_1_FD_132979 | JGI IMG/M metagenome (GOLD analysis project Ga0187878, IMG submission 132979) | Peatland microbial communities from SPRUCE experiment site at the Marcell Experimental Forest, Minnesota, USA - June2016WEW_17_150 | ecosystem: Environmental > Terrestrial > Soil >...
GGAAATTCCGGGGCGACCATGGCCATCGGGATGTTCGTGCTTAAGCGGCTTAACGGGATTGAACGCCCTGCAATAGCAACTATTTTCCCTACGCTGCGCGGAAAGACCCTTGTCCTGGATGTGGGGGGGAATGTTGATTGCAAGTCGGTGCATCTGGTTCAGTTTGCGATTATGGGCGAAGTATATGCCAGATACATCATGGACGTCGACAAGCCAAAGGTCGGACTTCTATCCAATGGTGAAGAAGCCAGCAAAGGCAATGAGCTTACCCGTGAAACCAATTCCATTCTGAAAAACGCGTCATTTAACTATTCCGGGTACGTTGAGGGTCGCGACATTTTCAACGGTATGGTTGATGTCGTGGTGTGCGACGGCTTTGTCGGAAATGTGGTTTTAAAACTTTCCGAAGGACTTGTTGAAGCAGCCGCTACGATGCTTAAGGAAGAGATTAAACAGAGCTTTCTATCGAAAATCGGTTACCTGCTGGCGCGTAGCGCCTTCAAGAATTTCAAGAAAAAAGTCGACTATTCCGAGTATGGCGGGGCTCCGCTGCTTGGGATTGACGGCGTTGCAATGATATGCCATGGCGGCTCCAATGCGAAGGCGGTAAAGAATGCTGTTCACTTTGCCCATGATTATGCCCTGAAAGGGGTTAATCAGAAAATGGCTGAAAAACTTCAGGGTAATTTTGCTGTTACTATGCAGCCGCGAGAGGTCCTGTAAATTCAGGATAGCGGCAAATAAAGGTGGGGTTAATGATGCGTTCTCGGATTAGAGGAACCGGATCAGCAGTTCCAGACAAGGTCTTGACCAACTTCGATATCGAGAAGATTGTTGATACCTCTGATGAGTGGATTATTACAAGAACCGGTATCAAGGAAAGACGTGTAGCTGTTGAAGGCGAATATACTTCGACTTTTGCGACAGCTGCGGCCGAGAAGGCATTACACATGGCCGGAATCGGACCGGAAGAGATTGATCTGATAGTTGTTGCCACGGTGACCCCGGATTTTCCTTTTCCAGCCACTGCCTGCCTCGTTCAGAATAATTTGAAGGCAGTCAACGCGGCTGCTTTCGATATCGCAGCGGCTTGTTCCGGTTTCCTTTATGCATTATCCGTAGTTGATAAATTTGTAAAATCAGGCGCTGTGAAAAAAGCGCTCGTAATCGGCTCGGAAGTCCTCACAAGGATAGTTGACTGGACGGACAGGAATTCCTGTGTATTGTTTGGGGACGGCGCCGGTGCGGTTGTAATCGAAGCCGAGGCGGGTGAGCATGGAATCCTTTCCACACATATACACAGCGATGGTTCGTACTGGGAACTCCTCCATCAGCCGGCATGCGGCAACAGAAATCCGGCATCGCAGAAAACGCTCGATGATAGGTTGATGTTCCTGAGAATGCAGGGCAACGAGGTGTTCAAACTTGCCGTCAGGGCAATGGAGGACGCTGCCCACGAGGCGCTTGCGGCAAATAACATGAAAACTACCGACATCAATTTCTTCATTCCACACCAGGCAAACAGGCGAATCATCGACGCCATAGGCAAAAGACTGGGGCTTCTTGATGAGCAGCTGGTTGTAAATCTTGAGAGTTACGGCAACACATCCTCCGCGTCGATACCCATAGCCCTGGATGAAATCAATCGTAATTCAAATATCAAGCAAGGCGATATTCTTCTTTTTGACTCTTTTGGCGGAGGCCTTACCTGGGCTTCCACACTGGTGCGCTGGTAGAATAACTGGGAAGGTGCTTAATGGGCAAAATTGCATTTATTTTCCCGGGTCAGGGATCTCAATATCCAGGGATGGGCAAGGAGCTGGCGGACAATTTTCGAGTAGCCAGGGAAACATTTGAGGAGGCTGACGATACTCTGGGCTGGAAGCTTTCCAAACTATGTTTCGAGGGTCCGGATGAAGACCTGCGATTGACTTCAAACACTCAGCCTGCGATACTTGCAACAAGTATTGCAATACTCAGGGTCGTTGCGGCTGAAACCGGGTTGCGAGCGGATTATCTTGCCGGTCATTCATTAGGGGAGTATTCGGCGCTGGTTGCAGCTGATGCCTTGCACTACGCGGATGCTGTCAATATGGTCCATCTGCGTGGTACTTTCATGCAGGAAGCGGTGCCTGTGGGGGTTGGGGCAATGGCTGCCATTCTTGGAGCTGAAGCCGATATTGTGGCAGAAATATGTGCCGAAGCAGCGCAAGTGGATGTTGTTGTTCCGGCTAACTATAATTCGCCCGGACAGATTGTCATAGCCGGTCACTCGGCAGCAGTTCAAAGGGCTATCGAGATTGCTAAAAATCGCGGCTTCAGGAAAGCTTTGCTGTTGCCGGTCAGTGTGCCGTCACATTGCGGTCTTATGGACCCGGCTGGTGAACGTCTTGCCAAAGTTCTTGAAAAAGTACCGGTATCACCTCTTTCCGTTCCTGTTGTGACCAATGTGGAGGGAACTCCGAACTGCAACAGTGACCAGGTCAAGCGACTGCTTGTTGAACAGCTCAGTTCTCCGGTCCTCTGGGATGCATCGGTAAAGCAGATGATAGAGCTGGGTGTTGCTACATTTTTAGAAATCGGACCAGGTAAGGTTCTTTCCGGTCTTGTCAAGAGGATTGACAAGACCGTGGCAGCTAAAAACATTGAAGACCTTGCGGGAATCAAGGCTATTTTGCAGGAGGTGGCATGAGTCTCAGCGGAAAAGTGGCACTGGTAACCGGGGCATCCCGAGGGATCGGCAGGGCGGTGGCGTTGAAGCTGGCAGGCGAAGGCGCAGATCTTGTTGTAACTGCCACATCCCTGGAACGGGCTCAGAAGACAGCCGATGAAATAACCCGTATGGGGAGAAAAGCTTTGGCGGTAGAGGTTAATGTCGCTGTTGCCGCAGAGGTTGAAACCCTCTTTGCAAAAGTGATTGAATCCTTTGGGAAACTTGATATCCTTGTCAATAATGCCGGAATAACGCGTGATGGACTGCTCATGCGGATGAAAGATGATGACTGGAATATGGTTTTAGATGTAAATCTCACCGGGACCTTTACGTGTACCCGTGAAGCAGTAAAGATTATGGCAAAGGCAAAAAGCGGCAGTATAATAAATATCAGTTCGGTAGTTGGAGAAATTGGTAATGCCGGCCAGGTTAACTATTGCGCCAGCAAGGCTGGTGTAATAGGCTTGACCAAAGCTGCAGCCAGAGAGTATGCCAAGCGTAATATCAGCGTAAATGCGATAACGCCCGGTTTCATAGAAACAGATATGACAGAGGTGCTTTCTCCAGCGGTAAAGGAAGAGCTGCTCAAACAGATACCTGTCGGCAGATTCGGGAAGCCTGAAGATATTGCCAATGCGGTATATTTTCTTGTTTCGGAAATGGGTAGTTACATAACGGGACATGTTCTGGCGGTTAATGGCGGCATGCATATGTAAGGTTAATGACTTGCATAATATGCTTGACCTCAACCTCATACGAAGCATTGACTTTAAAAATACAGTTTGCATTTTATGAGTTTCATGTTAATAAGCAGGAACAACAAGGTGTGATAACCTGAATAACGTTAACAAAAATAATGGAGGTAAAGGGAATGTCATCAATAGACAAAAGAGTTAAAGAAATCATTGCGGAACAACTCGGTGTAGATGAGGCGCAGGTAACTGGCGAGGCTTCTTTTATGGATGACCTTGGTGCGGACTCCCTGGACACGGTCGAACTTGTTATGGCCCTTGAGGAAGAGTTTGACATCGAGATTTCCGATGAAGATGCGGAAAAGATTCAGACGGTCCAGGATGCGGTTGATTATATTTCCGATCATACCTAATCGGTTACGGGAGAGAGCAGTCATTCCAGCCGGGGGAAAACGGTACCCCTCCGGGCTGGTTTCGCTTGATATATGCATTGAGGAGTTTAACCTATGAGAAGAGTAGTGGTAACGGGAGTTGGCGTTGTGTCGCCTCTTGGAACGGGCAACCAGAAGAACTGGGACGCCCTCGTTGCCGGGAAATCCGGCATCGACAGGATAACCCGTTTTGACGCATCGGATTTTCCTGTTCAGATTGCCGGTGAAGTGAAGGATTTCAATCCAGAGGATTTCATCGAAAAAAAAGAAATTAAAAAGATGGACCTCTTTATCCAGTATGCGCTGGCTGCTGCTCATTATGCCATGGAAGATTCAGGTCTTGTCATAACTGAAGAGAACGCCGAAAGAGTTGGGGTTCTGGTCGGTGCGGGACTTGGCGGTCTACCGACCATAGAACGCTATCATGATGCGCTTCATGACGGCGGCTTTAAGAAAATTTCTCCATTCTTTATCCCGATGCTCATTATTAATCTGGCGCCGGGACATATTTCCATAAAATATGGAGCCAAAGGGCCTAATGTGTCTTCCGTTTCCGCCTGTGCAACGGGAACTCACTCCATAGGTGACGCCTATCACATGATCAAGCGTGGTGATGCCGATGCCATGATTGCCGGGGGAACGGAATCAACTGTTACGCCTCTGGCTGTTGGGGGGTTTGCTGTCATGAGGGCTCTATCCACACGCAATGAAGATCCGAAAGCCGCTTCCCGTCCGTTCGAGAAAAACCGTGACGGATTTGTTCTTGCCGAAGGCGCCGGTATTGTTGTTCTCGAGGAATATGAAGCTGCCAGGAAGCGTGGTGCAAAGATTTATGCAGAGGTGGCCGGTTACGGTCTGACCGGAGACGCCTATCACCTGACAACACCGGCTCCCGATGGAGAAGGCGCTGCACGCTGTATGCAGATGGCGCTGAGGAATGCCGGAGTCGATCCGGGAATGGTCGATTTTATAAATGCACATGGCACTTCAACTTCTTTCAACGATCTCTACGAAACAATGGCCATCAAAAAGACATTTGGCAGTCATGCTGCAAAGCTGATGGTTTCTTCTACCAAGTCCATGACCGGTCATCTACTGGGAGCCGCCGGCGGAGTTGAGGCAGTGTATACCATGTTAGCAATGGATAAGGGAATTGCCACCCCCACGATCAACTATGAGGAACCCGACCCGGAATGCCAACTTGATTACGTGCCCAATGCTGCAAGAGATGCCGTGATCAAGTGTGCCATGAGCAACTCTTTCGGTTTCGGCGGGACAAATGCTACACTCCTTTTCAAGAAAATTTAAATGGTGATCAGATGATAGCAGTAGGCAGTGACCATGGTGGATTTGGTTTAAAAACGGCGGTTAAGGAGCTTCTGATAGAGAGAGGGTTCACCGTCGAAGATTTTGGAACTGATAACGGTAACTCTGTAGACTACCCGGATTTTGGAGAAAAGGTCGCACGTGAGGTGTCTGCGGGTAAATTCGAGAAGGGGATACTGATATGCGGTACCGGTATCGGTATGTCGATAGTAGCAAATAAATTTCCGGGTGTTCGCGCCGCGCTTGTTACCGACCCTTTCATGGCTCGAATGGCGAAAGAACATAATAATGCCAATATTCTGGTGCTTGGCGAACGTGTCCTCGCTGAGAGTGAGGCGCGTGAAATCGTTGCCACCTGGCTCGATGCAGCATTCGAGGGCGGACGTCATCAAGGCAGACTCGATAAAATTGCTTCACTTGAGAAGGAGCTTTACAGGTAAGCATATCTGTTGCAGATTGTTTACCAGGAGCCTGTCGGACTTAGGAATAAATCTACTGCGAGAACGGTAAATCGGTCCGTATTCCCGGAAATTTTCGGCGAATAGGCCCACTATCTGCCTTCAAATTTCCGTAAATCCGTCCTCGATTTGCCATTCTCTCGCTACGATTTCCTAAGTCAGACAGGCCCCTAGAATCTCCGTAGCGAAAAAGCTTGTGAAACACGGGACTGGAAATGTTCCGTGTTTTTTCAATTAACAAGAAGGAGAGAATAATGTCGATACTTGAAACGTTTGATCCCGAAGTTGCAGAAGCCATCCGGCTGGAAACTGAGCGGCAGGAATTTAATCTGGAACTGATAGCGTCGGAAAATTTCGTGTCTGAGGCCGTAATGGAGGCTCAGGGCTCGATAATGACCAACAAATATGCGGAAGGGTATCCCGGGAAGCGTTATTATGGCGGCTGTACCCATGTGGATGTAGTTGAAAATCTTGCCATTGAAAGGGCAAAGCAACTGTTTGGTGCTGATCATGTCAACGTTCAGCCACATTCCGGGTCCCAGGCAAACATGGCTGTATATTTTTCCGTTCTCAAACCGGGTGAGACCGTGTTGGGGATGGATCTCTCCCATGGCGGCCACCTGACTCATGGAAGTCCGGCAAATTTTTCGGGGAAATTATATAATGTTGTTTTCTATGGTGTGTCCAGGGACACTGAAACAATCGACTACTCCGAAGTAGAACGTCTCGCTCTGGAGCATAAGCCTAAAATGATCGTAGTCGGAGCCAGTGCTTATCCGCGGATAATAGACTTTGCAGCCTTTCGAAAAATCGCTGACAAGGTTGGGGCAATGATTATGGTCGATATGGCACACATAGCAGGCCTGGTAGCGGCCGGGTTACATCCCAGTCCGGTTCCCCATGCGGAGTTTGTCACAACTACCACTCACAAAACCCTTCGCGGGCCTCGAGGCGGGATGATCCTCTGTCGAGGCGAATATGCTAAATCTCTCAATTCCAATATTTTCCCCGGTATCCAGGGCGGTCCGCTGATGCATGTAATCGCAGCCAAGGCGGTGGCTTTTAAAGAAGCTCTTAAACCTGAATTCAAGTTATACCAGGAACAGATCGTCAAGAATGCCAAGTCACTGGCAACGGCTCTGGTAAAACATGGTTTCCGACTGACTTCGGGTGGCACCGACAACCATATGATGCTCGTGGATCTTACCGCGACCGGGTTGACCGGCAAAGTGGCTGAAGAGGCTTTGGACAAAGCCGGAATTACCGTGAACAAAAATACAATTCCGTTCGAGACCCGTTCACCATTCGTAACCTCCGGTATCCGTATCGGGACCCCCGCGGCGACTACTCACGGCTTGAAAGAGCAAGAAATGGTGGAGGTTGCCGGCTTCATTGCGGATGCAATAAGTAATTCTGATAATGAAGCTGAACTTTCCAGGATAAGGGATCGTGTCCACATTCTTATGAAACGATTTCCTCTCTATGCACACAGATTACGGTAAATTAAGGAAAAGGAGCTTTAGATTAAGCTCCTTTTTTTTGTCTTGTAAAAGTCAGAAATTTACGATAGTAATTTTCACAGTGAATTTAATAATTCAATATTATTATACTTTTTGAGCGGAGTTTTTTTGAAAGCAGAACTATCGAATATTTGATTGAGCCACACAGAGACAGGAGTTGATATGGAAACCATATTGTTGACGGGTGCTGCCGGTTTCATAGGTTCGAAAACAGCCCAGGTTCTGCTGAATCAGGGTTTTGCAGTTGTCGGGCTGGACAATCTGAACGACTATTACGATGTCCGGCTCAAGCAGCATCGGCTGAATTATTTGCGACAAAATCAGAATTTCACCTTTTATCATGGTGATATAGAGAATCTTGAGGTTCTGGATGAATTGTTTGCCGGAAACTCTTTTAAGGCAGTCCTTAATCTTGCAGCCCGGGCAGGTGTACGATACAGTATGGAGAATCCTCATGTCTACATGACGACCAATAGCCACGGGACCCTGAATCTGTTGGAAATGATGAGAAAATATGCGGTGAGAAAGATGGTGCTCGCGTCGACATCTTCCCTGTATGCCGGTCAGGCAATGCCTTTTGTGGAAAGTCTGCCGGTCAATACCCCGATATCTCCTTATGCTGCATCGAAAAAGGCCGCGGAAGTGATGGCCTATTCTTACCATTATCTCTTTGGCATGGATATTTCGGTTGTCAGATATTTCACCGTCTATGGTCCGGCCGGGCGACCGGATATGAGTGTATTCAGGTTTATCAAATGGATAGATGAAGGCGAACCCATAGAGCTCTTCGGGGATGGTTCCCAGGCACGCGATTTCACTTATGTGGATGATATCGCAATCGGTACAGTCAAGGCAATCCGTGACATGGGATATGAGATTATTAATCTTGGCGGTGGCAAAAATCCTGTCACCATGAAGTATGTGATAGGTAAAATAGAAGAATACCTTGGTAAAAAGGCCCGGATAGACCAAAAACCATTCCATAAGGCTGATATAATGGAAACCTGGGCGGATATTAAAAAAGCAGATTCCCTGCTTGGATGGAAACCGGAAATTGGACTTGATGAGGGATTGCGCCGCACTGTTGACTGGTATCTGGATAACAGAAGCTGGCTGAAGGATATCAGGCTGTAAGAAAGTCAGTTAACAGTGAACAGTCAGAAGTCAGAAGTCAGAAGTCAGAAGTCAGAAGTCAGAAGTCAGAAGTCAGAAGTCAGAAGTCGGAAGTCGGAAGTCGGTGTATAGTGTATTATGCTTTTTTTATGAGGATTCCCTTTTATGAAAATTCTTGTTACCGGCGGTGCCGGCTATATCGGCAGTCACGTGGTGCGACAGTTGTCGGAGGCGGGCTATTCGGTGGTAGTTTATGATAACCTTTCCACTGGATCTGCCGATGCGCTCATGCACAATGAGGAACTGATCATCGGTGACCTGGACGACAAGGCTGTTCTGGAGTCGGTTTTTAAGCGGTTCGGCTGTACAACAGTATTGCACTTTGCCGCATCTATCATCGCTCCTGAATCGGTGGACCTGCCTCTGAAATATTATGCCAACAATACCCGCAATACATTGAACCTGTTGCAGGTCTGCGTGCGCAACGGGGTCAGGAACTTTATTTTTTCCAGTACCGCGGCTGTGTATGGAATGCCCGAGTCGGGCGTTGCCGATGAACAAAGTCCGACAGCTCCGATCAACCCCTATGGAACCTCCAAGCTGATGAGTGAATGGATGCTTCGCGACACCGCTCTGGCTCATGGCCTGAACTATGTTGCGTTACGTTATTTTAATGTTGCCGGCGCCGACCCGCTCGCACGAACCGGTCAACGGACACCCGATGCTACCCATCTGATCAAGGTCTGCTGCCAGGCGGCATTGGGAATACGTCCTTCAGTCTCTATCTTTGGTACGGATTATCCGACTGCGGATGGTACTGGTATACGTGATTATATCCATATCGAAGACCTGGCCAGTGCCCATCTGGCCGCCTTGCGTTATTTAGAGAAGGGAAACGGGTCGGTAACGTTGAATGTCGGTTATGGTAAGGGAAGCAGCGTAAAGGAAGTCATCGAGGTGGTGCGCAAGGTTAGCGGAGTCAATTTCCAGGTTGTAGAGGGTCCACGCCGTCCTGGGGACCCGGCCGCGCTTGTGGCCAGGGCGGAACGAATCCGCAATATTCTTGATTGGTTACCGCGCTATGACAACCTTGAAACTATAGTGGCCGACGCCTGGCGTTGGGAGCATAAACTGGCGAGTTCAGCGAAAATATAACAGAAGCGACTAAGTGCGATGAGTTTTGATGCTGCCGGGGGCAAGGCTTGTGCTGTCCCCCTGCAGTCTATCCCGTTTCTTGCAATGCAATCAACCTGACAAAGGCAGTTTAAGGTGTCCGAAGTTAACGACTTTAGCCTATTTCGTTGCTGCTCTTAGCGAAATGAAGCGTAGGCAGCCGATAGAGAGGATACATTGGAACCGATTGTAGAACCTTTGGAAGCTGCCACTGCAGCTATACCCGCATTGCGTGGTCATCCTTCAAACCTTTTCGTCGAACTCACCACACGCTGTAATCTGAAGTGCAAGATGTGTGTGAAGCAGTCCTGGGGCAACGGAATCCAGCAAGGTGACATGTCCCGGGATACCTTTCTGGCCCTGGTTCCCGCATTCCCTTACATTGAGTCCTTGGTTCTCAATGGGATCGGTGAGTCTCTCCTTCACCCGGACCTGGAGGAGTTTATCCGCATCGCCAAAAAAAACATGCCGCAGGGCAGCTGGGTCGGCTTTCAATCCAACGGTCTCCTCCTCGATGAGCAGCGAGCCCTGTCCCTTGTCGAGGCGGGTCTGGACAGGATATGTCTGTCTCTGGACGCCATCTGTCCGGACATGTTCCGCAAGATCAGAGAAGGTGGCGAAGTTGACGATCTTGAACAGGCTTTCACGGCTTTGAGAAAAGCCAAATATACCTGTCCCGATTCCCGGTTACAGGTGGGGGTTGAGTTAGTGGTCATGCGGGACAACCTGCGTCAGCTGCCGGACGTTCTTCGCTGGTCGGCTTCCAAGGGGGCGAATTTTGCAATTGTAACCCATCTTCTGCCCTACGAATTCGAACAGGTTTCCCAATCCGTGTTCGACCCCAATACAGATAGAGCAGTTGAACTTTACCATACATGGAAGAAGCGGGCCGAATCCGAAGGAATCGATCTGAGCCAGTATTTTTTTATAAATTTTTACAAGTTTTTCAGGACCCCGGAAGAACAGAGGGTTGTAGACTTTGTACGGGAGATGGTGGCCGATGCCCGCTCGCATGATATCTTTCTTCACGTCAGAAACCTGATTGCGAGGGACGAAGATTTGGCAGAGGAAGTGGCTATGGTTTTCGACAGGGCGAAACAGGTGGCCGGGGAGGCTGGTCTGGAACTGAAGCTGCCAATGGTGTCCCCGAAGAAGGAACGGCGTTGCGACTTTATCGAGGGTGGCAGTGCCCTTGTGTCATGGGATGGAGCCGTACACCCCTGTTACTTTCTCTGGCACCGCTTTCAGTGCCATTTTTCCTACTGGAGGAAATACGTGCCCGGCCTGAATTCGGCCTGGGGAAGCGGCGCCGCCCTGCATTATACCTACTGGAGAAAGAATGTAAATCCGCGGATCTTCGGTAACCTTGATAGGAGAGGAATCCTTGAGATATGGAACGACCCGTCATTCCTGTCATTTCGCGAAGAAGTTCTCGGTAATGAATACCCTTACTGTTCCAACTGCAACCTGGTTCCCTGTGACTACCTCGCCGCGGAGGAGTTCGAGAAGGACTGCTATAATACTGCAGTGCCATGTGGAGACTGTTTCTGGGGACTGGGAATCTTCAACTGCCTGCAGTAAAAGTTCCGTTAGAAAC
>Ga0187878_1004383_pt1 | contig 11013 bp, 10 predicted proteins | sample June2016WEW_17_1_FD_132979 | JGI IMG/M metagenome (GOLD analysis project Ga0187878, IMG submission 132979) | Peatland microbial communities from SPRUCE experiment site at the Marcell Experimental Forest, Minnesota, USA - June2016WEW_17_150 | ecosystem: Environmental > Terrestrial > Soil >...
ATAACCATTACATTCTTGCATCTCATCTTCAGGTCATCTTTGACCGATCTTCAATCGCCAAATCCTCGACGTAGCCCTGCTACGCCTGCGGTTTGACTCAATCAGATCGACCAAATCCGGCCTAAATCTGAGCGCCATTATGTTACAGTTATTCCATGACAGGCCCTCGTTCGGTTCCCTCCCAGACATACAATCCGGCATGATCCATTTTACATTAATCCTAGAAAAAGCAGTATCGCGCTGAGAGGCGGAGAACGCAGAGTAGAATCAAGTCCTTATCAAAGCTGCCCCATCACCTGATTGGTGCGAACCCTTATATCCGTAATCTTTTGATTTTCTTGGCGACTCTGCGACTCTGCGCGAGTAACTGCCGTTTTAAGGATTAAATTCAAGTTATCCGAATTTTTTCCGATACGTAATCTGAACATAAATGAATTTTGCGGAGGTGGCTTGCCGGCTTCCACTCACTCATGAATACCGGGAGATAGACATGTCTGTAACAGAAGAGCCATTGAAAAGCGACCAGATCCTCAGTGAGATAAAGCGTCTCAGGGAACAGGCAAAGATTATGGATGGCGAGGAAACGGGAGTAAAACTGGTAATTTTCTCGCTCTCCGGAGACTATTACGCATTCTATGGTCATGAGGTTCGGGAAATACTTCCGGGAGGAGATATCGCCTGGGTTCCCGGGGCGCCGGCTTTTATGCCTGGTCTGATCAATGTGCGGGGGGATATTGAATCCGTGGTCGATATCCGCGGTTTTCTTGGTCTTCCGGAATCTGCCGTTCCAAACCGTATGATAGCATTGGCATCCTGTGGATCCGTCAACTCTGGGGTATTGATTGATGAAATGGTGGATTTGCTTGAAATACTTCCCAGCCTGATCAAACCACCTCTCGCTACGCTTGATGGAAACGTCAGGGAGCTCATTGCAGGTGAGCTGGAGTATAAAGGCAGAAATGTGACGCTTCTCGACCTGGGCAAGATATTCCTGAAAATAACTCTATGATGGGTACAGCCTCACATTCGAGCAATAGTTCGCTCCGCCTGCTGGTTTTTACCGTGGGAGGAGTGAAGTTGGCCGCTGATGCGGAACAGATCTGTTCCATGCTTGCATATGATCAGGATGACGACTGCGACATTACGTACTGGCTCCATGAAATGCTTTCATTCGGAAACAGGGAGGTTGTATTCCGTTCTCCTGAAATTCTCACCGTCAGTTTGCAGGAAACCATTTATAGAATAGTCATTGATCAACCGGAAGACATTATTTACATTGCCATGAACAGGATACAGCCACTTCCCGCCCTTGTTGAGCCATTTTCCCAAAAAAAAGGCTTGTGGGGGGCGGTAGCGCTAGATGAGCAGATAATTCTGCTTATCGATTTCCTTAAGCTGATAAGTATTACCCGAAACACCGGGCCGAACCGCTTTTGTATGCGGGAAAAGCCGTCACTGCAGTAATAGATAAATGTGAGGTGAGTTCCATGAAAATACGCACCAAGTTCATGTTTCTGAATGTCTTTCTGGTAACTGTGGCGATAACAGTCACAACCGCCTTTTCCCTCTGGCAGATCAATAAGGAAGCCAGGAGGCAGGCAAGTGTTGCCCAGGAATCTCATTTGCGGACTTTCTGGAAGCTGCTCGAAACCAAGGGAAAAGAGTTTCGAACAGAAGATGGAAAACTGCTTGCGGGCACCTATGTCATAAATGGAAACAACGAGTTGCCGGACACAATCAAGGAAATTTTCGGCGGTACAGCAACCATTTTTATGGGAGACAAGCGGATCTCTACTAACGTGCTCCTGGACAACGGCAACCGTGCAGTCGGCACCAGGTTGCAGGGACCGGCCTACGACGCCATATTCAAGGAAGGGAAAGCTTACCGGGGCGAAACCCTGATTCTGGGCGTCCCCTACTATGCCGCGTATGACCCCATCAGAAACGGCAAGGGTGAAATAATTGGCGCCCTGTATGTAGGAATAAAAAAGGGCGATTTTTTTACGGCATACGAGAGCCATAAAACAGGTGTATTAGCCATTGCTCTCGCTGTCATTGTCATTTTCGGCCTGGTATCGATTGTCCTGGTGCGAAGAGTGCTGAACCCCCTGAATGCAATGGTTGAAAAGCTGCGGGAAATTCATGACCACGAAAAAGGCATAACCGACCTGAATAAGCGGTTGAATGAAGTCAGAAACGACGAAATCGGCAAGGTAGCCGGTGAATTCAACAGCCTGCTCGATAACCTGAATCAAATAATCACCATGGTTATGGACGTAACTCAGACGATCAATTCCTACTCCGGGAAGATGTCCGCAACCGTGCATCAACAAGCCAGCTTTACCTCGGAACTTTCAAGCTCGGTTATCGAGATATCCGCAACCATGGAAGAATTTTCCTCTACGGCAGCCCAGATAGCGGAGCACAGCCAAGGGGTCGTCGAGATAGCCGGGGACACACTGCAGCAAACCAGAGCTGGAGCCGCGGACGTGGAAACTCTCACGGAGAAGATGCGTGAAATAAGCCTGGACAACCAGGCCAACATTGAGGAAATTGTTGAACTCGGGAAAAAATCCAAGGAAATAACCAAAATAATGGGAATCATCAATACCATAGCAAACCAGACCAAGCTGATCGCCTTCAATGCCGCTCTTGAGGCTGCCAGCGCAGGGGAAGCAGGAAAAAGGTTCGGTGTTGTGGCAGTAGAAATACGCAGACTGGCGGATAACGTTTTCGAATCCACCGGGGAAATAGAAGGAAAAATAACGGAGATAATGGATGCGGTAAATCGTCTGGTCATAGCCTCGGAAAAAAGTTCAAAGGGTATCCGGGAGGGGCTGGAGTATTCCAACCACACGACCGACATGCTGAACGATCTTGTCTCGGGAGTTGAGTCAACCAACGATGCGGCAAAGCAGATTTCCCTGTCAACCCAGCAGCAGCAGGCGGCAAGCAGTCAGGTGGTCGTTGCCTTGAAAGATATCGAGGAAGGCGTGTGCTTCAGTTCCTCGGCAATTCAGCAAACGCTCACAATAAGCAAGGATCTGGCCGATCTATCGGAAAACCTGAGACAGCTGGTGGGCAAATTCAATCTCGCTGGCGCTGACTCCATAATAATAGCCGCGAATACGGATAAAATAATTTAATTTTGTTTCCGGACTAAAGCGATTTCAGATGGTATTTGATGGCAACCTATTCCGACATACACAATGTGCACATGAATCTCACCCTTTTTAAAGATGCACTGGTGAAAAGATGCGGCCTGGTTTTCGAGAACGAGAAGACTGCGCTTCTTGAAGCGGGCATCCGCACCAGAATGTCCGCTACCGGAATTTCCGCACCCGAACAATATCTGGAACTCCTTCTGGGCCAGGAAGCCGAATTCAGTCAACTGGTCGATCATCTGACCATTAACGAAACGTACTTTTTCCGGGAACCAGTCCATTTTACCATTCTCGCAGAGAAACTTATTCCTGAACTGCTTCGGAGAAAGATACCGGGTGTCGCCATCAAAATTCTGAGCGCCGGGTGTTCGACCGGAGAAGAAGCTTATTCGGTGGTAATTACGCTCATGGAGAAATTCAGTTCCGAGTACGGAGCGCTGTTTTCAATCTTTGCCGGGGATATAGACTCAACTGTCCTGGCGAAAGCAAAAATGGGGATATACGGACCAGGTTCATTCCGCGGATTTCCGGAAAATCTCCGGGAAAAATACTTTGAAAAACAAACCAATGGATGCTTTCGAGTGAAAAAAAGTGTTCGGGAAAAGGTGGAATTCCTGAACATAAATCTACTGAGCCAGGAATATCCTCAGTCCGTTGCAGATCTTGACATAATCTTTTACCGGAATGTCTCAATATACTTTCCCAATGACGTACGTACGGAAATTTTCAGTAAACTGGCTGGCCTTCTCAATCCGGACGGATATATCTTCGTCGGCGCAGCTGAAACCATGTTTCACAACGGCGGATTGCTTTCCCTCATCACCCTCGAAGGTTCGTTTCTGTTTAAAAAATGTCCGGAACTGACTATTACTGACCGGCGCAAACATCCACGTCACGGCACGCCTGGCTGCATTGTGAAAGATACAGCTTTCCGCCCCGGCCAAAGGGTCTCCGGCCACCTTCCCAATAGTCTGAAAAACATCGTAAAGCCCTTTTCGCCAGCTGTGCAAAAAGTACGCAGGGAGGCGGGACAGCAGATTGCCCCTTCTCCTGCCAAAAGCAGCCCGGTCAAAGCAGATTTCGATGAAGCGCTGTTCCTGGCACAGAGCAAGATATATGAAAAGGCGCTGCAAATCCTGGATAAACTCATCGCTGAAGATCCCTTGTTTGTCAAGGCGTATACTCTTAAGGCGAGCATTCTGACCAATCTCCACAAACCGGAACATGCCGCGAAAATGTGTGTCAAGGCATTAGAAGTCGACCGGTTATGCCTGGAAGGCTATCTCCTTCTCGGGTTTATCGCCCGGATGCAGGATAAAGAAGACGAGTCCCTGAAAAGGTTCAGGGAAGCGATCTACGTAAATCCCTCCTGCTGGCTGGCCCACTTTTCGCTTGCCGAACTGCAATCTTCCCGCGGTGAGAGTGAGCATGCACGGCGTGAATACGAAATTACCGTCAGGATTCTTGAAAAAGGGAATAGTGCCGACCACGGTATTGCTTTCTTCCCGCTGTCATTCCCTGTGGAACAGTTTGTAACGCTTTGCCGGCACAGACTGGCGAAACTTCGAATATAAAATTAAGAAAAATATTTAACCCTGGCCTGTGAGCAACGAAAACAACAAACGGGTAACTTTATGGCATTTGATAAAAATAAATTTCTAGTCAGGTTTATTCAGGAAGCACGGGAACACTGCACCTTGATAAACAGTGGACTACTCGGTCTGGAAAAGAATCCAGGCGGGCTGGACACAATAAATGCCATTTACCGATCAGCCCATACCATCAAAGGCTCGTCAAGAATGCTGAAGCTTTTCCCTGTAACGGAAGTTGCTCACAAGATGGAAGACGTTCTTGATGCCTTGAAAAATCAGAAGATTATCTCTTCCAGGGAATTGCTGGACACCCTTTTCCGCGCCCTTGATGTAATTTCCGGACTGCTCGACCAGGTCGCCGCAGGAAATGACTTGACTGAAGTTCCCGTAGATATATGCAGGGATCTGGAAAAGACCGCAGCGCAAGAAAGTTCCCCCAGTGGCAACAATGACAGTGTCACCACCTGTTCTTCAGGAACTCCCGTTCCCGATGAAGCTCTTCCCCGCAAAGACTCTTTCGAGAAATCTTCCGACAGTGAAATAATTCGAATACAGGCCGGCAAACTGGATGACCTGATAAAAATGATGGGTGAAATCGTATCGAGCCGGAACAGGTTCAGGCAGAACCTTGTCGATCTGAAAGAGGCTGCCCTGCTTTCGGAATTGAATCTGTCCGCTTTGTCCACCATGACGACGGCTATGGCAAACGACGCCGGACATAAGCAACAAGCGCTCCGGACAGCCCAATCCCTCCAGGCTGTTCTCACCCGGCTGACATCATCCATGAAAGATAATCTTCTCGACCAGGAACAGCTGACAGAGCAACTCCAGGAGGTATCCCTTACCATGAGGATGCTCCCGCTCTCGACCATTTTCGAGTCTTTTCACAGAACGGTACGGGAGATGGCGCAAGCGTTCGGCAAGGATATCGATTTCGTCGTCGACGGAGGAGAGACTGAACTTGATAAGAAGATTATCGAGAAGATAGGGGACCCTCTGCTCCATATGATCAGGAATGCCGTTGATCACGGCATTGAAACCCGCGAAGAACGTCTTCTGGCGGGCAAACAGGAGCGGGGGTCCATCAATGTGTCAGCCTGGTACGAGGGAGGGAGCGTAATCATTTCACTGCGTGATGACGGAAGAGGGATATCTCTCCAGAAGATAAAGGAAAAGGCCAGGCAGAAGAAGTTATTTCCCGATGAGATTCTCGATTCCATGTCCGAGACGGAAATCATCGATATCATCTTCCAGCCCGGCTTCAGCACCAGTCCGATTATTACCGATCTATCCGGGAGGGGTGTCGGCATGGATGTGGTGAAAAAGAATATTGTGGAAAATCTACAGGGAACTGTCCGCATTGACACGAAAGAGGGTGAAGGTTCCTCATTCTACCTGAAACTGCCGCTGAACCTGGCCCTTTTTCGTCTCATGCTCGTTTCTGCAGCCGGGCATGTCTTTGCGTTGCCCGCCGGTCCGGTCTGCGAAATCGTTACGGTCCCGACCAGCGACCTTATCACGATTCTCTCCAAAAAAGCGATACGGCTGCGTAATGAGGTCATCCCGGTTGAAGATCTCGGCGCGATTCTGAACCTTCCCGTGCAGGGATGCAAAGACAGCCGGGAGGCACTGATTCTGGTCATAAATACCGGAAAAGAGAGCCTGGGGCTGACGGTCGATTCGGTAATCGACGAAGAAACCATGATAGTAAAGTCACTTCCTTCCCACATGAAAAACATTCAGCTGGTCTCCGGTGTCACCATCGGGGGTAAACAGCAGATAGTCAATGTGTTGAACATTCCCATGCTGTGTAAAAAAGCGAAGGAAATAAAGTCCTCCTGCCATGTGGAAATCCGGGAAGGGAAAAAGAAGGAAATCACGGTACTGGTCGTAGATGATTCCATAAACACCAGGGAAATCGAGAAGAGCATTCTTGAGGCGTACGGTTACCAGGTGGTTCTGGCGGGCGACGGCATGGAGGCTTTGGAAAAGTCCCGCGGAAAGCAGTTCGATGCAATCATCACCGACGTCGAGATGCCTCGCCTCGACGGCTTCACTCTCACGGAGCAGCTGCGGCGGGACGACAGGTACAAAGATACGCCCATTATCATTGTCACGTCCAGGGAAAAAGAAGAAGATAAAAAACGCGGGATCATGGTCGGAGCCAACGCCTATATTGTAAAGGGCGCGTTCGATCAGACCAATTTGATAGAAACCATCCAGAACCTGATTGGATGAGGCCATAAATCTTATTAGCCTCCATCCGGAAACTCCGGATGAGAAACTATTGGTTTTCAATTCGGAAACGAGGATTTTTTTGTCCCGGCAAGGAAATCAAGGGGTTGCGCGGAGGCGTACATCGCTACGCCGCACAAGTAACCCCGCTGATTGACGCCGCCAGGGCGGAAAAAGACCGTTTCCGGATGAAAACTAACTATAAGAAAGGACCCGATGACTACCCTTAAAGGCAGAATACTTGTTGTAGATGATGACCCGTTTGTTCTGGAAATGCTGACGATACTGCTGGAAGAAGAGGGGCACACTGTAGACAAGGCGGAGAACGGCCGGGAAGCTTTGGCGAAGTATTCCGGCGCTACCGGGACTGCCTTGATCATTTCCGACATGAACATGCCGGAAATGGACGGCCTGGAACTCACCAGGGAAATCCGAAAGGTTAATCCGCATATCCCCATAATCATACTTACTGCCAGCGGAGAATTATCCTGTACCCTCCAGGCGATGGAGTGCGGGGCAAACGATTATCTGGTTAAAGATGAAAACATAATGGATGTAATTGCAGATACCGTCGGCAGGGCTATTAAGAGCGGGGCCTCATGATGTTAAGATGTCGTTACTGAAAAAAGCTGTCTCAACCCTGTTCCTTCCGTTTATCTTGGCCCTGTACAAGGCATTGTCAGCCGTTTTGATAAGGGATTCAATCGAATCTACGCCTGCGGAAGGATAATGTGCAACCCCCAGGCTGGCAGAGACCCTGAGTTTTATTTTGTCAACGCTAAAAGGTGTCTTCTCTATGGCTTTTCTTATGCGCTCGGCTACTTTGGCTGCCTCATCCACAAGTGAATCGGGAAGCAGGGCAATAAATTCTTCTCCTCCGTAGCGTGCGGCAGTGTCGTAGCAGCGGAGTTCCCCGCGAAAAATAGAAGCAGTATCAGTAAGTACGCTGTCACCCGACTGATGTCCGTATCTGTCGTTTATCCGCTTGAAATTGTCAACGTCCAGCATTATCATGGACAGCGTATTCCCTGTCCGCTTCGCCCTCTCGAATTCCCTGTCCAGGGTTTCCATGAGTTGGTGCCGGTTGTAAAGACCGGTCAGTTGGTCAGTATATGAGATCTTCCGCAGCAGTTCGTTCGCTTCTTTCAGTTTGTCCTGCAAGGTCTTGATTTCCAGGTGTATCTTGACCCGCGCCGTCAATTCGCCGGGGTCAAACGGCTTGGTAATATAATCGCTTGCCCCCTGCTCAAGCCCTCTTATCTTGGAATCCCGGTCCTCATTCCCGGTCAGGAGGAGTATGGGAACATTCTTTATATCCTCCCGCGCTTTCACCATGCCGATAAATTTGAACCCGTCCATCCTCGGCATTTCGACATCACACAAAATAAGGTCGATTTTCGTACTGAGCAGCAGCTTGAAGCCTTCGAGACCGTCTTTCGCCTCATAATACAAATTGAAAAGGGACTGCTCACGAAGAATCTGAATGATTTCCCGGCGGACGATATCGGAATCATCAACAACAAGTACACTGAATTGCATTATTTCCTCTGCCGACAGACCTGGCTGGACACGTCAAATGATTCAAAGTCAGAATTCAAAATTCGAAATTGATTTAAAGCACCGGTTCCCTCGCCCTGCGCTTCAGTTCGGCAATCATTGCGGCATAATCAGGGCTCCCGAAAACCGCACTCCCCGCTACGAAGACATCGGCGCCTGCATGGGAAATAAGATCTATATTCGAGGTTTTTACTCCACCGTCAACCTCCAGTTCGGTCTCCAGTCCCCTTTTGTCAAGCATACCGCGCAGAGCATGGATCTTGGGGAGACAAGCCTCTATGAAGGACTGTCCGCCAAACCCCGGATTAACTGTCATCAGGAGAACCAGGTCAAGCTCTTCAAGGACATAATCCAGGCAATTGAGCGGAGTTGCCGGATTGAGGGAAACCCCCGCCTTTTTGCCCAGAGACTTGATAAGCTGTACCGTACGGTGCATATGGGGAGTGGCCTCGGCATGGAAAACGATAATGTCCGCACCGGCCGCCGCAAAATCAGGGATATAACGGTCAGGATCGGCGATCATCAGATGTACGTCCAGGGGCAGACTGGTAACCTTCCTGACTGCTTCAACCACCAGCGGACCAATGGTGATGTTAGGCACGAAATGACCATCCATGACATCCACATGAATGTAATCCGCCCCCCCGGCCTCGACGGCCCGTATTTCATCCCCCAGCCTGGAAAAGTCCGCCGAGAGTATGGATGGTGCTATTTTCTTCATACAACCTCCAAATGCCTGTAAACTTTTTATCACAGAGAACAGAAAGAAAAAAGAGAATATTTTTATTAATCTACGATAAGCAGGAATAATCTCGCAAGCTCCGCAGGATGGGTAAACAGTTTCAGGGTTTGCCCGCGCAGATGACGGTGGGCACATTAACCCCGTCACCACCCTGCACCGTTTGTCCATCCCTGCAAGTTCTTATATTTTACGCAGTCTTGCAGCGAAGAAGCCGTCCATGCCATGCCGGTGCGGCCAGCTCCGGAAAAAGCCCCGTTCGGAAAAAAGCCCGGCATATTCCGGAAATATCTGTCGTAAGTCTTCTACCACAAAATCGTCCCGTAACGTAAGAAAATCATCGATTACAGCTTCATTTTCTGCAGTCATGACAGAGCAGGTGGAATAGAGAAGTACGCCTCCGGCGCGCAGCCGGTCGGCCATATTGCCGAGGATAGTCTTTTGCAGCGCGGCAAGCCGTGCCACATCATCAGGGGTCTTCAGCCATTTGGCCTCGGGATTCCGCCTTATTACCCCGAGACCGGAACAGGGCGCGTCGACAAGAATTCGGTCAAATAGCGCATCACCTTGCCTCTGCCGGGCTTTTGCGGCATCCAGGGGGCTGGTTTGAACAATGGAAATTCCGAGACGTTCCACCGTTTCCATGATGCGCCGGAGCTTTCCGACATGAATGTCACAGGCGAGCAGTGAGCCACTGTTCCCCATAAGCTGGGCCATATGAGTCGTTTTGCCGCCAGGAGCGGCACAGGCGTCCAGTATAGCCTCGCCGGGAGCAGGCGCCAGAAGGATGGAGGCCAGCTGTGAAGATTCGTCCTGAACCGTACAGAATCCCTCCTGAAAACAGCACAAGGCTGCCGGGTTCACCGGAGAGAGCAGATGGATACCGTCCGGGGAATACCTGGTTTTTTCCGCCTCGACGCCTTCATCGGCAAGACGCTCCAGGAGAGTTTCCCTGGATGTCCTGAGAGTGTTCACTCTCAGTGTCATGGGCGCCTGTTCCGCCATGGACTTGGCCAGCTCTTCGGCTTCCGTCAAGCCAAGTTGCCGCAGCCATTCTTCCACCAGCCACCTTGGATGAGAATAGTAGACCGCAATAAACTTGCCCGGGTCATCCGTGCGGTCCGGCCAGACAATGCCGTCCCGCTCCCGGTCGGCCCGGCGCAGCACCGCATTGATGAAACCGCTGGCCCGCGGAGCATAGACCTTCGCCAGGTTTACCGTCTCGTTTACCGCGGCGGAAACGGGGATTCTATCGAGAAAATGGGACTGGTAGAGCCCCAGGCGCAGCAGTGTCAGCACTACATATTCCAGTTTGTCAGTTTTCTGGTTGGAGAACTGGTTGATTATATAGTCAAGGGTTTCACGGCGACGGGATACACCATAGACGAGTTCCGTCAGTAACCCCCGGTCCGGACCGCGCAAAACGCCTCTGGACAATTCCTGATCAATAAGGATATCCGCGTAGGACTTCTCCCGCTTGATTCGCATGATAATTTCAACTGCTGCCTGGCGTGGATTAGTTGTGCTCACTATATGCTCCATATGGTAAAGGGAAAATAAAAACAGCGCGGATCACATGCCCGCGCTGCATAACGGAATTATAACCTGGTACATTGTTTGGTACAGACAGCTTCAGCTTCTCGGACCGTACACCATTGCTTCGAGCCTTCTGATGCGTTCTTCAACGGGAGGATGGGTGGAAAAGAGCGACATGAGTCCACCTCCG
>Ga0187878_1004384_pt1 | contig 11013 bp, 5 predicted proteins | sample June2016WEW_17_1_FD_132979 | JGI IMG/M metagenome (GOLD analysis project Ga0187878, IMG submission 132979) | Peatland microbial communities from SPRUCE experiment site at the Marcell Experimental Forest, Minnesota, USA - June2016WEW_17_150 | ecosystem: Environmental > Terrestrial > Soil >...
AGCACTAACACGAAAACTTGATCCGGCAACCGGGTTTGATAGGGCGACCGCGCTTTGTGACGCTGGCGAGAAGGGCCACAGGCGGGCCTTGCTCAAGACGCCGGGGGTTTTGCAATCAGCTCGAGATTTTGGAATTTCGAATCTCGAATTTCGAATCTTCGCGCGCATGTTTATTCGGAGATCCGATTGGATTAGTATGGGGCTTCTTCATCATTGACATTTCCGGGATGGGATCATGAGAACACAAATACTTCTGGCAAGCGTATACCAAGTTGCATTTCTGATTGGCATGGCTGCGCCGTTGTTTCCGCAGCAGGTACATTATGGCACCGGCTCGTGGGATGCGGAGACGCTTGGAAATCATCGGGCGGTGCTGAAGGTGGCCGAAAGAGCCGACGCCGTCTGGGCTCATATCGACTGGCGCCGCCGGGATCTGGAACCGGAGAAGAAAAACATCGTCGTCATCGAGGAGGGCACCGGCAAAAAGATAACGAACCTTCTACGCATCAACGTAAACCGATCGTATGGAGATATCGTCTTTCAATCGCCGAACGCCGGCAGCTACGATGTTTACTATCTCCCCTATGTTTCCAAGGGTGGAAACTATCCCGTAGTCACCTATCCGCCGCCGGAGAACACTGCTGATCCCGCATGGCAGAAAAACACTCGAACCGCCATGCTGCGCTCGGACAAGCGGTTTCCTCAGGCCACGCTGACCGAAATCCAAGCCATCGACGAATTCAACAGCTTTTACCCGATGGAGGTCATTGCCACCCCCGAGGAAGTAAGCGCGTTGCTCAAGACCCATGCCGACAAGAAATTTTTGCTTTTCCCGGAAGACCGGAGCTACCCCATTCGCATGACTGAGGACTTGCCCCAGAAATGGATCGTGGAAGGGCCGAAGGCGGAACTGGCCGGTGATGCGGTCCGTGGGGAATTCTACGCTTTCCAGGTGGGCGTGTATGCAAGTGCTGCAGACATCCGGGATCTCGCCGTCCGTTTCACAGACTTGCGCAACGGCGGCCATTCGATTCCATCCTCCGCATTGCGCTGCATCAACACCGGCGGGATCAATTGGGATGGTGCGAGATTCAAGAAAACCGTCACGGTCAAACAAGGCCAGGTCCAGGCGCTCTGGTTTGGGATTCAGATTCCGAAGGATCTTGTGCCCGGCATGTATCGCGGCCAGGTAAGCATCGAGCCGGCGGGCCTGGCGGCACAATCCATCAACCTTGCCATAACCGTGAGACAGGACGTCATCGCCGACTCCGGGGACGACGAACCGTGGAGGCAGTCGAGGCTGCGCTGGCTGGATTCCATGCTGGCCTTCGACGATGAGATCGTCCGCCCGTTCACTCCGGTGATCGTGACGCAAAACAAGATCGGCATCCTCGGCCGGCAACTCACGCTGGCATCGTCCGGTCTTCCCGCCCAATTAGAGAGTTTTTACTCTCCGGAAGTGACCAGCATTCAGAACACCGCAAAATCCCTGCTCTCGGCCCCGGTGCAGCTGATCGTGGAAGATTCGGCGGGGCAACGTGTGAAGTGGGTCCAGGGATTACCGCAGTTCACCAAACGGAATGACGGTGTCGCCGAATGGAAGGCAACCGGCACTGCCGGCCCGCTCAAGATGGATGTCAGCGCGGCCATGGAATTCGACGGCTTTGTGCAGTTCAAGGTGACCCTCGGCACTTCGAAGGCTTTCGAAGCCCGTGACATCCGGCTGGAGATTCCGCTGATCAAGACGGGGGTCCAGTACATGATGGGGCTGGGATTGAAAGGCGGCTATCGGCCCGCGAGCTACGACTGGTCCTGGGACGTGAAGAAAAACCAGGACGGCGCCTGGCTGGGCGACGCCAATGCCGGCCTCCAATTCAGCCTGAGGGCCGAGAATTATTCTCGCCCGCTGAACACCAATTTTTATCAATCCAAGCCTCTGAACATGCCCCCGTCCTGGTTCAACAATGGCAAGGGCGGAATCACCATTCGCGAGTCGGACAGCGGCACGGTGCTCGTCAATTGCTTCGCCGGAAGCCGTACGCTGCAGCCGGGGCAAGATCTTCACTTTGATTTCAATCTGCTGCTGACCCCCTTCAAGCATCTGGACACGAAGTTTCAGTGGAACACCCGGTTTTTTCACGCCTTCAAACCGGTTGACGACGCGATCCGGACCGGCGCCAACACCATCAACATCCACCACGCCAACGATGTGAATCCGTACCTCAATTATCCCTTTCTCCACCCGCAGCAGATGAAGGCCTATATCGACGAGGCACATCAGAAGGGAGTCAAGGTAAAGATCTACGACACCATCCGGGAGCTCTCGAACCATGCACCGGAGCTTTTCGCGCTGCGCAGCCTGGGCAATGAGATTTTTTCAACGGGGCCGGGCGGCGGCTTCTCCTGGCTTCAGGAGCACGTGGGATCCGATTACATTGCCGCCTGGTTCGTCCCCCAATTAAAAGACGCCGCCATCATTAACAGCGGCATGTCACGCTGGCACAACTACTACATCGAAGGACTCAATTGGCTGGTCAACAAGATGCAGATTGACGGCCTTTATATCGATGACGTCGCGTTTGATCGCACCACGATGAAACGGGTGCGCAAGGTTCTCGACCGGGGCCGGCCCGCCGCGATCATCGATCTGCACTCCGCCAACCAGTACAACCCGCGCGATGGGTTCACCAACAGTGCCAACCTCTACCTCGAGCATTTTCCCTATATCAACCGGCTCTGGTTCGGGGAGTATTTCGATCCGAATTCCCCGCCCGACTTCTGGTTCATCGAGATGTCGGGCATTCCCTATGGTCTCATGGGGGAGATGCTCCAGGACGGCGGGAACCGGTGGCGTGGAATGGTCTACGGGATGACCAGCCGTATGCCCTACGACGGCAATGATCCCGCGCCGGTCTGGAAGGTCTGGGACGATTTCAAAATCCAGGACAGCGATATGATCGGCTACTGGTCTCCACGATGTCCGGTGAAAACCGGGAACAAGGATGTCATGGCGACCGCGTATGTGAAGACGGGCAAGACTCTGGTGTCGATCGCCAGCTGGGCTCAGGAAGATCTCAACGTGCGGCTCTCCATCGATTGGCCTGCCTTGGGGATCGATCCCGCCAGGGCGACCGTGACGGCTCCGGAAGTCAAGGATTTCCAGCCGGCCGCCAAATTCGGCCCCAACGAGCCGATCACGGTGCCGAAGGGTAAGGGGTGGTTGCTGATCATTGCTTCCCAGGATGCAACGAAAAACAAAAGCTCAACGCAGAGGCCGCAGAGATTGGATTAAAAAACGAATTACTAATCAGTTCACAAGTAGGTTGACATTTGGCGCTATCAAAAATCAAGACGAACAATAAATATCCGTCGGGGTCGGAATCGGGGTCGCAGTCGCAATCGCAGTCGCAATCGGTTTTGTGGGTCTGCAAAAGCCGACTGCGATTGCGACTGCGACCCCGATTCCGATACCGATACCGACGATCGCCACCCGAAGCAAACATGACTCCAGTCCAGCTCCTCCTTTTTTCGATCAAATGTCCACCTATTGAACTGATTAGTAATACGCGCCTGTTCTCTGCGGCCTCTGCGTTAAGCTTTTGTTTTTGTGCTCTGAGCATTCGCCAAAAGGGGGACGACATGAATCAAGTGCGGGTTCTATCGGTACTTCTGGCTCTTGCCGCAATCACCAGCTCGTGCGGCTCGATGGGGCCGAAGGCGACGATTACGGAAGAGAAGCGCATCATCAAAACCTATCCGTTCAGCGACCCGGATCCGGTGCCGATTCTGGCCCGCAGGAACGCCGCAATTTATCCCTACTTCAGATTTGATGGTTTTTCCAGCGAGGGCCAGGATCAGCAGTGGAAGGTTGTCAGACTCGAGAACGCCTACATCACGGTATACGTTCTCCCCGAGGCCGGCGGAAAGATCTGGGGGGCAGTCGAGAAATCCACCGGCAAAGACTTCATCTACATGAACGACGTGATGAAGTTTCGCGACGTCGCCATGCGCGGCCCGTGGACTTCAGGCGGGATCGAATTCAATTTCGGCTTGATTGGGCACACGCCTTCGACTGCGACGCCGGTCGATTATGTCCTCAAGGAGAACGCCGACGGCAGCGTGAGCTGCACCGTCGGCGCCATGGACCTGCCCAGCAGGACGCAGTGGCGAGTGCAGATCCGCCTGCCCAAAGACGCCGCGGAGTTCGAGACCACCAGCTTCTGGTACAATCCCACTCCCTTGCAGCAGTCCTACTACCACTGGATGAATGCCGCCGTGCATGCGCGCGACGACCTGCAGTTTTATTACCCGGGGACGCACTACATCGGGCACGGTGGCGATGTGCATCCTTGGCCGGTCAACGAGAACGGTGTCGATCTGTCGCTCTACCGCAACCACAATTTCGGCGGGCACAAGTCTCTCCATGTGCTGGGGAGTTCCTCCGATTATTCCGGTGGTTACTGGCGCGACTGGGCATTTGGCTTCGGCCACTGGTCAAGATTCGACGACATGCCGGGACGGAAGATCTGGACCTGGGCGCTTTCGCGCTCGGGAGCGATCTGGGAAGATCTTCTGACCGATCACAGCGGCCAGTACGTCGAGGTGCAGGCGGGCCGCCAGTTTTCCCAAGCCGCACTGTCAAGCGGTGCCGACACTCCTTTCACCCAGGCGGCTTTCCTCCCCTATGCGGCGGATACCTGGCAGGAAGTCTGGTTCCCGGTAAAGCAGATCGGCGGCATAGTCGCAGCCAACCCCGAGGGCGCACTGAACGTATCGGCTCACGCCGATAAGATCCGAATTGCCTTCAACGCTCTGCGGCCAATTCGATCGGACATGACCGTTACTGCGGGAGGTTGCCCGGTTCTGCGGGAACCATTGAACCTGGTGCCGATGCAGGTATTCGAGCGCGAGATTTCGATCCCTCCCACGGAGCACGACATCCGCGTCATTCTCGGGGGCCAATTGATCTGGCAATCCGGTCCGGATGCGGGCTCCCAATCCGTACGTCCCCTTATCTCCCCGCCTGATAAAGCCGGCAGCACGGCTGAAAAGGCCTATCTGCTGGGCCGGCAATCTGAACTCATGCGTGATTACGACAAAGCTATCGAATACTACCGCGCCTGCATCAAGACCGATGCGCTGCACGTCCCTGCCATGGTTCGGCTGGCGGAGCTCTACTATCGCAGGATGGAATATGACCAGGCGGTACTCTGGCTGAAGACCGCCCTCGGGATCGACACCTATGATCCGGCGGCAAATTTTGTTTACGGTGCGGTGCTCCGGCGCCTCGGCGACTGGGCCGCCGCGCGGGAAGCGCTGGGCTGGGCGGCCCGTTCGCCCGAGTATCGCTCGGCCGGCTACACAATGATCGCCGAAATCCAGCTCAAGGAAGGACGTCTCCTCGACGCGCTGGCCTATGCCCGGCGAGCTCTGGATTTCAACCGCACCGACGTGCCCGCCTTGAGCGTCATGGAGGTTGCGCAACGCAAACTGGGCCGCCAGGCAGATGCCTCCAGGACTCAAAGCGCAATCCTGGACATCGACCCGCTGAACCACCTGGCCGCGGCTGAAGCCTGGTTGATGGCCGCCTCGGGGCGGAATCGGAACCGGCTTACATCCTCGATCAGGTCCGAATTCCCGCATGAATCCTACCTGGAGCTGGCCATCTATTATGCTGATTTGGGGATGACGCAGGAGGCCATCCGGATCTTGCGGCTTTCCCCCGCGCATCCGATCGTCGATTACTGGCTCGCCTACTTGATCAAAGAGGACGCTCCGGCCGAGAGCAAGACGCTGCTGGAGAGGGCGGCCCAAGCCTCTCCCCGGCTGGTTTTTCCTTTTCGAAGCGAGACCATGCCGGTGTTTCAATGGGCACTGAGTCAGAGGCGCGACTGGAAAACGCTTTACTATGCCGGGCTGCTGCTCTGGAGCCAGGGGCGATACACCGAAGCGGCCGCCATGATGGCGGAATGCAAAATGCTTCCGGACTATGGCCCCTTTTATCTCACGCGCGTGGAGCTTGCCAAGAAAATTGGACAGGCGCCGCGCATTGAAGATCTGGAGAAGACCCGGGAACTCGCTCCCGATGAATGGCGCTCCTGGCTTGCCCTGGCACGCGAATTTTCCGGCTCCCCTTCGGTTACGGAAGCCAGGAAAGGTCTGGAATTTGCGAAATCAGGATTCGAGAAGTTCCCCGGGAACTTCGTGCTCGGCATGGAATACGCCAAAGCCTTGATCGACACGGCCGGCTACCGGGACGCTCTGGCTGTCCTGGACCGCCTGACCGTGCTTCCTTACGAAAACGCGTCCGAAGGCCGGGTGCTCTACGAAAAGGCTCACCTGCTTCTGGCCGGAGAGAACATCCGCAACAAAAAATATCAGGAAGCCCTGGCTCATATCGCCAAATCGAGGGAATGGCCCGAGCATCTCGGTGCCGGCAAGCCCTATGACCCTGACGAGCGATTGCAGGCATTGATGGAATCCTATTGCAACGGCAAGCTGGGCAAGGCAACCGGAACCATGGACAGCAAAACCCTCGACCAGCTCAAAGCCGAACTCAAGCGGACGAACCCCTGGAAGTTAGAATTAATGTCGCTGACGTCTCGATAAGTAACGCGCGGTTTGGGCAACGTTTCCGGGGAATCCCGCCGGATTTTACTGCGACTGGCTGGTCAGGGATGGGGTAATCAGGAGTGGACCTACTCCGACCATTTATGATCACAAGAAGCGCAATGGTAGAGCCACACCTGGGGTTCCAATGAAGAAGGCAAAGCAGGTGAGGGGTCGGGAATCTCGGCAACCTGAGTGACTTCCCTCGACCCGCACTTCGGACAGGGGGGCTCGGCAAGCTCGAGCGGCAGCGCGGATGAAGGTACCGGCGCTGCCTCGAGGATTTCGAGGGCTGCCTCCAGGTCCTCGGAGCGAACATGGAGCTTGCCGCCGACCACCCAGGTTCTTATTCCGGCTCCCTCGAGAGCAAGGACTTCGAGAGAGCCGAAGTACTGCGCTCGATTGGCAAGAGCCGCAGCCTTTAGGGAACAGGCATCATCCTCTGCGAGGGGAACGAGGTCCGGCACTTCTGTTGCATCGGGTTCTTCCGGGTCGGCATCATTGGAGCCAATCGCCTTCACTTCGCTCGACGAAACTCCCCGCGTCTCGAGGATGCAGGCAACGATGTCGAAGACCTCCGGTCGCCACTGCTCCTCGTCCCTATTTTGAAGGATCGAGACCAGCTCTTCGGTCGGGAGTCTTTCCAGTTCCTGGCGCATCTCGTCGCTGATTGCCACAGCGCCTCCCTTCGGCATTTTCGCCTGCTGCAATCCGCTGCCGGCTGGCCTTCCTCGCTTCCTGGTATTCTTGCTGCAGCGATGGTAAACCGGACAGTCGATCCCACTTGGAACTCGTGGTGAGGATAGCATGAGTCCGCGGCGAAGGTATCCTCAGTTTTCCAGGGTGCGAGCTGCCTGTATGCGAAATCGAAGTTTCGTCAGCAAGAATTCAGAATCCATATTCCAGGCCGATCATGGGGGTCACTTTCGCGCGCAGACCGGTGTGGTTGATACTATATGCGAGGTTGAAGTTCACGAGCATGTTTCCGATCATTGTCCATTCGCTGCCTGAGTTTGTATTGGCAGAGCTGGCCATTGAGTTCGCAAACTTCGAAAGAGAAAGCCTCCCGGCAGGTTTCCACGAGCGGCTCAAGAGCTTGTCGGCAAGGCTGCTCTCGCGCTACCCTTCCAAGCCTGCCGCAGACGGGGGAGTGCCGACCGATTTCACCGGCACGGGCCAGCCGCCGAGTTCTTCGTAAAATCATCGCGACCCAGCTCGGAGTGCGATTGTACGTGATCCGGAAAGACGCGGAAGGTCGAGCGCGGCGAGCAGGAGATTGTCTGCTGGGGCGACGGACCGCCTACGCGCGAGGTTCTTTATGTCGAAGATTGTGCCGAGGCCATAGCGCTGGCGGCGGAGATCAACGGCAGCCCATTCGGTCGACTGGTTGTGATGTCGTTCGGGGAGACCGACAAGATCCGGATGCAACTTGAAGCTCTGGCCATCCCCCGCGACCGGGTGTTTTGGATCTAAGTGGATGGGTTAAAACGCATTGGGCTGCCGGCGAATCTCGTTGTGAGAAGGGTAGAAGGAGTTCTTAAATCAGCTCATTCAGTGCCCGTTGAGCCCGACTGTGCTGTTTTCCAAGCTCGTGTTTTATTCCAACGTGAGGCCGGCCCTGGCCCGATTGTAGGAAACGATCTTATCATACCGGTCGACCTCGCCGAGGGAGAGAATCTCCTTGCTCGGGACATATTCCGGCACGATTTCCTGCAGCTTGCTCACGAGCCCGTGGAAGTTCCCTGAATCCACCAATGCCGCCAGATCATCCAGCCATTTTCTGATGTCCTCCAGGCCGACCTCTTTGCCGCTCAAAACCCGGATCTTTTCGTGAGCGGTCGGCTTTGCCTCTTCCCCTTTCGGCTGGATTTCCTCGTACAGTTTTTCTCCAGGGCGCAGGCCCGTAAATACAACCTGGATGTCAACCTCGGGTTCGAGTCCCGATAGCCGGATCAAGGCGTGTGCCAAGTCCACGATCTTTATCGGCTTCCCCATATCGAGAACGAAGATCTCTCCGCCCTTCACCATCGTCAAAGCCTGAAGCACCAGCTGAACCGCTTCAACGGCAGTGACGAAGCAGCGCCTGACCTCGGGGTCGGTGACCGTGACCGATTTTCTTGCGGCAATCTGCTGCTCAAACAGCGGCACGACGCTGCCGCGGCTACCCAGGACGTTGCCGAAGCGGACGGACATAAACTGGGTTTCGTGGTGCTGCAATCCAAGAATCAGCAATTCGGCGACGCGTGTGGTGACACCCGCGATGTTGCTTGGCTTCAGCGCCAAGTCCGAGGAGATCATGACGAAATCCTCGACGCCCGACTGCCTGGCGATCAGAGCCAGGTTGTAAGTGCCGAAAATGTTGTTCGTGACTGCCTGGAAGCAGTTTAGCTCCATCAGAGGAACATGCTTATAAGCCGCCGCATGGAACACCAGGGCCGGCCGGTAGTTGGTGAACGCTTCCCGGAGTCTATTTACATCCAGCACGTCTCCAAGGAAAGGCACGCACGTCATGGTCGGAAAGCGTTCGGACATCTCGAAATGTATCTGGTAGAGGTCGCTCTCAGACCGTTCAAAAAGCACCAGTCTGGCGGGCTCGCATGCAGCGACCTGGCGGCACAATTCGGCGCCGATGGACCCGGCGGCGCCCGTAATGAGCACGGCTTTCCCTTGAATCTTGGCCCTGATCTTCGCATGGTCGAGCCTTACGGGTTCGCGCACGAGCAGATCATCGACCCGGACCTTGCGCAAGTTGCCCACCGATGCGGATCCGCTGAGGAAATCTCCAAACGCCGGCAGGGTCTTCACGTCCACCTTGCACTCGCGGCACCGGTCGATGATTTTCTGGATCTGCTTGCCGGAGGCGGAGGGGATCGCGATGAAGATATGGGCGATGTCGTTTTCCTCGATCAGTCGGGGCAATTCCTCCGTACTGCCAAGCACCTTGATCCCCTGGATCTTCACTCCCTTCTTAGTAGTGTCGTCATCCACGAATCCGACCGCATTGTAATCGAGGCTCTCGTTGCTTCTGAGTTCACGGACAATGCTGCTTCCAGCCCGGCCGGCGCCCACGATCAGGGTATTCGTATGCGCCAGATGGACTCTTGCGTTTTCGGTGTAGACCCTGACGACAAAGCGCACTCCGCCAATCACAAGGATCGTCAGGATTGGATCGATGATGAAAACCGTCCGCGGGTGGTGGTAAAAACCGATCGCCAACCCGACCGTTGCATAGGCCAATGGAGCACTTATCGCCGTGGCCTTGATAATATCGAGCAGATCGCTCATGCCTGCGTATTGCCACCATCCGCTGAAAAGCCGGAAATAGGCGAATATGGGCAGTTTCACCAACAAGACGAGCGGCAGCGTAACAAGAAAAACCGAGCGGTAAGGTTCTTCCAAGCGCATGTCGAGTCGGAGCATGAAACTTGCGTAGTAGGTGAAGGCAAGCAATCCTGCCTGTGAAAGAACGATCACTGGCCTGCGATAGCGCAGGGCGTAGGCCCGGACCGTAGGCATCGGGAACGATCGACTGCGCTCCCGGCTGGTTACGTAAAGCCAAAGCCCGAAACAAAGGATGGGTACAAGGAGTGCGCTGCCGGCGGCGCCGGCCATGACTTCCGGGGACCACAGCCGGCCAAGCCCTGCTCCCGCGAGCGCCAGCGCCGCATAGAGCAATGCCACCGGCCGCGGGCCCTCCCCAGTCTGGAGCAGCCGCTGATATAGATGGGACCGGTGGGCCTCGAAGACGTTTTCCCCCTGGAAAGTCGCAGAAAAAAAGTAAAGGCAGTGTCGAACACAAACGGCCAGACGAGGAGCACCCCTGCCACGGCAGCGCCTTCGAAATGAGCGCCTCTAGCCATGCACATGAGCGGGAACACCGCAAACGTATAGCCGAGAAAAGCGCTCCCGACATCACCCATGAAAATGCGCGCCGGCGCCCAGTTGTGTCCTAGGAACCCGAGGCTGGTGCCCGCGACCAGCAGTCCCATCACCGTCAGGAGTTGATTTCCTGTTGCCCACCCCAGATAGGCCCAACCCGCGCCCGCAAGGACGGCCTGTATCCCTGCCAATCCGTCGCTGCCGTCCATGAAGTTGTAAGCATTCGTGAGGCCCACGATCCAGATCAAGGTGAGGACAACGCCGATCCACCCGAGATGCAGCGGGCCGTAACCTGGGATACTCACCTGGTGCCAATAGCCGAACCCCGCGATGGCAGCAGCAGCGCCGAGTAGGTGCGCGATGAATTTGACCTAGTTCGACAGCGGGTGGAGGTCGTCCAGCCAGCTGACGTTTGCGATCAGGAGAGCCCCAACGGAATAGAGCAGGAAGCCCGGCCAGTTACCCGAGGAGTCCGCCAGGCTCCAGAAGAGCCAGCCGCCCACGAGCGTAATAAGGACGATGACC
>Ga0187878_1004385_pt1 | contig 11007 bp, 6 predicted proteins | sample June2016WEW_17_1_FD_132979 | JGI IMG/M metagenome (GOLD analysis project Ga0187878, IMG submission 132979) | Peatland microbial communities from SPRUCE experiment site at the Marcell Experimental Forest, Minnesota, USA - June2016WEW_17_150 | ecosystem: Environmental > Terrestrial > Soil >...
CTGAATACACCCAGTTTGTGCCACGTGTAAGCGTAATTGCCGAGTATCCACCACCTGTTGCTTCCGTAAATGAAGTCCTTGTTGACGCTTGGATTGGTGTGTAGTTATTTGCAAACAGTCTCAATGTTAATGTTGCTTTAACCGCTGTTGCAATGAACAAAATGTTCAGCATTTGCTGAACGCCTTCATCAGGAACGACTATTGCAGTTGCCATTTGCTTCTCCTTTTAATTTATTTTACGTCCAGATACATCAAAAATTGATCCAATCAGTTAACATCTAAGATGAGGATATATCTTCTTATTTCCTCCTCTCATATAAATAACATCAATGTACTTATCAATATTAACCCCTCCAACAATAACGTGTCCTTTACTTACTACAAGAGAGATCAACATACCACCAAAAACTGCTCCGCTTGTTATAAATTGAGTTTCACGACGTAGAGCAATTATGTTTCCTCCAATAATATCTCCACCAATACCCACTTGTTTACATTTCAATAAGCCAGGTTTCACACCTCCCGAAACGGATCCGCCAACAGCCGTTTGAAAGTAAGAAACAAAGAATGTCCCACCTAAAATATTTCCCTTAGATACGGGTTGAGCTACTTTCCTTTTTGGAAGAACGTTTCCGCCAGTCACTGATCCCTTAGCACAGAATTGTGTATAGGATCTTGGAAGTGAATTTATCAGTGCAGAGACATTCCCTCCAATAATTAAGCCACCAACAATCGTATCAGTGTAACCGCGCATTACTCACCGCCTGACCGATAAAGGAATAAGATGCACAGACCTTGAGCAACGGAGACATTTTGTGAGGTAAGAGCAAATGTCAAAGTGCCAAATATCGGTCGTGCTCCGTAAACAATCCCATTAAGTAAGGGAAGGAAATATTGAGGAGTTGTGTGGCTCAGTCCAGTAAGGACACCTCCCATTAAATCACTTACATAAATATCCGAGATTGTAATTCCGTAACCTGCCTGTGGAGCCGGAGCTCTAGGTACAATCTCAACTGCGCCAAGATCATATCCTTGGCAAAATTGAGTTGTAATCTGATCAGTTGTAACGGAAGCAACCGATCCATCTGCTGATGCTCCAATCCAAGAAATCGTTAATGTCTTAATTCCACGCCCAAAGTACGTTTGTGTCGCAAATGTTACGCTTGATGCAGTTGCCATTTTACTCCTCCTTTAATCCTTATACGCCACTGGTATTGAGAACAAACTCCTTAACCAAGATCCTCCGTATCGTTCTGGAATGTCCCCATTATTTAATTTATTTACTTTCGTTAAGATTGACGGAACAGGACCAGATGGAAGCCATTTTGTAAAGAATGAACTTATGTAATATTCGTCATCTCCATGTTGTCTTGCACGAAGAGCGGCCTGCGTTACTGGATTGAAATTAAGTTCAACTCCTGTCTTTCCAAGTTCGACTCCGGGAATGTGAATTAATCCTGGTGTTAAATCTATATTAAGAATTTTAGCACCAGCAGTAATTGCTGTACCAATAACCAAAATCTTCTTCATTAATTGATAAGCATTCGGTGTTCCATAAATGTCCTTCTCACTTTCAAGAGCATCCTTAATCATTCCCCACTTAAACTGCGTTTCGCCTTCTTTAATATCTCCAGACAATTGACGAAGAAGTTCGATCTTAGCACGATTTATTGCCTTACCTCCACGCTCAGCAAGGAGGATACGCTGTTCAAGAATCTTGAACGGTGTTCCTTGAAACATCATCATCATTCTTACCTTTGGATTTCTAAGCCATTCTGGATTATGCTTTCCCGAAAAAAAGTTATTTTTCAGCATTGTATCCATAATTCCATAAGTTGCATCGGCAGCAGTCATTCCTTTCTTTGCTGCCATAGAAAAAGCTCCGACAAATGATAAGCCACGATCGAATTGTTCTGCTGCGCGAATCAATACTGATCCTTTCTCAGTAAATTTATGAAGGAAATTCTCTGCAAAGTTGATTGGCTCTTCAGGTCCAATGTCAAGAACAGTTGAAATCAAACGATCTTGATGCGACCAACTCTTCAATATTTGTCCATAAAGTTCAGACTCTTTATCAGACATTCCATATTCTTTAGCAACCTTTCCTGCAACTGATTTAAATTGAGCAGCTAATGCGACAGGAAATGATTTAACATATTCCTTACCTCCAAACATAGCTAAGTTTGCTTCTTGTTTCATAGCATGTTTAAGAGACGTCCCGGGCATAAGTGCCAATCTAATTGCTGCCTCGAATGAGTACATGTTTCTCATAAGTGTATTAAATGGAGTCCGTTCATAAGGTTTGAATGAGCGTTTAACGGAATCCCAATATTGATTAGCTGCATCATATCCCATCTTCCTAACTTGTTCAATATGTGGAGTCCAATTCTTCCAGAACTCACCATATTGTAAGCGCTGATTAATATCTGGCATATAATGATTCCAGACATAATTCATTTCAGGCATAATTTGAAAAGCACCAAATGATCTACTCATCAATTTTGCCATTGGTAAGCCACCCATGTGATCAGGTAGAACATCTTCAAAAGATTTTCCCTCAATATCCATGAGAGATTCTCTAAATTTTTTCTCGGCCTCTTTTGACATGGCAGCAAAATCTGCTTTAGGATGAGGAGGAAAGTGTCCATATGGTTCAGACTTAATTGTCCGACCAATTCCAACTTCGTCTGCCCTCATCATCATCTCATCATATGCCTTTCTTATATACCCCGTAGCAACCTTTTCGTCTTCAGTCAAATGTGGAGTAAGCCATCCATCAGCTCCTTCTCCCATTCCCTCTCCACGTGAAGCAAGTTCAATTCGTGTTGAAGCAAACTCCGGACGTTTAACAAGACCTTTATTTATCTCAGTCATTTGCTTATCAAGGACATCAATGTCGGCACGTAAGGGATTCATAAGATCAACATACTTCTTTTGCTGGGCTTTCATTAAGTCAATCATCGCTAAAGATTCATCTTTTTCGATACCTTCTAACTTAGGTAATTTCTTAGATAAATCTTTAAACGCTTTATCAAGTGCATTAATACGTGAACCGTATCCTCCAGCAAGCATTGTCTTTTCGTAGTAACCTGCATCAACAATTGGCTTAGTTAATTGAGCAAGCTCCCTTGAATTGTCTCGATAATTTGGAATGTCCTTAACATTGTTTTGAAGAACCTCTTTTCCCTTATTTGAATCCCAGAAAGCAGCATGTGTTCTCATAGCCAATTCAGCTTCAGGACCAGCAAAATTTCTCTTCGCTTCTCCAGTAACTGCATCTTTAATCATACCTCCGTAAACATGCTCAGCTACAATGTTAGGAGACCAGAATCTTTGAAGAAATCCAGCCTTGGACTTTCCGTAGTCAGTAAGGCGTTTCATTGCTCCATCATGGAAAGATGCAACATTCCATTTAAGTGGAAGAACCTTTGGATTAAGTGGATCAATCTCATGTCCATACATTCCTGCCTTAACTATATCTCGAAGCAACTCAACCTTAGATTTTCCAGACACCTCAGCCAATCCATTTATTACTTCAGGATGAACAACACCCTTTTCAAATCCCTTAGCAACTGCACCCAATCCCTTACCCAACGCCTCAGATAATGGTGATGCTTCAGCTTCCTTTGTATTAAGCATTGAACCAATTGTAGCTAAGGCTCCAATTCCAATCCCAATTCCGGCAATTGATTTAAGATTAGATCCAGTCCCATGCTCCTTATCATAAGCTGCTGCTTCTTTAGAGCTTAATTCTAAAGCACTCTGCTTCTCAGGACCAAGATATCTATACATTTCTGTATTTTTCAAATCTTCAGTTGTTAAAACACGAGCAGCTGTTCCTTTACCGAGGACAATCTTACCTTCCTTATCTGTCCCACGTGTAACCTTAAGAGGTATCCATCCATGCTGAGGATCATTAAAACTTATTTGATCTCCTTTCTTAACTCCTTTGGAGATTACATCAATTTTTGATGGTTTCTCGATAATTGGTACTTCAGCAGCAACTTCAGGAACTACCTCTTTTCTTCCAATAGTTTCAGAAATTCTATCCGTAATCTCTTGTTGAGAGGTAAGTAATTCAGTTCTCTTCAAAAGTCTATCTTCGTGTGTTTCAGGAGCTTTATATGTTTCAACTGGAGTTTTTATTTCTTCAGTAATTCCTTTTGCCTCAATAGGCTCACCATGAATGTCAGTCCAAGCACGACGCGCTCCTTCAATATCCACTCCAGACTTTGATAACAAAGTAAGTTGTTTTCCAGATGGAGGTTTGGGTGGAACATTTCTACTTGTTATCGTTATTGGTTCAGGTGTTAAAGCAACTTCAGTTCCTCCTCTTTTCAAGGCAGGAGCACCAGCACGTTCCATTGGAACCATTTCCGCTCCAGGTTTAACTTCAGTTACAGCACGCTCAGGACCGTAGAAATCATCATACGTTTTCTTAAATACATCAACACGTTTATTCCCTTCAGCAACTTTCCTTTCCACAGCCTCATTATAACTTTTATCGAAACTTATCTCTCCTTTAAGTCGCCTATCCAAGTGTTGACTTGCAGCAATATTCTTAAGTTGATTAACCGCTTCATCAACAGGAATACCCTTATTTTCAACTAAGTTCATAAGTTCATGAGATCTTATTTCAGGATTCTCTTCAATTGCAGTTCGCAACTGAGCATAAACACCGGCTCTAAGTGTTTCGGTATGACCAACCATAAAATTAGCAACTTCTCTTAGTGCACCTTGACTTCTTGCTGCTTCAGTTCCTGTAACTCCAAGAGACTCTCCACCAATTACTGTAGCTATACGTCTTACTTGTTCAGCCATATCAGGACCATAATGAGATGAGGTCTTTGCAAAGATTGCTCCCTTTTCTGAGAAGTCAAGTATCTTTTTGACGGATGGATCCTTAGCTACCGCTGAAGTTGCCTCATCAAGTGCACCCTTTGCAGCAACTGAATCTAAAAGCATATCTGAACCTTTTCTAAGTAGAGGCCCAATTCCCTTTTGAAGTCCTTTCTCAACTCCCTTCATTGCTCCCATACCTGCAAGCAATTTTGGAACGGTTGTTATGTCTGGAACATACCACGGACCTGTTGTTCGAGCACGAGCCCAATCTGAATTTTCAATTGCTGTCCAGGCTAAATCCATACCAGCCCATGCTGCTGCTTCAACTCCAAGTGCTGCCCATCCTGCTGGTCCAGCAGCCAATTCACCTGCTGCAACTCCTGGAAGTAATCGTGCTGCTGCTCTTAATAAACCACCACCAACACCTTTTGCAGCCAACGATTTAGCAAGTGTTCCACCACCAATCCAACTTGCATAACCGACAGGTCCCATCATATGTGCTGGATTTGCTGCCTCATCTCGTTTAGTTTTGCTCTCCCATTCTTCATATCCTGGCATATTTGCAACCGACTGAATAGGTTTAGCATGAACCATATTTCGTAAGATATTCATTCCGCCTGTACGATCCTTACGAATGTACTTATACGTATCTTCAGCAACTTCACTAAGCATTTTATTATGATAAGCATTAAGAACATCAATAGGATGATTGCCTGGATAAGCTGCAAGCACCTTATCATAATTACCCATCATCTTATTGCCAATATCATGTCTTGGATCATCTCGCGGAATTGCAGTTGTTACCTTAGCTAAATCTGAACCAATAGGAATCTTAGCAAGTTTATCAGGCATAGCAGCAGTTCGCTGCATATGAGCAACAACCCTTTCAGCAACAGAAGGATCTTCATACTTCCTTCGCTCGTTTTGCATCTGTGCAAATTGATTGATGAAGTCCATTAAATCAAACTCCTATATTTGATTCCTTGACATATGTTTCATTCTTGGTCGAGCAATCGTTTTACGAATTGTTCCTGATGTATGTGGAATCATAATCTCCGGTCCAGCCTCTCCTACAAGATATGGTAATCCAGATCTGACAGGTCCACCTTCTTGTCTTGGCTCAATTGGAGCTGGATTAGTTGAAGGATGCATAACGTTAAGACCGTATGCGCCCAACCCAAGTGGATCGTTTGGATCAAAGTCACTTGATCCGAGAATCGGCGGTGTATGTGACGGAGCGGCAACTCCACCACCTTTAGGAAACATTCTTGTAAAAGCTTCACGCTCCATTTTTTGGTGTTCTGTCGCTGGACCTGAATAAATTCCTGCTTCTTTTATTCCAGCTCCTGCCATGATCTTTGCATGCTCTATATTAGCTTTATTTACCATTTCCTGTCGTTGAGTTGCGCCAGCTTCACCCTGAGTACTTACCAATGCTTTCTCAGCAAGAGGTAATGCTTTCTCTCCAAATCTCTCAATAGGTGAAGTTATATTTGTAGCATCAAACGTTGTTGGATCACCTTTCCTTCCTTGAAATCCCCATCTTGATCGTTCGGTACCTCTTATCCCTTCCACTTGATCATTTGACATACGAGGAAGTTCAATCGGCTCATGAAGTAACTGAAGTGCGCTTCTGGCAACTCCAAGCATATCTAATGGTTTCTCTGTATCATTTGGTGGCGGCGGAGTTGTTGATGTTGGAGTTGCAACCTTTTTCTTTTTTGGCGGTATAATACCTTGAGGTTCGTTTGAAATTGCTGGTTTAGGACCTTCCCAAGATTCTGTTGCACCACTTGTTACTGGCCAAGATCCTGTTGCTCCACCTGGCTTTGCTGTATTTGAAGTAGGTTCTGCACCATAAGAATATCCACCAGCCATAAATTTATTGCCTACACCTTTTGCGCCTCGATATAAGTCATGAAACGTATTAAGTAATCCACTATAATCTAATTGTCCTTCTTCAGCCATTTGATACCTCCGTTGTCTGCGTTAATGTTGCTGCTCTTATATATCCAGAACCATAAAGGCCATATTTAACATGTGGTATTACACATAAGGTTGTTATATCTACATCAGCAGGATTAAGATTTGTTACAGGAAAAACATCACTTTCATTATGTGTATTATTAACAACAATTCCATATCTTGCATGATTCTTATTATAATAATTTGTTGGATCAAGTTGATATCCATAAACGAAGATTGGTGTAGGTGTCTGCTTTGGTCCTAAATTAAATATCCTTACACAACTATTATTCATTAATTGAGGAGGATCGAAATAAGTAGAATAATCTAAAGCATGAGTAGTACTTCCAGATGGAAAGGTAGAAAAATCAAATGAATCTACAATAAAATCATGAGAACCTTTAGGTCCAAAGCAATAGAAATGACATTCTATATGAACTTTTCCAGAATACGTCCATGCCCAATTTGATTCTGATGCAAGAGTTGTAACTGTTGCTACATTATAAGTGCAAAGACTATAAAGAAAAGCATAACAAGAACCGTCCTTAGAAATAGCATCAAAAACACTGGGGTTCCATTGTATATCAGTACCGCTTTGAATAGCTGTATTTAAAATACAAGGAGTTGGAATGCCATATGGAGCTGTGTGAGTCATATCTATTTTTGAAATTAATGGATTAATAACTATCTTACCATTAACCATTATAGCCCATGAATAGACAGCACCACTTACATTGTTACCAGTTACTGGATCCTCAGTAAAATAAGTAGAAACAACTGCGTTGTCTTTCTTAAAAGCAGTTTGTGAAGTATCATAATCCATTTCAGAAAGTTGGAGATATTCATTAACTTGGTTTAGCGTTTTTGTAGTTACATGAAGTTTTGGTCCAACAGCAGATGGATTCACATAATTAATATCCATTGCAGGCTGCTTATCAGACGCTTTCCACATAGTTTGAAGTGTAGGTGTCTTAAATTCAGGATTAAAGGTAAGAGTACCAACGGCATTAACCAAATAATCATCATAATAAGTGCCATCTGAAAGATCAATTACTGGAATGATCATTCGTACTACTTCTTGCTTAACTGCCAACTTAGGTTGAGAAGCAACAACAACCTGAGCCAAATTAATATTTCCAATCGGACCCTTAATTGACTGACATCTTATTGTCGTTCCATCTGGATATTTATATGAAATTGCTTGATTTGTGATAGATGCATCAAAAATTGATGCATTTTTCATATAAAGTTTCCTGACTTCCCGAATCCACTTTCCCTTATCTTCAGGAGGACCATCATAATTTATATTGAAAATCTTTGATTCGTTACTCATTATTCACTATAATTATAATTGAAATTTTCATCAACACTAAAAGAAGCCGAATTCGAGTTGTTTAATGATTCAGATATATGATCAGCTATTCCTGCACTTGCATTTAATCCAGCCAACGCTGAAGCAGCAAGTTGTCCAGAAACTTGTGCAGCAGATTCAGAAAGTTTTGCACGAGCCAACATAGCTTCATTATAAGCAGTTAATTCAACCTTAGCCCGCTCAACATTAAGGTTTGCTATAGCAATTGCTTGCTGAATCAAACTTGCAAATTCTTTAAGTCGAGCATCAGTAACTGCAACTTGAGTTGTTGAATCGGTTTTATACTCCTCAACTTCTATCTCAAATAACTTAAGTAATGCATTAACCTGCACAGCTGATGCATCAACTTGAGTTTTAAACGCCTCAATTTGAGTAGCATAAATATCAATCATATTCTTATTATTTGCTATCTCAGTTCGAGCAATTTCCGTAACTGCATCAACATCTACTTTAGCCGCCTCAACCTGAGTTTTATAGGCTTCAACTTGTGTTGCATAAATTTGTGTCAATCCAAGTTGTCCACGAATTGCAGATTCATACATATTAAATTGAGCAACTTGTAAGTCAACTTGAATTTTATACGCCGTAACCTGAGCAACAAATGCTTCAATCTTAACTTTATCAATACCAAGAATGATATTTGCTGCTTCCAACTCTGTTTTATAAAGATCGATTTGTTGCTGAATTGCTCCCAATAAAGCTGAATAAAGTGCAACCTTATTTTTATCCACTTCAGTGATTATACGAATTCCTTCCAACTGAGCTTTATACAACTCAACAATGACTAAGTTAGCTTTAACTTCCTCAGAGTAAACATACGCCTGCGCCTTAAAAAGTTCAGTATCTGCATTGAACTTTGCAACTGCTGAATTGAATAAGTCAATTGATGCACGCATAACTGCAACTTGTGCATCTAATGAACGTTGTGCCATTTGACTTGCATATTTCATCAATTCTGCTTCAAGACCAATCGCTTGCTGAATAACAAACTTTGCTCGATCATACATCAATTCATATTGCTTCACTGCAACGTCTCGAGATGTTGTCAAACGACCATCTTGAAACTTTGTATCAACTTCAAGAAGCATTGTTGTAAGTACACCATCTGGCAAAGAGAATCCCGCTTTCGCCCACTCTGTTGTTAAGCGAAGTTTAACATCTGCATTATCAAGCAATGTCCGTTCAAGTTCACGATTCCAAAGCAATGCTTCTGCTGCTGGATTTAATCCATCTGAATTTCCTGTTGAAATTTCTGTCAATAAACTACTTGCTAAAGCAGTAAGTGTTGCGTCTGTATACATACTCTCAAAAAACGAGATTGTATTCTGTGGAACTGTTAAATTATCTACTGGAGTTACACCAGCAAAATTTGGTATGTTTAATGCTGGTGGAGTTGGAAATGTATACGTCTCCAGTGTCGGTACTATTGGTAATGTATAAGTTGGAATTGATGGCAAAGTTGGATTGTCAATCGACGGTACTGCCCCAACCACTGGAGGAGGAGTAGGTGTTGGTTCGACTGGTAAATTTAGCACTAAAGGAGGAACCGTAAATGTAGGAATTGTATTAATTACTCCCATTACAACATCTGGAATTGTTGGAGTAACTGGAGCAGTTGGAGCTACAACAACTGCAGATGGAGAAGTAGGTTTAGCAACAGCAGCAATTGTTGGATCAATGGCTTGTGTGTTAAATGGAAAGGTTAAGACCATATTTGGATCTTCAACAGCAATTGCCTGAAATTGTTGAATCAAGTTTAATGCAATATTTCTTGCCGCCTCAGCATATGCTTGAGCATTATTGAAATACTGAGCAACAAGATCTTCGGCTTCTGCTGACGCTGACGTATTTAAATATACAGGTGGTGCTGCATCAGGCATTATGCTATCCTCCTCGTTAATATCTCAACATTGAGATCAATAGCATCGACTTCAAAATCACTTCCATCTTCATTCTTAAAAAAGATTCCCCATGAACTACTTTTCCGTCTTCGACTTAATTTTACACGTCTATTCTCAATTCCATCTCCATTGCTTGGCATAACTAAGCCATCAAACTCTTCTCCATTATCTGTCCTTATTTTAACTGAAAAATCACCATCTGTCTTCAATGTTAAATACACGTTCCAAGGACGCTTTTGAAATCCATTTTCCATGAAATTTCTTGGAACGTAAAAATATGCTTCAATAGCCGAGCCGTTGTCGTCATCACCATCTAAATCAAACAATCCAGATCCGTTTGCCCCAATATATCTTCCATTAAAGTAAGCAAACGAATTAAAATTGTAATTTTCATATTCACTTAATGCTTCATTCTCTGTATTGAAAACTAAGCATGTTGCGTTATTTACCTTAATTATTGGTAAGATTGGAATAATTGGCTTAACATCAAGGATAAATATTGGTTCTCCACCAATAACGATTCCAAGTAAAGTCGGTTGCTTACATGAAATTATTAAAGTTGGAATCCCACCAATGACATCTCCGCCACTTATCAACTCTTTGTAAGTATGATGTTGCGATTCAGTAGATGATCCACCAGTCACTAAACCATAAATTGCATAAATTTTTGATCCAATCTTTAATATGGACAAACCACCAAGAACCAATCCACCACTAACTGCACAAGCAAACTTAGTAGTATTAAGAATTGCTCCACCTAAGATCATTCCTCCGTTGACAATGTTGTGACATTTACTTAACGGAATAACATTTCCGCCAAGATCGACTCCACCATTTATCAACTGAACATACGATTTAATGCCAGCAGAAGTTACCGTTCCACCGAGCACAATACCTTTGCTTGGATTAAAAATACATTCTCTTATC
>Ga0187878_1004387_pt1 | contig 11002 bp, 12 predicted proteins | sample June2016WEW_17_1_FD_132979 | JGI IMG/M metagenome (GOLD analysis project Ga0187878, IMG submission 132979) | Peatland microbial communities from SPRUCE experiment site at the Marcell Experimental Forest, Minnesota, USA - June2016WEW_17_150 | ecosystem: Environmental > Terrestrial > Soil >...
GGGTCATGCGGGCATGCCTTCTTCCAGGCGCTCGATCAGGCGGGTCACTTCCTGAGCCCCCATGTCCGTGCCGATCATGTCCAGAGGCGGGCGACCGCCCAGGGCGATCTCCGGAGAGATCATCCACTCCCTGGCAGCCTCCATGTCGCCCTCGAAAAGCTCCACCGCCATGGCAAAGATCCTAGCTCCCCGGTACAGGCGATCGGACTCGTAGGGGCTGAGAACGCCCTGCGCCTTGCGGTGCGTGATGGTCCGCTTGGGTATGCCGAAGGCTTTGGAGATCTGTGCCTGGGTAAGACCGGCATGATTCTGGAATTCCTTCAGCGCATGATACGGCAAACCTTTCCGCATCAGTTCGGCCCTCGAGGATTTCCGGATTCCCAGCACCCCTTCTGCGTCCATTCTCGCGCCTCCATAGCATATTTGCTTCTATGTTAGCGCAATATTGCCCCTACGTCAAACCAAAGCGGCGGGTACGGCCAAGAAGGAGGGAAACGTACGAATTGGCGCCCGGAGGGCGAGTCTCCAGGCGATGTCATTGAAAGCCAGCGCGACTGCCCCCGGCGAGGGAGGGCGTCTGATCTTCCGATCCAGGGTAACGTTGCTACCGGCCGTTCCTCTTGGAAGATAGAATGCCTCGGTCGAGGTAGCTCTGCCTGACTACCAGGGCCCGGTTGTAGCCAAGCTGGCGCGACCGCGAGCAGCGCGGCCCCCTCCCCCTTCCCCGCCCCCTTTTCCCGAAGAAATTCCCCGGTCGCGAAAGTCTTGCGCATTCCATGTGTCCCCAGCGGAAGGATTTCCAGCTCATTGCACGGCCTGCGAACCCAGACCCGATCACGCGACTTCAGCCAGATTCCCCCGCAATTGTGGCGTGTCGATCCAGTTCACCCCGCACGGGCTCGTAACCAGCTGGTCCCAGGTTCCACCCCATGGGGGCGTCTCCTGCCCTAATCATTGTCCACCGGGCTCGCGCCCGTCGCGCTTCGACCGATTCTTCCACAGCCGACATGCTGGGATGGGGTTTCCGGCTACCACAGCACTCGCAATGCTCATAGCCGGCGCATCACGCGTTCGGTCGAGGAAGGATTCTTGGAGGCGATGGTGCGGAGAAACCGTACCCACCCGGAGAAGGTGAAACGCCGGAAGGGCATCCTCGAACCTGCTCCGCATGGCCCGTGCGGAGTGCCCCTTTGGAACGATCGACAGGAGCATGAACCAGGGTTACTTCCCTGTCTGCCGCTAGGCAGGCTGACAAGGGGCTTGAGCAATGAGGGAACGGAAATGACTCTCTCGGTCCTCGCCTACAATCATTTCAGGGCCATCAGCATCCTCGGTGTCGCCAAAATGATCCGGGCCCTCCGGTAAGGGCCCCGTCTATTCTCATCCCTGCAGCTCTTTCCCTATCATCACTGCGACCGGTTCTTTCACACGCCACTTGAGTGGTTAGCCGGATAACTGTATCTTGTTCTCCTTACACCACTGACGGAGCTCTTGCTCCTCGCGCTGGTGCTCGAAGTCAAACCAGGTTTGAAGTAGTCCTTTCGATTGCAATAGATCCTTGAACTTGCCATACGCTCCGCGCTTATGAAAGATCTCTCGGACCCCGTCGTACTCATCAGGCAGGTGATCTGTGACAAACTCAAAGACCAGTTCCTGCCCCAAGCCAAGATCGTTCCTGTGCGGGATGTGTATCCATGCATCCCAATCAAGATCCTCACCGCTTGTCTCGTCCTGACCTTCCATCTCCGAAGGGTAGTACAGCTGGCCTGTGCCTTTGTGAAGAACTGCAGAGTGCATTCCATAGCCAGCTGAACTCACGAAAAAGAATGCATCCTGGATATCAGTGAAGTTCACCATCGTCGTATCCGGCTAACGGCCCGCTCCAGCCGCCCCACGAGCGGAGCGGCTCCATGCGGTGGTTGTGCGGCCCCCCTCCAATCAACCTTACAAGTCTTCAATTTCTGGTGGGAGGGGCTTCTCTTCAATCCAGGCTCGTACTGTTTGGGCGAACAGCTCAGGTGCCGTCAAAGCCCAATTGTGCTCCTTCGCCATTGAAGAGCTCTTGCCAAGATTCAGCAAGCCCCCCTTGGCGCAGGGTAGTGCGGCTACTAAGTCCCGTACCGACTGCTTCATGGGAGCATATTCCTTTTGCCCCGCTATTACCAAGGTGGGGGAAGCCACCTTCTCTAGCCCGTCTGGCAGGCGAAAGCGCTGGTTGGCAATCATCAAGTTCACGAACTCTGATTCAGTCATGTATTGGAAATCTTTCTTGAAGTACGAATAAAACTCATCCGGCACACCAGCGGCGTATTTCATGTTCAATCGGATCCACCAGTCGCTATTGATAAAAGGCCGGACTGTGAGACGGTAGGTCCAAGCCAACAGAGCATGTGAACTGGCCCAGCCCAAGCCTGGAACGGACCGCAACAGGGCACTGGAAACAATCGCCTTTTCTACTCTTTCGGGCGCGGTCACCAGAAGCTGGACAGCCATCTGTGCGCCCTCGGACAGCCCCACCACGTAGGCTTTGCCCCCGTGTGCTTGGTCGCGTATCAATTCAGCGACTTTCTTTGCGGAAAGTTCCATGCTGAAGGGCCCAATCTGGCGGCTACCGCCGTGTTCCGGCTGGTCTGGGGCTAGGCAGCGATATTCCGGTAGATGTTTGATGACTGGTTGCCACATCCACCCACCAACGCCCCCACCGTGCAAGAACACAATGGTCTGGGCATTATTCGACCCGAAAGCCTCGAAAGCGAGAGAGGCGAGGGTAGACATTCCGTTTCCCTTTGAGGCCGTCCTACGGCCTCGAGGTGAGCCTCCCACCATCGCTGGCGGCTAATCCCCTTCATCTACGCTAGCTTACCAGGCAGAGCAAGCCCGTCCTGGCGGACTGGGTCAGGGCGCGGGCCTAACATGGGTTCCTGAGACACGCGAGCCCGCCCTCGGAACGAGGGTTGATTGCGACGCCTCTGTTGAACATGCTCATGCCGCTCTGACGGCGAACCTGTCCCGTGCGGGCCAGGCGGGATAGATGTTTCCAGTGGGACCGGCTCGATCGCGTCTGGTTATCCCTCAGGAAGGCCAGGGAGGGTGCTTGACAAGGGCAGCGCCTTCATTGATGTTGGGCGGCATCGTCTATTGGGCGAATGGTAACCATAGGCCGCCTGGGGGCGAATTGGATGAGGTCGGCGCGGCTGGGTCTAGATGAGAGGCCCTCGGATCGAAGGATTGCTCCGAACGCCGCCGGATTTCGCTCCATCTGGCGCTGGAGGTAGTCGGCGATCTTCTCGCGGTCAGTCGTGGCCTCGGCGATCCCATCAAACTGGCGGCGTCCGACGCGGACTCTGACCTTTGGGTTTGCCAATATATTGCGGAGCCAATCGGCTGAGTGACCGCGTGCCGAGGCGACAATGATCGTCCCACCTCGCTGTTCGTACACAAGTGGCGTTACTCTCGGCCGGCCGGACTTCCGGCCAGAAGTGGTAAGCAGCAATACGAACCTGCCAATGAGCGGGCCCAAGCCGAGGGCGTAGGCTATGCGTGGCCCGAAATGGATGAGACGCCAGAAGAAGCGTGGTGCCTTCATGAAGGAATTCTCCCGGGAGGCATCGCAGATGCCGCCTAATTCCTATTATACGGAGTCCCTCATCGATCCGCTTCCTTTTGGCCGCCCTTCTTCCTCATCGCCCGAATCACCCTGTTCGCGCGCAGAGAGTCTTTGTATCCCCCCGCTCAGGGGGGGATAGGCGGCGCCCCGTCCGTGTCACATCGCTCCCCATGACCCTGCACCCATCCTATTCTTCCCCTAGGGCATCGGCCACCTTCTCGGCCGGGTCCAGCATTGGAAGGAAAGCCTCCTTATCCTCAAGCCCGATACCCTCCTCTGCTGGCATCACCAAGGCTTCCGACTGGTCCTGAAGTTCAAATCACGGGACCGGGGCGGGTCCCCCAAGGGAGCTTACGAAACCATCGCTTTGTAGCTCCCGGTCAGCCGAGCGCGGGAGCCACACCATCTGAACTCTTCTGCTGGATCGTTCCCCTCTACGATCGTCCCCGAAAAAGCGGCCTGCTCAACAGAGGAGTCCGTTCCGATCTTGTCGTTCCACTTTGCACTTCTTGAAAGATCTTGGATAGCCGAGGCTAAACGTCCGAGTCAAGCTTGGACCTCACCATGTCATCAGCGGCCTAAAATTGACCCCCTATCAGCGGTTGAAAATTGACCCCCCTCCCGGACATTAGGATAGGCCTCCTGAGCCCCAGAGCCGTCGGGGTGGAGGAGGGCAGGAGGATGGTCAACGTGGAACAGTGGGCGGAAATACGAAGGTTGCGCCGCGTTGAGGGTCTGTCGATCAAGGCGATTGGCCGCAGGATGAGGATAGCTCGCAACACGGTGCGCGAGGTGCTGCGGTCGGACGGGCCGCCGCAGTATCACCGGCCGCCGGGCCCGTCGAAGCTGGATCCGTTCAAGGGGCGGATCGCCGACTTGATCGCCGAGTACCCGAAACTGTCCGCAGTGCGTGTGCGCGAGATACTCACGCAGGAGGACTTCGCGGGAGGCGAAACGATCGTGCGAGCATATCTGCGCAGGGTGCGGCCCCGCCCGGTCGCCGCTTTCCAGCGGACGGTGTACCTGCCGGGGGAGATCGGCCAGGTCGATCCTGACCCGTGCGCTCAGGACGGGTTGGGCGGAGATGCCCGACCCGATCCCGGATGCATATGGCAAGCTCAGACCGGTCTATGCCTTTGTCATGGTCCTTGGCTACAGCCGGATGCTGACGGTGGTCTTCTCTTTCCGCACACGGCTGGTTGATTTCCCCCGGCCCGACCACCCGGGGCGGGCTGAGATGCCATGCGGAAGCGCTGGCTTTCTTCGGGGGAACACCCCGCACCATCGTGTACGACAACCTCAAGTCGGTGGTTCTGTCCCGTCGGGGCGCCGAGGTGACCTTCAACCCAGCATTCCTCCCGTTCGCCGACCATTACCAGTTCCGCCCTCTGCCGACGTGGCCCGGTGAGCCGCACGAGAAGGGGCTGGTGGAGCGTCCGATCCTGTACCTGAAGGACAACTTCTGGGCCGGGAGGAAGTTCGCCGACATGGAAGACCTGCACGGCCAAGGCATCGCCTGGCGAGACATGACCTGCAACGTGCGGATGCATTCCGGTTTGGACGAGCGCCCGATCGATCGGTTTGAGCTCGAGCGGTCTCGTCTTCTGGCGTTGCCGGCCGAGCCCTACCAGGCCGAAGAGATCCTCTTCGCCAAAGCCAGCCGTTGGGGCTACGTGAGGCTCGACGGGAATGACTACTCGATTCCCTTGATATTGGCTGGAAGACGGCTGGCAGCCAAGCTGGACGCCACCTCGGTCCGCATCTATGACCAGGGGCGTCTTGCCACCCAGCATGCTCGCTGCTTCGGCCACCATCAGGTGCTTACACTCCCTGGGCATCAGAACCGTCCGTGGTCCTTGCGCCGGGAGACGCCACCCGTGTTCCCTCGTGAGCTGGTGCCTGGTTTCCCACTCCCCCGGCAAGCAGCGCTCGTCGTGGAACAGCGGAACCTCAGCGTCTATGATGCCCTTATGCTGGAGGAGGAGGTGGCATGAACGACCTGGCCTACCTTATCCGCCAGATGAAAGCGCCTCGCATCGCGCAAGCCGTGTCGCGGGTTGCTGAACGGGCGCGCAATGAGAGCTGGAGCTACGAGGACTTCCTCACCACACTTCTGGAACAAGAGGTTCTTGCCCGGCAGGCACAAGGCGGCGAAGCACGCATCCGTGCGGCTCACTTCCCTGCCCGCAAGACGGTGGAAGAGTTCGATTTCGCTTACCAGACCAGCCTGCGGCAGCAGGTGGTTCTCCACCTTGCGACTCTTTCCTTCGTCGAAGCCAGGGACAACGTGATCTTCCTGGGGCCACCGGGCACGGGCAAGACCCATCTGGCCATTGCTCTGGGGATGAAAGCTTGCTTGGCGGGTCACCGCGTTCAGTTTGCAACTGCAACACAATGGGTGATGAGGCTTGCCGCCGCCAACCACGAGAAGGATCTGGAAGCCTATCTGCGCCAGTTGGAACGCACGTCGCTGATCATCATCGACGAGGTGGGTTACATCCCCTTTGATGCCGAGGCAGCCAACCTCTTCTTCCAACTCGTCTCTTCCCGCTACGAACGCAGGTCGGTGATCGTCACATCCAACAAGCCGTTCACTGCCTGGGGTGAGATCTTCGGGGACCCCGTCGTCGCGGCTGCAATGATCGATCGACTCGTCCACCATGCGGAGATCTTCTCGCTGAAAGGAGACTCCTACCGCTTGCGAGACAAGAAACTCACCAGCCCCAGGACCAAGATGGCTACGCCATTGCCCGCAGAGTGAATCAACCGGCGGGGGGGTCAAAATTGGACCGCTGGAAAAGGGTCAGCTTTCGACCGCTGTTGACATCACCACTAGTTGGGGTTGCATCGGAACTCACATGGTGACAGTTTTCTTGACTGGTTGAGGGGGGACGAATCCAAAGAACGATAGCAACCGCCCAGGACCAACCTTGACCTGAGGCGGCCGGCGAGGTAAGGTAATGCGTCTTCTCGGGCGCGAACCTTGCCGGGCTCACTCGGGCCGAACCATAAGGGGCACCCTCGAACGAGTGGAACTGACGTCTGAGGCTGCCACTGCAGGACGAGGGCTCATAACCCGGCGAGCTTCGGTTCTGTGGGTCGGCGAACTCTAGGGAAGAATCAAAGTCGCAGATCGAGTTGACCTGCGACTTCCTTTTCGAACCATGGACCGCCGGCCCGGTAGCCCGGAGGCTTGTGGTTCCCTGGCCCAGTCCGCCAGCCCGCCCTCGGTGCGCGGGCCGAGGGGACGGGCGAGTCCATCCCCCGCTACCCAAATGAAGAACCGAGGCCCTCTCCGCCTCGGTTCTTCCATGTTGGACTCGTATCCTGCTGGTCCCAGGTTCCAATCCTGGGGGCGCCCCCTCCCCAACCATAGTCGACCAGAAGGCTCGTACCGTGCTGCTTCGTCCGGGTCTTCCACAGCCGCCATCTTAGGATGGGGTTTTCGGCCACTACAGAGGGGCGGTCACGCCCTCAGCTCGCCGGCGCCGCCTCGCCCACGGCCGACTCGAGCGCCGCCAGCCGGCCGGAGACCTCATCCAACCCGGCGGCGACCCGCTGCAAGCGATCTTCTTCCTCGAGGACGAAGCGCCGGTACGGCGCCATCGCCTGCCGCAGCCGCTCGAGCCCGCGGGCGAGCTCGCTGCGGAAACTCTCCTCCAGCGTCGCCCCCAACCGCTGGCGCAACGCCTCCATCTTGCTGCGGAACTCGCGCTTGGCAATGCCGCGCCGCCACGGGATGACCGCCAGCCCGAGCACGCCGAACACGCTCGCCGCCACCAGCCCGGTGGCACCGGCCGCGGCCGTCGTGAGCAAGGCCTTGAGCACCAGGCCCAAGCCGACCGCGCCGACCTCGACCAGCCCGACCATGGCGACCGATTCCTGGACGGCCGCCGTGAGCCGCTCGCCCTCGGCCGTTCGGTCGTAGCCGCGAATGACGCCCTCCGCCTGCGCGCCGAGGCTCTCCAGGAGCTGCCGGCGATTGTAGGCGAACCCGCCGGCTGCCTCCTGCGCTGTCTCATGCAGCGCCGAGGTCTCCCGCCGCCGGCCCAGCTCGGCCGCCGTCCGCCGCCACACGCCCAGCTCGCGCTCGACCAGCCAGTCGATGACCTCCTGGACATGCGCCGCGACCTTCTCGGGCGTGTCGGCCACGACCTCCTTCTCGAAGGCGGCGCGCATGCGCCGCCCCTGCAGCATGTCGCCGATCTTCAGCAGCCGCATGCGGTCGTCCAGGAAGGCCCCGCCGCGCAGGCTCATTTGCAGCAGGTCGTTCTCGATGCGGGCCCGGTGCCGCTCGAACTCGGCCCGCGTCTCGGCCTCGTACACCTCCCACTGCTTCTCGGCCAGCCGCAACGCCTGCGCGTCCTCGGCCAGCATCTGCAGCCGCCCGGCAGCCGTGGCCCGGTAATCGGCCGCCAGCTTGCCGGCCACGCCCAGCGGGCTGCGCAGCTTCAACGCCACCAGATGGGCCTGCGTCAGCGTGTCGCGCAAATGATCCCGGAACCGGCGGAAGCCGTCCGCCGCCGGCGAGTCCGGCGCCCGCAGCCCGGCCCGGGCCGAGACCAGGAACAGCTCCGGTTCGAAGTCGAGCAGACGCCGCACCTGCGATCGCACGAATGTTTCTACCTCGCGCCGGGCCGCCTCGCCATCGAGCACGTCGTCCTTGTTGATCACGACGACGACCTTCTTGCCCCACTGGCGGATGCTCTCCAGGAAGGCCCGCTCGCTCTCAGTGAACGGCCGGTCGGCCGAGGTGGCGAATAGGACCAGATCGCTGCGCGGGACGAAGTCGCGGGCGATGGCCTCGTGCCGCCGCAGGACCGCGTTTGTCCCGGGCGTGTCGACGATGCGCACCTGCCGCAGGAGCTCGGCCGGATAGCGCAGCAATCGCACGTCGTCCTGCACGAACTCGGGAGCGCCCGCCTGCCCGTGCGCCAGGACGTAGACGCGATCGGTCGTCGGCGTCGGCCCCTCCGGCAGGAACGCCTCACCCAGCAGTGCGTTGATCAACGCCGACTTGCCGCTGTTGAACTCGCCGACGACGACCAGCAGGAACAGCTCGTCGAGCTGCTGCAAGGCGCGACGCAGGTGTTCAAGATCGGCCGGCGCCGCCTCCCAGCCCGACAGCACGTCGAGGGCGCGCTGCAAGACCGCCCGCTCCTCGGTCCAGATGCGCTTCTGCGCTTCGTCCAGCCACGCTGCGAAGGTCATCGCCGGAGATTGTACCGGATGCGGCCCGCTTCGAACAACCCCCGGCATTGCCCGGCCGGCCAGAAGCCTGGCACGGGCCCGGGCGGAGCTTCTCTCCGGCCGAAATGCACGCCCCTCGCCCACCTGTCCTAGCCAAAAACCTCATCCGTGCGGCAATTGACCTGAACGGTCGCCTGCTAACAACATAGCGGCGTGCTTGACAAGGGACGGGCCGTGGAGGTTGCCTTGCGATCAGACGCAGGCACCAACCTCGTCAAGCACAGTCATCCCGCAACACGAGTGGCACCCTCAGAAAGGTGGAACTACGATCTGAGGCTGGCGGTGTAGGACGAAGGCTCATAACCTGCGGGCCGGCGGTTCCCCCCGGCCTGCGGCTGGGGCAGGCTGGCCCAGTCCGCCAGCCCGCCCTCGGTGTGCGGGCCGAGGGGACGGGCGAGCCCACCCCCCGCTACCTTCCATGATTGGGCCGCTGTCAAGCCCCTCGGTCGATTGGAATGCCCCGGCCTTCCGGGCGCTTCCCCGGCTGTGAGTTCGATGATCTCCTACCTGACCCGTCGAGTTGCGCGCGGTTTCCCGGGGCGAAGCGGACGGTGGCTTCCTTCGAGCGTCAGGCGATGATTCGCCTTGGACGACCTTCCATCCGTGCTGGCTCAAGGTGGCCAGACACCAAATACCTTGTTCGCACAAGGGCGATCTAGGAAGTCTTTGGTGAGCCGCCCCATCTAAATGTCGGTTCCTTTCGGAAACCCGGTAGCAGGCACGGGCAGCTCAGACCGAGCCACCCCAGGAGGTCGGTGCATCCTTCTCCGACGTCTCAGACAAGCCTTGTCTTCAGTACTGCCCCTTCAGGGATGACTCCCGTCTCCAGATAGCGCCAAAGATCGATCAGCAACCTTCGGGCAACAGCCACGATGCCGATGCGCCGAACCCGACTGCTGCCCTGCCCGAATCGCTCCATGTACCAGTGTGTGAGTTTGCCCCCGTACGGGGGTTTGCTGTCTGGTTGATAGCGCAGCCAACCCCAAGCCAGTTCGACCGCCATGGCTCGGATGTGCCGGTTGCCGGACTTGCTGCCTAGCAGCCGCAGGCTGATTCCCAGTTCTCGAGAGACGTCTCCACTTTGGTGAGGGGTGGGAGTCAACCCTGCCAATGCTCCTAGCTCTCGACGATTATGAAACTCGCGCCAAGCAAAGAGCTCCATCGTGTACAGCGAGGCGCCGTTGATCCCAATGCCTTTGACCCGAAGCAGGTCCCTAGCCTTCTCAACTTCGGGCCTAGTCGAGTGGCGCAGAGCCTCCACCCGTTCCCGCTCTAACTCCCGGATCTGCTGGACCACAAACTGCAGCCGCTCGAATTCGCGCCCCAGTCGGGCCCGCAGACCCGCCGGCAAACTCGATCCGTCCCAGAGCCGGATGCTCCCGAGTTGACCAGGAAAGTCCCGCCCAATGTCCAATCGGATCCCTTGGCCAGCGAGCAGTCCCTTGATTCGATTGATATGCTGGGTTCATTCCTCCTTCAGGCTCTCTAGCTCCCGATGGAGCCTGCCTGGCGGTAGACAGGTTGCCGGCTGTCTTCCGCTTCCACGCTGGGCACCCGCACAACGTGCCAGACCTTGCGATCTCCACCGTGGTGCCGGACCAGCATGGTGACCAGTTTGGTCGCATCCATACGGTCGGTCTTGGCCCGTCTGCGCCGCCGGTTAACCCTATCTGCCGACAGGCAGGCTCGATGCTCGAGGAATCCACAACTAGGTTCCCGATCCCAGCTTGACCCAAGTACCTGGCTAACCAAAAACCGTCTCGCCCGGCCTCATAGCCTGTCTGCCGTCAGGCAGGCAGCTCAAGGTCTTTGTCTGGTTGGGCAGACCGAATCGCTTCTTGGCCAGCTGGATCTCCTCCTGCAATGCTCCCACGTCGCCTGCGCTGATCCCTCGTATACGAGGCGCTTGCCCTAACCCACTGGTGAAGGCCAATCGCCACTCTGTGTTCCCCAGTTCGAATGCCAGGTAGAGAACGCGTTCGGCGCAATACTGTGTTACGCGGTTCGCTGAAGCCTAGTCCTGTCGTACTAGGCTGTACTGTTTCGTATTAGTGTTGACAGTAAGAGAGGGCCATGTGACGTATCCTTCTCGTTGCTCACAACAGACGAGGAGGAGCGGACATGACCCTCGAAGAGAGTGTACAA
>Ga0187878_1004390_pt1 | contig 11000 bp, 18 predicted proteins | sample June2016WEW_17_1_FD_132979 | JGI IMG/M metagenome (GOLD analysis project Ga0187878, IMG submission 132979) | Peatland microbial communities from SPRUCE experiment site at the Marcell Experimental Forest, Minnesota, USA - June2016WEW_17_150 | ecosystem: Environmental > Terrestrial > Soil >...
AATTAACCTTCTAAGATGGTTCTTTGGTGAGATAGTTGAAATTAAAGGTCAATTTTGGCATAGGTTTAGTATGGATTTTTAGGATTCAGCAATGTGTTTATCAAGGTTTAATTCAGGTTCCGTTGCCAGTGCACTTGCCAAGGCATCGGGTAAAACAGTAATCATCAAAGAACAGGTTTTATCGCCGAGTAATCACGGTGTTTATGCAGTGTTTAATTTCATTTAGGGTTTGAGAAGCAATGATTTTCCCACTATCATCATCTGACATTAGATTGTGGCTTGTAGTGACGGCTATAATACTTCTTATTACCTCTGAATTGTTATATGCGTCGCCTAGGTATTCTGCAAGTTGCCATTGATAGGCATCTTTTACTGATGGCCGCTATTGGGTGCGGTTTAGCCTTTTTCGTAACAGTCGTCATGCGCATTATGGGTATTCTTTGATTGCTGTTTCCTTCAATAAGGGGATGCGTATCTAATCGCAATCTCTTTCTATGGGTTTACTACGATTTAATCGCAAATATGAGCAACAGAGTTATAGGGAAATATGACATAAAAGAAGGTGAAAATTAAATGGCAACTAACGGCTTAGAAAAAGACGAATTCGTTAAGATTATGCTTAGTGGATTAAGCGAAAGAACAAAAAAGAATTATGTTGAAAGACTGCCAATGTGGATTGCTTTCGTTAAAATGTCACCGACACAACAGATAGAGAAAAGACTGCAAGACTTAACGAGCAAAGACTTGACAGAAAGAACCTTTTTTGAGAACAAATTCAGAGAGTATAAAGAAACGCTTGAGCAACAATTCACAAAACATAGCACAGTAAGCACAATGCTTACGGCAGTCGCAAGTTTCTTTGGCAGAAACACTTTGCCTTTAAACCTGAAAAAAGGCGATTGGAAAAGCACAAGTCAAACCGAAGTTATCCAACAACACTTTAAAATAACTCAAGACACCGTTAAAGCGTTATACGGTCACGCCAATCTAAGGGATAAATGCTTATTGTTGGTTTTAGCGCAAAGTGGATTCAGCGAAGTGGATGCCAGCGAATTGAAAATAGAAGACATTAAAGACCTCTATACGATGCCACAAACAGAGCATTATTTCATCGAGAAACCCAGAGAAAAAACTAACCAAATTCAAGCCACTTGTTTAAGCTACGAATTCCTACATGATTTACGGGATATGTTAGCCGAAAGAGGCAATCCAACAAACGGTTACATTTTCACAAGTCAAACAAAGGCTAAAGGCATTGAGAACGCTGATAAACTAAGCCCAGAGCAACTTGAAAGAGCAAAGGCAAAAGCAAAAGAAGCGAAAGAAAAAGGTCTTAACGGCATAGAAGTAAGAAGAATTAACGAAGCAATCAAGAGTTTAGCAGAGAGAACTTTCGGAGCAGAAAAGGCTAAGGATTTCAAAACTAAATCATTGCGAAGTTTCTATAACTCTGCATTGCTCAGAGCAGATATTAAAGCCGAAATTAAAGACTTAATGATGGGTCACGCAAGAGCAGGCGCAAGAGGGCATTATGATTATGACGAATTTACCATTAAAGAAGCATATGCTAAAGCGTTTGAGAACCTGAGCATAAACGGAATTCAGAGCCGTGAAGACTTAGTAAAAATCAAGGAAGACATGAAGAAACAAAGCGATAGTTTAGTGGCTTTAATCGCTGATATGAAAGCCCATAACGACAAATTAGAAGCTAAGTTAACCGAGTTAGGCGTTGATGTTTCAACAATCAAGGAACACACAACAACTTTAGACAGCAACTACACCGATTTAAGACAAAGATTAACCTATATCGAAAAGAAGGCTAAAACCCATAAACCCTATTTTGAACAATCAAGATAAACCCCTTCTTTTCTTTTTTTTAATCTAATTTTTTTGTCTAAGATTCTTAAACAACACCAACCAATTAACCAATTAACATAGGTTCACGCAAGGTTCACTAAAAAAGCATGTATAAAAGGTTCACTAATACCCATTAAAACATAGGGATTTCTCTATTGTTGGTTAATGTGGTAGCATAAATTTTAGGTTATTGCATGGTAAATAGTAGTCTCTTCATATAGGGCATACTATTTAATCGTTAACCCTATGATAATTGATATTAGCGGGAGCGAACTTTTACCATGCAAAATTGTGCCTTTAAGGCTCAAAACTGCAAAAAACTGCTTTTAAACTGTACAACAATATACTTAATGATTAATTGAATTATGCTTGATTTAAGCTTAAAATTACCAAACAACCAATTATCAAGCTCAATTTAACCAATCAACCATTACACAGGACTCCCGAGGCTATCCAGACTCAAATTGAGCAGATAAGGTAAGCTCCGCATAGCTCTGAAAATGCCTAATTTAGAAATTAAGGCATTATTAAAAAAAATTATAAACTAAAATTTGGTAATGTGTGACTATTGATTTACGGTTGCACTTAACTGAGTATTCGTTTTGGATTTTAAGTAATTACTTAATTTACTCGGAATACTCGGGGAATAAGTCTTTAAGTTTAGATTGGAGACTTGGCTTTTTGGGTTGTTGTTGTGAAGAATCTTCTCCCCATGCGTTAGCTCCTAAACTGCTTAAACTATCGGCTGGGTCATGCTCATATTGCTTTTCTTGCGTTAATTGCGGTTCTCTTCCCCATGCATCATCTACGGGAGTTAATTCCCTTCGTTTCTTAAATTGTTGCTTAATTGACTGTTCCTTAACTTTTTTGGATTGTTCCTCAATTTGCCTTGTAATAACATCTTTCTTGTCTTTTCGCCTATTCTGCATGTAAATTCGATGTTGCTCTTTAGTTTGTGGCATGCTAATCACCTAAAAATGAATGCTTCGCCTTGACCCTTAAGCCACCGTTCAAGGCATTTCTTATAATGTTTCTTCCAAACTTTAAAGCAATCTTTGCAAAGCATAATTTGGTCTAATGCAATCATACCAAAATTACCAATATGTTGCCCATCTGTTTCTGGATATTTGACACCGCATTTAGCACAAGTATAAAGTTTATTTTGTGGCATGGTTAATCACTCCTTTTTTTACTGTGCCGTCTATGCACTTTTCTTTGTTTGCGGTTCGAAGGAAAACACCGATAAAAATCTTTTTTATCTTTACTCATTTTCAAAACAAAACTCCCTGACTGACAATTTTTTATCCTTAATTTTATAATTTAGCCCACAGTTTGGACACCAAACAACACCGTTACTTGGGATTTCCTCAGTTACTACCTTAAACAAGTGACCGCAACCTTTGCATTCATAATGCTTAGATGTCATTACTTAACAACTCCAAGTTTGGCTAAATCGTCTTTTGTGACAGCCAAACCATTATTTACGCTAAAACTTTGTTGACAACAAAAACACTTGTAAAGATAAGCTGATATTGGTTCATAATGGTAATGATTGCAAAACGGACACCTAATTGGCTTGTTAATTTTAGGCTCTTGCGGTTCTTTAACATTATACTTATTAACATAATTTGCTTCACGCATTTTCTTGTCATAAGCAAAACTGCATTCTATACTGCAAAATACTCGATTAGTTTTACCTTCAAATTCTTTACCACAATTTTTACATATTTTAGTTACCATATGCATCACCTAATGCTTGATATGCTGGGGCTGATAGGTTGATTGATATGGTGTATCAAAATGACCAACCCCAGCACACAAGTTGTCTTTGCCATGCGAAGAATAATGTTGCCAACTTGCTGAGGATTGACAACATCGAGTCGAAACATGGCAAGAACTTGGATTGCCCTCAAAATGCTGGGAAAGAAATCTGAGAACCCAGCATTATGGTGAATTCTGAGGGGTTGTAAGTTGTTGGGAAAGGTTGGTGTTTCCAGACCTATGATGGTTGAAAAACCTTGCTCAAAAAGTTGTTTGTGCAACCGTAATGGTGGTGGTCTAATCGGTGTTTTCTTAAACATTTTAATCGTTCTCCCTATACAATCTATCAATCAAATTATGATGATATTGACACATCGTAATTACTAATAATGGATAATCATAGTCTAAATGGCATCTATTCAGATTTTTCGTTGCGTCACAGTTTCCAAATTGGCACATCTTACCTAATGGAATATGATATTTTGCTAAGTTATGGGCTTTTTCTATTTTTGGATGTCTTAAACGATAAATTCTTTTATTTGCATTTCTTTGTTCTCTATGAGTTTTATCATATTTTTTATCGTAATTTGGATGATTCAATTTCCATTCTTTCATATAATTTGGATGTCTTAAATCATATCTTTGTTGGTTTGTTATTGGTAAATCACTAAATTCATCAAATATTTTATACATTTAACTAACCTCAAAAGTATTGCTTAATGATGACTTTCCTCCCCCAAAAATTTTAATTTGATAAGTGCCACTTGTCGTTATCCTGACCCAACCACTATAATCGCTTCTTAAATTTACTGTTCCTGTCCAAATGCCTGCTCTAAATTTTGCGAAAGGCGGAAAATGGGCTATTGTGTCGCCAAAATAATTGTCTGGGACTGTGGTTATACCGCAAACCGCATTAAAACTCGTTATTGTGACTCCGTTTGAGTCTTTAGCGTAAACTTTAATTAAAAAAGGCACACCAACCCGTTGACTGCCTATCGTGTCAAAAGTGAAATGGTCTAAATCACGAAAAAGCAAAGCGTCAACGCCTGACACTCTAAAAACCCAGAATTTTTCGTCATAATACTCTCTTGACCTTATGTCACAATTTGGCATTGGATAATTTTGTGCGCATAAACAAAATATCGTGTGGTCAAAATCGAGTATGTAGTGCTGGTCGTCAACAGGCGTCAAAACGGTGTTAGCGTCAACATCATAAATTGTAAAAGTTGGTCGGCTAACCTCACTTGCGAAGGGATTGCCAAGCCAATCATGCAACCACAAATCAACAGTAGTCATTTTTTAGACACCTTAAAACTTTTTAGAATAGGCAACATCTTGATAACTGAAACCTTCCGAATCTGAAAAAGCTACTTTGCCATACCAAATTATGTAACTGCCTTGTCGCTCAAGTTCGGTTAATTCTGCTAAAGTTGCTTCGGTTTCTTCGCCAATCGAAACATCGACCACATCATCGCTGACATATGCCGTCTTATAGCAAAAAGTGAATTCACCCGTCAAACTTTTAACGAAAATGCACTTTTGGCTTGTTGAATTTTCTCCACCGCAAGCCTTCCGTTCTTGCTTCAATAGGTAAACGTGATTATGTCTGCCTTTAACTTTAATTGTGCCTTTCTGCATCAAAAATATTGTTGATTGTTTAATCCTTCTCCCTTGTTTTGGTTCATCATTCGGATAAGCAATTATAAAATCCATGCTTTTCAATAGCCCTTGCGATTCTGGGTTTTGCTCTTTAACTTCGATTGAACCATTTTTAACCCAAACATTCATGACCGTATCGTATTCGTAATGCTGGGTCTTTGTCTCAAAAATATCGTTGCCCTTAGCATCTTGAATCCATTTTCCCCAAGTATCCTGTTTACGATATAAACTCGGATGCTCAAGTTTAGTGGCTGTTTTATTTTCTTGTTTAATTTCTAATTTTTCTTCAACCATATCAATCAATCCTTCTTAATGTGATATTTTCTAAGTTCATTACGCTGGTTTTTGTGGTAATCGCTAATATCTTTCGGGTCAATGCTGACATCAATTAGTGGTCTTTGATGATGCCCTTTAATTGCTTTAAAAGTCAGTTGGTCAAGAATCTTGTTTACGCCTTCATCAACAACATCGGTTTTTTCATCCTTGTTTGCTCGTTTGTTTAAATCTTCAAACATTGATTGCAAATCGTCATACTCTTTAAGCCCATACTTAACCGCAACATCATCAACAATCTTTTGAACTTCTGCACTTGGTTTTTTGCTTCTTATCGTGCCATAAATTTGTTGGTCGTTTAACGGTACACTACCGTTATTAATTGGTGCTTGATGTTCTTCGACATCTCCAACTGCCATTTGTTGTTTAAGTTGGGCATTTTCCCTTAATATGCTATTATTTGCTTCATTTTGGCTTTCAATCAAATCTCTAAGGGCTTTCGCACCTTCAACAGTCGTCTCAATAGGTATTTCGACACCGTTAACTGTATTTTTCAATTTCGTCACTATTTTTTTCTCTTCTATTTCCCCATCTATATTTTCTATATCTTCATTTTCTCCCATATTTTCACCTTAATTTTATATTCTTAAACCCCGTTTTTCTGGGTTTTTACTGCAATTAGTCATTTCAAATAAACTGAGTTGACCGTTCTCATTTTGGATATTAATTTTTAAGCAACATGGTTGACCGTTAAATAGAGCGCATATGTGGTTAGGGATACAGTTTTGAGTTTCACGCAAACGCAATTCTTTAGGCAAATTAATGCTGTATTTTTCGCCGTTAATGTTGAAAGTCACTTTTTTAGTGTCCATTTAATACGCCTTCTCGTTATGTCCTTTAGCAGTATCGTCAACTGACATTTTTAAACTGCCTTTTAATGTGCTTGTCTTCATTTCTTCTTGGTCTATATCATGGCTAAAACTGTGTTTCTGTGTCATATGTTCGATTTCTGGATTGCCTTTTGGATATCCATCTGCCGTAAAATCAGTTCCTTTAGTAAAATCTTTAGCTACATCATCAACATGTGCATTAACCTTGCTTTCTTCACCTGCTTGACTGTCAACGCCTACGCCTTCCTTATCCAATTTACTGAGCACAAAATCAACATAACCCTTATGTCCTTGTTTATTATGACTTGCGTTCTCACTCATTTTTTATTTTTCACCCCTTTCTAACCTTTTTTCGATATTGCTAAACGACATGCCTTTTTCGACTTTAAGCGTCTCTGTGCGTTCAACTTCGCTCATTAATAAGGCATCTAAGAATTGTTCATGTGTCATGCCTAAATTAGATGCTTCTTGACTGAAACGGTCACCTAACGACTCGCTAACCTTTAAAGTGCGTCTATTATCTTTAGTCATACTAATCACTATGCGTATGTACTATAGTTGTACTATATAAATCTTTTCCCTGTGTAAAACAATTTATTTACATATGTAAAGTTAACACCAAAAATAAGTTTAAGCAATTACTTAATAAGTTTACATAACCATAAAGTTTAAATATCACCTATGACTCATATATGACACAAGGTTGCTAAAGGTTGCTGGGTATCCTTTAGTTAACTTTTGCCAAAACCCAGCTATCACGCAATATATGTCTAATTTAGACATATGTCCGTTTTTAGATTTAAACAACCGTTGTTGAATTTAGACCGAAAGATTTATAAGGCGTTTCGTATATTTCATATATCAACAGTCTGGCGGTAAATGAAACATTTACCAAGACACAGCAATTAAATTAAGTAGTTGCGTAACAAAAAAAGCGTGATAATATGGCAGTCGAAGCATCTAAGATACAAGATTCTTTATTTTATAGTGCAAACGATAAACCCCTTAATGTTAAGGAATTGAAACGAGAAACCTTAACATTTAGACTTAGTAAACAAGAGAAATACATACTGCAACTTTTATTTAACCACAAATCACGGGATTGGAACAAAGAACGGGGTTTCTATGGCGAACCAAATTATCTTGACTTACATAATAATATATCAAGAAAAGTAGCCAAAAAGTTTAATCGAGAATTCACCAATAGCCATTATGCAAGTTTTAGCAGAGCAATCAAAACCTTAGAAAAGAACGGGTTAATAGAAATTGGTCATGTAATAGTTCTGACAGATAAAGGAATAGACAAAGCCAAACAACTATTCGATACAAAAGGGGAATAAGTGAGAAGAAGCGTCACGGGTAGCAAGCGGTAACGGGGATGATGACCCAACGAATCAGTCAACGAATAAGGACTTGATTTCAAGGGACAGCGTGAACCCCTACCATCTCAGATAGCAAGCCAACCCCTAAAGCGACTACAGCCCACTAACCCAAATCAATTTGTAAGTGCACAGAATAATAAAGTAAGAAAGAAATGAAGAGAGTGTTTCAGAATAATAGGTAGGTGAAAAAGCAAGTATGAGCAATAATGACCCAAATCTACTATTTGCACAAATAGACCTTTATCTAAATGACTTGAAAGAGCGAATAGAAAAACTAAATGACCCAAAAGAAAAAGAATATTTATTAAACTTGGTTCAAGAAGCTAAAGAAAAAGTTGAAAAGGCACGAAAAGCAACCGAGACCGCAATTAATAGCGCACAGAAATTGAAAGACTACAATAATAACCATCTGCCAAAATAACATACCCCTACCCCTTTGTACCCTAAAATATAGCTTTAGGTAGCCCAAAAAACAGAGCATATTATGTTCGCCGCTCAGAGCGGCATTTATATGCTGTAACATAACATAGTTAACTGCTTAATAATTGCCAATAAAACTTGTTTTTAACCAAAAACAAAACTTAATGGTGGCGGGCTACCCGCCATCATCAAATTACCCAAAAATAAATTGCCAAAATTAAAAGTTTGAAATTCCAAGTATGTACTCGTTTTTTTGGCTGAAATCGGGGCTTAAATTGAGCTTATTTTACCATTATACTGTCGTACAAGACTACAATTCGCAAAAGAAGAACACCGCAAGCCTTATTAACCAGAATAACCTGTAATCTGCCACCTATTACAGGTAAACGAAAATAAAAAAACAAAAAAAAGGTGAAAAAATGGAAGAAAAACACATAAAAGAAAACGATAAGAAATTTGCCAAAACTACGGAAAATGAAAATTTCGAATCATGGCTTAAAACGGTAAATCTAAGGAACGGCGGAGTACATTTTGTTAGTGGCAAGGGTTACGGCAAGTCAACGGCGTTAAAAGCGATTGCAAGGTATTACGCTAAGCAACCTGATACAACCGTTATAATTTGCGATACGATTTTGAATTGGTGCTTAGACTTCGATACTTGCCCTTACTACACAGTTAAACAGGATGCTATAAAAGAAAAGACTAAGAACGTTGAAATTGAAGAGGGAAAAGGCTATTTGACATGGGCTAAAGAGTACATCATAAACCCTGAGCCTTTCGAATTCCTAAATGAAATGATTAAGCGAAAAGAGCACTTGATTTTATACAACGTTGAACTGCAAGAAATTGAGACAGTCGGAGTATTTCAAGCAAAGATTATTGATTGGCTTTATCAACGGCAAAGAATCAAAAAGAAGTATTGGAAAGGCAATATTCCAGAGCAGTACGTTTTGATAAGTGAAGAGACTGAGGCAGTTTTCGACAATACGCTTGATAGACGGATAATGTCAAGGACACGTAAGCAATACTCAGAAATGGCTAATTTGCGTATCGCCATGTTTTCTTGTAGCCAGCGATTGCAAGAAATCAGTACGAAATTTAGGGGTAAGATGGACAGTTACGAAATTGGGCATACCTCAATCGAAGATTTTGACTTGAAACTTAACCGCATGTTAAAGAATAGTAAGCACAGAAACGAAATACTGAATTTGCAGAGAGGTTCATGGCTTGACACAAAAAGCGATTCTATAGTTACTTTTCCAGATTTCAAGGCAGTCGGCGCACCCTACGAAATAAAGTTTAAAACACAGTCGCAAACAAACCAAGAATTTTATGATAATTTGCCGTTGTGGAAACGTATAATTTGCAAATTTATGATGCTTAAACCAATTAAAACATCAGAGCAACAGCAAGAACAGCAAGAAGAGACAGAGCAAGATGATGAATCGGAAGGTGACGCACTCATGACGCTTGATGATGATATTTTACTGCCACCTGATAGTGAGGAATTCTAAATGAAGACAAACCAAAAACTTAGCGCAATTAAGACGCTTAAAATATCTTTAAACCGTGAGATATGGGTTAGCGATTTAATCGTATGCCCTACGATGCCTTGTAACTACTCACGATTTAATCGTAGTCTCCCAATAAAAGGCAAAATATTATGGAAGAAGCGTCAAGACTAAACTAAACTGTATCTATTTTTAGCATAAATCGTGTTCGGCAGTTATTCTGCCAACTATTTTAGTTGCGGCTGACGTTCACCTAAACTTGATTAAAACCCATATGTTTAATAGCCAAGCAAACTGAAATCTCTGAGTCCAAAGGAGGAAAACCGCTTCGTTCGCTGTCGGGCACATTTCACTGAGCTATCTCTTAGGCAAGGGTTCCTCTAAGCCGTTAAGGGTTAAACTCAACATTCCTTTGATCATGGTTCTTTCCATAATACCTGATATAGACATAATCTTCGATCTGTTCACTGGAGCGCAAGTCCATAGGGGACCCACACATTCGCTGGTCGTGGCGATTGTTGCTTTTTTTCCATTCTTTATTATCTACCGCAAAAAAGCCGTTCCATATTTTCTGGCGTTAATTTCTCATCCGCTTATTGGCGACTTGCCTGGCGGAGGTGTGCAGTTGCTGTGGCCTATTTCAAACGCCAAGTTTGGGCTTCCCGTGTACATCAGTGTTTTTAACCCGATAAGCATACTTGCCGAACTAATCTTGTTCATTGTCGCTCTGCTTGTCTTATACAAAAGTAATGACTGGCGTGTTTTCTTTTCAAGCAGCAGGTCAAACTTGCTGCTGATTATCCCTATTTTCACAGTTTTGCTGCCGACAACAATCGGCTACCCATTTAGCGCACCATTACTTACGACAGAGCCTTTTCTAGCAATAGCGCACCTGTTTTACCTTGTGCTCTTCTGTATAGCAGTTTTAAAAGCACTCCTTTCCATATACAAATATAGGTTCAAAGCTTCAATAAACTCTAAAGGCTGAACATAAAAGCGCATCAAGAGCCTATTCCATAAAGTAACTACATACAGGATGAGTTATAGACTGCACAGAGCACTGGTTTTCTCTCATTTTTGGTTTTCTATCAGGCTCTGGATAGTGGTTTTGTTATGTTGAAAGTTGGGTTTTTTCAAGCAATATTTATATCGAAAGCACTGCAATGAAATCATTTTAACTAACCTGTCAGGCGTTGGACCAATTTGTACTGCGCTTATGAAAACCTCTTGGTGGTAAAATAAATGCC
>Ga0187878_1004393_pt1 | contig 10994 bp, 10 predicted proteins | sample June2016WEW_17_1_FD_132979 | JGI IMG/M metagenome (GOLD analysis project Ga0187878, IMG submission 132979) | Peatland microbial communities from SPRUCE experiment site at the Marcell Experimental Forest, Minnesota, USA - June2016WEW_17_150 | ecosystem: Environmental > Terrestrial > Soil >...
CTCGTCCGAGTATCGGAACCCGGAGCCGTTCCGCGGCCGCGACGTGCTCGTCGTCGGCGCCGGCAACTCGGGCGCGGAGATCGCGACCGACGTCGCCGAGGGTGGCGCCGCGCGCTCGCGGCTGTCCGTGCGCACGCCGCCGCAGATCGTCCGCCGCGCAACGGCGGGTATCCCCGCGCAGCTGATCGGGATGGCGATCAGGCACATGCCGCCGGGCTGGGTCGACCCGATCTCGAAGACGCAGCGCAAGCTCTCCATCCCCGACCTCTCGCGCTACGGGCTACCCCGGCCGGAGCAGGGCATCCGCACGGCGTTCCTCGCGACGGGGACGACGCCGATCCTCGACGTCGGCATCGTCGCCGCCGTGCGGCGCGGTCTCGTCGAGATCGTGGCCGCCGTCCGGGGCTTCGAGGGAGCGGAGGCGCTGCTCGCAGACGGCTCGCGCATCGACCCGGACGCGGTGATCGCCGCCACCGGCTTCCGCGCCGGCCTCGACGAGCTCGTCGGCCACCTCGGCGTGCTCGGCCGGAGCGGCCTGCCGACGCACACGGACGGCGAGCCCGCGCTCCCCGGGCTCTGGTTCGTCGGCTTCGTGCCGACGCTCGGCGGCCAGCTGCGCGAAGGCAGCGTCGCCGCGGAGAAGGTCGCGGCCAAGGTCGCAGCGTCACTTGTGACGACTGCTCGCCGGTGACGAACTGATCGACATCGACGGCCGTGAGTCGGGGCGGGCAGACTCGAACTGCCGGCCTTCGCGTCCCAAACGCGATGCTCTACCAGGCTGAGCTACGCCCCGTTTGACGCTCGTACGAGCGTACCGCATGGCAGTTCGCGCAGACGAGTTCGCATTTCGCCATTTCGTTCCGGGCCTGGATCGTCCGGCCGCCTTGAATCAGCGCGCTCACCTCCGCGAGCCGGCGGCGACGCTCCTTCACTTGTCGAAGGCGCCGCGCTCGGTTCCGGCGGTGGTACTCCCTGTCGTACGCGCGCCGCAACGCTTCGTGTTGTCACCTTAGACACCGAAGCGGACAGCGACGGTGATCGTCCGCAGTCGCAGCTAGGTTCGCGCGATGGCCGAGCCGCTGCCGCTGTCGCCGCGAACCCAGCTGCCGCGCGAGCGGCGGCCCGTCGTCGGCTACGCGATGGTGCTCGTCGCCGCGACGCTCTTCGGCATCAACGGCGCCTTCTCGAAGGTGGCACTGACCTCCGGGCTCTCGTCGCTGCGGCTGACCGAGACGCGCTCGGCCGGCGCGTGGATCGGGCTGACCGTGATCGCACTCGCCCGCGATCGCCGGTCGCTGCGCGTCTCCCGCTCCGAGCTCCCGCGGCTCGCCGTGTTCGGCGTTGTCGGCGTCGCATTCGTCCAGCTCTTCTACTTTCTCTCCATCCACCGCTTGCCCGTCGGGATCGCGCTGCTGATCCAGTACATCGGCCCCGTGCTCGTGGCGATCTGGGCGCGCACCTTCGGGCACGAGCGCGTACGGCGGCGGATCTGGGCCGCGCTCGCGCTCTCGCTCACCGGGCTCTCGCTGATGGTGCAGCTCTGGAGCGGCGTGACGCTCGACGGGCTCGGCGTCACGTTCGCGCTCATCGCCGCCGTCGTCTTCGCGTCGTACCTGCTGCTCGCCGAGCGCGAGGTCGCACGGCGCGACTCGATCCCGCTGCTCGCGTGGGGCTTCTTCTTCGCCACGCTCTTCTGGACGATCGTGCAGCCCTGGTGGAGCTTCCCCGCCGGCACCGTCGGCAAGCGGGTGTCGCTCGAGGGGCACCTCGCCTCGTGGCACCTGCCTTTGTGGGGGCTCGTGCTCTGGGTGATCGTGCTCGGCTCGATCGCGCCGTTCACGCTGATCGTCGGCGCGCTCCGTCACGTCAGCGCGACGCGTGTCGGGATCGCGGCGATGCTGGAGCCGGTCGTCGCGACGGCCGTCGCCTGGCTCTGGCTGCGTGAGTCGCTCGCGCCGGTGCAGCTCGCCGGAGCCGCCGTCGTGCTCTGCGGCATCGCTCTCGCCCAGACGGCGCGCTGATTATCCGGGCTCGACGAGCGAGCGTAGTGTGGCGAGTTTCTCGCCGCGCAGCTCGTCCCGCTCGTCCCGCTCGCCCCGCTCGATCAGGTCGCGCACGCGCGACGCGAGCTCGAGTGGGTTGAACGGCTTCGTCAGGAAGTCGACGCCGCCGATGTCGAGCCCGCGCGCCCCGTCTCGCACCTCGACGCGCGCTGTCAGGAAGACGATCGGGATCTCGCTCGTACGCTCGTCACCGAGCAGCTGCTCGGCCACCTGCCAGCCGTCGAGCCGGGGCATCCTCACGTCCAGGAGCACCACGTCCGGCCGCTGCTCGCGCGCGAGCTCGAGCCCGCCCAGCCCGTCCGCCGCCTCGAGCACGTCCATCCCGTCCGCCTCGAGGTTGATGCGGCAAAGCAGGCGGATCGACGCCTCGTCGTCGATCACGAGCACGCGGGTCACGACCCGAACTTTCCCGCCGTCGAGCAGGACTCCTCTGCGTTGCAAAGATGGGCCGTCTGGCCCAAAGATGGGCCGTCCGGCCCATTGTCCGGATCGGGAGAGGCGTTTACCGTCCCCCGCACTGGGCGATGCGAGCCGCGGCGCGTACCTGGCTTTGCAGGCCGCGGTGAGCAAACTCGAGAGAGCCCGTCGCACCGACCCCCCCGAGCGGCGGGCTCTCCCTATCCCGAGAAGCTCCGCTTCTCGGGATTCTTGGGTTTGTGCTTCGCAGAGCGGACGGCGGCCGAGCCGCCGCCCTCGTTCTTAACGCGACTCTCACAGGTGTGGGGCTATCGTGGTTTGAGCCTTGGTGAAGCGGGTTCTCCTGGCCTCTCCGCGGGGCTATTGCGCCGGTGTCGAGCGAGCCGTCGAGACGGTCGAGCGTGCGCTCGCGCTGTACGGCAAGCCGGTCTACGTCCGGAAGCAGATCGTGCATAACTCGCACGTCGTGCGCAAGCTCAAGGAGCAGGGGGCCGTCTTCGTCGACTCGGTCGAGGACGTACCCGAAGGCGCGACGGTCGTGTTCTCCGCGCACGGCATCGCGCCGGCGGTGCGTGAGGCGGCGGCCGCGCGCCGGCTGAGGACCATCGATGCGACGTGCCCGCTCGTGACCAAGGTGCACACGCAGGCGCGGCGGTTCGCGGCGCGCGGCCGCACGATCGTGCTGATCGGGCACGCCGGGCACGAGGAAGTCGATGGAACGACCGGCGAGGCTCCCGACGCGATCGTGCTCGTGGAGTCGGTCGAGGACGCGGAGCGCATCTCCTTCCCGCCCGGCGCGCGGCTCGCGTACATCACGCAGACGACGCTCTCGGTCGACGAGACACGCGAGATCGTCGACGTGCTCCGCCTTCGCTTTCCCGGCATCGAAGGGCCGGCGAAGGAGGACATCTGCTATGCGACCTCCAACCGGCAGTGGGCGGTGAAGGAGCTGCTCGCCGAGGTCGACCTGCTGCTCGTGATCGGTTCGCGCAACTCGTCGAACTCGCAGCGACTCGTCGACGTGGCGCGCACGGCCGGAGTGGCCGCGCATCTCGTCGACGATGCGACGGAGATCGACGAGGCGTGGCTCGACGGTGTGAGCGTCGTCGGGGTGACATCGGGTGCGTCGGCGCCGGAGCAGCTCGTGCGCGGCGTGTGCGACTGGTTCAGCGCGCGCGGCGTCGGCGACATCGTCGAGTTTCGCTCCGTGTACGAGGACGTCGTGTTCCGTCTGCCGGTCGAGCTGCGCCGGGCGGCGCGCTCGGCTGCGTAGCGCCCGTCCCGCAGCATCGCGCTGTGAGGTCGCGCCCACCGGCGCGACGCGGGCGTCTCAGGCCTTCTCGATCGAGATGTCGCCGGCGCGGCCGGTGCGGAGCTCGACCGCGAGCACCTCCGACTTGACCCGATCACCGAACTGGTCGACGACCGCGGCCAGCGACTCGGGCACGGTCAGGACGATCCTGTCGGTCAGCTCCAGCCCCGCGTCCTTGCGCATCACGTTCACCGTCCGGATCAGGTCGAGCGCGTCCGCCTCGAGCCGCAGCTCGTCGTCGAGCCGCTTCTCGAGCGCGACCGCGACGCCGTCCGCCGACGCCACCGCCCAGCCCTCGCGTCCCGTCCGCTCCACGAGCACCTCGTCCGGCTCGAGCTCGCGGCCCGCAGCGCGGAACCGCCCGCCGGGGAGCTCCTCGAACTCTCCGGCCGCCAGCGCGGCGCGCACCGCGCCGAGCTCCTTTCCGAGCTTCGGCCCGAGCACCGGCAGGTTCGGCTTCACACGCAGCTCCGACTCGACGGGGCCGAACTCGACCTCTTTCACGTTCAGCTCGTCGGCGATCTCGTCCGCGTGCGACTCCACCCCGGGCGCGCCTTCGATGACGAGCTTCCGCAACGGCTGCCGGTTCTTGATCCCGGCCTCGCCGCGGGCGCTCCGCGCCAGCTCGACGACAGCCCGGACGCCGGCGATCTCAGCGAGCAGCGCGCGGTCGGGGTCGGCCACCTCCGGCCACGGCGCGAGGAACACGGATGCGGGCGCGTCCGCGCACGCACCTGCGACGAGGTTCCGCCAGAGATGCTCGGTCAGGAACGGCATCAGCGGCGCGACGACGCGGAGCGCCTGCACGAGCGCGTACCAGAGCGTCTCGAGCGCCTCCGGCTCGCCGTTCCAGAAGCGCCGGCGCGAGCGGCGGATGTACCAGTTCGAGAGATCGTCGAGGTACGCCTCGAAGTGACGGATCACGTCGTTCGCGAGGAACGCCTCGTACGACGCCTCCGCGTCCTTGACGAACGCGTGTGTCCGCTCGACGAGCCAGCGGTCGAGCGGCCGCAGCTCGCCGCCCGGCTCGAGCTCCGTCCACGACGGGCGGAACGACACGATGTTCGCGTACGAGACGAAGAACGTGACCGAGTTCCAGAGCCGCAGGAGCTTGCCCTTGATCTGGTCGGCGGCGTGGAATCCGAACAGGAGGTTCTGGCTCGGCAGCTGCGCGCAGTACTGCCAGCGCATCACGTCGGCGCCCATGCGTGCGAAGGCGTCCTCGGCCTCGATCATGTTCCCCCACGAGCCGTGCATCTCGCGGCCCGTCTCGTCGAGCATCTTCTCGTAGCCGAGCACCTGCCGGAACGGGGCACGCCCCGTGAGGACGACGGACATGAAGAGCTGTGAGTAGAACCAGAGCCGGATCTGCTCGCGCATCTCCGAGACCCAGTCGGCCGGGAACCACTGCTCCCAGTACGCGTGATCCGGGAGGTCGGCCGTCGTGAGCCCGCGCGCGGCGCCGGTCGCGTAGCCCTGCGGCACCCACTCCGGGTTCTGCCAGCCGAGCGTCGAGAAGGGGACGATGCCCGCGTCGAGCCAGACGTCGCCGACCTCCAGCACGCGCTCCACCGGCTCGCCGCACGCCTCGCAGCCGATCGGCACGCGGTCGATCCACGGCCGCCGCAGCTCCTCGAGCTGGTCGAGCCCGCCGAGCGCCCGCTCCTCGAGCTCGGCCCGCGAGCCGATCACGTTCAGATGCCCGCAGGCGCACGGATAGAACGGGAGCGGCAGGCCGTAGTAGCGGCGGCGCGAGATGTTCCAGTCGCCCATGTTGCGCAGCCAGTCGTCCATGCGCTTGCCCATGTACTCCGGCGTCCAGGCGACGGTGGCGTTCGCGTCGAGCATCTGCTGCCTCAGGTCCCTGACCGAGATGAGCCAGTCGTCGGCGATGCGGAAGATGAGCGGCGTGTCGCAGCGCCAGCAGTGCGGGTACGGGTGTGCGTACGTCGTCGCCTGCACGAGCAGGCCGCGCTCGCCGAGGTTGCCGACGATCTGGTCGGTCGCCTCGACCGTCGAGAGGCCGTGCAGCCAGCCGTAATCGTCGTAGAAGCGGCCCGACTCGTCGACCGGCATCAGCACGGGAAGGTCGTGCACCTTCGAGAGCTCGAAGTCCTCGCCGCCGCAGCCGGGCGCGATGTGGACGATGCCGGTGCCCTGGTCGAGCGTCACCTCGTCCCACGGGATCACGCGATGCTCGACGGCCGCGCCCGGCGGCAGCGTGTCGAAGGGGCCGGAGTAGCGCCAGCCGACGAGCGCCGACCCGGGCAGCCGCTCCTCATAGTCCTCGTCCGGGTAGAGCGCGACGGCCACCCACTCGCCGCTCGCGCGCCGGCCGTACTCGGCGTCCGGCTTGACGGCCGCGGCGACGTTCGCCGGCAGCGTCCACGGCGTCGTCGTCCAGATCACGAGCGACTCGCCGTGGCGGTCGAGGACTGGGAAGCGTACGAACAGGGACGGGTCGAGCCGCTCCTGGTAGACACCCGACTGCGAGAGCTCGTGCTGGGAGAGCGACGTCCCGCAGCGCGGGCACCACTCGGTCGAGCGGTGGCCCATGACGAGCCAGCCCCGCTCGTGGACCGTCTTCAGGAACCGCCAGACGTACTCGATGTTCGTGTCGCTGAAGGTGAAGTAGTCGTTCCCCCAGTCCATCCACATGCCGAGGCGCTTCGATCCCTTCCAGAGCTCCTCTGCCGACCAGACCACGGCGTCGCGGCACTTGCGGGCGAACTTGTCGAGCCCGTACTCCTCGATCTCCCGCTTCGAGTTGAAGCCGAGCTCGTGCTCGACGCCGACCTCGATCCACAGGCCCTGGCAGTCGAACCCGTTCTGGTAGCGCTGGTCGAAGCCCCGCAGTGCCTTGTAGCGCTGGAAGACGTCCTTGAGCGTCCGGCCCCAGGCCGTGTGGACGGCGAGCGTCTTGTTCGCCGTGACCGGCCCGTCGATGAACGAGAAGATGGGCCCGCCGCGGTTCCGCTCGCGGAGCCGGTCGAAGATCCCCTCCCGCTCCCACCACTCGAGGACCTCCTCCTCGAGGGAGGGATGGTCGGGTACCGTCGGCAGCGGCTGGAAGACTTGCTCGGCCATCGGGAAGCGAAGTGTAGAGCGGAGCGTTCTTACTCTTAGGGAGTTGCCTCCCTTGAACCAACGAAAGGAAAGCTGAATGGCAACAGAGGTCACCGACGCGACCTTCGAGACGGAGGTGCTGCAGAGCGGCGAGCCGGTGCTCGTCGACTTCTGGGCGGAGTGGTGCGGGCCGTGCCACGCCGTCGCTCCCGTGCTCGAGAAGATCGCCGACGAACGCAACCTGAAGCTCGTCAAGGTCAACATCGACGAGAACCAGGATCTGGCAATCCGCTACGGGATCCAGTCGATCCCGAACATGGTCCTCTTCGACGGAGGCGAGCCGAAGGCCGCGGCCATCGGCGCCATGCCGAAGGGGATGCTCGAGCGCCAACTCGGCCTCGGCTAGTCCTAAGAGGTCTTCGGGGCAGGGGGCGCCACCGCCCTCTGCCAGGCCTCCAGCGCCTTCGCGTTGACCCGGAAGGCCAGCCCGGCGGGCGACGGGAGCTCGGCGGGGGCGAACCAGCGCAGCTCGGAGACGTCGTCCGCAGGGTGCGGCTCGCCTTCCGCCCGCGACACCCAGTACAGGTTGAGCGTGGCGACCGCCCCCTCCCCGTCCCCGTAGGCGTCGACCCAGACACCGAGGAAGGCGAGCGGCTCGACCTCGAGACCCGTCTCCTCGCGCAGCTCGCGCCGGAGGCCGTCGACCGGCTCCTCGCCTTCCTCGAGGAACCCGCCGGGCAGGTCCCACTTGCCCAGGTCGGGCTCGATCGCGCGCCGGGCGAGCAGCACGCGCCCCTCGCCGTCGACGACGACCGCGCTCGCCGTCGGAGCCGAGTTCGCGTACGCGACGAAACCGCACGCGTCGCACTCGGCCCGCCCGGCCTCGCGCCGGATCGGCGCCGCGCAGCGCGGGCAGAACCTCCAGCCCTCGAGGACGCTCAATCAGTCACCATGGAGGGAACGATGCACGACGACGCCCATTTCGGCGAGCAGCAGTAGCGGTGCCCCGCTCCTCGGCCACCTCGCACGAGCTCGCCCGGATCGAGCTGCTCGCCGGCCTTCCGGGGCAGACGCTTGCGCAGCTCTCGAAGCGGATGGAGCGCGAAGAGGTCGCGCCCGGCACGGTGATCGTCCGCGAGGGCGAGCCCGGCGACCGCTTCTACCTCGTCTTCGCCGGCATGCTCGCGGTCAACCAGCGTGACCTCGGCAACCGCGGCGTGCTGCGCCCCGGCGACTACTTCGGCGAGGTCTCGCTCACGATGGGGATGCCGCGCACCGCGTCGGTGACGGCGATCACGCCGGCCGTCGTCGCGAGCTGCGACCGTCAGACCTTTGACGAGTTCCTCCGTCCCCTGTTTGCCGACGACTAGCGTCGTCGGCAAACAGTTCTGGTTTGTGCTCCGCAGAGCGGCCGCCGGCAAAGCCGGCGGCCTCTTCGGGCTCGGGGCGAACGGTCACGCAGCGCGGCCGGTGGCGCTTCGCGTCCCCGGCCGCGTGCATCCGGCCTCCGGGTAAGACGCCTGCGGCCGTCTTGCCCTCCGGCCTTCTGCGGCACCGATGAGCGCCGGATTACTGCGCCTCTGCCAGCACGGCGTCGCTGAGGGCCGGCCACGCGTCCTTTGCCCAGTCGCCGAACTCGCGGTCGGTCAGCACGCCGCAGGCGATGCCTGCGTCGGGATCGACCCAGAGGAAGGTGCCCGCCGCGCCGAAGTGGCCGAACGTGCGCGGCGAGTTGCGTGAGCCCGTCCAGTGCGGCGACTTCCCGTCGCGCAGCTCGAACGCGAGCCCCCAGTCGTTCGGCTCCATCCGGCCCCAGCTGGGCAGCACGCCCGCCAGGCCTGGGAACTGCACCGAGGTCGCCTCGGCCAGGGTCTCGGGCGCGACGAGCGTCGGCGCGAGCAGCTCGCGGGCGAGCGCCAGCAGGTCGTCGAGCGGCCCGCGGTAGCCCCAGGCCGGCGAGCTGTGCAGCGCGCCGGCGAGCCCGAGCGGCTGCACGACCGCATTCCGGAAGTAGTCGGCGAACGGCATTCCCGCGCGCTCCGCGACGAGCTCCGCCGCCCGCTCGATGCCGGCGTTCGAGTAGATCCGCCGCCGCCCGGGCGGCATCAGCGGCGGCCCTTCCTCCGGCGGCAACCCCGAGGCATGGGCGAGCAGGTGGCGGAGGGTCGAGCCGGACGGGCCGGCCGGCTCGTCGAGGTCGACGGTGCCCTCCTTGACGGCGACGAGCACCGCGAAGCCGGTGAGGAGCTTCGTCACAGATGCCCAGCGCAGCTCCGCGTCGCGCGGGCCGTGCACGCCGAGCTCGCCGCCGGCGCGCGTCACGCCCGCGGCGGCGGTGCGCGCGCCCCAGCCGTCGATCGTCTGCAGCGAGTCCACGACGGGAGATACTAGGGAGGTGGAGCGCCGCGTCATCTCGTCGGGCTCGGCCTGGGAGGAGCGGGGCGGCTACAGCCGCGCCGTCGTCGCCGGGAGCCGCGTCTTCGTCGCCGGCACCGCGCCGATCATGCCCGGCGACGCCGACCCGCCGCCGGATCCGTACGGCCAGGCGCGCCGCTGCCTCGAGATCGTCGAGGCCGCCCTGCGTGAGGCCGGCGGCAGTCTCGAGGACGTCGTGCGCACGCGCCTGCTGATGACCGACGCCGCGTACGCGCCCGAGGTCCTGCGCGCGCACGGCGAGGCGTTCGGCAAGGCGCGCCCGGCCTGCACCGGCATCGTCGTCGGCCTGCTCGACCCACGCTGGCTGGTGGAGATCGAGGTCGACGCCGTGCTGCCCGCTTGAGGCCGGCCCCCGGTCGCAACGCTTCCTCCTGCGGCGCGCCGCGTCTATCGTCACGGCATGAGGCAGATCTACCCGCCCTCGATCACCGGCAAGGGGAGCCGCTACGCGGCGGGCGGCAGCGTGCTCGACCACGCCTTCGGCGCGGGCGACCAGTACACGCTCGGTGTCGAGGAGGAGTACATGCTCCTCGACTCCGAGACCTTCGACCTCGTGCAGCACATCGACACCGTGCTCGCGGCCGTCACCGGGCACGAGCTCGAGCCGCGGATCAACGCCGAGCTGATGCAGTCGGTGCTCGAGGTGGCGACGCCGGTCTGCCACACGCCCGCCGACGTCGCAGCGCAGCTGCGCGGCCTGCGCTCGTACGTATGCGAGACCGCGCGCGGGCGGGGGATGCGCGTCGGCTCGGCGGGCACGCATCCGTTCTCGCTGTTCGAGCGCCAGCGGATCACGGCCAAGGACCGTTACCGCGCGCTCGTCGACCAGATGCAGTACATCGCGCGGCGCGAGCTGATCTTCGGGCTGCACGTCCACGTCGCGGTGGACGGCCCGGAGAAGGCGATCCAGGTCGTGAACGGGCTGATAGCGCACCTGGCCGAGCTCGTCGCCCTCTCCGCGAACTCGCCCTTCTGGCGCGGCGAGCCGACCGGTCTCCACTCGTCACGACACATGGTGTTCGCGGCGTTCCCGCGCTCGGGGCCGCCGCCACGCTTCCTGAACTACGCCGACTACGCAGAGGTGATCGGCCAGCTCGAGCGCACCGGCTGCATCGCGGACTACACGCACATCTGGTGGGACATCCGGCTCCACCCGCGGCTGGGGACGATCGAGATCCGGATCTGCGACGCCGTCACGCAGCTCGAGGATGTCGTCGCGATCACCGCTCTCTGCCAGGCGCTCGTCAAGCACTACTCGGAGCGGTTCGACGCCGGCGAGGAGGTGCCGTCGTTCCACCGGATCCTCACGACCGAGAACAAGTGGCTCGCGGCGCGCTACGGGCTGGAGGCGCCCGTGATGGACCTCGTCACCGGGCGCCGCAACCGGATGCCGATCGCGCAGATGATCCGGCGCACGCTGAAGCTGGCGGAGCCGCACGCGCGCGAGCTCGGCTCCGAGGCGGAGCTCGCCGGCGTCGCGGAGATCCTCCGCCGCGGCAACGGCGCCGACCGCCAGCTCCGCGTCTTCAACGCAAACCGCGACATCGTGGAGGTCGTGCGCGAGATCGCCGCGCTGACCGAGGTCACCACCGTGGCCGAGCCCGCCTAAGTGCTCGCGGTCGGCGACCGGATCCCGGAGGCGCGCGTCTGGACGACGCCGCAGGAGAGCGCGACGCTGCACGAGATCGTCGCCGAAGGCC
>Ga0187878_1004394_pt1 | contig 10991 bp, 8 predicted proteins | sample June2016WEW_17_1_FD_132979 | JGI IMG/M metagenome (GOLD analysis project Ga0187878, IMG submission 132979) | Peatland microbial communities from SPRUCE experiment site at the Marcell Experimental Forest, Minnesota, USA - June2016WEW_17_150 | ecosystem: Environmental > Terrestrial > Soil >...
CAAGGCTTCCGCGTCCCGTTTGACTCCTCGTGGGTTTCCCATGGACCCTGGTCCCCGGGTCCCAGGGGACCCACTCTACCACAAAAGCGCCGAAATGTCACTACGTTATGAGGAACTCAGTAGAAAGCCCGCCGGTTGGGGCTGAAGGCTGTCAAGGAAAATGTGGGTGCGCAGATCGGCCGTCAGGCGCGCTTCTCCTGGGTCAGTGTTTCTTGGCTTCTTGCATGATCTTGACGCTGGCGCTCGCGCCGATCCGGGTGGCCCCCGCTGCGATCATCTTCTGAACATCGGCATAGGTGCGGATCCCACCGGCGGCCTTGACCCCCATCGACGGCCCGACCACCCGCCTCATCAGGGCCACATCCTCAGGGGTGGCGCCAGCGGGTCCAAAGCCTGTGGAGGTCTTGACGAAATCAGCTTCGGAAGTTTTTGCCAGCTGGCACGCAATTACCTTTTCTTCATCGCTCAGCAGGGCGGCCTCAATGATCACCTTGAGAAGAGCGCGGCTGGCGTGACAGGCTCGGGCAACGGAAGCGATATCGCGCTGAACCAAATCGTAGTCATGCGACTTGAGGGCGCCGATGTTAATGACCATGTCCAGTTCGGCGGCGCCGTCGCGGATCGCCTGCTGCGCCTCGAACACCTTGACGTCCGTGGGCGTTGCGCCCAGCGGGAAGCCGATCGTGGCGCAGACGGGAATCCCGCTGCCTTTGAGCATTTCGGCGCACCGTTTCACGTGGGTGGTGTTGACGCAGACCGAGGCAAAGCGGAACTTGCGCGCCTCAAAGCACAGCTGGGCGATCTGGTCCTGGCTAGCCTCCGGCTTGAGCAAGGTGTGGTCGATTAGATGGGCCAGAGCGCCACCGGTCGGCGCGACCCCCAGGGTGCTCTCCAATCGATCGGCCCCCGCACTGAGCACCGGCTGAACCGGATCCACGTACTTGTGGGAAGAGAGCGGAATGGGGGCGGGAGAATCCTTGCAGGATGGCTCCTCCTGCAAGAGAATCAGCACCTGGCTGGTAATCTGCTCGATGATCTGATCGAGGGTGGGCTCATCAATGGTTTTCATGCTTTTCGTCCGGGAGATCCTCTGAATGTCAAGCTCCGTTATCAGAGCGTGCCTTGGCTCCGGCGGGAGGCGAGGGGTCAGGCCGAGGGTTCGATAGACCACACTGCGCACCTTGCTCCGAATCTGCTCTGGGCTCGTCACGTCTCGCTCCACATTCGTTCTAGTCCGATCCGATCAGTTCGCCGCTGCCGCGGGGCAGAGCCTGGAGGGGCCCGCTCTGGGAGGAGGCCTCGGAGCGGACCAGCTCGACCTCGAAGCGAGAGCGATCCGCGCGGTGAAGGGCGAGGTAATACTCAATCGGTCGACCGTCCGCCAGGTAACTGACGCTATACAAGAGGATCAGCGGTGCCCCCTTGCGCACCCGCAGCAAGCGTGCCTGGCGCTCATCCGCCGCCACCGCCTCAATGGTGCGGCGGCCGCGGGCGAGGCTCAAGTCGCACTCGCTTTCCAGGTACTCGTACAGTGAACGGCGAGTCAGGTCGGCGTTGACCAGCCCCGGGCACAACTCGAGGGGCAGGTAGGTGGTCGTCAGCACCAGCGGCTCCTCATGGACGAACCGCAGGCGCTCGATCTCGATCACATAAGTTCCGGTATGGAGGGCCAGGCGAGCTGCGACCTGCTTGCTGGCAGGGACAACATCCTGTTTGAGAACTTGGCTGACCGGGGGGTGTCCCAGGATGGACATGTCCTCGTAAAAACCCGAGAGCCGTTGCACCGCGCTTTCCGTAAGTTTCGGAGGCGCCACGAACGTGCCTCGACCTCGCTCACGCACGATCAGCCCTTCCAGCGCAAGTTCGGTCAGGGCCTGGCGCACGACCGTGCGGCTGACCCCGCACCCCCGGCAGAGTTCCGGTTCGGCAGGGATCACGTCGCCCGGCTTCCAATGGCCTCGCACGATCTGCTCCCGCAGGGACTGCTTGAGTTGGGCGTAGAGCGGCAGCGGATTCCTGCGATCCACGTGGAAGGAAGAGTTAGATAGACGTCGCCCGGGAGCAACCATCATGGTTCCTGAAGCCTGAAATTACGTCATTACATCATGATGATATGTTGATAGTCTGTTCCTGTCAAGACCCAATCCAGCCCATTCTGGGCCGTAGGGAGCGGGCCGGATCCCGCCAAGGGTAGGTGGCGGCGCTTGAGACACCCGGGATATGGCCTCCCGCCCCGCGATTCCCAAGCTCTCGCCCCGGGTCTCCAGGGCACGAGAGGCCTTTTTGCAATCACCATCCCCCTGGGCAACTTGCCACAGCTCCCCAGGCCCAGGCGGCCGAACCAAAGCCGGCAATCCGCGGTCCGTGGCTTCACTTGCCCTGGGGCTCGATGTCCCCGGGCTAGCATTCGGCGTGAAATGGCGTCGTGCGAGGCAGTTGCTCAGGCTCAACGTTACGATCCGGGGAGCGGCAGGCGGGGGGGATCGGATTGGATATCCCCATGGGTTCTAAACCCATGGGGATATGTGGGCATTCGCTCCGCCAGACCCATTTGGTGGCACAAGACAGACAGAACGGACTGATCCTGGCGATGGTTGTTCCGGTCGGATCCGTGAGGGGCGATGCACTCCCGGATCAGGGCACACTCTTTCCAGCGTTTGAGAACCTTCATGGCGGGGATCGATCGATAGTCGACCGCGACGCATGCGCCGTTGAGATTCCGGCGGTCAAGCAAGTCTGGCCCTGCCCCTAGGTACTCGAGTGTCTTAGGATGTGTCCAATCCCGGATCCTGCCCTTGGAGGCGGGAGAATACAGGCCGATCGACCTAAGGATCTTGCGAAGCCAGACCAGGCGCGAAGTCACCACGTTTCCGGCATCCATCCAGCAAACCGAGGCCCGGAATTCCTCCGCCACCCCCGCGAGAATCACGGGCTTCCAGGCGTACTGGCCGGCCTGAACCTTGATGTTGAAGTAATCTGGATAGGAGGAGTAGTCGAAGAGCCTGAGCTGCGCGCGCGGGAAGTGACGGGATAGCAAGTCGTGCTCCTCGGTTCGCAGCCCCAGGTCAAACACGACCACCGCGGTGGGATCATCATGCTGCCACAAGCTGGTGAGAAAATGGCCCAGGCTGAGGTAATGGGAGCTGTCTGCCGCGGTGACGAAGATCAAGCCTTCGGTCGGCGGGGTGAAAAGGAAGGGCACCAGCTCCCTGGCCATCGCCATTTGACGTCGCGCCGACCGGAATGGGCCGATCATCGGGTCACTCCCGTTGAAGGGTTTCCTTCGATTCGCATCGGGCACCCCCTCCCATCGTCCAGAGGGAGCCTACCGCGTGGCGGGGCACCGGCCTGGATAAGCCGCTTCCTCCCTTGGCCTTACTCGGCCAACGCCTCCCAGCCAGAGCGGTTTGCCTCCACGCGCCAGCCTTTCCGGTCGAGCGGGGGGAGACAGCCCTTTGGGTCTGCCAAGCAATCCTCTTGGAGGGCGTCGTCCCGGCAATCATCGCGCTGGGATGACCTCCATCCCACCCACCGGCATGGGATGGGTCGAGCATCCCGTGGACTCCTCACCGTTTGTCCCGGGCTGTCTGGCTAACCCGACCTAAAGCCAGGAGTTCCTGCGCATGATAGACGGTGGGCTCCCATGGCCGGCGCGGTGCCAGGCTGAGCCTCCTGTCGATCCGCCCGGGAGGCCCCCATGGGAGGAGGCACGCATCCTCGGTGGCACATACCCGGCCGACCCCCATCTACGCGCCCGTCTCCCCAGCGCTTCCCGAGGAATCGGCCGCGCCGACCAGCGCGGCCTCTCGGGAGGGAACATGACCCAAGGCGACCAATGCCGTCGCGGTCAGGAGCACGAGGAGAAGAGCAGGGAAGTTGTTCTCGATCAAGAAAGGTGGAATTCTGGCACCCACGAAAGGCAGGGAGGCCTTGGTAGTGTACGAAAACAGTGTCGAGGAGTACGCGAAGGACATGAGGACCAGCATGAAGGCGCCCAATCCTGCGCGAATTCGTCCCTTCCCAGCTATCTCCAAGCGCTGGAAGAACAGCGCGGCAGCGGGCGCCAGAATGGGAAGTGTATAGTCGTGACTTTCGGATGGGAGGACCAACGCTCCGATGCAGCAGGCCAAAAGCAGGTAGGGGTCCAGGCCCGGCCATCTGCGGGCGTGCGACACACGAACGGCGTAGACGAAGCACAATGCGAACAAGGCCGATAGGCCCAACTCCAAGGCTCGTGCGTGGGAAGGGAAAAGTTGCATGGCAAAGGATGCGGCCGAGTGGTTGCCGACCCAAAGATAGGGATGGAGAATCGGGATCTTGATCGCAGCAACAAAATCCAGGAATACCCGGGGCCCCAGAGCGAACAGGCAAGCAACGTTGACGCCCAGGATTCCGAGTAGGCGCAACAGCTCTTTCTTCCAGTTCCCCCAATCCTCTACAAACGCGATGATCAGGATTGCGGGGTATATCTTGAGTTGGATGGACAGGGTGAAAAGAACATAGCTGGCGAGGCGGAATCGCGGCTGCCCATAGAAGAGGGCGATCGCGCCGAGCGCCAAGGTCATCGCGATGACATTGAATTGGCCTCTCTCCAATTCAAATTGAAAGCCGTAGGAGAGGAGTCCGGTTAGCGACAGAAGGAGGAGGCAGGGGGTGATGCGCCTCGAGCCGCCGGCCATGATGGGGAACCACAAAGTCGAGATCGCATAGCCTGCCAGGGTGCAAAGGGTGATGATCAGGTAGGCGTCCCGGTACGGCACGAAGAGCAGAGGGGAGAATAGAACCGAGGCCAGCGGTGGATACGGGGTGGACCCAACGTAAGGCGTGTGATGTTCGATGAGCCAGGACTTGCTGTAGCTCAACGTGCCGATCAGATCGCTGCCGATCGAACCAAAAATGGGAACGTATCGTGGGAAGAACATGGCCTGCTTGGGATTCAGGAAAACCGGACGCAGGAAGAAGAGCAGGTAGCTTGCGAGAAAACCAATCAGGATCCAGGCCAGGACGGGCTGATCCAGAATCCTCCACCCCCAACTTCCTCTTCCCCTTTCGGTGTCCGTCCCCTTCATCATGATGGGTACTCCGATGGATTCGAACGCTAATATGGTTCGGGATCCCGAGAAACTTCGCAAGCAGCCGCAGCCTTCCTCTCTTTCAGGGAGGGGCAGGCGACCCGGCCTAGTCCTCCGGGATAGCGTCGCGCAACGGCTCCGTCAGTTTGAATTCAGTCCGCAAGCGCAGCCGCTGGTTCCAAGAGACGACTCGGTTGCGCCTCCCGGGTCTCGAGCTGGCGAGCCTTCCTGCGGCCCCCCGAACCCGGGCTAGGCTCCTCTCCCTCCAGTGGGGCTCGTCGGCTCCCTCACAGCACCCTGCCCAGGTCAATGCCGCGCTCGACGGCGCGCGCGGCCATCCACTCGGCCAGGGTCAGAGGAGGAACTTGCATCTCCTCCTCCGGCCGGAGGACCAGGGCGAGGGCGCCTTCCGGGCAGGAGTCAGCGCAGACCCCGCAGCCAACGCACTTCTGGCGATCCACCTTGGCCTCCCGCTCGCTTTCCATGCTCAAGGCCTTGAACTGGCAGCTCGCGAGGCACAATTCGCAGCCCACGCATTGTTCCTGATCCACTGTGTTGACAAAGGAGGAACGAGCGACGACGTTGGCAATGCCCAGATCGGCCATGCCGCGCAGAATCCCGCAGGAGCAGGTGCAGCAGCTGCACATGTACCACAGGCCCTGCTGGTTGTTGCTCACCGTGTGAACCAGGCCCGCTTCGTCCGCCCGCCGCAGCGTGTCCATGGCCTCCTCCAGGGACAGGGCGCGCATGCCTGCGGCATGGTCAAAGGCGCCAGGAATGGCGCTGAACGTCAGACAGACCTCGAGCGGGTGCTCGCAAGCCTGGCCGATCAGCGCTTTCTGCTTGCGGCAGATGCAATCGAGCACCGCCCAGGCCTGGGCGCCCCCGAGAATGTCCGCCGCGCTTTCGAAGGGGCGGACCTCCATGTCCAGGCGCACGCTGGCGCCCACCGGGATCACCCGGTGGATGGGCGGTTTCGCGTTCAGGCCTACCCCGAACGCCTGGCGGTAGTAGTCTTCGAACAGGCTGGCGAGCTCCTGGTCAATTGTCGTGGCTTGCATCTCATAGATGCCGACGATGAATGGCATCAGGCCATATCCAACCTCCGTCTCCCCCTTTTCGCGGCGGATCAGGCCTTTGCGCGCCATGGCCTTGAGCTGAACGCGCAGTGGTTGCGGGTCGCCCCCGATGCGCGCGGCGACCTGCTCCGGGCTCTCCAGGACAAGGCGCAAACGGGATGCCAGATCGGCCTCCTGCGGGGAGAAGAGCTTGGCCAGCAGGCGAAGTTCCACCCCGCCGGGAGTAGGCGGGAAGCCGTTGGGGATTTCGTTGAGACGCGCCGCGAGTCGCTGGAAAGCATTGGACATGATCCACCCCTTTTGATCCGGGAAGCGAAAGCGCTCCAGAGACCTCGACCGGGATTGTAGAGGGGTCAAGAGGAAAAGGCGAATCGGAAGGGCAGGCGACCGCCTTTTTCGGAGGGGAGCCCGTATACCGTCGACCGTCGGCTAGGCCGGACCGGTGCCTCCCCGAGATTGAGCATCCATGACCGCGACGGCCGCCATGCGCACAATGTTCTCCACATCATCGCCGGTCTGCAACACGTGCACGGGGGCTCCCATCCCAAGCAGGATGGGACCGATGACCTCGGCACCGCCCAGGCGGTCCAGCAGCTTATAGGCGATGTTGGCGGCTTCCAGGGAGGGGAAAACAAGCACGTTGGCGTCCCGTACGGCGCTGAACGGGTAACGTTCCTCGATCAGTTCCCGGACCACCGCGGTATCGGCCTGCATTTCGCCGTCCACGGCCAGACCCGGGCATCGCTCCCGCACGATCTCCACCGCGCGGCGGACCTTCTCCGAGAGGGGGTGAGGCGTGCTGCCGAAGTTGGAGAAGGAAAGCATGGCGATCCGAGGCTCCACCTCGAGCGTACGGGCGAAGTCCGCGGTCAGGATCGCGCACTCCGCCAGAGTCTGGGAGTCGGGATCGATGTTGACGGTGGCATCGGTGAAGAAATAGACCCGGTCCCGGACCAAGACCAAGTAAACCCCGGCGGCGCGCTGAGCCCCCGGACGGGTGTGAAAGATACGCAGGGCAGGCCGGATCACCTCGGGGTAATCATGCACCAGGCCCGAGAGGCAGGCGTCGGCGTCACCCATATAGACCATCATCAGGGCGAACAGGACCGGCTCGGGAACGTGCTCCTTGGCCCGCACCCGGGTCATGCCCTTGCGTTGCCGCATCCGATAGTAGGCCTGCACGTACTCTTCCATTCGCTCGAAGCCCTGCGGGTCGACGACCCGAATCGGGCCGCTCAGACCCAGGTCGGACATCTTCTGGTGGATCACCTCGGGCCGGCCGATCAGGATGGCCGATCCGATTCCGTCATTGGCGACTTGCACGGCCGCGCGAATGATCTTCGCTTCCTCTCCCTCGGCAAAGACGATCCGGCGCGGCGCGGCTTTGGCCCGGTTTACCAGGAAGTTCTTGATCTGCTGGCCGCGGCCCTGCCGCGCGGCCAGCCGCTCGCGGTACTCGTCCAGATCAATCTCGCGGCGGGCAACACGCGAACGCATGGCCGCGCGCGCCACCGCCGGGGCTTCCCACAGGAGCACGCGAGGGTCGAGCGGCTTGGGGATCAGATATTCCGGCCCAAACTTGAGAGCGGAAAGGCCGTAAGCGCGCAGCACGCTATCCGGAACATCCTCCTTCGCCAGCGCGGCCAGGGCTTGGGCGGCCGCGATCTTCATGTCCTCGTTGATCGCCCGCGCCTGAACGTCGAGTGCCCCCCGGAAGATGAAGGGGAAGCCCAGGACGTTGTTGACCTGATTGGGGTAATCTGATCGGCCGGTGCAAACCAGGGCGTCGGCGCGCGCGGCGCGCGCGGCCTCGTAGCTGATCTCCGGATCGGGATTGGCCATCGCGAAGAGAATGGGCTGGGCGGCCATGGTCCGCACCATGTCGGGAGAAAGCACCCCGCTGGTCGAGAGCCCGACGAAGACGTCGGCCTCGGGAATGACCTGGGCGAGCGTCGCTGGCTGATCTCCCTGGGCGAAAGCCATCTTCTCGGCAAAGGCTTCCTCGCGCCGACCCCGGTACACCAGCCCGGCAATGTCCACCATCCAGATCTGCTCGCGGGGCACCCCGAGATGGAGGAACATGTTGGCCGTGGCAATCGCGGCGGCTCCCGCCCCGGAGAAGACTACCTTGATCGCGCTCAAGTCCCGCCCCGTCAGTTCCAAGGCGTTAAAGAGAGCGGCGCTGGCAATGATGGCGGTGCCATGCTGGTCATCATGAAAGACGGGGATATCGAGGCGGTCCTGCAGGCTGCGCTCGATATGAAAACACTCCGGGGACTTGATGTCCTCCAGGTTGATCCCGCCAAAGGTGGGCGCCAAGGCCGCCACGATGCGGATCATCTCCTCCGGGTCCGCAGCCTGGACCTCCAGGTCGAAAACGTCCACGTCGGCGAAGCGCTTGAAGAGCACGCTCTTGCCCTCCATGACGGGCTTGGAGGCAAGCGGCCCTCGGTTTCCCAGGCCCAGAATCGCAGTGCCGTTGCTAATCACGGCCACGAGGTTGCCCTTGGCCGTGAACTCATAGGCAGCCTGGGGATTCCTTTCAATCTCCAACACGGGCAGGGCGACGCCGGGGGTGTAGGCCAGGCTCAAATCCCGCTGGGTCGAGACGGGTTTGGTCGGCACGACCTCGATCTTGCCCGGGCGCCCGCGGCGATGGTATTCGAGGACATCTTCGCGAGATATGGACATGTGTGGCTCCGAACCATGGGGAAGAGGGGGGAGATCGTCCTAAGGCGGGCCAAGTTTATCACAGGAACAAGGTCCAAGATGTGTCTTTCATCCCCGGCTTGCAGAAAGGGCAGCTTTTCGGGTATCCTCTCGTTCCTGGGATTGGGCATGAGACTCTCTCGACGCGAATTCCTACGGATCGCTGGGCTCGCCGTTTCCGCGCGCGCAGGTCGCCAGCTGGGCGCCTTGCAGCGGCTGCTTCCGTCGCGAGGCGGGTTGGACACCTGGGGCGACCAATTTGATCCCGGGGCGAGCCTGGGGCGGGTGACCATCGCCCGCACTGCCCTGCGCTCTCGTCCCTCCCCCGACAGCTCCTTCCTGGGCTGGAAACAGCAGGATGACGTGGTCCAGGTCCAGCGGGAGGTCGTCGGCCAAGGTACCAGAGCTGAGAATCATGTGTGGATGGAGACCTCGCAGGGATATCTCTACTTTCCCGATATGCAGCCCATAGTCTTCCAACCGAATTTGCCTCTGGAGACCCTTCCTGGCGGCGGCACATGGGCCGAGGTAACCGTGCCCTACGTGGACTCAAGGAGCCAACCTTCGGGGACCGCTCCCCTGGGACCCCGCCTGTACTATGCCTCCATCTACCAGATCGATGCGTTGGCAAAGGATGAGCAGGGTCAGGTCTGGTATCACATCCATGATCCGGGTGTCTACGCGCCCGCAGAGGGGCTGCGCCCGATCGCAGCCGAAGAGGTCAGCCCGCTCTCGCCCGAGGTAGAGAACAAGAAGATTGTGGTGGACCTCGTGCGGCAGGATCTCTCCGCCTTTGAGAATGAAGTGGAGGTCTTTCACGCCACCATCGCTTCAGGCGGTCAGTTTCACAAGCAGGGCAGCAGCCAGATGGTGTGGGCGACCTCTCCCGGCAGTCACTTGGTTCAATGGAAGTGGGTTGGCGTCTGGATGGCGGCCGGATCCCAGGCCATCGGGTATAACCTGCCCGGCGTGGGTTGGGCAACTTTCTTCATCAGCACCAATGGTGTGGCGATCCACTCGACCTACTGGCACAATGACTACGGCGTGGCGAAGTCCCATGGCTGCGTGAACGCGCGCCCGCAGGACGCCCACTGGGTTTTCCGTTGGACCCTGCCCGCCGTTCCCTATCCTTTGGGGTACGTTAAGTCGTCGCTTCCGGGCGGCACGGCGGTCATCGTGAAGGACTGAAGGGCGCAGGGGCAGCCCGGTGGAGGCGAGATCCGTTACGATTGGGCTGGCCTGGTTGGCGGGAGTGGCCTCCTTTCTCTCGCCCTGTGTGTTTGCCCTGGTCCCCGCCTATGTCGGCTATCTGGGAGGGCGCGCCTCCCGCCCTGAGGGGGCAGCGGTTCGCGGGCGCTGGGGCGTCTTCAGCCATGGCTTGGCTTTTGTCGCCGGCTTCAGCCTTATTTTCGTCGGCTTGGGGGCGGCCGCATCGGCCGTGGGCCGTCTGCTCTTTAGCGTCCATGAGTGGATCGCCCGCATTGGGGGTTTGGTCGTGATCGTCTTCGGGTTGCACACCCTGGGGGTGATCACCCTTCCCTTTCTGGACTATGACACCCGCAGGCGCCTGTCCCCCGATCCAAGCCTGGGTTACCTTTCCTCTGCGCTGATGGGAGTTTTCTTCTCGGCGGGCTGGACGCCCTGCATCGGCCCGGTGCTTGGGGCCGTTCTCACCCTGGCGCTCGACAGCGCCTCGCTGGGGAAGGGCGTGGTGCTCTTGAGCGCCTATTCGCTGGGCCTGGCGATACCCTTCCTGCTGGCGGCCCTGGCCATCGGGAGGGTCTCCGCATGGTTGCGCCGCTACTCGCGCTCCTTGCGGTATGTCTCCTGGGCCAGCGGCGTCTTGCTGGTCGTCATCGGGGCCATGCTCTTCTTTGGGGTTTTCCAGCAGTTGGCGCGCCTGGGTTTCTTCATTAACACCGGGCTATGAGAGGGGGAGCGCGTTCCCTCGCAAGCAGTGTCATGATGCTGCTCCTGGGCCTGTCCCTGGGAGCCGGGGTGGGCGCGCTGCTCTGGTTGAGGCCCGGGCTGGGGACCTCTCCGGAAGCGGAGTCGCCCGCGCCCCTCGTGGCGATCACCCCGGCTCCAGCCCCCGTGGTGGGCTCGCCCGCTCCCGACTTCAGCTTAGGGG
>Ga0187878_1004398_pt1 | contig 10986 bp, 9 predicted proteins | sample June2016WEW_17_1_FD_132979 | JGI IMG/M metagenome (GOLD analysis project Ga0187878, IMG submission 132979) | Peatland microbial communities from SPRUCE experiment site at the Marcell Experimental Forest, Minnesota, USA - June2016WEW_17_150 | ecosystem: Environmental > Terrestrial > Soil >...
GCAGTGGTCAGACGAGTAAAATCGTGTACATAGCTCCCTCGGAGCGCAATATCTATAGTGTTTATTTGGCTCAGCTTCCCAAAGCTCCGTAGGAGCGAAATGACAATGTCAAATGAAGCAATTCCGCTCCTCTGGAGCTTAAAATCCGTATCTTATCTGTGTTCTATAGATATTTCACCCCTACGGGGTTTCGTTAAACAAAGGGACAAGCCCCCACGTGTCCCATACACAAGGGAGCAAGCTTTCACGAGTTTCACATACAAGGGGGCAAGCCCCCTTGTTCAAATCTGTGCTTAAATCAGCGTAATCTCCGCCGAAGGCGTACTAATCTGTGTAATCTGTGGTTCTCCGAAGGAGTCCTGCGGACAGATTTCCTCTGCTTTTCGCAGTGCGTAAAAATTATTGACTTGAAATCTGCAGATTATTGTGGTATATTTGTAATTGCAGTTTCTGGGTGTTCTTTGAAATATCAAAAAAATCCCCTCTAGAGAGGGGATAAAGGGGTGTGTTACTTGTGAAATATGTTGTTGGTCACAAGACCAACAATGGGGGACAATAATGTAAAATTGTCATGCTGAACTCGTTTCAGCATCTCATATAGACGGTAATTAGACCCTGAAACACCCGTCTGAGCCGGGCAAGATGTTCAGGGTGACATGGAATGAGCCATAGGTGAAATAGGTAACTCGAAGGTAACTAAGTTACCCTAACTTAAATTCTCAAAAAATGGTGTTTATTAAACGTAACCGCAATAATTTCGTCAGGGGGGTAACTTAAGTTACCCGGGGGTACCATCAACAATAAATTAACAATTATCAATGATTAATAGGTTATATGAAGAATATTTTCTCCCCTTAGCAGCCTGCCCGCCTTTGTGCGGGAAATGGAACATCCGCCGCAGGAGGAGGGGAGAAACGGCAGCAAGCCCGCCTCAAGCGGGAAGCCAAGAGGGGTTCTAAAATGGATTCCCGCCTTCGCGGGAATGACAACTTCTCATTACTAAGTAATCATTACTTCAATGCCCCAAAAGTGGCGATTCTGAGCTTCCTGATTACTTGTGATTACTTAAGTAATGGGGGGGGTAGTAAGTAAAAAATTGAAAATTTAAAGTTCAAAATTAAAAGTTCTCCGAAGGAGTCCTTCGGACAAATTTATTTAAGAATTTAAAGGTTTTCGAGGGTTCGTTATTGTCATTCTGAGGGAACGAAGTGACTGAAGAATCTCGGAGTAAATTTGAGAATGAGATTCTTCACTCCGTTCAGAATGACAATAATATATTTCTGATCGAAAGGATAGATTTTGATGTATGAATTTAATTTACTTTATAAACTTTAATAACCTTATAAACCTTACGAACTTGATGAACCTTATGAACCTTATGAACCGTTCTGGTGGCCGAAAATAATATTCACCACCCAGACAACTATGAGAAGCAATACTGGAATATACCAGAGCTTGAATAAAGTTTCCCCTAACCTTATGCGGTATCTGAATAAGCTGAGTATGAAAATTGCGAGTAATATTATTGCGGCGATGATGAATAAAAATAATGCGGAAGGATTGTAATAAAAAACATTATGCGGAAGCGGTTCGATCAATGACCATAAACTTCTCCCCACTCCGCACATGGGACAAGGGACGCCGGTGAAAGTCAGGAGCGGACATCCGTTGGAATCTTTGTAACCGAGGTATTTGAACAGGTATTCGAAAGGGGAGTAAGTGACGGCAAGAAAGCTGAGAATACTGAATCCGATAACGCCCCAGCTTATCTTTCGTGCGGTGCGTTTATCGCATTTTTCTATTGTGATAAAATTATTGAGAGGCATACTTCCTTCTGCTGAAGATGCTGACGGAAAGCAAGCCGCCAACAGTGCCGAACAAAGGATAAAATATGATATCAGCAATAAGTGACATGATGGTTAATGTAATGCTGAAACCGTTCTTATTATACTCCTCGGATATTTTCTGGAGGAATTGATCTATTTCGACCGGTATCTTGATGCCCTGCTGGTCAATCAGCTTGAACATCTCGGGAACGGGATTCTGCTTCATGAGCATGGAAAGAAGAGTGGTAAACATCACAATAGTGATGGCAGATATAATGCCTGATAAGAACCCTATGGCGGCACCGTCCTTGAACTGTATGAATTCGCCTGTACTTTTTAGCTGGTTATTGTAAAAAGCGGTTCCTGTGAAAACACCAATCAGCACACTGCCGCAGCACAGCAGGTTGATAAAATTAACAAAGGGCATTAAAGAGATAACGATGGTTACAGCGGAGCTGATTATAATGGGCGTAAATTTGCTTACATGCATATTAACTCATTTATTTTTTTGGCACAATTTTCGGCGGAGTGAAGAATTCATGGAACAGCCTGATCGTCCCGGGGATGATGTAAAAAGGCAGAAGCAAACCGATTATCGCTCCCGTAATTTCCCTCGAAGTGAATGTGTTCTTTAAGATATCGAAAGTGTCCAGTCCCGCATCCAGTGCGACGAGCAGGGCACCGAATAGCAGAAACCCTATCGGCGGGAGGTAGAGATTGCCGAGATTTTTTACGAGCGGGTAAAGTATGGTTGTCAGCAGGAATCCGAAATAAATGGTCGTGCACCGGGCACATGTACCCAGTTTATTTCCGGCAATGTGAAGGGAGCGGTCATCCAGCTGGTGGCAGGATTTCGAGTAGAATGTATAAAGGAATTGCGAAACACCGCCCCGAACATCGGTTTCGTTTTTCCACAACGGGGCGGCTATTATTCCGGCGCACCATAAGAACGCTATGATGAGTATGGTGGCATAAATGACCCTATAGTAAGGTTTTATATCGGGAGCCTGATTCAATTACAGAATATTTTAATTCTTCTTGACAAATTTATTAAATTATTTAACTGCAAAGTACTCAAAATGATATACGAAAGAAACGAAGTATATAAAACTTTTGTAAAATAATTTTTTATGGAAAATTTTAAGAATACTTTTATAAACTAAAATTAATTATCAATTGAGAATCATGCATTAATTCTTACTTCTAACCCCCTTGTTTCCCCCCTTTAATCAAAGTCGAAGATCCGCCTTCGGAGGAGCGGGGATTAAGGGGGGTTTTGGATTAAATTAAGAATTAATAAAAGATACTTTAGTTTTTATGAAGATTTTTCTAGTTATACTTTCATATTGGACCGAACTGTTATATATAAATAAAAACGTCCCGTTGTTGGCAGGACGTTCTTTGAAAAATCGTATGATGAACAATTTAGAGCTTTAGTTTGAGGGTCTCACTGTCCTTTTCTTTTGAACTTCTCATCTTCGAGAGTGAACATAACGGATATTCGGTGTGTGTTGCCCAGCTGGTCGTTGCCGTCAAACTTTGCGAACGAATAATCTATGTTCAGTTTTGGCAGCTTGATACCGGCTCCGACGGTGACCTGTTTGACATCGTTATACCCGAGCCTGACTGCGAACAGGTTCTTGAATCCATACTCAAGTCCTGCATGTGCATCCACACTGACAGGACCCACGTGCGCCATCGAAGCGAACTGCCTGTTCTCAAATCTCACATCGAAGTCAATGGCAGGTGTGATCCTTCCGGTGCTGAATATCGGTATGTCATACGAACCGCCAAGTTTCGCTGTAGGAGTGATAAGCTCTTTGGTCCCGGTATTCCATGCAAGCAGGGTTGTCGAAATATCCTGCAGGTTCGCACCAATTCGGAAATTTGTCATCGGGCTGTACACAGCGCCTATGTCGAAACCTATGCCCCATGCAGAACCGTAATCGAGGCTGCGGCTGATGACCTTCAAGTTTACACCGTAAGAAAGTTTCTCACTCTGGTGCTTCGCATATGTAAGGAAGAAAGCCCAGTCGGCTGCGTTAAAGAAAGTGATCTTGCTGTAATCCAGACGGTCACCCGGTTCGAGAAAATATCCGGTGTTGTTCAGCCCTTTGACAAGAGCGTTCTGGGTATTGGGAACATTATCCACGCCCAGCCTGATGATGCTCAACCCGATGGAAGCACTTGTTCCGAAAGGAATAGCAACTGCACCGTAGTCATAATTCACAAGGTTGCCGAATCTTTCGTCATGCATGAGTGACATTTGCGGATAATTGACAAACGCAAGAGCACCGGGATTCCAGTAACCTGCGGTAACGTCATTGACCAGGGACACATAAGCTCCACCCATGCCGAGCGGTCTGCCGCCTACGCCTATTGCTAAAAACTCACCCGCGTATTTATTGCCGCTTCCCTGTGCCCTTAGTTCGCCGGAAAAAACGAGAAGTACTGCAAGGAATGAAAGAAGAAAACTTCTTCTGAGTAGAATAGAATGATTCTTTGATACTTTCATATTATTTTTATTTATTTGGCGGTAATGCGAATAAATAGAAGAAGTATGTCGATATTCCTTACGGTTAAGTTATCAAATTTCCTCGGTAATGAGGTTGTACATTTATTTATTATATACAAATAAGCAGATAAAAATATTTAAGTCAAGGGAAAAAAGTAACAAAAAAAATAGTAAAATCGCTGAAAAGAAAACAAACCGGAACGTTCGGATATGTTATATCTTCTTCATTATTGAACACTTATTGTGTCCTTTCCAGTGCCCGCGGTTTGATGTATCGTCTTTCCGAGGGGCTGAGAGATTTTATCTCTGTGAGCTTTTTCTGAGCGTCTTTGTAATTCATGTCATCGGGAGGGACTTTTTTGAAATATTCTTCAGCTTTGGAATAGTCCTTCATACTATAATAGACTAAACCTTTGTGATAGAATGAAATGTCTTTTAAACCTGCTATGGTTGTATCAATTATGGTGTTAAATGCAGTATCCGGCATAACTTCATTCTTCTTACCCGGGGTCTGGACGGAGGGGTTCTGTTTGGATTGCTGGGTCTGGTTTGGTGCCGGTTCTTCCTGTGTTAGAAGAAAGAACATTGCAACTCCCGCTCCGAATATTATTGCGAAAGCAGCCGAAATGATAATGATCATGACGGGTAATTTAGAGCTACGCGCGGCTCCGGTAAGCGGATTATAGAACGGAGCTATGTATTTGTCATAATATTCTCTGTCGGTTTCGTAATATTCTTTTGCGAGCTCGTCAAAATACTGGCGGCTGTTCTTAAAGTAATTTTCAAGTTCTTCTTTTGATGGACCTGTCTGCATATGTTCTTTGATAAATTTATTTTTCCGATTTCACGAATGTGATATCGTAACTTTCGAAGTATCGTTAGGATCGAACTTCACGTATATTTCACAGCCGGGCTGGTACTTTGGGACCGATGTATCTTTGATCACTCCCTTCGCAGTTGCTTTGAACGGTTCATGCGATGTAGGAAGCACTTCGAGCTCAAGCGTGACCGCGGGATTGTTTCCGTTGACATTGATACCCATAGGTATATACTTCATAACGATCGCTTTCGCCTCTTCACCGTACTGCATCAATTGTTGGTTTGCGTTATCGATCTTCACCAGCATGTCCTGCAGCTGCTGAACCTGTGAAGGGTCGGGTGCAGGTGCAGTACCTGCAGACGAATCGGCTCCTCCGGAAAAGTCGATGGCAACTTTTGACGTATCATTGGGATCATATTTTACCGGCAGTACCATACCGGGTTGAAATTTATACGTCTCGAGCCGTGAGATGAGTAGTTTTACTTCCACCTGGTATGGCATTCCTGTTTGCGGGTTCACCTGCAGGATCAATTTTATCTGGGGATCATTATTGACGGTTACGCCTGTATCCCTTACTTCAAGGATAGTTGCCTGGGCAGGCAGGCCGGTTTCGAGAATTTTTTTTGAACCGCCAAGCCCTCGGAAGAATGCGAAGTAAACCCAGCCGAAAACGATGATGAATATGGCTCCCGTGATGGAACCCATGACAGGTGCGAAATATATACCGACTGCGAGTCCCGCTAATCCTCCCAGCAGTCCGATCGCCATTCCGATCTTGCCTATTAAGTTCATTTGCATAATAAAAATTTTAATTTATTTATTTTATTATTAACAGGAGTATAGAGAGGAATACAAAATATAAAGGATAACAATTCCCCGAACAGCATCAGAACAGAAAAAACAAGAAGAATATAAAACGGTTATTTGTGAATAACGAATATATGTAAACTCTATTTAATAACGAGCATCTTTTTGGTTGCCGAGAATGACTGTCCTGTACCTCCGTTATCGAATCCGGTCAGCCTGTATAAATATACTCCGCTTGAGAGATTCGATGCATTGAACGTAAACTCAAAATTGCCGGCAGGAAAAGAAAGATTGTTTATCAGTACAGCGACTTCATTCCCCAGGATATCATAAACAACCAGCTTCACCGTCGAAGCCTTTGCGAGATCGAACGCTATCGTTGTGCCAGGATTGAACGGGTTGGGATAGTTCTGGTATAAATTGAACTCAGCGGGAACCTGGTTGGAAAACCCCACAAGCCCGACGGTAGCAAGCCAGATATCGAATAATTTTTGCAGTGAGTCTATGGGCTCTTTGTTCACGGGATTAGGTATTAACACGCTCAGGTCGAGCCAGTATGGGCCCGCTTCAGGGTCTGTGCTCTTAGCCACGCGGATAAATGCCGAACTTGAGGATGTATTATTATTGTAGCATCTGGTATCAGCGCCCCTGACCTTAGCTCCCTGCAGTGCGGACATTAACTTTATAGCGAGCATTCCGGGTGTGTTCAGGAACCGTGCCTTCATAGAATCTATTATCTGCGGTCCTGCGAGGATGTTTCCCTGTATTGAATATACGGGACCGTTCAGATGTCCTTTCCAGTCTGTGCATCCGCTTCCGGTATATGATGCGTAACGCCCGCCGCTGATAAGATCTACTACGCCGTACTGACGGATGGAAGGATTATTCTGGGCATCGTGCGCAACTACGGAATCTATTATCTGCTGGGGTGAAAGCCCCAGGTCCATCAATGAGTGAGCGTAATTTTGGTTTGCTGCCAGCCATGATGCCTGCGTGTGAATGACTCCCATGCCGGGATGGACATCGCTGAGTATTATGCAGCCGGGAGGCGTATTGTAACATGATGCAGCCGCACCGCCCACCTGGTTGGTTGTGAGGTCAACTGCGCAAATGGAAAACGTGTCGGCAACCGAGATCTCTTTACTTAAGAGAAAAAAGCTGAGTATAATAATGAGAGTAAATACTTTTTTCATAACAGGAAATGTAAAATTATAAAATAATTAACAAGATAAGCTAAAGAGTAATAATAATTAATACAAAAAAATAAAGAAATTTGGACCGTTGATTAAGCTGATAATAATGATTTCATTGGTTTCAAATAAATGTGAGCAAGGGCGCTTGCTCCCTTGTCATAGTTCAAACACTTTTTCCTTATATGTTTCTCCTCTGATCAAATTAATTTTTGATTTCGGGACTTTGAAGTACTTTGCGAGCATTTCGATGGTTCTTTGGTTGGCTTTGCCTTTTTCCGGAGGGACAGTGACCTTTACCTCGAAGTGGGTCTCATCGATCTTTTTTATTTCATTCCTGCCAGCTGAGGGTTTGACCTTTACATTAATCCGCATTTTTATAGGATAAGTTAATGATTTTTATCGAATACAAATTTATTTTATTTTTGTATCAAATGTAATTTAAAAAGACGGGGTAAAATGATAAAGACAGCAGAAATAAGAACAGAAGGCATGTCATGCGTGCATTGTGAGAATACGATAAAGATCGAGGTAGGGAAGATCGACGGCGTGAAGGATGTATCGGCAAATTATAAAGCAAATATAGCAAAGGTCACTTTTGATTCAGATATAACAGATATTAAGGCTATAGAAAATACGATCACCGAATGGGGATTTAAAGTGATAAATGTGGAAGAGGATGTGGTGAGGTGCGGGTGATTCAAATGTCAAAAATAAAACGCAGAGTCCTCTTACGAGAGACTCTGCTAATACTTTGAAAGTGGATTCCCGCCGGAGTTTGCCCGTCGCAGACGGGCGTGAATGGCTAGTTCATCAAATCACGCTTCAGCAGGTGCTGAAACAGGAACCTGAGCTCTCTTCTTCAAACCAAACCTTATCTTCACTTCATCCATTGCTGAAAAAATTGCAGGTACAATCACAAGTGTCAAAAATGTTGATACAGTCAATCCGAAAATGATAGCCACACCCATCGGGCGCCAGAATGAGGTATTCTCGCCTCCTATAACAAAGCGAAAATCAAGCCAATCGAAATCGATTCCGGTTGTCAATGGAACCAAACCTGCTATGGTTGCGGCTGCTGTAAGAAATACAGGTCTTAACCTTATCAAACCCGCCTTGACCATAGCTTCGTCTCTATCCATGCCGCGTTCTTCAAGTACTTTCTGGAAATCGAGAAGAACGATGGCGTTCCTCACTACGATTCCTGCCAGTGCGATGACACCAACACCTGTCATAACAATACCAAACGGAGTTCGAGTTAACAGCAGTCCCGCAAAAACGCCAATTAGCGAGAGTAAAACAGAGAACATGATAATTAGCGGTGTGCTGACCGAATTAAACTCGATGACCATAAGTAAAAATATCAGTAACAGCGAGACCAGGAATGCTTTGCCAAGGAAATCTGAAGTTTCTTTCTGGTCCTCCTGTTCACCAGTATATTTGATATTATACCCGGAGGACAGTTTGTAATCGGCAAGTTTAGCCCGAACATCTTTAAGTACATCATTTCCGAGCCTGCCTTCTGCATTAGCCGATACCGTAACAACTCTTTTTTGGTCTTTTCTGTAAATTGCACCGAGACCTCCTGAGAAGTCAACGTTTGCTACTGATGTGAGTGGTATTTTTACGCCGTCTTTATTGGCAATATAGAGATTTTCTATCGAAGAAATATTATCCCTCTGGTCTTTAGCAAGACGAACGGTCATATCATATTCATCCTCACCTACCCTGAAAGTGCTTGCAGCAGTTCCATTAATTGCGGTCCTGATGGTAAAAGCTATTGTGGAAGTATTCAGCTTGTACAGGGCGGCTTTTTCTCTGTCCACTGTGACTTTGATCTCAGGTCTCGCCTGGTCGAAATTATCCTTCAGGTCTTTCATTCCCGGGATATCCTTGATAATTCTCTTAATTTCATTTGAGATCGAGCCGAGCTTTTCGAAATCGTCTCCCGAGATTTCTATATTAACCGGAGGTCCGACGGGTGGTCCCATCGACTGCTTCTGTATCTGTATATCTCCGCCTGCAATATTCTCAAGTGATCTTCGTACAATTTCAAGGGTTTCAAATGAGCTTCGCTCCCTATCTATCTTGTCGAGGAAGTTCAGTGTAATAGTACTCTTGTTCGGGATACCTTCGCCGCTGAAATCCAGCGGGTTATTCGAAGAACCTACATTTGCGATGTAATATTCTATATCGTGATAACCCGTAAGTTTCTTTTCTATCTCTTTGGTAAATTCATTTGTCTTGTCAGTATTTGTACCCACAGGCATTGTAATATTAATGTTTGCCTGCTTGGGTTCAACATTAGGAAAGAACTCAACTCCATTGTTAAATTTTAGGTATATAGCAAACATTACAATCAGCAAAAGCACCACAGATCCGATAGTAAGTTTTCTGTGTCTTAGGGAATAACGCAGACCACGTTCATAGTGCTTAAGCATAAAGTTGAAGAACTTGGTATCGAACACTTCGATGAACCTTGAAACGGGTCCTTTTTTTCCTTTCTCTTTATCTCTCTGAACGTGTATGAAAACCGATGCCTGCACCGGGCTGATTATCATGGCAACAAGAAGAGATGAAAGCAGGCACACGATCAAAGTGATAGGCATATATTTCATAAACTCTCCCACAATACCCGGGAAAAAAAGGAGCGGGAGGAATGAAGATATAATGGTAAACGTTGCAATCGATACTGGCTTAATTACTTCTCTCGGACCCTCTATGGATGCATCGTAAGAGCTGTACCCTTCGGTATCCTGCAAGCGGTATATATTTTCCATCACTACGATAGCATCATCAACGATTATGCCCAGCACAACAATCAGCGTAAACAGCACCACGATGTTAAGCGTAATTCCCATCATATTGAGCACTGCGAAAGCTATTAAGAATGAAAAAGGTATAGAGGTCGCAGTGAGCAGTGCGTTCTTGATCCCCAAAAACAGAAGTAGAATCAAGATAACAAGCACCATACCTGTGATGACACCGTTCTCAAGCTCGTGCACTGTATTGCGTACTATTCTGGATTGGTCACCTGTCAAACTTATTTTCACACCGGGTGGTAAACTTTGCTTTTCTTTTTCAACAAGTCCTTTTATCTCATCGTTAATTCTTACAAGGTTTTCACCGCTTCTTTTCTTGATTACAATGCTGACGCTTTCGGTACCGTTTTCCCTGGAATAAGTTGTTCTGTCCTTGTACCCATAGATAACCTGCCCAATGTCCCTTATGTAAACCGGATTGGTTTTCTGGTCTGTCTTGATTACAAAATCACCGATAATTCCGGGATCTTCGACCTCACCGGGCACCCTGATGAGATAATTCGAACTTCCTACATCAACACCCCCGCCGGGGATATTGATATTTTCTGCTGATATGGTATTGATAACATCATTCAGGCTGAGATTGTAATATTTTAACCTGTCCGCATCAACATTGATCTTGACCTCACGTTCGAGACCCCCGACAACGTCTGCACTGAGCACACCCTGAACGCCTTCTATTTTATCGCTCAGCTTTTTAGCCATATCCTTTAAGTTCGCAAGGCTCATATTTCCGGAAATATTTATGTAGAGTATCGGGAAATCGGAAATATTGAATTCGCTGATGACCGGTTCTTTTATATCTTTCGGCATTTTGGTTTTAGCCGTAGAAACTTTATCTCTCACCTTCTGGAGAGCATCATCGATAATTACATTAGGATTAAATTCGATACTGACTATCGAAAAGCTCTCCCTTGATACCGATGTGATGGTCTTAACATCTTTTATACCCTTAACTTCTTTCTCTATCTCCTGTGTAACAAGATTTTCCATATCCTGAGGTGAA
>Ga0187878_1004400_pt1 | contig 10986 bp, 9 predicted proteins | sample June2016WEW_17_1_FD_132979 | JGI IMG/M metagenome (GOLD analysis project Ga0187878, IMG submission 132979) | Peatland microbial communities from SPRUCE experiment site at the Marcell Experimental Forest, Minnesota, USA - June2016WEW_17_150 | ecosystem: Environmental > Terrestrial > Soil >...
AGGGCAGTAGCCGCGATCATGCCGGTGATGGTCTCGCCTGCGGCGAGAGCGTGGTGGAATACAGTATTCCTCTTCACGCCCCAGGCATCTTCATTGTGCATCTTAATGGCGTCAATAATCTCCGGATCGACGCCTATCTCAGCGAGGATCTTTGCGGTTTCATGCGTATGGACTGCCAGGTTACCGTCAATCATCTCCAAATCCAGATCATGGAGCAGTCCTGCAATGCCCCATTTCTCCTCATCTTGTCCCAACCGGCGCGCCAATGTCCTCATGACCGCCTCTGCAGCATAGCAATGATATAAGCTCCTCTCATTCTTGATGTATTGAGAGAGCAATGCAACCGCATCTTCTTTTGTAATCATGGATTATCTCCTCGCATTTTCTCTATAAACAGACTAACATATCCGTATCATAGTTACAATTTGTTTCGTCTGAAATGTATGGCAGGGGCTTTGAAAATGTACTTGTCAAGTGAACGATTTATTGTTACAAAAAACAAAAATATGAGAAGGATGGACGATCATGGGAGAGGGCATTTCAGATTATACGAAATTCACTGTTGACCTGCGCAGACATATGTGGAAGGCGAGTGTGGAAATGGAATTGCGCAGGCTTATATGGCAGATTGCAGTCATGGGGAAATACATTTCCGCCAAAATTCATGAATCAAACCGGAAGCTCGCCGGATTTAAAAATATTTATGGCGAAGAGCAGCTAACTCTCGACAGAAGCGCCGACGAAATTCTCAAGAACCAGCTCGAGTATTCGGGATTTGTCCGGGAATATGCCTCAGAGGAACGGGAGACAGTCATACAGATAGGGAAAGGTCAGGAGAAATATTTTATAACAGCCGACCCGCTTGACGGCTCATCCTTGGTGGATACCAATCTGGCCATAGGGACCATAATCGGCATCCACAAGGAGTCCATGCTGGCCGAAGGGAAAAAGACATTGGTCGCGGCCGTGTATATTACATACGGCCCTCTGATCACGATGGTCTATTCTGCGGGAAAGGGAACCCATGAATTCGTATTGAATAGAGAAGGCGAATATGTCCTCTCCGAAGAAAACATAACATTAAAGGAGCGGGGAGACATATACAGCCTGGGAGGGCTGAGAAAAGAATGGACCCCGGCACACCTAAAGTACATAGAGTTCCTGGAGAAGGAAGGCTATAAACTCCGTTACAGCGGGGGCTTTGTGCCGGACATAAATCAGGTGCTGATCAAGAGAGGGGGCATCTTCACATACCCTGCACTCAAGAAAAGCCCGAACGGCAAATTGCGACTTCTGTTTGAGCTGCAGCCCATGGCATTCATCATTGAACAGGCAGGCGGCATGGCCACAGACGGCAAAAGGGATATACTGTCCATAAAGGCGGGAGACCTGGATCAACGTTGCCCGATCTACATCGGGAGCCGTTTCGAGGTGCAAAAGGCAAAGGAATTTCTTGCTAACGGCTGATGGGGAGGGCGAGAGCTATGGCAAAGACCTACGAAAACAGCGATCAATTGAAAAAAGCTTTGGAAGGCATCCTCACAATTTCGGATGGTAATGTCAGGGTACTGGATGAGAGAAGTCTCCGGGATTCACTCATTGATGATCTTATATTTACGGCGGTCTTCAGCTCTCAGGACGATACCAGAAAAGCGGCAAGGTGGCTGATACGAAGGTCTGGAGCGGCCATGGGTATTTTATCGACATCCATAATGCCTCTCTATGAGGCAATGGGGCGTAAGGAGGTGTCGGGTTTCACGGTGCCTGCCATCAACATCCGGGCCCTCACGTACGATGTTGCCCAGGCTGTCTTCCGCGCTGCCATGAGGAACAAGGTCGGCCCCGTAATTTTTGAAATCGCCCGGTCTGAAATTGATTACACCTCCCAGCGTCCGGAAGAATACACCTCCGCGGTAACAGCCGCGGCAATCAAGGCGGGATACAGGGGCCCTCTCTTCCTGCAGGGAGATCATTTCCAGGTAAGCGCGAAAAAATTTGCATCCGACCCCTCGAAGGAAGTGCAGGCGGTCAAAGACCTGATCTGGGAAGCTATCGAGGCGGGGTTTTACAATATCGATATCGATACCTCAACGCTTGTGGATCTATCAAAACCTAAGGTGGAAGAGCAGCAGGAGACGAATTACTCTCTTGCGGCAGAGCTCACTACCATGATCCGGGATCTGGAGCCGGTTGGCATGACGATTTCCGTGGGCGGTGAAATAGGGGAAGTTGGAGGAAAGAACAGCACGGTCGAAGAGCTGCGGACCTATATGGCGGGCTATCTCGAAGATCTAAAGAGGGATGGCGGCGACATGAAAGGCATCAGCAAGATCAGTGTGCAGTCAGGTACCACGCATGGAGGCGTTCCTCTGCCTGACGGGACTATCGCTAAGGTCAAGCTGGACTTCAATACCCTGGAAAAATTATCCGAGGTTGCAAGGACGGAGTTTGGTCTTGCCGGTGCAGTTCAACACGGGGCATCGACACTTCCCAATGAGGCCTTCGATAAATTTCCGAAAACGGGTACAGCCGAAATCCATCTGGCCACAGGGTTTCAAAATATGATCTACGAAAGCAAACACTTCCCGGCAGCCCTCAGGGACGAGATATATCAATACATAAAATCTAAAATGATAAGCGAGAAGAAGGACACGGATACGGAAGAGCAATTTATCTACAAAACCCGGAAGAAGGGCTTAGGTCCCTTTAAGAAGGAAATTTGGAATCTCCCGAAAGAGGCGCTCCATGCCATAGGTCACGAGTTGGAAAACCAATTCTCTTTCTTGTTTGAAAAGCTGAACGTCAAGGATACGTCTAATATTGTCGCCAAGTATATAAGACCTATAGATGTCCCCGTAAAAATTCCTGATGCCTTCAAGTTATAAGAGAAGTCGCGACACTTTTTATTAAAACCAATTTCAGTTCTTTCCTCTCTCTAAGGAAACCCTAAGAGTTACTCTAAAATGTCCATTGGCATGATACCTATCAATTCCGACCGCGGCTGAGGAGCTTCAACCTTACTCCTTCAGTTTCTTTGCCACAGTGAGGACGGTGTCCGCATAGATGTTACTGTGGTTGTAAGCGAGGATGACGCGGTGCTGCCTTTTCGCGCTCATGTGACAGCGCCAACCGTGAGAGCGGAGGTAATTTGCCATACTGTAAAGTGCATCCGGCTCGGAAAAAAGGTTGACGCGACCGTCTCTATCGGCATCTACTCCATAAACGGAGATCTTTGTCGGCATGAACTGACAGATTCCGATTGCGCCATAGAGTGAACCCGGGATACTAAGAGGGTCGATACCGTTTTCCGAGGCATATCTAATCAGGGCCTTGAGTTCTCCGTAAGCCCAATCAGCCTTCTGGCGGCAGCGTTTCTTTGCAAATTCCTCACTCCTTCGGGTAAGCAGATCCGGCGCAAGATGGGGACGGATAGTTTCGAGATCGGAACACAACGCCATACTTGCCAGCGTATTGAAAGCGCCCCGATCACCGAGATTTCGGCCGAGCCCGGTTTCTACGAGCAGTATTGATACGACAATCTCCTTGGGGACACAGTAGTTCTCCGTAATGCCCTGCAAAGTTTCTCTGTTTCTCTGTAAATAGGATTGCGCCTTGGCAATAACTTCCGGCCTTAAGAAGCGGGCATATGCAGCCTTGACTTTGCGGGCAGAAACAGCATCTTGATTCTTGTACCTTTTGTTTATGAGCTCCTTCAGCTTGCATGACATAACGCTGGGATCAAAGTTCACACCTGGGCGTTCAAATATTCTTCTTATGACCTGCTCATCGAACTTGTCGGCTACGAGGCGTTCAATGAGCGGCGTCCAGTCCGCAAACGACGACGAGGGGAGGATAGAGAGCGACAGAGAAAAAATGGACGCGAGGATCAAAAAATTTAAGCGACAGGCCATGTCAAACCTCTTTAAATCAATTTAATGAAAGAGTATCCTTTTTATTCGGAGGTATTCTCGTAAAAATATTAAAGGCATTTTTTTCCAAAACATTCTCCAGATGCTTCTCAGGGACAATTATCGTTACAAAATCGAGATACGCAGCCACGGGAGCGAGCGGCTAGTCACTGCCGAAGAGGACTTTATCCCAACTCACTGCATACATAAGAGCGTGGCGGAATTCATTCACAATGAGAGGCTCGCAGCCCATCTCCTCCAGGGAAGCCCGGCTGCCCACCAGCAGTCCGGAAATATCGGTCCCCACATTCGGATTCTTGCGCAGGATCTCTGCGGTTTCCTTCACCCACGGGTCTCCCAGGTGCGCAATGACGAAGAAATTCTGCCGGTGCGTTACAGCCAGTTCGTCAATGGCCAGAGGATGGGAGTATTTTAGCAGACCTCTCTCGGAGAAGGTATCACCGCTGTGAATGACAAAGGGAATATTAGCTTGAGCGGCCAGTTCGTAAATGGGTTCGTAAATCAGATCATTCACCGAAAACGGATAGTATCCGGGATATAGTTTAATTCTTACGGCTCTGGGGTTATGCAGCGCCTGTTCTATCTTATCCAGGGAGTCATCGGAAAGCTCATACGGGTTGATCCCGGGACAGAAATAAAGTTCTTCAGGCCATGAATCGGAGAGATCAAGCTCCATCGGATTGGGCGCAGATGCATCAGGGAATCCAAACCGGGAGGTTTCCTGAAGCCCCATTGCAATCGCTGCTCGGATATTATTGCGGGCCAATTCCTCCTGAATACCGGCCAGAGAATAATCGCAGCCCGATTCCTTAAGAGCGGCTTCCTGGAAGCAGGCTATCCTCGAGAAATGGATGTGCGTATCAATTAGAGCCATTGTATGAACCCCTGGAAAAAGCGCAGGATGGAGTAGCGTCCTCTCATAAAACAACATAGGGGAAATATGTTTGTGTGTCAATCGTAAAGAGGCAATGATAGGTTTTGCATGATGGCTGATCATCGTGGTGAGAGATACCTCCGGCCATCAGAACAAACGGGGAACTTAAGAATCAAACATCGCCATGACAATTACCCGCAGAACAGAAAAGCATAGCCTGACTTAAACTTGTGCCGGGGTATCAGACCGCGTGTTTCGGATATTCTTAATTTTTTGTCTTGACAATAGGGAGAACCTTAAATTACTAAATTGAACCCGAAAGAGGAAAGTATCTGAGAGCTTATGGATTGGGCCAAAAATAAAAAAATCATTTTTTTCTTACTGCCATTTATTATTTATTTGGCCCTCCTTGCCGTTGTGCCCTTAATGGAGCCGGATGAGGGGCGTTACAGCGCGATCCCCAGCGAAATGAACCATTCGGAAGATTATGTGACGCCGCATCTAAAAGGGACCGTCTATCTCGAAAAGCCGCCGCTGTGCTACTGGGCTACGGCTCTGTCATTTAAGATATTCGGAGAGAATGAATTCTCATCAAGGCTGTTTTCGGCTCTTTGCGCGTGGGGGTGTATCCTCCTCGTTTATAGGCTGGGGACTTTTTTCCACGGTGAAAAAACGGGATTCTATGCGGCTGCGGTCTTGACAACGTCCTTATTTCCTTTTGCCATCGGACGGCTTAATATCCTGGATATGCCGCTGGCATTCTTTGTATCTGTCGCAGTATGGTTTGGCTTCAGATACTTTTCAGATGGCGGATACGGAAAGAAAAATATCTATCTCTTTTACTTATTCTGTTCCCTCGCCTTTCTTACAAAGGGTTTGATCGGGATAGTCTTTCCTTCTGGCATCGTCATCATGTGGCTCATATTCGCCGGAAGGTGGCGAGATACATTACGATTGTTCTCACCGACAGGCATCATAATCTTTTTGGCTGTTGCCGGGCCCTGGCTATTCCTTGTGCAAAGGGCAAATAAGGACTTCCTGTGGTTTTTTTTCGTTCAGGAACATTTCCTCCGATATACCACGACCATGCACTCGAGAAACGAGCCTGTCTATTTTTACGTTCCTATCATCATCGCAGGTGCAATGCCCTGGTGGGCTTTTCTCTTCAAGGCTGTTAAAGAAGGCGGTGCTAAACTCTTTTCTCTTTTTGCCCCAGCGGAAAAGCTGTTCCTGCTTACATGGGCAGGCTTCATATTTCTATTCTTTTCCATTTCCTCCTCCAAGCTTATCCCCTATATCGCCCCGGTTTTCTTGCCCATCGCTTTTTTTATGGGACACATTTTCAGAACATTTGATGACCAGGTTGATAATTTCGCTCACAGCAAGAGGACAGGAAGCCTGTATCGTCTGCCCGTAGTCATGCAATCACTCCTGTTTATCGCCGTGCTCCTCGCACCGCCCTTTCTTAAGAACCACGAGACACCCTTCCATGCGTGGTTGCCGTGGGTGATCTTCCCTATCATGGTGCAGATTGCGATTATATTTCTGCCGGAGATCATCGGAAGAAAATGGCAAAGCGGCTGGTTCATAACTATCTATGTGTCCTCGTTTCTCTTTATGAGTTCGCTGATATTTCCCATGTCCCAATTCCTGACGCCGTATAAGTCGGCATATCCCATTGCCAGGATCATAAGAGACTACGTTCCCGCCAATGAAGAACTCTTTCAGTACGGGATGTCGCTTTACGGTTTAGATTTTTACAGCAAGACGAGAACGCCCGTAGTCGATGATATCGGCGAATTGAGGCCGGGGGTGGAAAAGCTGCCTCTCGAAGAAAGGAACCGTTATTTTCTCACTTCTGAAATGTTTTTTATCCTTTGTCATGAAAAGAAAGATATTTACTGTGTCGCGGAACGTGAAAATGTCGAAAAGCTGAAAAAAAATACAGCCTTTTTGCGTGTTCTGTGGGATAATGGTTATTATAGCCTCGTGCATCTGAAAGATGAGTGACTGATTGTATATGAAAGTCAGAAAAGATTTCCTGCCTCTGTCGAGACCCTCCATTGGCGAGAGAGAGATTGAGAGCGTTGTTGATTGCCTCAAATCCGGATGGATCACTACCGGACCTGTATGTAAAGAATTTGAGGACAAATTCTGCGAATTGACCGGGGCATCTCATGCAGTCTCCCTGACTTCTGCAACAGCCGGCATGCATCTTATGCTTTTGGCCTTGGGCATCGGGGAAGGAGATGAGATCATCACGCCGTCCATGACCTTTGCCTCCACCGTAAATATGATTGTCATGCTCAAGGCGAGGCCAGTTTTCACAGACATCAATTACGATACACTGAACATCAACGCGGACATTATAGAGAAGAAAATCAACCGCAGGACAAAGGCCATTATTCCCGTCCATTTTGCGGGCGCTCCCGCCGATATGGACAGGATTCTGGAGATAGCAAAGCACCACAATGTCCCGGTGATTGAAGATGCAGCCCATGCAGTCGGCACTTATTATAAAGGCGTTCATGCAGGAGGTTTCCGCCATATAGCTATCTTTTCCTTTCATCCCATAAAGAACATAACAAGTGGTGAAGGCGGGATGATTACACACACTGACGATGCGTTGGAAGCCAAGTTGAGGCTTTTGAGATTTCACGGTATTGAGAGAGACGCGTGGAAACGTTACGGGAAAGGAGGAAATCCCCAGTACGATATTAATCTGCCGGGGTTTAAATACAATCTCCCCGATATGCAGGCAGCCTTGGGGCTTGCGCAACTCGCGAGGCTAAACGAGATCAATCAGAGAAGGGCCGAACTGGCGGGGTTCTATATGAAAGGGCTAAGAGATGTGAGTGGCCTCGAATTGCCTGGAATACCTGAATATCCACACGTTCATGCCTGGCACCTGTTCATCATAAAGGTTCTGTCCATGGATCGGGAACTCTTCATGGAAAAACTGTCCGAGTATAATGTTGGCTACGGTCTGCATTTCCCGGCGTGCCACCGCTTGAGTTATATCAAGAAGCAGTTCGCAAAAGGAAAAGGCATGCTCCCTGAAACAGAGCGGGCAGCGGACAGGATAATTTCTTTGCCCCTGTTTCCAGACATGTTGAATGATGATGTATCATATGTTTGTGAAGCTATAAGAGAGATATTGAAAAGTTAGCAGCTTTGTAAAGCGGTTTTGCTCGTGCATAAACGAGTGAATGATCTGTAACGATGAGGACGATCCCATGAGTTCACAACCGATGATTTCCCTGGTTATTCCCGTCTACAATGAAGAGGAGAACCTGCGTATCCTCATGGAGCGCATCCGGCCGGTAATGCAAGGCATGGGCAGGCCGTATGAGATAATTCTTGTGGACGACGGCAGCCGCGATAATTCCCTCTTCATATTGAAGGGCCTTGCCGCTGAGCCGGAGGTGAAGGTTGTAGAGCTTGTCAGAAATTATGGACAGCATGCGGCGATCCTTGCCGGATTTTCCGTGGTAAGAGGAGATATCGTAATCACGCTGGATGCGGATCTCCAGAATCCTCCTGAAGAGATACCGAAGCTTGTGAATGAGATGGAAGCGGGCAGCTATGATGTGGTGGGCACAATTAGAAAAGGGCGCAAAGATTCCATGTTCAGGATCATACCGTCAAAGATTATCAACATCATTGCGAGAAGGATTACGAAGGTCAGGATGACCGACTGGGGCTGCATGCTCCGGGCCTACCGGCGGCCTGTGGTCGATCGCATGATCGCCTGCCACGAACACGCAACGTTCATCCCGGCATTGGCGACATTTTTTGGCAAGCGTGTGACAGAAATTGAGGTTGCCCACGACGAGAGGGCCGGCGGCACATCTCACTATCCTCTCCGAAAGCTCATCAATCTTCAGTTTGACCTCGTCTCCTCATTCTCTGATCTGCCCATGAAGCTCCTCATGTACGGGGGCATATTTATGGCTCTCGGTGGTATCTGCTTCGGCATCTTCCTTGCAGTTGCGAGAATTATGTATGGCGCTCTGTGGGCTGCTGAAGGTGTTTTTACATTATTTGCCATTCTGTTTGTTTTTGTGGGCCTGCAGTTCTTTGCCTTCGGCATCGTAGGTGAATACATTGGACGGATATACAGTGAAGTGAGAAAAAGGCCGGAGTATGTTATTGAAAAGGTACACTCGTCGGAGAGCGCAAGGCAGACGCAATGAGGGCTGTTGTATTTGCATACCACAACATGGGTATTTGCGGGCTTGAAGCCCTGAAGAAAGCTGGTTTTAATATCGCGGCGATTTTTTCGCATGAAGACGACACCGGGGAAAATTGCTGGTTTGATTCCGTCGTTGAATGGGCAAATAGAAACCATATCGAGGTATTCTGTCCCCCGGATGTGAATACGCCCGCTTGGATAGAGAGAGTTTCACGTCTTGCTCCCGAGGTGATCTTTTCCTTCTACTTTCGGCATATGCTAAGTCAGGACATCTTGAATATACCGCCGTCAGGCGCATACAACCTCCATGGATCGCTTCTGCCCGCTTACCGGGGGAGAGCACCCATAAATTGGGCCATCGTAAACGGGGAGAGGGAGACCGGGGTTACACTCCATCATATGATCGGAAAACCGGACGCAGGCGACATCGTCGGGCAGAAGACGGTTGAAATAGAATTTGAAGACACCGCCAGGACCTTGTATGACAAACTCTGTGGGGCGGCGAGAGAAATGCTCGCAGAAGTCCTGCCTCTTATCCGGGAAGGCAGAGCCCCACGGATTCCGCAGGATCTGACGAAGGGGAGCTATTACGGCCGACGGAGGCCGGAAGATGGGCGCATTGACTGGAGCTGGCCGGCCGTGAGAATCTACAATCTCGTCCGAGCCGTGACCGAGCCGTATCCGGGCGCCTTTGGCTTCCTGCCCGGAGTCGGAAAAATATTTATCTGGTGGGCCCGTCCTGAAGGGGAGGGTAGGGATGACCGTACTCCCGGACGGATAGAGGTTGAAAATGAGAATGTCTTTGTCAGAACGGGAGACGGCAGGCTGAAGCTTGTAGATATTGAGATCGCGGGGTCGAGGATAAGACGCGGCCAAATTTTTAACTATTTTAAAAACAAAGAAGGGTTAGCCTTAACATGAAAATCTTAATTCTCGGGGTAAATGGATTTATCGGTCATCACTTGACCAAACGGATTCTCACTCAAACAGACTGGATCGTCTACGGCATGGACCTTGCCGATGATCGCCTCGGTGAAGCCGTGAACAATCCTCGCTTCCATTTTCTTGAGGGTGACATAGCGATCAACAAGGAATGGATTGAGTATCACATAAAGAAATGTGACGTCGTATTGCCGCTTGTCGCCATTGCAACCCCCAAACTCTATGTTGAAGACCCCATCGGCGTATACAACCTGGACTTTGAGATGAATCTGGGCGTTGTCAAACAATGTGTTAAGTATCATAAGCGTGTTGTATTCCCATCTACGTCCGAGGTTTATGGCGCCTGCACTGACCCCGAATTCAAAGAAGACGAGAGTTTCCTTGTTGTAGGGCCGATTCAAAAAGAGCGCTGGATATACTCATGCTGCAAGCAGCTCCTGGATCGTGTGATCTATGCCTATGGCACCCGCGGTCATCTTGAATTCACGCTGTTTCGACCATTCAACTGGATTGGACCGCGGCTGGATTCCCTGGACGTAGCCAAAGAGGGGAGTTCCAGAGTCGTCACACAATTCATTGCCGAGCTACTTATGAAACGCCCGATAGCCCTTGTTGACGGCGGCCATCAGAAGCGATGTTTTACCTATGTGGATGACGGCATCTCCGCATTGATGAAAATTCTGGAAAACAAAAATGATGTATGCAAGAGCGAGATCGTCAACATTGGAAATCCTGACAATGAGTGTTCCGTGAAGGAATTGGCCGATATTCTGAAGAATCTCTTTATGGCCCATCGGGACCACAGAAATGACAAGGTGTACTCTGAAATCATCGAAGCATCCGCCGAATCTTACTATGGCAAAGGCTACCAGGATATCTATTCCAGGAAACCGAGCATTGAAAAAGCGCGAAAGCTGTTGGATTGGGAACCTGTGATAGGGCTGGATGATGCACTGAGGATGACACTGGATTCTTTCTTGGAGGAGAACAAGGGTGCCGTCTGATGACAAGAGTGAGAAAGTACTGGGCATAAAGATCGATGTTGA
>Ga0187878_1004402_pt1 | contig 10981 bp, 9 predicted proteins | sample June2016WEW_17_1_FD_132979 | JGI IMG/M metagenome (GOLD analysis project Ga0187878, IMG submission 132979) | Peatland microbial communities from SPRUCE experiment site at the Marcell Experimental Forest, Minnesota, USA - June2016WEW_17_150 | ecosystem: Environmental > Terrestrial > Soil >...
CATGGTCAGCGCGGTCCGCAGCCGATTGTGCAGCAGCGAACGCAACGCCATCTTCAGAGCTTCGCCGAGGACCGCCACACCCGGCTTGGCATCCTTTCCCATTTCGCCAGTCTGCGCCTGATTACTTGCCTCCTCTTTCTGCTGCTGCTCGTCGGATGTGATACGCCCGTCTGTAATGCGAACGATGCGGTGCGCGTAAGCGGCGATGTCGCTGTCGTGGGTCACCACAACGATCGTGTGCCCTTGCCCGTGCAGCTTCTCCAGAATGGCCATGACCTCCTTGCCGCCCTGGCTGTCCAGCGCTCCCGTAGGTTCATCGGCCAGGATCACCGGCCCGCCGTTCATGAGCGCGCGGGCGATGCTGACGCGCTGCTGCTGGCCGCCGGAGAGCTGGTTGGGATGGAATTGCAGCCGGTCGCCCAGTCCGAGATCGCGCAACAAGTCACTGGCATGCGCCTCTCGCCGAGTTTTTGCCATGCCGCGGTAGACGGCTGGAATTTCCGCGTTTTCGACGGCACTCAGATCGGACATCAGGTTGTAGCGCTGGAAGATGAAGCCAAAGGTATCGCGCCGCAGTGCTGCCAGCGCATCGCCGTTGAGACTGGCTACTTCGATGCCGCGGATGCGATAGGTGCCGCTCGACGGCTTGTCAAGACAGCCGAGGATATTCATGAGCGTGGACTTGCCCGATCCGGATGCGCCCATAACGGCGACGAATTCGCCGCTCTGAATCGCAAGGCTTACGTCTGTGAGCACCGTCAGCGGCACGCCGCCCGACGTATAGGTGCGGCTGACAGCATTCAATTCGAGCAGTGATGACGACATCAAAAGCCCTTCCGAACGCTCAGCGCACTTTTCGTATTGCCCTGCTGTGCCGTGATTCCCCTGATCACGACCTGTTCCTTCTCCTTGAGACCGTCCGTGACCTCCGCTGAGATTTCGCTCTTGATGCCGATCTTGATCGCGCGCAGCTCGACGCTGCCATCGGCTTTCAGCACCTGTACCTTGATTTCCGCGCCTTCGCCGGCATTGCCGATGGCGGCTGTCGGTATCAGCAAAACGCCCTTCGCCTGTGCCAATAATATGAAAACCTGCGCCGTCATCTGAATATCCAGCTCACGCTCCGGATTCGGAATATCGAACAGCACGTCGTAGAACACCACGTTGTTGATGAGTTCCGGGGTGGGGAGGACTTGCCTGATCTTGCCGTTCCAGCGCCGGGTCTGGCCAAGGACAGTGAAATAGACGTCCTGGCCGAGCTTGACCCGGTCAATGTCCGCTTCCGAGACTTGCGCCCAGACCGTCACGGTGCTCATGTCGGCAATCCGCAGGATATTCGGTGCCTGCTGATTAGCGTTGAGTGTTTGCCCTTCCAGCATGCTGATGGAAACGACTTCGCCGGCCATCGGCGCCGTGATTTTGGTGTAACCCAGATTGGCTTTAGCGGTGTCTACCGCCGCCGTAGCTTGCCTCATCTGCGCCGAGAGCGAAGCGACGTCGGCCAAGGCGACATCGTAATTGGCCCGGGTGATGTCACGCTCGTCGGCGGAGATTAGCTGTTCCGCAAAGAGTTTCTCGTTGCGGTCCCGCTGCGCTTGGGCGAGCACAAGTTGCGCCTGTTTCACGGAGCGCTGCGAGGTCATATTTTCGAGCGTTGCGTTGGCCGACGTGAGCGCTGTGTCCGCCAACACCGGATCAATTTCCGCGAGCAATTGGTTTTCTTCCACCTGATCGCCGCGCTTGACCTTCAGCGATTTAAGCTTGCCGGAGGTCTGAGCGCCGACATCGACATACTTGATGGGCTGCAGGATGCCCGCTGCCACGACCGTGCTTTCTATATCGCCGCGTTCGACCTCGGCGGTGGCATAGAGGACCTTGGCTTTGCCAAACGCCCAGTAATACCCTAACGCACCCGCACTGACGGCGATGAGTGCGCCAATCAACCACAGGCTGCGTCGCCGCAGGAGGGCTCGAAATTTCGAATGACGATTCCTCGGAGGCGTTGCAGGCGTATCATTAGCTGTCGCCGCGGATTTGGCTGCCGGGCTGATGTTGGTCGTTTCCATTTTCGTGGTTTCCTGTTTTTTGTTTTCTGTTGCCTACGGTCTCAGTGTCGTCTGCCTGCAAAAGAGGCCTGCTATACCGCAGGTCAATCACCAATCCTCATTCCACTTATACTCCGGAGTAAATCGCGTGTCAGTTCAGTACAGCTCATACGTCTGGTCACAATTGCTCACCAACTTCAGGAGGGGGAATCACAGTCTGGGGCAGATCGAAATTGCAGCAAGGTGGCCCAGGTGTTCCGCCGGCTCGCCGGCTTCCGCGAAGCTCAAAACATTCCGGTCCCCGGCCTGTCGAGCGTGGAGTCAAGGATCTTCTTTTTCAGCTGCCGATATATGATTCGGAGGATAGCCAAAACAGGCACAGACAAAAAAATGCCGGGGATTCCTGCAATTTGTCCGCCCGCGAGGATTCCGAAGATCACCATCACGGGTTGTAGTTTCGCGCCTTTGCTCAGCAGGTGGGGCGACAAGACATAATCCTGGAAAATGCGGAACACGGCCAGGAACACGAGAATCCAAAGCAAATGTTGAAACCCGCTCAACCCGGCAACCATCAAGATGGCGACCGCTGCCACCAGGGGCCCTACAAGAGGTATAAACTCAAGAAAAAAGGCGATGGCTGCCAGCAGAATTCCATAAGGAACGCCGATGAGAGAGAAAAACAACCCGTAGGCTACGAACGCCACTGCCGCCAGCAGCACCAAGGCTCGCATGTACTGGGCAAGCAACAAATGCACGTCGGCCGCGATTTCCTCGATCTCGTCGCGTCGAGATCCCTCGGCCAGCATCTCCAATATGGACTTGCGAAACTCCGGGCCATCTTTCAACAAGAAAAAGCCCAGGATGGGCACCAGCACGATGTAAATAAGACTTCCGGCATGTGACAAAAAGCCCAACGCCATATTGGGCAGGAGTGATAGAAGGTCTCGCGAATGTTCAACCAGCTGCTTTTGCAGACTCGAGATCACCGTCTCCTTTAACGTCGGAAGGGATGGTGACGCGATCAGTTCGGCCGGTTTTTCGAGTCTGGAAAGAAGTTCCGGAATCCTCGTTGCTAGTGCGTTCGCCTCCAGCACGACTCGAGAGCCAACTGCAATTCCGACTGCAACCAGCAATCCGACTATGGATAAATAGACGATGGCGAGGGCCGGCGCCCTGGATCGCCCTGGCAGCCGGCGATCGAGATAGTAGACCAAAGGCCGTAGCAGATAGGCAAACAGCAGCGCCAGCGCAAAGACGAAGAGAGTCTCTCGAATGAGATAGACCACTGCCAGCAGTAATAGAATAAACAGCACTGTCCAGGTATAACTCGCCGCGCGACGATCAAGACCATGTTTGAACATTACGATCCATTGTTGCTCAACCCGGGTGTGGTGATGAGATATGATATCGACTGCCCCCGATTGGGAGTCGCTGTGCGAGAGGCCGATTCGACTCGCGAGCCGTGTTTGTTGGCGTAGACGTGCGTGATTTCCGCACCAAAGAGAACAATCTGTGCCGAGTAATAGATCCAGACAAGGACGACAAGAGGGGATGACACTGCCCCGTATGCTGAGGCTACGACGGACCCGGCGAGATACAACCCGATCAGCGCCTTGCCGGTCGTGAAAAGAAGTGACGCAATTGCCGCGCCGATCCACACATCATTCCAGGCAATCTCCGTGTCTGGTAGCAGTCTAAAGATGGCAGCAAGGAGCAGCGTTATCACACCGAACGACAAGAGAAAATCGACCGATTCCCAAAAAAACACGGGCCAAGGAAGTAGATATCCCATGAATCTTTCCATAGCCCCCAGCGCAACGCTCGAGACGAGTGATAACAGCAGCAGAAAGCCCGTGCCCAGGACCAGGCTGAACGACAAAGATCGCTGTCTAATCGCGTGCAGCAGGATACTTCCTGATTTCCGCTCAACTCTCCAGATTTTATTGAGCGCGTCCTGGAGTTCAACGAAGGCGCCTGAGGCGCCGACTAAAATTGTTCCGACGCCAATCGTGCTGGCAATGGCGCCAACCGCGGGCCGATTGGCGCTTAGGATGGCAGTCTGAAGAACCCTGGCACTCGTCTCACCCACCAGGGCTTGAATGTGCCGTAAGACCTCAGCCTCAGCCACTTTTTGCCAAAATCCTAGACCCGCAATCGCCGTCGCGACAATCAGGACTGGGGCTAACGAGAGGATTGCGTAGAATGTCAGCGCCGCACCCATGCTCGGTGCGTTGTCTTCAAGCCATGCAAAGCATGACTCTTTGAGCAGGGCCCAGACGACCTTTATATTCGCTGATGCCGTCGATACGGCCGAAAGACCCGGCTTCATCCAGTGAATCGCCCCCGCCTGGCTCATATGAATCACCTCTCTTCCGGCGAGGTTTGGTGCAACGATCGCTCGAACCTCGCCAATCCGTGATCCCTGCTATGCTTTTTGCCTTGCGCCCACGACCAGCAAGACAACCCCTCCAACCAACGCCAGTCCTCCGACTACCGGAGGAAGGGGAATCCGCTCATACTTCTCAGCCGTGGCATGAATCGGTCCTATATCAAGTACCTTTTCTTGATGGCTGTAATTGACACCTTGATAGGCAATCACCAGTGCCCCTGCAACCACACACTGAATTCCAACCCAAGTGATTGCTTTCATGTTTTTCGTCTCCGCCATCCAGCAGTTGCTGCTGGCAGCACGCCCGTATTCCGCCGCTCTGACGGCATCTTCGAGGGCAGCACGTGAAGAGAGAAAAAGGGCTTTTCCCTTTTTCTTGCGCATTTCAGGACATCTCAGATGTCTATCCACCGGTCACGCCGACTGACCGTCGCGCCGCGCCGGGGGGAGCCTTATCGGCAGTTTTACTCTCACGGTGGTGCCGTCGGAGCTGGAGTAAATTTCCATGAGGCCGCCGAGTAGCCGAACGCGTTCCCGCATCCCGGCGATTCCGATGCCGGGCAACGCCGTGCCTCTGTTCAACTGCTTTAGAATCTCCTTGGATATGCCGCAGCCGTGGTCAGCGACCTCGAGGAGGAGTTCACTAGGCTTCCTGCGGAAAAGGATTTCGGCAATCGCGCTGCCCGAGTGGCGTTCAATATTGGTGAGCGCTTCCTGTGCGATGCGAAACAAGGTCATTTCCACGTCGACGGGGAGCCTGCCCCGCCGGCTGGGGAAATTGAGGCTGACCTGTGGACCGAGCCTCCGGTTAAAGCCATTGACATAGGCCCGGAGGGCGGGGCCCAATCCTTGCTCTTCCAGCAAGGGTGGTTGGATTAGGTAGGCAAGATTGCCAAGATCCTTGCAGCATTCGCCCACCAGGCCCAGACATTCAGCGAGGTTCCGTTGGGCGGCCGGCGGCAGTTTGGACGACGCCTGGCCGACGAGGTTCAGCTTGAATTCCAGGGCGGCGAGGCGTTGGAAGGCGCCGTTATGCAGCCCACGCGCGATGTGGCGCCGATCTTCATCCTGGACTTGCAGCAGGCGAGCGGAAAGCGCGTGAAGGACCTCTTCGTTCCGTTTCTGGTTGGTAAGATCCGCAACGATGAAGCAATAACAATCGACTCCGTCGAGATCCAGACGGTTGACAGACAGGGACACCGGTACCTGCGCACCGCCGGGCGCTTTCAACCGCAATTCGCACTTCGCGCCGTCCCCCAGTTCGTGGGTGAGGAGCGCGGAAAATATATCGGCATCCTCCGGAACAATGTAATCATAGACACTGGAGCCGATCACGCGCTCGTGCGGGATCGCGAGCATGGAGGCTAATTTCTCGTTGGAGAAAAGGATCAGGCCGTCTGGCGCAATGGTGAGAGCGCCTTCCGCCATGTTCTGAACCATAAGCCGGTATGCTTCATCGGCTCCTTTTAGCGTATAGACGCGATCACCGTCGGGACCTGAGGCCACAATCGCGTCGACCTCTCCGCTGCGCAGGGCGCGCAGGGTTTCTTCGGCTGCCTCGAGGCGCTCCTGAAGCTTTTGCGGCATACTCTCCTCTCCTGCCATTTTGCGGCTAGAGCGCAGCGTTCTTGGGGACAATATCCAACCCCAAAAGTAAGCGATCCTTATTCGACAGATCGCCGATCAGTTTGCGCAACGGGAGCGGCAGCTTTTTTATCAGCGTTGGCGTGACGACAATCTGCTCCGGCTTGACTTGTTGGGGATGTTGGTAGATATCGATTACCTTGAGTTCGTAACAGCCATGCAACCTCTCTTCGCAAAGGGCTCGGATATTCTGGATCGCACGAAGCGATTTCGGAGTGCTGCCAGTCACGTACAGCGACAGAACGTAGCGCCCACCGATAGGCTGCCGGGAAAGAGCTTCCTCGAATTCTTTTCCTTTGTCAGGAATTTTTCCGTTCTTGCGTTTCACGATATTCCTCAGGCGCGTGGGCGCAGATCGAGGCCAACCAGTACATGTTCGGTATTCGACAGATCCCCAATGATTTTCCGGACTGGTTCCGGGAGCTTCCGCACGAGAGTCGGAATCGCAAAAATCTGGTCTCCCTTGGCTAGTTCCGGATTCTTCATTAAGTCAACGACTTCAATTTGATATCTGCCGCCAAGGTGTTCTTCGCAGATCCGCTTCAGATTGGCGGACGCTTGCAACGATTTTGCAGTCTGTCCCGCGACATAAAGCCTCAACTCCCATGTTGGTTCCGTGAATTTTTTCCGTTTCTGAACTGCACGTGCTGCTGATGTTTTCATCTCCGGTCCTCACTCGCTCTTGCGCTTTTTGCGTTCCCGGCCCGAGTACCTTCGTTTAATGCCCGGCTCTTCGCCATTTTGCCCTGGTCCTGCTCCCACTTCTTCAACTTCATTTGCTCCTGTGCGATGAACCGCCTCGATTCTTCCTCTTGGGTCTCCAGTTCCAGTCGGAGGACGTCCATTTGGGCCTCGGTCGCTTTTCGCTTGCGATCGAGTGCACGCTGCTTGGTTTCGATTTCCTGCTTAGCGAGCAGCGCTTCCGAAGCGTCCTTGGCCTCCCGGGCGACGCGAGCCGAGCCGGTGAGCAGACCCGTCTCCCCGAGGTAAACATTCCGAAGCTCCACGCCACGATCGGTCAAAAGGAATTCGCGAATTTGGTTCGAGTGAGCCGCGCCCCTGGACTTGAGGATGTTGAGGCTCCGGTTCCGCTCACCGCCACTCTCGATGTCACGCAGCAGCAGCCACGTGTCCACCAGTGAGGCGATGTTAACTTCAGTTTGCTCCTGCGCAGCCGCTCCGCCGGTCAATGTCGTCATTAAAGCCGTGATTTGTTTTTGCTTTAAGAAATCGATGAAACGCAGCAGCATGCTTCGGGTCTCGGCCTGAGTGCCGGTGTCTATCAGTCGTCCGGTCATCGGGTCCACCACAACGATGCTCGGATCGAAGTTCCTGATGATCGTGTGCATTTTGGCTAGATGCATTTCGAGACCGAACGTTGTCGGCCGCGCGGCGTGAAACTGCAGCAGGCCCTTGTTGATCCAACGGCCCAGGTTGATGCCAATCGACCGCATGTTGCGTGTCACCTGGTTGGCGGATTCTTCAAAAGCAAACATGATACATCGCTCTCCGCGGGCGCACGCGGCATCAGCAAAATGAGCGGCCACACTGGTTTTCCCGGTACCAGCCGTGCCGGAGATCAGGATGCTGCTTCCCCGGAAGTAGCCTTTGCCGCCGAGCATGCGGTCCAGCGCGGGAATGCCCGTCGAAATCCGCTCGTCGGAGACGGCATGCTTCAGGTCAATAGAGGTTACCGGCAGAATCGAGATACCGTCCTGGTCGATGAGGAATGGGTACTCGTTCGTACCATGCGTCGAGCCTCGGTATTTGACAACGCGAAGACGCCGGGTGAAAACGGTTCCCGTCACTCGGTGATCGAGCAGGATGACGCAATCGGAAATATACTCTTCCAGGCCATGGCGCGTGAGCCCGCCCTCGCTGCGCTCGCCGGTGACCACGGCAGTGAGCTTTTTATCTTTGAGCCAACGAAACAAACGCCGCAGTTCCGAGCGCAGAATTGCCTCGTTTGCGAGGCTGGCGAACAGCGACTCGATAGTGTCGAGCACCACCCGCTTCGCTCCAATGGAGTCGACGGCCTGACCGAGCCGAACGAATAGCGCCTCCAGGTCATACTCGCCCGTTTCCTCAACGAGGCTGCGGTCTATGTGTACGTAGTCGATGGCCAACTTCTTTTGCGAAATGAGCGCATCGACGTCGAAGCCGAGCGATCGCATGTTTTGCGCGAGTTCCTCCCCGGTTTCTTCAAATGAGACGCACACCCCTGGTTCGTTATACTGCGTTGCTCCGCGCACAAGAAATTCCATGCCTAGCAGTGTTTTTCCGCAGCCTGCGCCGCCACACACAAGGGTGGGCCGCCCTCTCGGCAGACCGCCGAACGTAACCTCGTCGAGGCCCTGGATTCCGGTTGGGCATTTCGAAATCCCATCCATTGCGAGTCCCGATTTCTTGGCCATAGCCCCACGTGCTCCTGTTCTCTTTTGAATGGGGACCCTTAGTCCCCGCGCTTTCCGTGTTGGCATCTTGGTCGGCATTCAGTCTCGGGCGTTCATAGTCGCCTGGTTGTCAGGTTCTGACATGAGTGCCTTGCTGTTGCTAACGGTTTGGATTCATCGTGCCTGCGTAGCACATAACGGGGTGTCGCTCGATCAGCTTGGATCTATTTGAACACAAAACCCATCATGAGGGGCAGCAGGATTGCACATGCCATTACGATCATTACCCATAACAAAAATATGGTTAGAATCCGTCGCATCGTAGTCTCTTCTCGCGGATGAATCCTCAGGTTTTTGCGCCCCAACACCGGTAGGACTTGTCTGGGTAAGCTTTGCGTCGTGCCGCGCGTTGCGGGCTGAAAATCTCCCCCTGGTGGTCGGTCGCTTCCAGTCGAATTGTTGAACTTTCTTACTCGCGCGCAAGCACGGAAGTCGTCTCGTCCGCTCACGCGGGCTACAAACATCCGACGTTGTCATGGTCAGCGAGTTCAACCGATAGCGCTCGATCCCTCCTGCCCGTCGTTATCGGTCTACCCCCTGACTCGGTTGATAAAACCCGAGCGGCGCGCCTGTGTACCAGGCCAAGCAGTTCCTTATAGTGCATGAAGCAACCAGGGCAGAATGTATGGGAAAACATCAGGTCCTGATCCTGAATTCCATATCTGCTCAGGTGTGCTTTCAGGCTGTACCAGGCGCCATCAGCTGCGATATCGTCACGTGCCTCTCCGCACACACAGCAAACGCAGATCAGTTGCTTTTCTTGCCACTGCCGCAGTACCCGTGCCATGGCTACCTCCCGAATCACCCGCCTGTGAGAAGGCATCAACCCGTGCCCGCTCCCTTATAAGGCAGCCTTCCCAGCATGGGAACTAGGCAGGTGCCCAGTTAGCATGGGGAAGATCCCTAGGACTTCCCGGCCAAAAGAGCAATTTGGAAGAAGCAACGGGCGTTTGACGCGGGTATTTCCTGCCCAAAGTCGCGCTGCGATTGACTCGGCACCCGGACGGGGTGGATAATGTGGGACGTTCCGGCAAACTGCAAAAAACGCTTACACGCTCGTGGGGAGGGCGGCACTAATGGCAAAGAGCAAACGCACGTCGCGGCGCGTCCGCGACGCAGAACACGTGTCCAGGGCGACGTCGGATGCCCCGGATCGGGAGCATGAGCCGGCAACGGGCTCGGAGGATGACCGCATTCCCTTGATACGGGATTCCGAAGAAGAGGATCCGCTGCAAATGGCGCCTTTCCCCGTCGTCGGCGTCGGCGCTTCCGCCGGAGGATTGGAGGCATTCACGCAGCTCCTGCAACACCTTCCCGCCGATACCGGAATGGCTTTCGTCTTCATCCAGCATCTTGCTCCTCAGCATCCCAGCATGCTGGCCTCGTTGTTGTCGCGAACGACCGCGATGCCGGTCATGGAGGTTCAACACGGCACGCCGGTTCAGCCCAACCGTGTCTATGTCATCCCGCCCAATACTCTGATGCGCATTGCGGGCGACGTCCTGGAACTCGAACCCCGCCCGGTGGAGCGTGGCGCACCCAGGCCGATCGATTACTTCTTCCGCTCCCTGGCGGTGGACCAGAAAACCATTGCGATCGGGGTGGTCCTGTCCGGCGCGGATTCCGATGGGGCTTTGGGCCTGCAGGCGATTCGGGCGGATGGCGGCATTGCCATCGTTCAAAGCGAGAGCTCGGCCAAACATGCCGACATGCCGCGAACCGCAATCGCGGCTGGAACCGTCGACCTGATTTTGTCCCCTGAAGAGATTGCGAGCGAGTTGGCCAAGATTGGACGGCACCTTTCCCTGTCCGGACGCGAGCCGGTGGCTGTTCCCCAGCAAAACGGCGGGGACGAGTCTCAACTGAACCGGATCTTCGCGCTCATAAAAGCAGCCACCAGGGTGGACTTTCGCGGATACCGGCGCGCGACGATCCGGCGGCGCATCACTCGCCGGATCATCCAGCGACGCCATGAGGGTCTGGAGGCATACATTTCTGATCTGGAATCCAATCGTACGGAGCTGCTGGCGTTGTGTGAGGACATGCTGATCAATGTCACCAGCTTTTTCCGTGATCCCGAGGTTTTTCTGGCCCTCGAAAAAGAGATCTTGCCGCGACTGTTGCAGGAACGGTCAAGCGATTTGCCGGTGCGCGTGTGGGTGCCAGGCTGTTCCTCAGGAGAGGAGGTCTACTCGATCGCCATGTGCCTGATCGAGGCGAACGCGAAGTGTCCCGCGCCAGTCCCGATCCAGATCTTCGGCACCGACCTCAGCGAACAGGCGATTGTGATGGCTCGTACGGCCACTTACGCGGAGAACCAGGTCGCCAACGTCTCGCCGGAACGGCGGGCACGCTTTTTTACGCGCGTGGAGAACGGCTTCCAGGTCCTTAAGTCGGTTCGTGAAATGTGCGTCTTCGCGCGCCAGAACTTGCTCGTGGACCCGCCCTTC
>Ga0187878_1004403_pt1 | contig 10977 bp, 8 predicted proteins | sample June2016WEW_17_1_FD_132979 | JGI IMG/M metagenome (GOLD analysis project Ga0187878, IMG submission 132979) | Peatland microbial communities from SPRUCE experiment site at the Marcell Experimental Forest, Minnesota, USA - June2016WEW_17_150 | ecosystem: Environmental > Terrestrial > Soil >...
AGACTCCAGACCTCCGGACATAGCCAGGTAAAGGATGATACATTTTTGCGCCTTAAAAGCCGCGGACCCGGGCTGGACTGATTAGAATTCAGCCAAAACCGAGATGCGCTGAAAAAATCGTGTATCAGGCAATATTCTGACAAGGCTGCGGGCTAATTCACCGCAATTATTGGACTCTTGCCAATAATGACGGGCCGGCGGCGTGATGCAGTCCCCATGCCATGTCAGGAGGTCTGGACTCTTTATGCCCGATTTATGTGCAATCCTCACTCCAAGCGGGATCTGCGCCGGTTTTCCGGCTATACCGAAACACGCTCCCCTGTATCTTGCATTCATTCAAAACCCATAAAGCGTCCGCCGCAAGCAGACAGCAGCTTCCTTCAAGCAAGTGGTCGTTATCGGAAATGCCTCGGCAACGAATTTTTGCTCGTATCCCGTGCTTTCTGCGCCGAGGCATTTCCGATAAACGCTAACAACTTACCGCCCGCGTGACCGGGGCCGGTTGTCTTTGTAACTTCCCAGAACGCCTCTGACGAAATTGGCCGCCAGAGGTCCGATGCACCATCGGCGCACCGTCGGCCTGGCTATCCCTTGTCAGGGTGCGTCCCCGCAGAGCCTGACTCCGTTTCACCAGGCGGCGCGAGTTTAACACGGTTGGGTTTTCCGGGGTTGCTTTTGGGACTCTGCCCCAAGCCCCAGGAAGGTTTGGCAGAGGATACATCAGGTAAGGCCTCGGTGCAGATCGCCGATCCTGGGCCTTCCTGGGAACCTATTTTTTCCTGCTGACCACGCGGGAACCCAAGATTCTGTTTTTCCTGGTCTGTCGTTTGGATTCAGCAGCAGACCAACCGGTCTATAGGATATTGGATGCAAATATTACTGGGGGCTCGCTGCCCCCATCTCCCGTGCAAATGGGGTTCTGCCCGAGGCCACCATCGGCGATTCGAGCCTCAGATGGGCGGCTGAATTGACGGCGGCCTTGCCGGTCAGGGGATGAACAAGGAGTGGAACGACCATGGGAAAATGGGACGCAAACCTATTTCGCTGCATTGCACCCTTTTTAGTCTGGACGGAGAAATCACGAAGTGGGTTGCGTCCCCATTTTCCCCGATTTTCGGCCCTATTTTTTCGTTCTAAGGAATTTCCCCAGCGATCGAGCAACGGCCCGGAGATCCTGACCAGGTAGCGCCGGATCATCGCCGGCGTGCAGGTGCACTGATGCAACGGATCGCCGAAGAAACCTCACTGGCAGCGTCGCGGCACCATGCATCTGCCCGCCCGGCTTTCGCGCCGGAATGTGAATCTATTTTGCGCGAGCACTAAGGTACGGAAAGCTTGACGAGCTGTTTGCCCATGTTGCGACCGTGCAGCATTCCGAGAAATGCGCGCGGCGCATTCTCGATACCGTCGACGATATCCTCACGGTATCTCAGCTTGCCCTCCTGCAGCCATTGGGTCAGCTGCTGGAGCGCTTCGGGATAGCGATCGGCGAACCGAAAGACAAGAAATCCCTCAGCCCGCGCTTGCTTCACAAGCAGGTAGGGTAACAGGCGCGGTCCCATTTCAGCCTGCTCCAGATTATATTGTGAGATCTGCCCACACACTGCGACCCTTGCTCTTGGTCTGAGAAGTCTGAAGACGGCATCCGTCATGGCACCGCCGACGTTGTCAAAGTATACGTCAATCCCCTCAGGGCAGATTTCATGCAGGGCGTCGTAGTAATTTTCGATGCTCCGGTAGTTGAAAGCAGCATCAAACCCGAGTTCGCCGACCATGTGATTGATTTTCGCGTCCGATCCCGCGGATCCCACGACCCGGCATCCCTTGATCTTGGCAATCTGCCCAACCACGGATCCTACCGCGCCGGCGCCCCCGGAGATGACCACGGTCTCACCAGGCTTGGGATTGGCAATCTCGAGCAGACCGAAATAGGCAGTCAAACCGGGCATGCCAAGAACACCCAATGCGGTGGAGATGGGCCCGATTTTCGGGTCGATTTTCCGCAGTCCCTGGCCGTCCGACAGCGCGTACTCCTGCCATCCCAGCATCCCTGCCACGATGTCGCCCTTGATATAATCCGGATGGTTGGACTGGACGACTTTGCCCACAGTCCCACCAACCATCACGTCGCCGATCTGGACAGGCCGCAGGTAAGACTCCTTGCCGCTCATCATCCCGCGCATATAGGGATCGAGCGAAAGGTAAATGATTCGAATGAGCATTTGCCCCGAACCAGGAGCCGGAACCGGTTTTTCCACAACGTTGAAATCGGACTCCTTCGGATAGCCTGCAGGTCGGGCAGCCAGAATTATCTGTCGGTTCATGGACATGGGTTTGCTCCTCCCGAACGATCGATTGTAAAACCCTCACCTACACTGTTCCCACCTAAGGGCCTGTCAATGAATAACGTTTGCACTTTGCTGCGGCCCCCAGGCACGCTGGCAAGGCGCGAGCGACGAGCATACCCGGTGTGGGTATGTAAGGAGCGAGCAACGCAGTCAGCGGGCCTGCGGGCCGCAGCCCGAGGGGCGCGGCGGCGGGCGGGCATCTGCGGCGTTGCCGCTCCTCGACGATGTCATCACATCGCCTGCGGCGCGGCGCCTTGCATCTGCCCGCCCGGCGCTCGCGCCAAAGTGTAAACGTTATTCATTGACAGGCCCTAACCACAGGATACGCCATCGTAGCAAAGGAATCATCACCTGTGTACGGGTAGGGGAGACTGCCAATGCCCGCGGGCTTTCCTTCATCCTGTGACTTCCGATTCCCGTCCCTTGGCAGGCGGGTTCTGGAGGAATGGCTCGTCATGTCCACCGCGTGCCGGACGCGGGGGGAATACAATCCTTCCCAGGGCCGTCGCCCACCAGCGAGCAACCTGAACGTAGGACAGCGGCTTTGACACGACGCGGACCCTGCCCCGCTTGATGGCATTCAGAATCGAATCCATCCGGGGCTCCGCATATATCCAAGTGAAGGTTCGCCCCAGCTGCCAAAGGTAATGCACGTCACTGTTGCCGATGAGCGGCTTCGCATGATTCGCTGCGATCCTCCGCGCGCGTCGATTAAAATCGAGCCCGGGAGCGTGAAATCCCGAAACTTCGATCGCATCGAAAACCTCGATGTTGCGATCGAGGCAGCGGCCCAGGCATTTGGTGCTCGGAAAGTATGGGTGAGGCGCCACCACGAGAGTGTCCGGACTGGAGAGGGCACGTATCTTCTTCAGGGTATTGAGATTTTCCGCGCCGGTCCGGAAATTGTAGAGGAGGATGTGCCGCCTTCCCTCGGTTGTAGTTTCCATTCCGGGTATCAACGTGATCCCTTGACGGGCAGCATATCCCGCAAGATCCTCGGTCCAGATATCCAGATTGTGACAGGTGATGGCCAGAATCCGATAGCCGAGGCCGGCTGCCTCTTGGATCAGTTCTTCCGCGGAATAGGCACACAGCCGGTAATCCGCCGGATCCAGGTGGCAATGAGCATGCATCTCGGCCTTCAACCATCGTTCCTTTTTATCTTGCTTGTCACTCACCTCTTGGTTCACCTCAAATAGCGATTCCGAGCGTTTCGAGAGCACCCTGTCCGGTTGGGATCAATGCTATCAGACTCTGCCGGGAAAGCAATGCCGCGCTCTCCCAATTGTCCGGCGGAGCTTCACTGTACCGACATATTGCGTATCGTCCCATGCTCCATTTTTATAAGGTAAAACGGGGTTGTCGCCCAGGCAGCACAAGACGCACAAAGGGAATCTCGTCATCGAAGCCGGGTACCCTGCAATCGTCGAATCTGCCTGACCGTGGGCGATAGATCGGTCGATCCTGGCGCCGAGACCGTACAGTCTGTTCAGCAACCTTTCGGCGTGATGATCGACCTTCTCCCGCGGCCCGTCGGATTGGAACGTGAGAAACAGCGGCACGCGACTTCCAATGGGTGTATAATTACGATGAGCCGTGCCCACCGGATCACGCGTCGTTCATCCGCACACGAGAGCTTTGATTCGCTCAATGCTCGCTTTCCAGGAGAGGAAAACCTCATGGCGAAGGATCTTGTTCTGCAGCTTAGGTATCTTGGCGTGATTCCGCAGGAAGGGCACCGCGAATACGGATTCCGAATTGAGAACAAGGACAAGGAGATCCGGCAGGTTGTTCTGACGATTGATGACGACCTGTTTCATCGGAATCAGCTGATGTTTCAGGAGGCGCCCGACCTCTGCTACCAGAAGGTGTTGACGGATCTCGGCAAGGAGCCCGCCGGCGAATCAGACTGGAGTATTTTGGCTGTCACCGCATCGGATGTCGCTCATTACAGAGAATCTCACCCGACCGCCAAGTCGCGAAACAAGGCGACACCCAAGCGGCCGGAACACCAGTAACCCGATGACGATCAGGTCTGCAGCACGATTTCGTCCGTGAGGTGAATCGGATCAAAGCCGGCGTCCGCTGTCCCCATGGAGCTGTTGTCTCCACACCACCCCAAGCGCAACTGGAAACCGATTTTACAGCCACTAAGTGAATCCCCCTGGGCCTCCAAAAAAAACTCAGTCGCGGCCTCAGAGCAAACTTTAAAGTTTCCAGCTCTTTCCGACGATGAAGTGAGTGTTGTTAGTGGAGATCCTTGGTGACTCAGAACGTCAAACCATTCATTGGGTGAAAGCAATGCGAGTAAAAGTCTCCCATGGTCTTTATATTCCGGCCCCCAAACTGAATCAGCTCCACATACTCAAGGAGATCGCCGCGGATCCGGACATCACGCAGGCAGAGTTGGCAAGGCGATGCGCACTGTCGGTGGCCATGGTCAACAATTATATGAAGGAGCTCTGTGACCTGGGATTCCTCGAATACCAGCGCAAGAACTCAAAGACCATCTCCTACCTCGTCACGGCCGCCGGCAAAGATGCGGCCAATGCCACCCATAGAGAACTTCTGCAAGAGTTGATCAACCTCCTGGCGGATGCTAAAGAGCAGGTGCGGGAGATCATTATGGCTCAGGCCCACAGTGACCTTCGCCGCGTGGTGTTATATGGTAGCGGCATCCTTGCGGAGATCGCCTTCCACGCGCTTGAATCAGCCAAGGTGAGTGTCATCGGGGTATGCAGCGATGATCCGGCCGATGTCGGCCAGGAGTGGTGCGGCAGGGAACGGATCAATCCCTCTCAGATTCGCTACATGGCGCCTGACGCGGTCGTGATCGCTTTACTGCAGAGATCGGACGACGTTTATCTACGCCTGACCCATCTGTCACAGTATGGCATCGAGCTAATACGCTTGGATTGCCGCACATCGGATGCCGCTTCTATGGATCAGGAAGTGAATCTCTCCTCCGCTGCGCTGAGATAATACAGGTCAAAAGGCACCCTCAAGGAGGAAAAAGGTGAAGATCCTGGATGCGAGCGACCTGGTCATCCCGGACATCAAGGTGATTCGTTTTGCGCGGTTCCGCGACCATCGTGGGTACTTCACGGAACATTTCCGTAAAAGTGATTTTCTCAGCCGTCTGCCCTTCATGAAAGACGTGGAGTTCCTTCAGTGCAACGAGAGCGCTTCAAAGTCGGGGACCGTCCGGGGCTTACACTTTCAATGGAACCCTTACATGGGAAAGCTGGTTCGAACCCTGAGCGGCCACATGGTTGATCTGGTTTTGGACATTCGCAAGGGCTCTCCAACCTTCGGCAAGATCCTCGCCTACGACATGCCGGCCAGCCCGAGTGCCGAGTTTGCAGAATGGATTTGGGTGCCCCCCGGTTTTGCCCACGGGAACTTCTTCATGGCGGACTCCCTCATCGAATACTTCTGTTCCGGAGAATACAGTTCCGGCTGCGAAGCGGGAGTTTCTCCTCTCGCCCACGATATGGACTGGTCCTTGTGCGACCCGACACTAAAGAACGATTTTGATGCCATCGTCATGAACACGGCTTTAATGACGGATAAGGACAGGAACGGATACTCCCTGGCCACGTGGCTTGACTCCCGCAATTCTAATCAGTTTGTATTTCCGGCGTAACCTCTTCAAGGCGTGCCGCACCTGGTGGCAGGACAATCCCAAACGCCAAGTTTGGGCGGAAGCTTTCTTGACAGTGCTCTCGCCTTCAAGGTACCTTTCTTGCCCTTCTGGTTCGCTCGGGTATAACCGCTTGCGGCCGGAACCGAGTCAGGAGAAATGGCCTTGTCCGAATTACCACCCAGGGAAGATATAAGAAACATCGCAATTATTGCGCACGTCGACCACGGCAAGACGACCCTGGTTGACGCGATGCTTAAGCAGAGCGGCACGTTTCGCGAGAACGAGCGTGTGGTGGAGCGAGTGATGGACAGCCTCGATCTCGAACGCGAGCGCGGCATTACGATCATGGCCAAAAATACGGCCATTCACTTCTGCGGGGTCAAGATCAATATCGTCGACACGCCCGGCCACGCAGATTTTGGTGGAGAAGTCGAACGCGTCCTGAAGATGGTCGACGGCGTCATGCTGCTGGTCGATGCCTCGGAAGGGCCGTTGCCGCAAACGCGCTTCGTGCTGCGAAAGGCCTTGGAGCAGAAACTGCCTGCCATTGTCGTGGTCAACAAGATCGACCGTTCCGACGCCAGACCCGAAGAAGTTGTGAATGAGATTTACGACCTTTTCATCGATCTGGATGCCAATGAAGAACAGATCGGTTTTCCCATTCTGTATGCCATAAGCCGGGACGGCATCGCCAAGCATAACCTGAACGACGGCTCGCAGGATCTGCGTCCCCTTTTCGAACAGATTCTCGCGACGATCCCTGCTCCCCGCCCCCTGCTCGCAAACAGATTGCAAATCCTGGTGACGACGCTCGACTACAGCGACTATGTGGGACGGATCGCAATCGGACGAATCTTTTCCGGCAAGGTGGCAGTCGGAGACAATGTTTCGGTCTGCAAGCTTGATGGTTCCATCCAAAAGACGCGGATCACCATGCTCTATACATTCGAGGGACTCAAGCATCAGCCGGTCGAGGAAGCCGGCGCAGGCGAAATCATAGCCCTTGCCGGCATTGAAGGGATCTTCATCGGGGAGACAGTCACCGATGCTGAAAATCCGGCGCCATTGCCGGCAATTCAGGTGGATGAACCGACCATTTCCATGTTTTTTCAGGTAAACACATCCCCATTTGCCGGCAGGGACGGAAAGTATGTAACCTCGCGCCAGCTCAGAGGGCGACTCGAAAAAGAAATGCTGGGCAATGTTGCCATCCGCATGGAAGACATGGGGGTAATGGATAGCTTCAAGGTTTCCGGGCGCGGGGAGCTTCAACTGGCAATCTTGATCGAGATGATGCGCCGCGAGGGGTATGAATTGCAGGTTTCCAAGCCCGAAGTGATCATGCGGGTCGTGAATGGCGGCAAACTGGAACCGATCGAGTTGGTGGTCATCGATTGCCCCGACACTTTCATTGGTGTGGTCACGGAAGCCTTGGGACGGCGCAGGGGGCGCATGATGAAGATGGTAAACCACGGAGCCGGGCGCGTCCGGCTCGAATTCGAAGTCCCGACCAGGGGCATGATCGGCTTTCGCTCGGAGTTTTTGACCGACACTAAGGGAACCGGTCTGCTCAATACGCTCTTCCTCAAGTGGGGGGAATGGTCAGGCGAGATCACAAATCGATTAACGGGAGCGCTGGTTGCTGATCGGGCGGGGCTGTCCACCAGCTATGCCCTCTACAACCTGCAGGAACGCGGCGAGCTGTTTATCCGGCCGGGGACCGCGGTCTACGAAGGGATGGTAGTTGGGGAAAACGCGCGCAAAGTCGATCTTAACGTAAATGTCGTCAAGGAAAAGAAGCTCACGAACATGCGCGCTTCGACATCCGATGAGGCGATCCGCCTCGTCCCCTTCCGCGAGCTCTCACTCGAGCAGGCCCTCGAGTTCATCAACGACGACGAACTTGTCGAGGTCACGCCACAATCCGTCCGATTGAGAAAGAAAATCCTGGCCGCCAATCAGCGCTGACGACGTTGGCGCCTATTTTCCTGGCATCACCGGTCTGGGGGCAGTAGCGCGGCGCCTCAAATCGACCTTGAGCGTCACTTCCTGTGCGGCCCCATCCTTTGGCTGCCTGCGGACGACAAACACCGCGGAATCTCCCCACGATTTTTCCGCCATTAATCGATTTATGGTCTCGCCATCCGGAAGGAGAACTCCATCCATGGAGATAAGCACATCCCCGATTTGAAATCCGGCCGTTTTCGCAGGGGAATCACTATCTACCGCAAGAACCCGACGCCTGGTTTCCCCGGAAACTTCGTTGGTCGAAACGCCAAGCTCGGGGTACAGGGGGGTCTTTTCCGGCGGCAGTCCCCAGATGTAGTCTGCATAGGAGGCCTGGACGCTCTCGATCGGCCGATCTCGGTCGTCAAGCACCTGGATGGGAATAATGGATGCCATTTTGCCGTCATACCATTGGGCCGCCTGCCTCTGAATGCCGAGACCATAGGCAACGTGACCTGAGCCTATGAGCACGACCAACACGGAGTCTTCATCTCCGTGCTCTTTCAGAGCCTGAACTGCATTGTATCCCATGGTGGCGTCCCAGGTGCATTGGGAAGCGAACATGGCGCGCACCTGGCTGTCAGGCATCATGGAATGCATCCCCATACTCTCTTCAAAGAACGCCTTAAACAGAGTTAGATGCTCTTCGCTGGAAGTGTCTATTTTCGGCGCGATGTGTGACTTCTCTTCGGGGCTCAGGTTCTCCAGGCCCTTTTTGGTCACGGCTGACACAACCTCCCGAGGCGCGTTGAGAGCAAACATGTGGATGCCGTGATCGCGCGCGAAGAGGAAAATGTCTCTATAATAGTTCCAGTGATAGCCCCAGTTCTTGTACCAGTGCGACAATTGCACAAACCCGTATTCGGTAAGGAAGCCTCCGCACCAATCATCCAGGTATTTCTGTTCGGTGTTTGGATACATCTCCAGACCAATCAGAACCTTTTTCCCGGCGCGCTGCAACTCCTCGATCATCTTCAACTGGGCCCGATGAAAATCCATGGTGGTGTGGCTTTCACCGATGAATACGAGCCGCGTTCCTGCCAGCCGGGTGGCTGCCTCGCGCGGAGTCAGCTGTTCCCCTGAGGCGGTGGCAGTGATGGCATCGAGTACAACCTTAGCTTCTTTGTCCTTTCGGGCCGGGTCCCCGACAGAAAGGTGAAAGCTGCGCTGTTGAGCCGGCAGACTGGCTGCGACGAAAAAAAGCAAAATCAGGACTTTGGTATTCATCGTGGGCCTCCTCGATGTGGAGCATATCACAGGACTGTGCCTAGCTGTTTATTCGCTCGCCGAAGTGCTCACATTTTCCATGGTCTCCTGCATCTTCTTGTGATAGATCTAGGTCATGCCAAAAACAAAATATACCTCCATGAACAGCACCCCCCTTGGCATGGATCGCAGGGACTTCGTCAAGACTCTTGGAACCTGTTCGGTGGCCGTCGGCGGCCTTGTGCTGGGCGTCCCAATGTTCGGTCAGGAAAAGACGCCTGCTCCGAAGGTCGAAACGAATATCGACGACTTCATGAAGATTCCAAAAACCAAGCACTCTCTGCCCGGACCCTTTCCGGGCCGAGTCATCAAAGCGACCGACAAACGCTCATTGCAGGCAGATCGGTTCGATCCTGAAGTAATCGACAAAATGGTCCAGCATGGCATCACCAAGCTCACCGGAAAGAGTATGAAGAAGAGCTTTGGCTTGTTTTTCCGGAAGGATGACATCATTGGATTGAAGGTCAACCCTGTCGGCCCGCCCCTCATCAATACGCGTCCGGAAGTGGTGCAGGCCGTCATCGATTGGCTGGTCTCGAATGGCGTGCCCAAACGCAACATCATCATCTGGGACCGTTTTGACTATATGCTCAAGGATGCAGGCTTCACCCCCGAACGTTTCCCCGGCATCGGGATCGAAGGTCTCCAGACCATGGATGAGAGGGGGAACAACTGGCGCGATAAGGATGGCAATCACCTTAGCATCAATAACTTTGACCGGCAGGTTTATTACCTGGTTAAGGGTGTGGTCGGGAAAAATGTGGCAGGCTATCCAAACGACGAGTTCTACCTGAACCAGCACGTCTTCAACGGCGAATACTCTTACTTCGGCAAGCTGATCACACAAAAACTGACCAAGATCGTCAACCTGGCGGCCTACAAGAACACCGGCAACGCCATTTCCATGGCCTGCAAGAACATCGGTTACGGCTCCATTTGTAACAGCGGGCGTCTGCACGCACCGTTATCCTTGAACGTCTGCACGGAAGTCATGGCGGCTTCGGTGATCCGTGACAAGCTGGTACTGAACATCACGGACGGAATTCGCGGGCAGTACGAGGGTGGCCCGGACAAAAATGCGCAGTTTGTCTACCCGAATTGTTCCCTCTACTTTGCCACGGATCCCTTTGCGCTTGACACGATCTGCCACCGTGAGCTCGTGGCCAAGCGGAAGGAGATGGGCATTCAGGTAAACGAGAATCCTCGTTTCACCGAATATCTCCATAATGCCGAGAAGCTCGGCCTGGGAGTGGCCAACCCGGAAAAAATCAAGCTGGTCCAGGTATGACGGCCTTCCTGGTTCTCTGGCTGACGTTTTTCGGAGCCCTGCGCTGGCTGCCTGCCGGCGCCCCGGATACGACGCTGCTTCCACCCAACGGATTTCTCCAGTTGTGGAAGAGGTCGGAAAACCCGCGCATCTTCACCGAAAGCGATTTGTACGGCTACATTGACGGGGGCGCCGAGATGTTCCTCGAGTTCGGCTTCGAGCAGCTCACCGTCCAACCGTACACTCCCGACTTTCAACCCGGCCCCGCGAAAACAGCGGCTGATGAGTTCAAGGTTGAGATTTACCGCATGGCCGATCCGGTTGCGGCGACGGGCATCTACATCATGAATTGCGGCAAAGAGCCGTCGGACCCGTCGTTCGCTGAGCGTCACACCCTGAACCAGTTTCAGCTCATCTTCAAACGCGACCGGTATTACGTGATC
>Ga0187878_1004404_pt1 | contig 10975 bp, 7 predicted proteins | sample June2016WEW_17_1_FD_132979 | JGI IMG/M metagenome (GOLD analysis project Ga0187878, IMG submission 132979) | Peatland microbial communities from SPRUCE experiment site at the Marcell Experimental Forest, Minnesota, USA - June2016WEW_17_150 | ecosystem: Environmental > Terrestrial > Soil >...
AGAACGATGTGGGTGACCGCCGCTTGGTTGATTCCGGTGTTGCTCACGGTCCAGGTTTTGCCACCGTCTTCGCTCGTCACCACCCCGCCGTTGTAATGCGTCACGCCGCGTCCTCGCCACATCTTCGGGCGGGGCAAGTCGTGGATTCCGCTCATCACTGCCCACATGCGGCCTTTCACCTTCGGATCAAACACCAGTCCATACGTGGTGTTCACCCATTCTCGCGGCACGCCATACTTCGTGGCGCTCATCCAACTACGCCCACCGTCTTCGCTCAGGAACAACCCGATATCCGTGTAGGAGATGAACATGCGGTTGGGATCGAACGGATCGAAATGCATCCAGTAGCAGGTGGTCACATCGATTCCCGTGGTTGACCAAGTACCCTGTGGCGTTCTTCTTGAGTAAACTCCTTCCCAGGTTTTGCCGCCGTCAACGGTCCGCATGGTCCGGCCGAAGTCCGTCCCGAAGCAGATGTCGGGATTCGTGGCGGCTACCTCGAGCTGGAAGGGATTCTCGCCCCATCCGGGGCCGAATCGCTCGTTGACCCACGCGTCGCGCATGTTCGCCCCCGGTTGCTTCTCTGTATCTTTCCAGACTAGGTTCCAGGTTTTGCCACCGTCCACGGACTTTGCAACGCCCAGGTAAGACTCCTCCGGCGACGCCCCGAGGCGGAGGCGTCTGTACGATACGTAGACCACATCAGGCTGGGTGAGGCAGGTTGCGACCGCTCTCCATTCGGGAGCCGGGGCTTCCTTTGGGCCCATGGCCAGGAGGCCTTCATCAATTCTCTGCCAAGTTTCCCCGCCGTCAGCGGACCTGTAGATTCCAGCGGTTCCGCCGCTGCCGCCGCGCCAGGAGCGTCCGGCCACGGCATAGATTACCGGCTGGCCACCGGCTGCTGGAAAGCCCGCAGAGGCGCCATTGAAGGCCCTCACGCCCTCTGGCCCTTTGTAGTGCGTCCACTCGCCGGCCCTTCGCACGCTCACCGAATTGGCGCCAACCGCATACAGAGTCCGATTCGCGCGGGGTGACTTGGGATCAACGTAGATCTTGTTGGCGCCTTCGGGAAGGCTCCCGGCTTGCTTCCACGTCTCTCCCCAATCGCTGGAAATATTGAGGACTAATTTCCCGGCATCGCTCATTGCAGCGTAGAGGGTGTGGGAATCGGCAGGGTCCACGGCCAGCGCCTCAATCGTCTCGCGCAAGCCGTCCTTGGTGAGAATTCTGTCCTCAGCGTGGTCCCCCAGTGAAGCGACCTTCCTGACGTTCGCGGGAGCCGGATGCACCAGGTTCCACGTCTTGCCTCCGTCGGTGCTTCGCCAGAGACCGACGGTCTTGGCATAGACAACATCGGGAGAGACCGGGTCGCACACGAAGAATCTCACTACGCCCCGAAGGTTGAACATCCGCCAGGTGTTGCCGCCGTCCTCGGAGACAAACGCGCCTGTCATATCGGTGTTCACAAAGACCTTCTTCGGATGGAGAGGGCTGATCGTCGGATTGAACTGGGCCCCTCCCCCGCCCGGTCCGATGATCTTCCAGGCGTCATTGCGGTGGGCGGCAAAAGGTGCGTCCGGAGCAGGTTCAGGACCCAAGCCACCCAGCAGCGCACACGCTGTCAGACAGGACATCAGAACAACCAGCTTCCACCAGTACGACATTCCCCGAGGCAAGCGCATCATCCGGCCCTCCCGACTAATCAGGAACGCTGCGATTTTTCGACCAGCATTTCCGTTTGGTCCCTTTCCGTGGAGACTCTAGTTCTGACCGGCCAGCGATGCAACCCCATTCGCAGCGCGGATCGCGGCCACTCCGGCCTCCCACCTGCCAGACTCACCTGTGCATGGCCTGCCAGGCCTTTCTTCAGATCGTCAACATTGGCGTTTGTCAACAAGAGGACAAAGCAGTGGTTGCTGAATGCCCGGCTTGCTGCCGAGGACGAAGTCACATGCGGAAGCTGGACGATCCCTCCGCCGCATCTGGCGCCGAGAAGCCACACACCCCGGCCTTCTCTCCAGGCCGCAGTGCGGCGCGACCCCACTCAAGCTGGAAAGGGGATGGACAAACGGCGGGGCGCTCGAATGACCGCGACGCTTACGCCTTGCCCGGACGCACACTCACAGCCCGTGGACCCTTTTCCCCTCGCTCCATTTCAAACTCGACGTTCTCTCCTTCTTTCAGACCGTCGAAATTGAGATCCTGGAGGCTACTGCGATGGAAGAAAATCTCTTGTCCGTCGGAGGATCGAATGAAACCGAACCCACGATCACGGATGACTCGCTTGATTGTACCCTGCATAGCAAACCTCGATGTGCGTAAAAGGGAGCGCGTTCTAGGCAGGTCGAAAACCCAAGCAGGACGGCCGGCGAAGAAACCTCTCCTACGCTAATGGCGGCACTCTACCAGTACCGAAGGGCTTTGTCAAAGGTCTAAATCGGACGGGGGAGGCGGGCGGCCGTGCGTGCCGGGAGGCCACGGCCTCCGCACCCGCATCGGTACTCGCCCCTAAGAGGACTGCGACTCCGGGAACGAATTGACCGCTTTCTCAAGACTGTCGTAGATTTCAAAGACGGTGCTGAGGCGTGTGATCTGCAACAGGTCGTGGACGCGCGTGGTGAGGTGCAGGAGTTTCAGGTCACCACCCTGCAAGCGTGCCGACGTGTAACTCGCCACCAGCGTCGAGAGGCCGACACTGTCGATGTAGTTCACCTCGTCCAGGTTCAGGATGATCCGCAGGTGCCCGGCCTCCACCAACCGCTTCACTCTGGCGCGCAGGGCTTCCGTTTCTTCTCCGAGCGTGATGCGCCCGCGCAAATCGAGCACCATCACACCGTTCACCAACTTCTCCACCATGTAGAGGCGCATAGCAGGACACCACCCGCTGGGACGTCAGCGTTCCTCAACTGCTGCTGAGGAGCCCATCCCACGACTTTCCTGAGCACCGCATGCTAGCACGTCTCGAGTCAGTTTGCGAGAACGAGGACGGCTGGGGCCACGATTGGCCGCTTCCCCGGCGCGTGTTAGACTTCTCTCCCATTTCCACCCGGAGGTGTGCCATGAGCGTTTCTCGACGCAGGTTTCTCCAGAATGTCGCCGCAGGATCAACAGGCGCGGCCTTGGCTGCCGTGCCCGGAGCTCTCGACTCTTCCGCCCAGGCTTCGGCGGGCGGGCCTGAGCCCGTGACCGTCGAATCTTACCCGATCGCGGAACCCGGCAAGGGAGCGGTGCTCGACCGCGTGAAGATTGTGACGCAGGAGCAGATCCCGGAGTCCTATCGAGGAAAACTCCGCGGGCTGGCCTCCGGCCTCGATCTCCGGTTGTGCAGCTCGGAAGCCGAGTTCCGTCGCGAAGTAGCTGACGCCCACGTCATCTACGGAGACTTTGCGCCCGAGGACTTGAAGGCCGCCCGGCAACTCAGGTGGATCCAGTACACGGCGGCGGGAGTGGAAGGGATTCTCGGGCCCGAGTTGGTGGAGAGCCCCGTGGTCCTCACCAACATGGCGCGCGTTTACGCGCCGGCGATCTCCGAGACGGCCATCGGGCTGCTGCTGGCCCTGGCCCATGGCATCAACCGATACGCGCTCCAGACCCGTGAACACGTCTGGCAGCCCCTCGAGGGGTTGACCGACGTCAGCGGCTGGACCATGGGCATCGTCGGCTTGGGTGGCATCGGCACGGAAACTGCCTATCGCGCGCACTACGGCTTCGGGATGAAGATCTACGCGGTGGACCCCAAGCCCTTACCCAAACCTGCCTTCGTGGCCGAACTGCACTCCGTCGAGTGCCTGCCGCTGATGGTCCCGGAAGTGGACGTGCTCGTGAGCGCTGCCCCACACACCAAGGCCAGCGAGGGCATGTTCAACGAGTCCATCTTTCGGGCCATGAAGCGGACGGCCTACTTCATCAACGTCTCGCGGGGGAAGCTGGTGGATACACCGGCGCTGGTGCGCGCGCTCAAGGAAGGCTGGATCGCCGGCGCTGGCCTGGACGTGGCGTACAAGGAGCCGCTGCCGTCGGACGACCCTCTCTGGGCTGCGGGGAACGTCATCATCACCTGCCACTCCTCCGGCCACACGCCGCGAACGCTCGAGCGCCAGATGGCCTTGTTCACTGAGAACGTCCGGCGCTACGTCAATGGCTTGCCTTTGCTGAATGTTGTGGACAAGAAACGTGGGTACTAGCAAAATGCGGGGACGCAATTATTGAAGCTGATAAGTGATTGAAAATCCAGTACTTATCAGCTTTGTTGAGATTTTCAACACTTATTGATTCTAAACAACTTATCAGCTTTGTTTTCTGTGTGAGAAAACTAACTTGTTGAGCTACCAAGACTTATCAGGTTCGTTTTTTTGATAGGATATAGAGGGGCGTGGTTTTCGCGTCCACTAGTGCAAGGATTCACCGCCTTCTCCGTCCATCCGCACAGCCTGCCCCTCCTTTCTCCCGCCCAATATGTCAGCCGCAGGCGGCCCATTCGGAACCTTTAGCCTACCACACTTGGCTCCAAAAGTCAAGCAAAATCCGCTGGCCGGTATTGTCATCCTGAGGAAATCGCCCCGGCGGTCGACGAAGAATCTGAAGCGGCGTGACGAAGAACCTGGTTCGTCGCCAGGGGAACACGGACGGGATTCTTCGCTTCGCTCAGAATGAGAAGCAGCCCGAAGGCGCGGGAGCAGCGGGCCGGAGACGCTGGCTCGCCGCCCGGAGGAGGGTTCAGTTCGTTGGGCCGGGCTCGTGTTTCGCGCCGGCCTTCTCCCGCTGGTCGCGCAAGACAGCCTTGCGGCTCAAGCGGATCTTGTTGCCGTCGATGGAGATGACCTTGACTAGAACTTGGTCGCCTTCCTTGAGTTCGTCGCGCACATCCCGGATGCGGTGTTCGGCCACTTCGCTGATATGGAGGAGGCCATCGGTACCCGGAAAGATCTCCACGAAGGCGCCGAAATCCGCCAGGCGGACCACCTTGCCCAAGTAGGTCTTGCCGATTTCCGCCTCGGCCATCAAATCCCGGATCATCTTCAAGGCCTTGTTCGCCGCTGCCTCGTCCACCGCCGCCACGTTCACCTTGCCGTCGTCTTCCACGTCGATCTTGGCGCCGGTTTGCTCGACGATCCCCCGGATGACTTTGCCGCCCGGGCCAATCAGCTCGCCGATCTTCTGCCGATTGATGTGGAGGGTGTAGATGCGGGGAGCGTAGCTCGAGATGCTAGCGCGCGGCTCCGGCAGGGTCTCGAGCATCTTGCCGAGTACGTGAAGGCGCGCGACCCTCGCCCGCTCCAGCGCCTCCGCCATGATCTGCGGGGTTATCCCGCCGATCTTGATATCCATCTGCAAAGCGGTAATGCCATCCTTGGTCCCCGCCACCTTGAAGTCCATGTCGCCGTAATGGTCTTCCGCGCCCGCAATGTCAGTGAGGATCGCGTATCTGTCACCTTCTTTCACCAAGCCCATGGCGATCCCCGCTACCGGCGCCTTGATGGGCGCTCCCGCGTCCATCAGCGCCAAGCATCCGCCGCAGACCGTGGCCATGGAGGAAGAGCCGTTGGACTCCAGGATGTCGGAAACGATGCGGACCGTATAAGGGAAAATCTCCTCGTCGGGGATGATCGAGAGCAGAGCGCGCTCGGCCAGCGCGCCGTGTCCGATCTCCCGCCGCCCGGGACCGCGCAGGAATTTCACCTCGCCCACGCTGAAAGGCGGGAAGTTGTAGTGCAGCATGAAGCTTTTGAACGCTTCGCCCTCCAGCACGTCCAGGCGCTGCTGGTCTTCGCCCGTGCCCAGCGTGACCGTGACCAGGGCCTGGGTCTCGCCGCGGGTGAAGAGCGCCGACCCGTGAGTGCGCGGCAGCATACCCACCTCGCAGGTGATTTCCCTCACCTGGTCAAAGGCCCGCTGGTCCTGCCGCCGCTGGTTCAAAAGGACGTCGTCGCGGAACAGCCTTTCCTCCACGGCGTCGAAGTAGTGCGCCACCTGATGCCGCTTCGCTTCGTCCTCTTCCGGGTAGCTCTCCACCAGCTCCTCTCGAAGGGCCGCGATCTTGCGATGGCTTTGCTGCTTCACGTACTTCGAGGTGTCCATGGCCTCGTGCAACGGTTCCGCGACCTTCCGGAGAACTTCCTGGTAGAGGGCTTCATCGCGAACCGGCGGTGTGAACGCGCGTTTCTGGATGCCCAGCTGCGCGAACAGTTCTTTCTCGGCGGCGACAATCTTGCGGATCTCGCCGTGCGCGTACTGGATGGCCTCGCTGATGGTAGCCTCGGAAACTCCCCTGGCCAACGCCTCCACCATGACGATGGCGTCTTCGCTGCCGGCCACGATCAGATTGAGCAAGCTGGCCTTGGTTTCCGCATACGTGGGATTCGTAGTCAGCCGCCCATCCACCAGCCCCACCCGGACGGCCCCGAGCGGCGTGAAAAATGGAATGTCCGAAAGATACAGGGCCGCGGCTCCGGCCACCACCCCGATCACATCGGGGTTGTTGTCTGAGTCCGCCGAAAGCACCATGGCGATCACTTGGGTTTCATCAAGAAAACCGTCAGGAAACATGGGCCGGGTCGGGCGGTCGATCAGCCGGCTGGTGAGGATTTCCTTCTCCGTAGGTCGTCCTTCGCGTTTGAAGAAGCCTCCCGGGATCTTTCCGGCGGCATAGTTGTATTCACGGTAGTCCACGGTCAGGGGGAAGAAATCCGTCGCTTCCCGCGGTTCCGTGGTGCAGGCCGTGGCCAGCACGACCGTGTCACCATACCGGACGTAGGCCGAACCGTTGGCCTGCTTGGCTAGCTTGCCACACTCGATACTCAGGGTACTTGTACCTAGGGGAATACTGATTTGCTGCAAGGTGGTTCCTCCATTCGAGGAGCGGCCCGCGCGCCGTTGACGCTGCTGGGCACGCTCCGCGGCGGTCACATTCCGCCAGAATTTTGCGCCGGTGAGGGCGCGGTGCATAACTGGGTCATCAGATTTGGACGGGGAAGCTGCGCTGCGAAAGGAAAATCGGCTACCGGGAGAAGTCCTCTGCGGGACGGAATGGCCCTCGCTGGGCTAAGCGACCCGCCCCGCCCACCCGAGGGGTCGGCGGGACTTGCTAGGCTGTCAAAGCTCCAACCTCTATACTGCTGGGTCACAACCGGGCTACTTGCGGATGCCCAACTTCTCGATGAGCTGACGGTAACTCTCTGGATTCTGCCGCTTCAGGTACTCAAGCAAGCGCCGCCGTCTGCCGACCATCGTCAGCAGGCCGCGTCGTGAGGCATGGTCCTTGCGGTGAACCCGGAAGTGCTCGTTGAGATAGGAAATGCGCTCGCTCAACAGCGCAATCTGCACTTCGGGTGAGCCCGTGTCTTTTCCGTGAACCTTAAAGCGGTCAATCAAACCCGCCTTGGTATTGCCGGTCAATGGCATCCGCCAATCTCCTCGCTTCTCACAACTTTTCCCTTTTTGTCCATCTCCAGAATAGCATAGCTGCCGAGATTTGACAAAAGCTAAATCGGACGGCCGGCAGATGCCCGGCCCCCACCCGGGTTGGACTGTCTGGTCAGGAGAGGTATCGGCACGTCAATTCAGGACTTGTCGCTTTCCGATCCAGGCGAGGCGGGTGCGCCAGGTTCCCGGGGAGAAACCAGGCTTCCGAGTTACTGGGTGGATAACAGGGGGTTGCCGTCAAGTTTGCGTATTGAACGGTCGATATAATTAACTTATAGTAGGGGACGTATGAAATGGGCCCTGGGTGTGCTGATCCTTGTCCTGGTCGGTGCGCTGCTGCGGTGGATTCTCCGCCTGGACCGGCCAGTGGTCTCGCGGGCGGGCGGACTGGTACCGCTGGGCGAGGACCGGGAGGCCATTTTCCAACTCGTCTCCCAGGAGATAGAGACTCAGGCGGCGATCCTCGGCATATCCCTCAACGACGCGATGGAGGAGCGCGATGCCGGTCAATCCGATATTGCCTGGCGATTGGTCTGGCTCACGGTTTCGGAGTGGGACCGCCTGGCGGAGATTGTCACGCTCCTGTCGAACGTGATGACCAAGCACACGGCCAGCGCCCGCGTAGTCATCCCCACCCGCTACGTGGCGGCTAGTAATTTCAAGTCGCGCGTGATGATCGACTATCTCCGCATGCATGATCTCCTCGACCAGTTGGTTTTCAGGTCCAAGCTGCGATTTCAACTTCACCTCCGCATGCTACGCCGGGCGACCGAAACCCTCAGCACGGAATTCCGCCGCGCGTATCGCTATGCCGACCGGACCGAGGATCGCTCTCCCGAGCTTTGGAACCGCCTGGACTTCTACTTCCACGATTTCGACCTGATCGCCAAGGAACTCCTCTTAGCTTTCCGCTCCCTCCTCCTCTCTCTGCCCCATTCGGACTTGGCGGGCCTTGCCGCCGACCTCAGAACCATCCTGCAGCGTGGCGTGCGCTCCACTGTGGTATCCGCCGACCGATAAAGACTCCGCAATAGGGTTGCCTGGTTCTCCTCTTTATGAGGAACTGATGATTCTCTGCCGCCAGCGGGCTTGCCCCCGTCGGCCAGGGTAGAACAGAGAAGGTCAGCCCAATGAAACAACCTGACAAGACACTTGCCCAAGGGGCAATCAGCTCGGAGAACCGCACGGATGCAACCAAAAGTCCTTCGCCTCTAGCGCGGGCATTTCCATTGACACAGGGCGGTGGGCCGCCAATAATGGGCACGTCCGATTACCCAGTCGGTCCTGAGCCCGCAACTAAGAGGGGTCTCACGGGCCGTCCCCGCGAAAGGAGTGGAGTCATGAGAAACCGGGTGGCGAGTTTCCTGCTGGTGCTCGTAAGCGCTTTCATTCTGGCCGCATCCCCGAGCGGCGCGCAAGCCAAGGAGCCTACCAAGCCCTTCGATCTCATCCAGTGGAATGGCGGGAAGTTCATCTACGGCGTGGACTACTACCCCGAGCACTGGAACGAAGCCCAGTGGGAGAGCGACGCCAAGATGATGCAGGCCGCCGGTATCAATTTCGTGCGGCTGGCCGAATTTGCCTGGGTCAAGATGGAGCCCGTGGAGGGCAAGTTCGATTTCGCCTGGCTGGACCGCGCCTTGAAGGTCCTGAACGCGCACGGCATCAAGGCGGTGCTCGGCACGCCGACCGGCTCGCCTCCGGCGTGGCTGTATGTCAAGTACCCTGACATCGCCGCCATGGACGAGAACGGCGTCCGGTACCGGTACGGGTCGCGCCGCAACTACTGCCTGCACAGCCCCAACTTCATCGCGGCCACCCAGAGGATCGTCACGGCCATGGCGGAGCACTACAAGAACCATCCCGGAGTGCTGGGATGGCAGATCGACAACGAGTTGGGCGACCCGCTCTGCTACGACGCTTCCTGCCGGGCCGCATTTCAAAAGTGGTGCCGGGCAAAATACAAAACTCTCGCCGCCCTGAACAAAGCCTGGGGCACCATCTTCTGGGGGCACACTTATCTGACCTGGTCTGAGATTCCCCTTCCCTGGAACACCCTGGGTAAGGCGTACAACCCCAGCCTGGCGCTTGACTACCGTCGATTCCACAGCGCCGCCACGCACGACTACCTGAAGTTGCAGGTGGACATCCTGCGCAAGATTGCTCCCACCCAGGCGATCACCCACAACGACATGGGCATGTACGATGGTGTGGACTACTCGGTGCTTAACGAGCCGCTGGATTTCGTGGCCTGGGACAACTACCCGATGTTTGGTGAGGACTACTCCAACTCCTTGGGTGTCGGCCTGGCCCACGATCTGATGCGCGGCTCGAAAAACAACCAGAATTTCATGGTAATGGAAGAGCAGGGCGGGCTGCCCGGTTGGACCGTCTTCTGGGGACGCCAGGCGGCGCCGGGTCTCTATCGCGCCTGGGCCTATCAGGGAGTGGCGCACGGGGCAGACGGGATCTGCTACTTCCGGTGGCGCACCTCCCGCTACGGAACGGAACAATACTGGCAGGGCGTGCTCGACCAGGACAGTTACGCCAATGCGCGCTACCAAATCGTAGCGCAGACGGGGAAAGAACTGGCGAAGCTCACTGAACTGCTGCACGGCTCGAAGGTCGTCGCGCCCGTCGCCTTGCTGGTCTCACCCGACAGTCGGTGGGCGTTCCAGATTCAGCCGCTGGTGAAGGATTTCAGCTACAACCGGCAACTGGGTTCTTACTACGCCGCCTTCCGGCGCGCGGGCATCAATGTGGACGTTGTTTTCCCTCAGAGCGACCTCTCGGGCTACAAGATTATCGTTGCCCCTTCACTGTTCGTCGTGGACCAGCCGCTGGTCGAGAAGCTGACCGCGTTCGTCAAGAACGGCGGAACGCTCGTCCTGAGCTATCGCTCGGGCGTGAAGGACGAAAACAACGTGGTAACAGACCAGACTCTTCCCGGGCCGTTGGCGGAGATGGCAGGAATTGCCATCCACGACTTTGACCCCCAGACCAATCAGGAACAAGAACTCGTGGACGTCGAAGGCGAGCGCCATCCGGCACGCGTTTGGTTCGATGTCCTCACGCCGACCACCGCGCAAGTGTTGGCCACCTACAGCAAGGGTTACTACGCCGGCCAGGCAGCTATCACCATCAACGATTTTGGGAGCGGAGCCGTGGTGTACGTGGGAACCGACCTGGCCTCGGCGGGCTCCGTTTCCAAGCTCATCAACTTCGTCGCCCAAGGGAAGATTTCTGCTGGCCCCAGCTTGCCAGAGGGCGTGGAATTCGCGGTACGCGAAAAGCAGGGAAAACAGACCTTCTTCCTGATCAATTACACGGAGAAAGCACAGAAGGTCACGCTCGACCGGGGATACCAGAATGCGTTGACGGGGGAAACGGAGCCGGCGGAAGTGCAGCTTCCTGCATTCGACGTGAAGGTTCTAGCGACCCCGTAGGTCCTGCTTGCGCGGGAGCCTCGTGTCACAACCTGGAAAAGGGAATCACGAATTCAGCGGCGTCGCCAGCCAGCTCAGCAAGGAAGCAACATGCCGACTTCCCGCTC
>Ga0187878_1004405_pt1 | contig 10974 bp, 9 predicted proteins | sample June2016WEW_17_1_FD_132979 | JGI IMG/M metagenome (GOLD analysis project Ga0187878, IMG submission 132979) | Peatland microbial communities from SPRUCE experiment site at the Marcell Experimental Forest, Minnesota, USA - June2016WEW_17_150 | ecosystem: Environmental > Terrestrial > Soil >...
GAGACTGGTGACGATAGTCACCGCGATGACCAGCGGAGGAGGGAAGCCGGCCTCGGCCGCGCTCCGCGCCGCGGCCTCCTTCGCGGCTTGCATCATCGCCCGCCCGCCCAGGGCGTGGACATTGAACATGCGGACGCCGAGGCGGCTGGCGGCCGCCGCAGCGCCGGCGACGGTGTTGGGGATATCGTAGAACTTGGAGTCGTAGAATACGTCGGCGCCGAGGGCGCGCAGTTGCTCGATCGCTGCCGGGCCGGCGGAGGTGAACAGCTCCAGGCCGACCTTGAGCATCCCCACGCGAGGTGCGAGAGGAGCGGCGACTTCGAGAGCGCGTGGGAGGCTGGGGAAATCGAGCGCGACGATGATCCGGCTGCGGAGGTCCATTGCAGTAGGGATTATAGCATACACGGCCGGGGGTGAGAGGCCGCCTGGCGGCTGTGAAGCAGGAGGCCGCTTACGCAAGCTGGCTCAGGAAGCCCGGCTCGTCGATCTGGTCGTCGTGGGAGAGCGCACCGATAATGCCGAGTATGCGGGCGGTGAACGTGTCCATGCTCTCGGAGACGAGCGCCTCCAGCGGTTGGCCGCGCAGCGACCCAAGGTCGAGGTGGCGGCGGCTCTGCTCGAGCAGCACGGAACCGCTGCCGAGATGCACGCGGTACATCGCCCGCTTGCCTTCCACGATCACGTGCGCGTCGTCCTCGCTAACGTAGATGGTTGTCAGGCCCAGGGCGCGGGCGAGGTAGCGCACCAGAGTGGCTCGCAGACGGCGCGTCTCCTCGGAGCTGAAGCCCAGCTCGCCTGCGGCGGCAAGGGAGACGAGGAGGTCGGCATCGCGCATCGTTTCGCTGAACACCACGGCCGGCACCGATGCCAGAAGCATCTCCTGCCCGCGGTCATCTTCAAACCAGACGGCGCGGCTGGTCACCGGCATGGCGGTGCTGACGCCGAGCTGTTTGCCTGCGTCGTCCTCGGGGCTCGCCCACTCGACGTGAGCACGCAGGCCGTAGGCCGGCCACAGCTTGGTGGCGTCACCGTCCCGGGGCGAATAGCCGCGGCCGCGCAGCAGCGCGAAGGCGCGGCGCGCCACGAGCGGCTGCCCGGCGAAGCGCGTGCACGCGGAGGTAGTGCGTTCGGCCTCGCCCGGCAGGTACACCTCCCGGAAAACCTGCTTGAACGGCTGAGCGATCCTCTCGTCGATCACCTTCTGCTGCCACAGGCTCAGGGCTCTCGCCTCGGACAACTCCACGGGATGGGCGACCGAGATGGCGCCGGCCCCGTCGAGCTCCTGCGGCGGCGAATAGTCTGCGAGCAGATCATCGAGAGACCAGAGGAACGGCGCGCCGTCCACCCAGAGGACGAGGCGGGTCACGAGCGAGCGCACCACCGGGTTTGCCATCAGTACGGAGAACTCGCGCCCCGTCAGAGGTGGACTGCCCTCCGTCATGATCTGCTCGAAACGGCGACGGAAATAGCGGTAGCTTCTGGCAAGATCGGCTCGGGCGAGACGGATATCTTCGTACTGAGGGTCCTTCCTCACCGCGGCAGGCATGGACTTGAGCCGCCGGCTGTCCGAATACGGCACCAGGTTGACTTGCCCGCCGGCGACCGAGAGCCTGATGTGGTAGCCGCTCACATCCCACCAGGTGCGGGCCGCCCTGCCCTCCAGCCCGGCGTCCGACCACGCGGAAGCCAGGTCGACTCGCTTCTCGAGGTGCGCGAGGCTGCTGACGCCGCTCCGTTCCTGCAGCACCTCGAGGGCCCACTGCGCGATCTCGCTTACCTTCTTCTTTCCAGAGCGCGAGAGGTGGAAAAGGACGGGGGCCGCCTGATCGGACTGCTCCGGCCACAGGGTGAGAGCGCGGATGGCGGCAGGGGTGCCGTGGGCAGCCTGCTCGAGGATAAGCGCGTGATGGGACCGCTTGAGCGCGTGGAGGTAGAACATGTTGTCCATCACGCAATCGAAGTCGGGTATCAGGTGCTCGCGGATGAACTCGCGACGGCGCAGCATGCTCTGCTCGGATCCGGCGAAGTCGACTGGCGGTTCAGTCGAGCAGACGGCGCCCGCGGCGATCATGAAATGCTCGGCCGCCTGCTCCGCCCAGGGCTCGAGCACCCGTTCGGCCCATTCCAGGTCGAGGGGAGCCGATGGCCCGGCGGTCCTGAGCCACTCGATCACCTCCCGATGGAAGGGCACTCGCGTGACGGCGGCGACGTGATCGCACATGTCGTGGCACACCAGGCACAGCAGTGAGAGCGTGAGCGGGGATCGCGAGCTCAACTGCTCCTGAATGTGAGGAATCTCATCTTCCGGGATGGAGAGCCAGCGCAGCACGTGGAGCGGCCACCACGAGTCCGGCTTCCGGTCCAGCTCGTCGAGCGCGTCGCGCAGGTACTCCTCGCCGGGGAAGTCCCTGATCCAGCCGCCGACGCCACAACTGATGCGGGCATCGGGCTGGTGGCTGATGTCGTAGACGATCTGGCGGTACCAACGAGCAAAGGCCGGATGCTGCCACAGCCCGAGCCGGTCGAGCGCGGGCCGATAGCTGTCTTCTCCGCCAGCGGCGCTGAGCACGCTTCCCTGGACGACGCAGTCGCGGAAATCCTGCCAGCTCAACCAGCCGCCGAAGCATCCGCGCAGGAATGCGAACCAGGCCGCGGGGTCGCCTGCGCAGTCGTCGAAGGCGATCCAGTGACGCAGGACCTGCAGCCAGGATTCGCGAAGCGGAGCGGTGTCGGTGCCAGAGAGGGCTACCAGGACCCAGAGACGGGATGCGCTCGGGCATGAGCGGACGACCGAGAGCAGGCGCTCGGGGCGGCCGATCGGGCGACGGCCCAAGAGAGCGCAGAGCGCCTGGAAGTGCGGGCCGAGGCCGCGCTGCGCGGCGTCGGCGACTGCATTCGCGGCAGATTCCACCCAGCCGGGAAGCACTCCATCCAGGTCGGCGGCGGCCTTCGCGACCCGGCGATCATCGCGTCCGCCGGCGACGAGATCGAATGCGAGGGCGGGCAGGCCGGCGATCTGCGAGGCGCGCTGCCTGGGCAGGATGTCGTCGGCCTTGGCGAGGAGAGCGCTCACGCCGGCATCCCATGAAGGGAAAGCGGCTGCGTCCGGTCTCACCTCGGTTTGGCGTGACTGGCTCAATCCCCCACCCTTGCTCGGGCCGGCGCTCGCCGGACCAAGCGGCTTACATCTGCTCCGGCGCCGATACCCCGATCGTGTCCAGCACGATGCGTAGAACCGTGCGCGCCGCCAGCACCAGCGCCAGCCGCGCTCTGGTCAGCTCGGCATCATCGCCAAGGACACGACAGTTGGTGTAGAAACCATGGAACGCCGCGGCCAGCTCTCTCGCGTACCGGGTCATCCGGTGCGGCTCGTAGCGAACCGCGGCCTGTTCGACTTCGTCCGGCAGCTCGGCCAGCTTGCGCATGAGGGCAAGCTCATCGGGCTCCCCCAGCCGATCGATAGGCACATCGTCGACAGCAGTGAGGGAAACGCCGCGCGACTCGCCCTCCCGAAGGATGCTGCAGATGCGCGCGTGCGCGTACTGCACGTAGTAGACGGGGTTCTCCGCCGCCTGCTTCTTCGCCAGCTCCAGGTCGAAGTCGAGATGGCTCTCCATGGATTGCATGAGGAAGAAGAATCGCGCCGCGTCCTTGCCGACATCGTCCATCAGGCCCGAGAGCGGGATGATGTCGCCCGCGCGCTTGGACATGCGCACCATTTCGGCGCCGCGGAAGAGGCGCACGATCTGGTGGATCAGGATCTCGAAACGCGTGGCGTCGTACCCCAACGCTTCCACGCCCGCCTTCGTGCGTCTGACGTGACCATGGTGGTCGGGCCCCCAGATGTCGATCAAGCGGTAGAATCCACGATCGAACTTGTTCTTGTGGTAGGCGATATCGGCGGCCAGATAGGAGGGCCGGCCGTCGTTGCGAACCAGCACCTGGTCCTGGTCGTCGCCGAAATCGGTGGCGCGCAGCCAGAGCGCGCCCTCGGCCTCGTAGGTGTGCCCGCCGGACTTGAGCGCCTCCATAGCGGCGCTCACTTCGTCCTTCGCGTAGAGAGAACTCTCCATGAACCAGGTGTCGAACTTGACGCCGAACGCGGCCATGTCTCTCTGGTGGCCCTCGACGATCCTCGCGAGCGAGTACTGATAGAGCGCCTTCAGGCGCTCGTCCTGGGTCATCTTCAGATAGCGATCGCCCTCGGACGCGACCAGCTCGGACGCCATATCTATGACGTAATCGCCCTGGTAGCCGTCCTCCGGGACTGCGGCCTCCTGGCCAAGCTGCTGGAGATAGCGCGCCTCGAGGGTTTCAGCGAAGCGCTGCACCTGCGTGCTGTTGGCGGCGTCATTCACGTAGTACTCGCGCGATACCGCCCATCCAGTCCGGTCGAACAGGTTCGCGAGGGTATCGCCGAGGGCCGCGGCGCGGCCGTTGACGACAGCCAGCGGGCCCGTTGGGTTGGCGCTGACGAACTCCAGCAGCAGTTGTGCGCCGCCGCCTGCGTGCGAGCGCGCGAAGTTCTCGCCCTCCCGATGGATCTGCTTCACGATCCCGCGGAGCCACCGGGCCGCAAGGGTGAAGTTGACGAAGCCCGGTCCCGCGATCTCGACCTTCTCCACCACGCCTTCAGGCAGTTGGAGGTGGCGGACGATGGCCCGGGCGATGTCACGCGGCTTGGCGCCGACCGCGCTCGCGATCACCATCGCCAGACTGGTGGAGAAATCGCCGTGTCGCGCCTCACGCGGCGCCTGAAGCTCGATGGTCGCGGGTGCGCCCACAGGAATCTCGCCGGCCTGCTGCGCGCGTGCCAGCGACTCTGCGAGCGCATGTATCAGAAGTTCCTTCGCCATTGCTTTGCCAATTACCGGATGAGATGCGGCCAGTGTGATGCCACGAGGGGCCATCCGTATTCGATGACTGCCGCTACGACTGCGAATCCTGCTAAGACCTGCACGAAACCGGCGTTCCAGATGCGACGCCAAATCGCGACCCGCGGCGCCGGATGCGTCCTCACCTGCGTGAGCAGCGATGCGCCGACGTCGATGGCAGCCCGCAATCGCGCGTCGCTGGGCGTGCGGGTGGTGATCCAGCGCTGCAGTCCGGCCCCGAGTCGCCGCTGAGCCAGCACCACGATGAGTATCAGCATCGGAACTGCCGCCACCCAGTTCCCGCTGCCGTGCCCCGCCGCGCTGACAGAGTAGATGAGGATGACCGTCAGCAGGGAGACCAGAACCATGAGGTTCGTTCCGCAGCGGGGATGCACCCTGGGCATCGTCCTCACCTTCTGCACGGTCAGGTCCTCACCTTCCTCTATGGCGCGGACCACCATGTGCTCTGAGGCGTGGATGCTGGCAAGCGGAGAGAAGCGGAGCAGAAGCAGGAAGACGATGTATAGGGCGGCCATGCGCGCAAGGCTATCGTCCGAACCGAAAAGCCAGGTGAGGGGCGGGAACGGCGCGGGGAGCCGGCCGATCCCATAGAGAATAGCCTCGGACAGGAGGTAGATGACCATGAGCGCGGCGCCGGTTGAGGCCAGTGCGAGATCGCTCGCCCCGGCGCGGAGCGCGCCGGTGGTGAGATACACGCCGAACGGGGTTGCCAAGCCGGCCATCTGTGGAGCGGCGTGCTCTCCGGTGGCGGCGGCCAGCAGATCACGCCGCAGCACGAGGCCGAGGAAGCGGCCGTCACCGGCGATGACCGCGGCCGCGTCGGTGTCGTGCTCCTGCATCAGCCGCAGCACCGCCACCGCGTCCTGGTCGTCGCGAACCGCGAGAGCCATGGGACGGGCGAGCTGCTGGACGCGGATCGCGGCGGCCGCGCCGGGATCGGGCGTCTGGATGGCCAAATCCGCCAGCTCCTGCTCTCGAACGAACCCGAGAAGCTGGCTGCCGTCAGCCACGGGCAGCGCCGGCAGGCCGCGCGCTCGCAGGAGCCGAATCGCCTTTCCAGCACTGTCATCCGCCATGAGCGGCGGCGCTGATTTGATCACGTCCGGGAGATCACGGAGGGTCATGACACGACTGCTGCGCCGGCATTTGCCATGCCAGCGGGCTCTATGTTATCATACTCCGACGATACAGGGATACTGACCAGGAGCTTTCTTGATGGCCAGACGATGCGATATATGCGGTAAGGGTCACCAGACCGGTATGAACGTGAGCCATTCGCACATCCGCACCAAGAGGCGGTGGCTCCCGAACTTGCAGCGTGTGAAGGCGATCCGCAAGGGCGCGCCGGTGACGATGCGCGTCTGCGCGAAGTGCCTGAAGGCGAACAAGGTCGTGCGCGCGGCCTGAGGTCATCTTCGGTCTCGCTGCGCCGGCTCTCTCTGTCGGCTATCGCCGCCTCCTGTACGGGAGGCGGCTCCTTTTTCGGCGGCGCTTCGCAACTGCCCGACCTCCGCCTGGGTTAGCCGGCGCCACTGTCCGGGCTTCAGATCTCCGAGCGTGAGGGGCCCGACGCGCGTCCGGATGAGCGAGACCACGGGATGCCCGATGGCCTGAAGCATCCGCCGCACCTGTCGCTTCCGCCCGGCGTGAATGGTCAGCTCGACCCGCGAGGCCGTCTCGCCGGCGTGCAAGAGGCGAACCCGGGCCGGTCCCGACGGTCCATCATCGAGCAAGACGCCCTTTTGCAGTCGATCGAGAGCGTCCTGTGTCGGCCGCCCTTCGACCTCGGCCTCGTATACCTTCTCCACACCGAAGCGCGGGTGGGTGAGGCGGAGAGTCAGTTCACCGTCGTTGGTGATGATGAGCAGGCCCTCGGTGCCAGCGTCGAGGCGGCCGGCGGGATAGAGACGAGCATCCTTCACCCCGAGCAGGTCGAGCACGGTCTGCCGGCCGCGCTGGTCGCGAGCCGCCGAGATCGGACCCCGCGGCTTGTTGAGCAGCATGTACACCCTGGGCTCGACCACGAGGGCGCGGCCGTCGAGCTCCACGCGGTCGGCGCTCTCATCCACAGGCGCGCCCGGGCTGGCGACGACCTCGCCGTTAACCCGGACTCGGCCCGCTCGGATCAGCTCTGCCGCTTTGCGGCGCGACGCCGCGCCGGCGACGGCGACGAACTTTGACAAGCTTTGCACCGGTTCTGATCCCAACTACGGCAACTGCCAGGAGTCCGGCCATCCGCGCCGCCCATTCACCCGCGACCACCAGCGGCGACCGTTTCACGGGCTCGCCGGCCACCAGCCGCGATGTCGCAGTCGGCTTGCCGTTCACCAGCACTCGCGCCTCGCCGACAGTGCTTCCCTGGACGATGGGCGCGGTCAGCCGTTTCGTCGTGACCTCGAGCTTCCCAGCGGGTGGCAGGCCGGGCCCGGTCATCTGCGCGAGCGACTGCTGAGCGATCGCGGGAACGGAGCCAGGGCTGCCGAAACGGACGCGCACCCTTCCCACCGCATCTCCGCGCTGCGCGAATACGTGCTGGCGATAGGTCGCGAAACCATAGTCGAGCAGCGCGAGCGCATCGCTATAGGTGTCGCCGCTGTCGAGCACGACGGCGATCAACTGCCACCCGTTCCGGGTGGCCGAGGCGACCAGGCAATGCCCGGATTCGCGCACCCATCCCGTCTTCACGCCGTCCACGTAGTCCGCACGCCAGAGCAGTTTGTTGTGGTTGGTGACTGTCTCTTTGGTGTTCACGTCGGGGCGAGAGATCTCGGCCATCTTCTCGGCGACCAACGCTCGGAAACGGCCAAAGTCCATCGCCACGCGCGTGATGACGGCGAGGTCATAGGCCGACGAGTAGTGCTCCGGCGCGCTGAGACCGTGCGGGTTCGCGAAGTGCGTATCCTTGAGGTCGAGCGCCCGGGCGCGCTCGTTCATCTTCTGTGCGAAAGCGGGCACGCCACCTGCAAGGTAATCGGCGATGGCGATGGCCGCGGCGTTCGATGACTTGAGCATGAGCGCGGTGAGCAGGTCATCGAGCGCCAATCGCTCGCCCGGCTTGAAATCGAGCCCCGGCGACTCGACCTTCATCGCGTCCTCGCCGACGGGGACGAGATCCTTGAGGTCGGCCGACTCCAGCGTCACCAGCGCAGTCATGATCTTGGTAGTGCTGGCCATGGCGCGGCGCTGATGCATCGCTTTGTCATAGAGGACTGTGCCGGTGGCGGCGTCCATGAGCACGGCCGTGCTGGCGCTGACAGCAGGCGGCTGGGCGGCGGGCGCGCCCTTCACCTGACAGAGGACCGGCAATGGTACTGCCGACGCAAGGCCGAACACGGCCAGCGCGATCAGAAAGCTCTTCAACTGCCTCATTCCGCCGATGGCTCCTGGGACTCTTCAGGGTTTTCGTCGCTCGCCTCTTGCGACCTGTTTCCGGTGAGCGACTCCGCGGCGGCGCGAATCTCCTCCTCGTCGGTCGGTATGGTATCGAGCCCCGGGAGATCGGCGATCGAGTTGAGGCCGAACTTGCCAAGGAAGCTGTCAGTAGTGCGATAGAGCAGGGGCCGGCCGGGAGCGTCTTTGCGCCCGGCTTCACATACCAACTCGTACTGCAAGAGCGTGTCGAGGGGAGAATCCGAGTTCACGCCGCGAATGGCGTCGATCTCCGGCCGCGTGGCCGGCTGCTTGTAGGCGACGATGGCGAGCGTTTCGAGCGAGGCGCGGGAGAGACGGAAGCGCTCGGGCTTGTGCAGCTTCGCCACGAAATGCCCATACTCGGGCCTGGTACCGACCTGGAGGCCGCCTGCCACTCGCTGGACGTGAATGCCGCGAGGGGCGTACTCGCGTTCGAGTTGCTGAACGAGCACCTCCGCCACGGAGGGCGCGACCTCGAGGATTTCGGCGAGATCGCCGATGGGCAAGGGCTCGGCGGCCATGAATAGCACCGCCTCGAGGGCGCACAGCTTCCCTCGCTCGTCCGGGGTCGTCTCGGTGTCCAGGCGCTGGTCCACCGCCTGTTGGATTTCCTCCGCCTCTGGCCCGGGGTTCGTCATTCCGCCTCGGAACTTCCTCCTGGGAAGACGCGAATCTCGCCGAACGGCGATTCCTGCGCCACCCTCACCCGCCGCAATCGGATGAGTTCGAGCAGTGCGAGGAAACTCACGATCAGCTCCAGGCGAGTGACGTCGCCCTCGAAGAGATCCGCGAAGAGCAGGCCGTCCCTCGCCCATCGAATGCGTGAGGCGATGGCGGCGATCTTCTGTGCGACCGTGAACCGCGGCCGCGGCAACTCCGCGGACGACGGCTCTTTGATCCGATTCAGCACGTTCTGGAATGCCGCCCACAGATCGAAGGGCGACACGTCATTCAGCATCAGATATGGCCGTTCGTGGCCGTTCCCGTTTCCATTGCCCTCGGGAAGGACGCTGTGGGAGAATATCAGGCGCTGGAGTTCGGCCCGCGCCCGCAGCTCCTCGGCCACCATCTTGTAGCGCCGGTACTCGATCAGTCTGGCGACCAGGGCAGCCCTCGGATCGCCGATCGCCTCTTCCTCGTCCGGCTCCGGCCGCTGCTCCTGGGGCAGCAGCATTCGGGACTTGATCTCCATCAACTGGGAGGCCATCACCACGAACTCGCCGGCCACCTCGATGTTGAGCTGCTCGATGGAGTCCATGTACTCCAGGTACTCCCCGGTGATGTACTCGATGGGGATGTCGAAAATGTCGATCTGGTCGCGCTCGATGAGGTAGACGAGCAGGTCGAGGGGGCCTTCGAACGTACTGACCTTGACCGGATGGCCGGTGAACGTCCGGTCCTTTGGCGCCGCTAATGCCGAATCGAATCCCTGGGCGGCGATCTCAGGCGAGATCATCTTCCATCTCCACTGCCAAGAGTGCTGGTTTGACTATGCTGCGTCCGCTGCGACATCTATGGGGCAGGAGAGGAGTCACATCGCCCGAGGCGGCGGAGGCTCCTGCGCTGCGCGATCTAATATGCCTCATCCTGCAGGGCCTGTCTAGCCCGAAGGCGCTCAGCGCAGTTTCATCGCCTTCCACGCCAGTTCCATCGTCTCCTCGGTCTTCGCCCGCGCTCGCCGAGCGCCGTCATCCAGGATATCGTCCAGGCGGCCCGGATCGGCGGCTACGGCGGCTCTGCGCTCCCAGAGCGGCGACATGGCGGCGATCAACGTGGCCGCGACTTGCTTCTTGTGATCCACGCACCCCAGCCGCCCGCCTTCGCAGTCGGCCTTCGCCTGTAGAGCGTCGCCGGGCGAATAGGCGGCGTGATAGGCATAGACCGGGCACTGATCGGGGTGTCCGGGGTCAGACTTTCGGATCTTGGCCGGGTCGGTGAACATCTGCCGCGCCTTCTCCGTGACCGCCTCCGGCATGTCCGAGAGGTAGATGCAGTTCCCGTAGGACTTGCTCATCTTGCGTCCGTCGAGGCCGGGCAGGACGGCGAACTCCGTGAGGAGCGCCTCGGGCTCCGGGAAGATGTCGCCGTAGAGCTGGTTGAAACGCCGAGCGATCTCCCGCGTCAGCTCGAGGTGGGGCACCTGGTCCCTGCCGACGGGAACGGCCTGGCCCCGGTACGCGAGGATATCCGCGGCCATAAGGACGGGGTAGCCGAGCAGGCCATAGGAGGGGTTCGCAATGTGAAGCTGGTCGCGCTTCTCCTTATAGGTCGGCACGCGCTCGAGCCAGCCCAGCGGGGTGACCATGGAGAGCAGCACGTGCAGCTCCGAGTGGGCCGGAACGCGCGACTGCACCACGATAGGCGTGACATCCGGATCGATGCCTGCGGCGAGGTAATCCGCCGCCGCCTCGCGGGTGTACGGCACGATGGCGCTGGTGTCCTCGAACGCGGTCGTGAGCGAGTGCAGGTCAACGATGCCTGCATAGAACTCATACTCGCGTTGGAGCCGCACCCAGTTGCGCAGCGCGCCTTCGTAGTTACCGAGATGCAGGCGACCGGTGACCTGCATCGCGCTGTAGATGACTTTTCGGCCGGAGGTGTTGGACATAGACGCGTGCAGCCTCTCGGAATGCTACTTGAGCCGGCCCTCGATCTCCGCGAGCGCGGC
>Ga0187878_1004408_pt1 | contig 10969 bp, 2 predicted proteins | sample June2016WEW_17_1_FD_132979 | JGI IMG/M metagenome (GOLD analysis project Ga0187878, IMG submission 132979) | Peatland microbial communities from SPRUCE experiment site at the Marcell Experimental Forest, Minnesota, USA - June2016WEW_17_150 | ecosystem: Environmental > Terrestrial > Soil >...
ACAGGGAAGATGTCGACTGGAGGGAAATGATGTCCGAGTTCATTCGTAGAATCTGGTCGGAAGATGCAGGGCAGGATATTGCCGAATATGCGGTAATGCTGGCGGTGATCCTGGTGCTGGTAGTGGGCACGATACGCCTGATCGGATCCAACTCAAATAATGCCTTTTCCAACGTAGCCAGTTCGATACAATAACCGAGTCGGCTGCGCAAGCAACAATGCGGGATCTTAGCGGGAGCTCTTTTATGACGCGATTTACCTCGTTTACCGGGCAGTTTCGCTACGACTGGTTTACCAGAGTGGCGGCTGCGGCGGAACTTGCGGGGAGATCGAATCAGCCGTGATCGACTAGATTCAAGCAAGTTCAGTCAAAGGCCGCGATCCAAGATCGCGGCCTTTGCGTTTGCAACGGGAACTCAGGAGGGTTGGCAATGATCGTCAATATGTCGGAGAAAGCGACCGAGCAGGAGATCGGACACGTGATCGAGCGCATTCGTGAAGCGGGCTACCAGCCTCACGTTACGCGTGGAGTGGAGCGGACCATCGTGGCCGCGGTCGGAAATGGACGGCGACACGAAATCGAAGCCCTGCAGGTGGCGCCGGGCGTGGAGAATGTGGTGGCCATTGCGCAGCCGTTCAAGTTGGTCAGCCGGCAGGTTAAGCCGGAGCGATCGGTAGTGAATGTGGGTGGGGTCGCCATTGGTGGACCCGGAGTTGTGATCATTGCCGGACCATGCTCGGTGGAATCTCGCGAACAGTTGCTGGACACGGCGCATGCCGTAAAGCGCGCCGGCGCCACGATGCTGCGTGGCGGAGCTTACAAACCGCGGACCTCTCCCTATGACTTTCAGGGGCTCGGACTGGAGGCGCTGAAGATCCTGCGAGAAGCCCGCGAGCAGTCCGGGCTGCCGGTGGTCACGGAAGTGATGAGCACAGAAGATGTAGAAATCATCTGCGAACATGTCGACATGCTGCAGGTGGGAGCCCGCAACATGCAAAACTTCGCGCTCTTGCGGCGGCTGGCAACCGTCAACAAGCCGGTGCTGCTGAAGCGTGGGCCATCGGCAACCGTAAAAGAATGGTTGTTAGCCGCAGAGTACTTATTGTCGGGAGGAAACAGTCAAGTGGTGCTTTGCGAGCGTGGCATCAAAACTTTCGAAACGGAGATGCGCAATACGTTTGATCTCGCCGCCGTGGCGCTGGCGCGTGATCTTTCTCATTTGCCGGTGATCGCCGATCCTTCTCACGGCACTGGTAAGCAAAGTTTAATTGCAGCGGTCTCGCGCGCGGCGGTCGCGGTAGGAGCCGATGGATTGATCATTGAAGTACATCCGTGTCCGGAGCGGGCGCTGTCGGATGGGGCGCAGTCCCTCGATTTTGCTGGATTCGAGAAGGTGATGAAGGCCATCGCAGAGCCACTGCGTCGAGCCGCAGTGGTCGCGGATATGGCTCGGGCATAAGCAGAAACGTCAGTGCGCGGGATTAGCTTTTGGAAGTTTGATTCGCATGGCGGGATCGCCAAGCAAATTATACGTTTTGCGCACGGCGAGATTGGAGATGCCTGACTTCGCCTTGAGGATCGCGTCTCCCAGAGCCGGATGCGACGAACTCATCGCGCCTTGCACGATCAGTTTGTCGAGAATGGTCTGCGGCGGGGCCTGGTTCAGGCCGCTCGAGGCCAGGACGGCCACAGCGCCTCCGTTGGGGGCCAGCATCAGCGCAACGGCCAACGGTTCTTCGTAAACATCCTGGAAGAATCCATTGAGGCAGTCCATGATGAGGAATACCGGCAATGAAGTCCCGTTGGTCAGAGAGCTCGCGGCGGTGCTGTCGAAAAGGTCGTCGCCGGACCACTCGTCCTCGGAGCCGTGTCCCGCATAATTCACCAGCAATTGCCCTGAATTGATGGCGGTAAGAATTGCTTGCCGCGCATCCGGCGGGCTCGTCGAGGTGGCGAAGACATCCGTTACCTGCATGGTTGAAGGCAGCTGAGCCTGGACCACCTGACTGTCCTTTGTAAAGTTCTCGGTATCGTTTACATCAGCTACCATCAGCGCCTGCGAGGTCCACGCGCCGTTCGTGGATTGGCCCTCATAAGCGGCTATCCTTTCCGCCACGAGTTTGGCTTCGCCTGCCGTGCTCACGGGCAAACGTCCGGTTGCAATGGTCGGCATGCCACTGTCGTTGAAGTCAGAGAACCAGTCATCGGATGCCGTCATGAGGCCCGTCGTTGGAATGATTTTCGTGGGCACGAAGTCCAAGTGGCCGAAGCCGAGATAATTGCGGGGATCAAGCGAGGCTCGACCGTTCAGCAAGAGATATCGCGGCGCGGTGTGCCACGCTTTGACCGCCGTTTGCAAAAAGTCGCGGATGGCCTGAGGACTGTGCTCGCCGAAGTTAAACTCGTCATAGAGATCATCGACCAACACAACTGCGGATGATTTTCCCTGCGCCTTGTGAGCGCGCAGCAGCGGCTCCAGAGCGCCTGCGAAGGCCTCCGCTGACACCATCACAATTTCGCTGCCGGGTTGCGCGATGTGCCACCGCGAGGGATGGTTCTTACGAATCCCTGCCGCCGACGCGATGCGGTCATCGGCCACAGCCATAAGCGTGTGCAGCGCGGGGGCCGAGGGATTGGTTGTGGACCATGGCACTTGAACTTCGACCGCGTAGTCTGTCTTCGAGGCCGCATCCGGCGTGACTTGACCACTAAGTTCCACCGGCTGATCCGGATTTGTGATGTCGAGGACGACCACTGTACCTTGAGTGAAACCCGTCACTTTCAGTTCATCCCCGGGGCGGCCGGTGAACGTCAAGGCATTAGAGTCGGCCGCGTAGGAGTGCGGATAAGTAATCTGGATCGACTGCAGCAGGCTGACATCGTATTCCCCATCTTGCGCCGTCAGCGTGACGGTGTTCGCACCGTTCTGCAAAAGGCCGGGCGGAACGTCAACAGTGAATTTTCCTTTGGCTTGACCGGTGAAGGTCAGATCGCCCAGCGTGGTGCCGTTCAGAGCAATGGTAACGTCGTGTGGGATCGCGAGAATTATGCCCTGCAGAATCAATTGCAAACGCACCTGCTGGGTCGAGGTGGTGTCGAGGTGGTTCACCTGAATCGTCTCGTCGATCGCAGTGGAAGAAACGAGCGGCCCGAAGAAATTGTTACCCTGAGAGGTGGTCAACGCCGAAAAGTATGTTGTACGCGGCGTCAGTTCAACCGTGAACGGAAAGCTTGCGGGAGGCTGATTCGAACCGACGGAGAGCGGTAAACGGGGAATCCGCGCGCCGTGCGATTCTTCCGCCGCGAGCCAGTAGACTCTGGTGCCGGAGTATTGCGTATCGATTCCGGTGCCGTAGAAATAAATTGCAGCCTGAGGACCGAAACCTCCAGGGCCGGCGGAGGCGCCGGTGATCTGTATCGGCTGCTCGATGGCCTCGGCGTAAAGGTGCAGGAATGCTGGATCCACATTCGCGTCCAACCCAGCTTGGATCAGTTGCGGCTGCGTTACGCAGTACCAGCCTTCGTGCTTCACGAATATTCTTACGGCGGGATGTCCGGCGAGTTCGAACTGCTTCTGCTGCTGGGCAACTGTCGGAAGAGTATCGGGCAAAACATTCTCAACGGGGTGGCTCACGCCGGTGAGCGCGGCAGCAGGCTGCGCCTGGTTCAGTTGATTCACAGTGACCGCTGAACTGGCGTCGCTGGCAAGCTGGGCGTTGGTGGAGGCTGCGGGAGAAGCTGGTCCGTGGAGTATGCGAGTACCGTTCACGTCCACATCTTCCAGCCAGTAAGGGCCGCTGCCGGCGTTTGCGGACGAATCGATCCAGCTATAAGTCTTGCCGGAATGTTTGGGCAGCGCCCCGCTCATCAGCAGGGCCGATCCCGCGATCAGTGAAGAATTCAAAGAAATGCGCTCGCCGCCCTGTTCGCGGTAGACGTTGAATCCGAGGTTGCGCGCTTCGGCACCTGTCTTCCAGAGAAGTACAACACGGTCTGCCCCAGTCTTGTCCTTGCCGCGCTGGGCTGAGAAAAACTCCAATTTGATATTTGTCGGAGCCGTGATGGTTTCAACCTGCGTGGAAGTGTTGGGTGTAGTCATCTGGTCCGCAGTCACGCTGGCTGTGTTGGACGCGATCCCCGGCGCTCCCGCGAGCGTGAGAATGGTGACTGTGGCCGTGCCGGGGTTGGCCATCGTTCCCAGCAAGCATGTAACGGTGCCGCCCGCTTCCGAACATGTGCCCGCCGTGGTATTGACGGCGAGATAGGTAACGTTCGTTGGCAACGGGTCGGTTACGGTCACGTTCGTCGCGTTGGCGGGACCGTTATTCGTCACCAGGAGGGTGTATGTCAGGGTGTCGCCGTCGGCCACGGTGGGACTCGGTGTGGCTGTCTTCACGATGGTCACATTCGCGCTGTTGGCGTTGGCCACAACAACCATAGCGGTCGCGGTGTTGCTGGTGAGGTTTGGAACGATGTTGGTGGCGGTGGCCGTGGCGGTTTCGGCAATGTTTGTTCCGGAAGCGGTGCTGGCATTCACTTGCAGCACGAGAGTGAAGTTGGCTGTGGCATTTAGAGCGAGAGTGGTGGCTGTGCAGGTGATCGTACCTGCGGCTCCGACAGCGGGATTGGTGCACGTCCAGCCCGCCGGAGCCGTGATGGACTGGAAGTTAGTATTCGGCGGTGTGGTTTGAGTAAAGCTGGGAGATGCTGCAGCCAATGGTCCATTGTTGGTGACGCTCTGCGTATAAGTGACGATGCTACCCGCGGCAACGGAAGTTGGCACCGCAGAGTTCGTGGTGATCAGATCGGCTTGAGTCGCGGTCGCAACGACGTCCGCTGCAATCGCGCTGTTGTTGGCTGGGTTCGGATCGGTCGTTGAGGAATTCGCAGTTGCGATGTCATTGATCGCCGTCCCGGCCGTAGTCCCCGGATCTACCTTCACGACAACCGGGAAACTGGCTGTTCCTGGCGCGAAGCTGGGATTCGTGCAGGTGATTGTGCCTGTGGTGCCGGCCATCGGAAGGATGCAAGACCATCCGCTCGGGAGCGGCGTTAACTGCACGAACGTCGTATTGGGCGGCGTGCTTTCGGTGAACCTCGCAGCAGTCGCTGTGCTTGGCCCGCCATTAGTTACAACTTGTGTGTAGCTAATGTCGGCGCCGGCCAGCACTGGAACCGGGCTGGCAGCATTAGTGACCGATAAGTCAGCCGAGTCCGCAACCTGCACGCTGGCTGACGCGCTGTTGTTGCCGGGGTTAGGGTCGCTGGTGGTTGAGGAGACTGAGTCGGTTTGAGTGATAGTGGATCCGGAAGTGACGTTCGTGCTTACCGTCACCGCGAATGTGAAGTTCGCGGTGGAGACAGCGAAGGTTGCGATGGTGCAGGTGAGCGTCCCTACCGAGCAGGTCCAGCCGGCGGGACCGCTTAGCGACACCGCTGTTGTATTAGCCGGAAGGGTTTCCGTGAACGTAACGGTGCTCGCGCTGGCGGGACCACCGTTGGTTACGGTCTGCGTGTAGGTGATGTTGCTACCGGCCGACACCGGGTTCGGGCTGGCTGTGTTTGTAACACTCAAATCTGCTTGCCCCGCCCCCGCTACCCCAATTGTGACCGTGGCTGAATTGTTGTTGTTATTCGTGTCACTGGTAGAGGTGGCAACTGTCGCTGTGTCGGTGATGATGGTTCCCGCCGCCGTGCCTGCAGTCACAGTCACCACCACGGGGAAGGTACTGGTCGAGCCCGGCGCCACGCTGGGATTCGTACAACTGATGGATCCGGTGGTGGTACAAGTCCATCCCGCAGGTATGGGGGCAAGAGAGACGAATGTCGTGTTGGCCGGAATCGCTTCCGTGAACGTGTCTGTACTGCAGTAGCTGGGGCCAGTGTTGGTCACAACCTGGGTGTAAGTGATATGGCTGCCCGCCGCTACCGGGCTGGGTGTGCCACTGTTGGTTACGGCCAGGTCGCAAGCTGTGGTGACGGGAGTATTGATGGTCGTGCTGTTGTTAGCCGAGTTGGGATCGCTTGTCGTGGAAGAAACCGAGGAGTTTGCCGTGATCGAAGCGACGGTGACACTTGGAGCCAGGTTCACAACGACGATGATGTTCGCCGACGCACCCAAGGCCAAGGTCGGGTCGCTGCAGGTGACGTTGCCCGTCCCGCCTACGGCCGGGGCTGTGCAGGTCCAACCAGTGGGAGCAGAGGCGGAGACGAACGTAGTATTGTTGGGCACCGCTTCCAGAAAGCTGACGGCAGAAGCTGGCCCGGGACCATTGTTCGTCACCGTTTGTAAGTAGGTGATGTTATTCCCGGGGTAGACGGTGAGAGGCGTGGCCGATGTGCTCAGCGCAACGTCGGCCTGCGCTGAGGAAGATGCGACTACGTCGGTGGCCGTGGCGGAATTGGCGCCGAAGGCTTGGTTCGTGGCAGTCACGGTCGCTGTATCGGTGATGATTGTGCCGCTTGCCAGGCCGGTGTTCGCCTTGTAGACCACGGTGAAGGTGCCGGAGGAACCCGCTGCCACGCTGGCGTTGGTGCAGACCGTGGGGAAACCTGTGCAGGTCCAACCCGTCGCACCCGTGATCGAAACAAATGTAGTATTCGGCGGCGTTGCTTCGGTAAAGGTTGCAGCGGTAGCTGCTGCCGTCCCGGTGTTGGTGACGACCTGCGTGTAAGCAATATTGTTACCGGTCACGACTGGATTCGGTGAGGCAACGTTGGTGACGGATAACTGCGCTCCCGTAGTCGTCCCAACGACGGTGGAAGCGGAGGCTGTGTTGTTCGCAGAATTCGGATCAGTCACTGAGGAGCTAACGGTGACGGTATCCGTTATCACGGTGCCATTCGCCGTCCCGGCCGTGACCTTCGTGATCAGGCTAAAAGTGGCGGCGGTGCTGCCGGCCATATTCAAGTCGTTACAAACGACGTTGCCGGTCCCACCAACGGGCGGCGTAGTGCAGCTCCAGTTGGCGGGCGCGGCAATGGAAACAAATGTGGTGTTCGCGGGAATAGCCTCAACCAACGACGCGTTGTCCGCGGCGCTGGGACCGTTATTGGTGACGATTTGGGTGTAAGCGATGTTGCTGCCGGCTGCGACTGGATCCGGAGCGGCGGTGTTGGTCACGCTGAGATCTGCGCTGGAGGACACATTGGCTACATCGGTATAGCTGTCGTTCGACAGATTGATTTCGCCGCCGCCACCCACGATGGCAGTGTTCGTTTCGGTGGAGGGAGCGGTCTGCGCGACATTGGCGTTGATAGTAATCGATGGGTAAAAACTATTCGCCGCCAAGACCATCGAATTGACGCAGCTGACGGTTTGCGATGCGATGGAGCAAGTCCATCCGGTCCCGGTGGCACTCGTGGGAGTAAGACCCAAGGGCAGCGTATCGTTCACCGTTACCGTGCCGCTGGTGGAACCGTACGGACTCAGGTTCTCGACAGGGATGGTGTAGGTGGCGGTTGAACCGCGAGTGAGTGTACCCGGGGCATGGCTCTTGGTGAGCGTCATGTCGGGAGTGCACTGTGCGCCAGACTGCGTACCGGAAGTTTGAGATATTGACGCGTTCGTAACGCTGGTGCCCGCGGCGCCGGGGGTTGATCCGTAGGACACTCCGGGATCTTCGGTCAGGCCGTTCGTTCCGCCACTTACGCTGATACTCGCCGGACTGCCGGAAACCAGAACCACTCCACCGCCACCGCCACCGCCGGGGCCGTGACGGTTTCCGAGAGTGAAGGGTTCCGAAGCCCAGGCGTCGCCACCGTTGCCACCGTTCGCTTGCAGCGTTAGGCCGCTCTCCCCGCCGTTTGCCGAAAGAACAACGATGCTGCCACCTGCTCCGCCGCCGCCGCCCGCATCGTTGGCCGTGCCGTTGTAAGCGTTTATTCCGTTGGCGGTGAGGATTGCCGCGCCGCTGAGCGCGTAGGTGCGAATGATGATGATGCCGCCACCGGTAGCGCCCCCACTGGCCTGATTGTCGCCATCAGAATTGTTGCGCGTTCCCGCACCACCTCCGCCACCCATCGCGACGCGATTGATGGTCGCGGGGAAAGCAGTGCCACCTTCGCCGCCTACGCTCAGATTAGTATTCCACGAGTCGCCGCCAAAACCTCCAGCGCCACCGTTAGCGCCGCCACCGCCGCCGGCGTTTTGGTCATTAGCCGCGGGGTCAGCATCGGTGCCTCCTCCGCCGGCGTTGCCCGGAGCTCCGCGGGCCATGCTGCCGTCAGTTCCCGCGGTACCACTCGGATAACTGCTATTCCCAGCCGCAAAACTGGCACCGGACTCAACCCAAAACGGAGTACCCGCGATTCCTTCGCCCTTCGCAGCGTCATAACCGGCCTCCCCGCCCACGGCTCCGGTGTACGTGGCCGGAGCGGGTTGACGATAATCTGTGTTGGCGCCGCCTCCGCCCGTTAATTGCATTCCCGCTCCGCCGCGGAAGCCTAGACCACTTACCGAGACGGTGGCTCCGTTTAGAGTCAGCGTACTCGAAGTATCTAAGGCCAAAACCCCGCCCGTGGAACCATTCCAGGCTAGCGCCGTGGGTGGCGAACCCGAACTGAAGGAAGCAGTCGTGTATTGCGGCACCACAATCACCTGGTAAGTGCTCTGGCCCGCAGTTGCTGAGGCCGTGGCGTGGTGATAAGCGAAAACCAATCCGCCGCCCAGGCCTGCTCCGGAAATGATTACTGAGCCACCTGTTGTACCCACTGCGCTTTGCGCGGTAACGAACTCGTACTCGCCGGCGCTATTCAGAGAGGTAAATCCCTGGCCTGTGTATCCATTCCCATACGCGACGGTGTTCGAGTCGTTGATGCTGGCATCCTGCATCTGGATGACCAGCAAAAGATTTCCGGCGGCGATTGCGTTACCAGCGCCGGTCGCGGCACCCACAGTGATGGAGGTGGCTCCCGCGGCCACGTTGGCTGCCCCCGGGTAGTACGTGTTTAAGACGCCAGTGAGATTATTTCCGGCCGCAGCCTGCGAGGTGGTACCGCAGGCAATTGACTGCACTGTAGCAACCGCTACGTAGGTGTTGTTGCCGGTGTTCGGATCTGGCGGTGTTCCGGAATCTGTTACGGTCGCGGTGTTGGTATATGACCCTGAGGCGGTGGCGGTTTCAACGACTGTTACAGTAGCGTTTGTCCCACTCGCCAGCGTGCCTATGGTACACGTGATGGGGTTGGTAGTGGTGACGCACGTGCCCACGCTTGGAATGGCTGAGACCAGTGTCATGCCCGCGGCGAGAGTGTCGTTCAGCGTGACGGCGTTGGCTGCGGATGTTCCATTATTGAAGACTGTGATGTTGTAGGTTGTATTCGATCCCAGAAAAACCGCGCTGCCGACGCTGGTCGTGACTCCGATATCGGCCGCTGTGGGATTGATGGATACGGCTCCCAACGACCAATTGGAAGTGCCGCTGAATGTCTCCGAGAGTGGAACGCTGGGTGCGCCGGTGCGGCTGCTACCCGTGGCTCGCACGCCAGGATTTGTGCTGTTCTGACTTAACACATTCCACCGCTGCGTCTGAGGACCAGGTACGGTGACCGTCTGGGTTCCATCTGTGGCCAGCGTGTCCAGAATCATGCCGTTGACCACGCTGGGCACATTCAGTTGCGAGTAGGTACCCGCAGCGCCATCGGCTGACACGAAGGTTCCGAGGGGCGCGGTCTGATCCACTCCCGTGAATGTGGTCGCGCCAGCAACTACACCCTCGGTCACTGCCGTGGGGATGTCCACCGACACCACAATTGGAAGATTCGTGCCGGACGCTGGGGCCAGCAGGTACCACATCTCCACTCGGCGCGTGCCACCGGCATCGTTCTGCGCCCCGACGAAACTCAGCGCCGTGCCGCTGTAGGTCACACCCGTGACGTCAGTTGTGGGTGCATTCGTAATGTTGATCGAAACGCCCACAATGAGGACACGGTTCGCCGTGGCGGTAGTGGTGTGGGTAAAGGTAAGGGTTTCGGTGCCGGCTCCCGCCAAGTTTGCCGAACTGGAGCTAGCAGAATCGACTGCGACCTGGCCTCTGGCATATGACGTTGCCAGCATAAGGAACAAGACGATCAGTGCACCGAGAGTGGGCCGCACCTGCTTGCGCACCGCAGCTTGGGAAGTCGCTCGCGCCGGCGGGGCGACGCCTGCCATCTCCAAGAGTTTTCCGAGAACACGCTGTCCCTCCGCCGCTGCTTGCAGCAATTTGCCGCTGATTCCTTTTAGTTTCGTGCGCACAAGTTTTCTGCCCAACCTCACCTCTTTGGCGACGACAATGCCGAGAATCTGGTCGCCGCGCAACGGAGGGTCGTTTTGCTGTCCGCCGTCGCCTCGGGTAATAAACAAATTCTTAGAATGATTGGTAATCACTAGGCGGTGGACACGGAAGCCGCCATGGCCTTTCGTAAGTACAATATCGCCCTTTCGTAATTTGCTCACCATTATCGGAGTAACGTAGACAACCTGCCCGTCGCGAATGATTGGGGACATACTCGCGCCGCGCGCTTCGAACCGCATGCTCAACCCGTTTTTCAGTAGTTCGCGGCTGAGAGCCTCGAACCTTTCTGAATCCGACTCGCTGTTAGTCATTGAAGTGAAGAATTCTGTCTACGGCGCGTTCGTCGGGCTCGAAAGAATAGCGGTAGCAAGGGACGGAATCAGCTACTCGTTCCAGAAAGCTTAGGGCGGAGTCGACGTACTCGTGCCGGTGAAACGGCACGAAGCTGCGCGCGAAGAGTTCCGCGACCATCTGGCTGCGGGTCAGGCGCGTGAGCACGTTGCCGTGTCCATGCTCAAGAACGAAGACACGTTGCAGCGGAGCGCGCTGCGGCAAAGCAAACGCGGCCTCGCCATGCCACGGCGTGCCGTACATGAAAATCTGGGTCGCATCTTTGCGTAGCTTCTCTTCAAGAACTTTGTCCTCGCGCACAATGATCCGGTCGTCGCTCAGAATCTCTACGTTGTGCAGCG
>Ga0187878_1004409_pt1 | contig 10968 bp, 11 predicted proteins | sample June2016WEW_17_1_FD_132979 | JGI IMG/M metagenome (GOLD analysis project Ga0187878, IMG submission 132979) | Peatland microbial communities from SPRUCE experiment site at the Marcell Experimental Forest, Minnesota, USA - June2016WEW_17_150 | ecosystem: Environmental > Terrestrial > Soil >...
AGGGCGCCATGGAGGACTTGGTCAAGCTTCAGTACTACCTGAGCAAGGACAATGTCCAGGCCGCGCTGGAGATGAGCAGCCGTGGGGGGCATCTCGGGATATTGCTCGAGACACCGCTGCTGGCCCGAGACTGCCGGGTTTACATCCACAACCTGGCGTCGCGCCTTGGTGTGCCGGTAAAGGGAAACGGACTGGCCGAAGGTATCGAAGTTTTGCCAAAGCACGATGAGCTTGGGACTGGCGAGTTTGGAAACGCGATCCGAGGGCCACTTGGAATTCACCGGGGGGCTGGCCGCCGGTATTGGTTTTACGGAGCTGACTACACCCTGGAAGCGCAGATGTCATACCTGAAGCGGTTGCGAAAGGTAACTGAGGAAGAGATGAGTCGCTTCATCGCGGGTAAGACAATGCCGGCAGAGATCAGACGCGAACCGCGCCCGCCAAAACCTGCGCCTCGGCCTTCCAGCCCCGGACGGCAAGAATTTCAGATCCTTGAGCACGTCGGCAAGGTCCGCAAGGTGGGGCGCAATTACGTCACTCGCTGCCCATCCTGCGCCGAGGCGGGTCATGACCGTGGCGGCGACAACCTGGCGATTCGCATCGACGCCCCACGGTTTTACAAGTGTTGGGCTGGTTGCACCAAGGAGATGATCCGCAAGGCATTGGGCTGTCCAATTCGGTTTCGGCAAACCCCGTGACTGAAAGGCCTGTGCAAGAAACAAGAGGCTGGGGGCATCCTGGTCGATGCGCTGCTTCGTCATTTTGCATAGCAGGTGCGTCTTTCCCGTTCCTGCGGGGCCTAGGAGCAGCAGGAGGGGCGTATTGGCGCATGTCGTGGTCGGACTGACTAGGAAATCTTCGATATCATGTGCGGCGCGGCTGATGTTTGAGAACCAAGTGACCCACGCCTCTGCCGCAGATCGCTCGTGCTCAGGGGTGTTCCGGGATCTTTCTACCGCTGCCCGGAACGGGACATCGGTCGCGCTTGCTACTTCCTTTGCGGCGGTTGTTGCAGGGCCGAGCGGCAAAAAGGTTGGTGCACTTACTTGGAGTGCTGAGAGGTTTCGTAGCGCTGAAGCTGTGAATGGAATAAGGGTCTCGATGCGTGATATTCCTTCGTTCGAGCCTGGCGGAGCAGTACCTGAGGCCCGTGCCCCCCACGCGTCATCAAGCGCTGTCGCTAGTTCACCGAACTTCCCAAAGAAGGCATTAGTCTGCGCGATGGCCGAAAAATACCCTGCCAGAGGAAGGGAAACATTGAGGTGCTCCGTGTGGGGCTTTCCGGTCCGGCTTTTTGCTTGCGACCAGCGTCCGCGAAACCACTCTGAAGTGAGAGCAAAAGCCATAAAGATATTCACAAGCTAGTCTACTGTCCCAGAAATAAGTGAACTAAGTTAGGCCGAGATGCATCTAAGGTGTAGGAGGCTTAGATGCGAACCGGGCGACCCAAACAGCCGTTGATTTTGACCGAAGAAGAGCACGATCGGCTCCAATCTTTGGCCCATCGAGCCCGCAGCCAGCCGCTCCTGGCTCGGCGCGCGCGCGTGGTGCTGGCCTGCGCCGAGGGACTCGACAACAAAACGGTGGCGCGAAAGGTGCGTGCCTCGCTGGGCATGGTCGGCAAGTGGCGCGACCGATTTCTGAAGGCTCGCCTGGAAGGACTCTATGACGAGCCGCGACCCGGGGCGCCCCGCCGGGTCAGTGATGCCCAGGTCGAGCAGGTGGTGATTCAAACCTTGGAGAGCACGCCGCGCGGAGAGACGCATTGGAGCACCCGCGGTTTGGCCCAAGCCAGCGGGCTCAGTCGGATGACGATCAGCCGGATTTGGCGCGCATTCGGCTTGCAACCTCACCGTACAGACACTTTCAAATTGTCGCCCGACCCCTTGCTGATCGAGAAAGTGCGCGACATTGTGGGCCTGTATATGAACCCGCCCGATCACGCCTTAGTGTTCTGCGTGGACGAGAAGAGCCAGATTCAGGCGCTCGACCGCACGCAACCGCTGCTGCCTTTACGACCCGGGCAACTCGAGCGCCGCACCCACGACTACAAGCGCCACGGGACGACTTCGTTGTTTGCAGCGCTGGAATTGAAGACCAGCCGCGTGATCGGCCAACTGCACCGCCGCCATCGCTCAGGGGAGTTTCGCAAGTTCCTCGATCGGATCGAGGCTCACGTGCCCGCCGGACTGGATGTCCATCTCATCCTGGATAACTACGGTACGCACAAAACGGCCGTCATCCGGAAATGGTTCGTTAAACGTCCACGATTTCATGTCCACTTCACCCCTACGTACGGTTCCTGGATTAACCTGGTGGAGCGATGGTTCGCCGAACTCACTAATAAACGGATTCGACGCGGCGTGTTTCGAAGCGTCCAAGAGCTGGAAACTGCGATTCGCGAATACATCGAGGTCCATAACGAAGACCCCACCCCCTTCGTCTGGACCAAGACGGCGGACCAGATCTTGGCCAGCATCGGTCGTTACGCCCATCGCACGCTCGCCGCCCAACCCTCCTCACTTATGTCACGAACCACTGGGACAGTAGACTAGCAGAAACGTGCGTTTGTGAGGGGGTCAGCGCTTTGCTGAGCGTTGGGCTTTTCTCATGCCCGATACGCCACCGGCAGTCGCACGTAATCAATTTGGATGGGGCACGCCGCCACCGTCGCCTTGTCCAAGGCAAAATTGCTGTAGCTCGACCATCGCCAATCCTCCGACCGCTTCACCAGTCCTTTCCGCACGGGATTCATTCGATCAGCAGAGCGTATTCCGATTCGTTGAACCGCCAGATCCGCGGCCGGAGGTTTACGTACACAAAGAAGATGCGATCGGTAAGATGCAGACGATGGACGTTGGACACGCCTGCAGGTTAGCACTGAGGGACCCCGCCTTCAAGAGCCACCGCAGGGCACAGCGACGGCGGCCACAATTCACGCGCGCTTCGGCATCAAATAAAGAACCCACGCAACTGCGGTGACCCACCTGGCCGAACGCCTCCAAGCCTATCAAGTGACGGAGGAGGGAGTGGAACATCCCTTCCGCGATTCCGTCGTCACCAACCTAGTGAGACTCGTCGACATTCTGCCTAAGCTGAACGTCACGGCGGATCTGGAGCTGGAACGGCTGGCCACACAGGTACGGGCCTCGTTACTGGTCGATCCCCAAGAACTGCGGAAGTCGGAGTCGGTTCGTAGCGAGACCGCCAAAGCGGCGACCGTTATCGCGCAGCGCATGGCGGGATACATGGCGGGTTACTCGGTTCCTGCCCCGAACGAAGGAAGGGCGGCATGAACCCGCATGAGACTTGAACCATAATGTGGCAGCGTTTTGAACCATAAGACGGCAGTTGCGCTCTCATAACCCCTTTCAGATCAATACAGCCACTCCAGACGGCCAAGGCGGTTTTGAACCATAAGTTGGCACTAAGTGCAAAATGGAAGGATAAAGTGTGTCCCTTGAAGGATAATATTGCCAATTGGGAAGCATAACTTTGCCAAAGGAACAGTCCCTTAAAGCATACATTGGTCGCAGATGCTTTTTCGCATCGGTTCGTTAGGACTACGGCTGTGCAGAGTGGGATCTTATTCGCTGCGGGTCTGGGGAGCCATCTGTCGGCGGACTTCTCGCAGGGCTTTACGTCCCTCTTCGAGGTTGAGGTAATCGGAGCTGGTCAAGAGTGGGCGTAGGTTCCGGCGTGTGAGGCTTATCCCTTTGGCCTGAAGCTCGCGCGCGACCCTACTCACCTCTTCGGCGGCCTGGACCTTCCTTGCGATGGCACGCTTCACCCGGTATTGCGCGTAGTGCCGCGCGATCTGGCGGCAGGTTTCTGGAAAGTGCCGGTAAATGGTCGCCCGGCCATGGCAGAGACGCGTCATCACCTGTTTCACGGAGGGCGGCGGCGTCTCGCTGAGTGCCATCTGGAGGATTCGGCAGACCTCCGCTCGGTTGATGTACCAGCCAGGCCGTGTCCTCCGTCGTTGTCTGCGGGCGTTCAATCCCACCGGTGCATCTCGGACGAATCCCCGCGAAGACGCGAGAGTTGGGGATCCGAGCAACAAGTCACGCAGAGAGATTCCCAGCCGGTAGGCCATATTCAAAAGGAGAGTCAGCCCCGGCGTGGTTTTTTCCCTTTGCCAATCCCTGACGGCCCCTCTGCCGACATGCACGAGCTGGGCGAGCGTGGACACATTCCCAGCACAGACCCTGTCAACGCAAAGGCGAATGGTCTGCGCGAGAAGCCCTCTTTCAGGCGGGCACGTGATCTGCGGGGCAGCGGCAAGCAACTCTCCCAAAGCGCTTGCGACCCAAGAGGCCCACGCTAACTCCTCGCTTGGCAGCGTCCGGGAATCTGAGAATGGATCGATTCCGTTGGGTACAAGCGACTGCCCACAGCGGGAACAGCGATCGCGCCGCGAGCGTGAGTCCAGAGGGCCAATTGGACGCTCACAGCGGGGGCCTGCTTGGCGCAAGATCCGGCGATGGTACGGGCAAATGGTCACGGCCTGCAGGGCCCAGAGAAGGGGCTCGTAGATCGGTTGGTTTGCTTTCCGCCAGGCGTGCAAACAACTCTCGCACCAGGCCCGGCAGCGGCGAAGCAAGGAATGGCTGGGCACAACCCGGCCCCAGGTGAGGAGTGTCAGGAAGGATAGATCGCGCCGCCCGGTGAGGGTCTCCAAAGCCCTCACAAAATCTGCTGCAGGGGACCCAAACCCGTTGATCGTGTGGGTGGAGTACCCCGCCTGGTTTTCAACGCGGAAGGAAAAAATGTTGCCTTTGCCCGCCAACGCCTTGATCTCTTTCGCATAAAGGACACCCGCGGATACGCAGTGTGCCTCGGCAAGCCGGACGATGTAACCTGTCAGGCTTTCTACCATCGGCGTCCCAAGCCCAATGGGAGAAGAATGATAGAGACAAGTGACGGGCGGAAGAATGGGCGGCTCGGTATCCCAGGTTTCGTATTCCTGAAGCACCATCTCAGTCCCCGTCGAAGGGGGGAGTAAAAGGAGGCGCAATTTCAGCCTGCTCGGGAAATGCCGACTTCGTCACGCGCAGGTCGGCGTGAACCGACACGCCGGCCTCTGCGCTTCAACCCTCTTTCGCCGCTTGGCAGTTGCACCGCTCGCCCAGGAGCGCTGGCTGGCTTTGCGGTTTCCGCACGTGCCATCAATCCGAGCCCTAGCAGCTCCCGGAGACGATGGGCGGTTTCTGGTTTTGCAATAAACACGGATTCTCCATCCAAAGTGTCCTGTGCGGTGGTCACGCCTTGATCGAGCGACCAAGCGCAACGTTCCAAATCAGCCCGCGTCAGTGTGGGGGCGCCCCGTTCGAGAGCGGCTGCCAAAGCGCGCGCGAACCAATCTTTGAGGATTCCGACACACCCCAGGGAATGAGTGTAACAAAACTCCCAATCTCGCCACAGTTCCGGTTCCTGAGCCAGTGGGAGATGCCGTTGAAAACTGAAGATCACCCGCTGAAAAGCGATAACGTCGTCGGGATTGTCAACGCGATATCGTCGGAAATGAAGGTCGAGACTGCGACGGCTTAATTGTGCACTCAGATTGCGGCACGGCAGAAGCTTATAGGTTCCAATCAGCACATGGACACAACCGGTCAGGCTGGCCAGGGACTTGAGACAATCCAACTGGTCGGAAAGACGGCGACCGCTCGCAATCTTCGTAAAGTGCTGGGCCTCGTCAATCAGCACTGCCGCCGGCCGGCGATGGCGGAGAGCCTGTTCCAAGGCTTGGCGTAACTCGGGGTTGCACACTCTCGCCGTCCCCTTCCACTCACTCGATCCGTCCCGGGAAGTCCCAGACGTCGGGTAATCGAGCTTATAATCGATGAGCGGCTCTTCGAGCGCACGCAGGGCCCGGCGATAGTAATCCTTCCAACTGAAATTACCTGAGTCCGGTGCGGCCGCCTCGAACCCGACCACCGGAATGCGACCGGGCTCTGGCTCCCCCGCCGAGAGAAACCGCTGTTTTAGTTCTTGCTCAATCCGCAGCCGAAGTGTTGTTTTTCCCACGCCTGTTGGTCCCACGACGAAAATCAGCGAAGCCCCACCCGGTTCCTGAAGGGCTCGCCGAAGCGCCTCGCTTACCACCTTCAGTTGTGGATGCGCAACCGTATAGGAGCGGAAGTAGGCGAGCCGCGCACTCGTCGGCCGCTGTAAGATCTCGTCAGGGAAAGCCCTTGAAGACACTTTCAGTACTCCTCATACATGCTGAGCTGGTCGGCGCTCAACGTCTTCGCCGTTGCCTCCACAGCCAACGAGGCCGCTATGCTGGGACCGCTGGGGACTTCTCCCTCGACTGCGGTATCACCCGGCAGTGCGTCCGGCTGGGATTGGATTTTCGCCACAACGTCCTTCGCCTCCCGATCTTTACTACGCTGGACTCGCAAGGCATGTTCACCTTCTGCCGAAGCGAGAAAATCTGCCAGTTTCTTCGCCGTTACGGTGAGCTGTCCGGCATGCTGCTGCGCGCGTCTACGCAACTCGGCGGTGGCCAGCATTAACTCGCGCTCAGACTTGCCGCGCAGAGCGCTATAGTGCTCCGAGATGCATTTCACCCCTCGGTTGCGCACCAAGGCGTAGGCGACGCCAGCATCGTAAGGGTCATAACGGACAGGTACCAGCCTCCCCTCCACTTCCGGGTCCCGCAACGCTGACGCCCAGTAAAACACATGGTTGAGCCTCACCCCCTTGCTGGGCACAACTCGGGCCTGACCCCGAGCCGTTGCGGGCAGGGTCCATAACCGGAAGTCTTCATCATCGGCCACCGTACGGTGAGACCGAATCCCGCTCTGTGCCAGTCCGGCAGCGAACGCTCCACGCGGACTCTGCCCGAGAGCAGGGTGGGGGACGGTGTCGTAGATTTCGTAGGCCCATTGGCATAACGATCCGTAGAGTTCGGCAAGTGTCCACTCGGCGTGGCGCTTCGGATCCACTCCCTTGGTAACTTGCCGGATGTTCTTCATGATTTGTGTATTGCCTGCAAGATTATGAATGAAACGCGTGTTGGAAGCGCCGAATAACCTTTCGCAGACCGACCCGAACCGAGCCTTGGCCGGCGGGCGAGTCTTTTTAGTGCACTCAAACCGCGCGAGAAGGGTATCGAAATAGACGCTGCCAAATTCCTTGCCTCCATCCACGACCAAGCTCTGGGGAAATCTCCCGTGGCGGCGGACACACTCGCGAAGCACCATCATGCAGGAACGATAGCTCGGTGGATCGAAGGTGAGAAAAATCGCTAACAGCCGTCGGGAGAATGCATCTGTCAATATCGTGTACCACGGGCGCCCCAAGTTCTGCCCGGTGTGGGAACAAACCAATTCGATGTCGAGTTCAGTATGGTCGATATGACAGATGTGAAAAGGACGGTCCCCATGACGCGGCGTGGTAAGTTCGAGTTCCAAGTATGGCGGCTCAAGCCCGTAGGCGGCCCGGTGCCCTTTCCTCTTCAGCGTCTGTTCATAGGAAGGGTCGTGGTGTCTTACGGCATGACAGAAGGTCCTGTAACTGGGGGCGGGCGTTCCGTGCGACTCGCAGGCGCACGCCAATGCGCCATAGACGTGCAGCCGTCGCTGCTGTTTGAGCGTTTTGTAATTGGTTTCGATGAATTGGGTCATCAGAGCCCGGGTCTTGCCCGGGAGCTTAGGAGTGCGGTTGCCTCGCCGATTAGATCGGGGCAGCAGGCCGAGATAACCCTTGTCGTGAAGTGCTTCCGCCCGCCGGTAATTCTGCATCCAGTTTCGGACAGTACGTCCGGAAACCCCATCCGCCAAGGGTTCACCTGCCTGATAAGCACGGATGAGCTCGAGGCGGCGGTTGGCTTCTGCCATCTGATCCGGACTCATGTCGAACGACGGGTCATGGCCCGGTTCGGCGGGAGTGGAGGCTTGGCTCGATGTGGTGATCGGCTGACAGGGAAACTCCGGATGCTCAACTGTGCGGTTGTTGCCCGCGGAAACACAGACTCGCTGGGGATCGACCAGTGGCGCTGAGGAGAGGTCGACTTGGATGATGCCGCAAGCGATGAGCATATAAAGGTCATCGCGACTGGCTAGGGCTTCAGTGGCTCGGAATAGGTCACTGAGGGTGGATCCTCTGTGCGCCGAAACCCAAGCGAGCACAATTTCTTGAACGTGAGCATCGACCGTCCGTGAATCCGCGCGAAGGTAATCTTCAAGAAACTGGATGTTCCGCTGGTAAGTCCAGTCGATCTGGCGCGAGGAACGAACGTGATAATAAAGACCCAAAGGGCTTGCTTGGGCTTCCCCAGGCGGGCAGCGCCACCTGCCTTGTGCATCGGGACAGTATCGATGCGGATTATGGTCGGCCAGCCTGACCAGATCCTCGTCAGTCTTCCATTCTTCCCAACCCGCCTCCGCTCGGCGAAGAACAAAGAAGTCTGGCGTGTGGATGACGGTCAGATCTCTTCCCTTCGCGCTCTTGTAGGTGAGTTTCAAGGGCGGCGGCTGATCGTAGTACTCGAAGACACTCGCATCATGTTCCATCTCATAAATGCCGGCCAACTCGACCCGGTGACTCTCGAACTGGATGGTGACGCCCATCTTTCGGCTCGGATACCGCCCGCTGACATTCTGGTGCCCACCCCCGACCCGGCGCGAAGGTGGTGCGGATCGAATATGATCAATCACCGAGCGAGACGCTTCGGACAAACCCAAGCGTCGGTACCACATCCGCAGATCCTCGGGGCTGAGCATGATCAGAGCCCTCCTCCCCCCGCTATTTCTTTCCCGCTTTCCGACGCCGTTCCCTCTTCCTGGCATGCAAATAGCGCGTACCGGCCTCGTTCATTAAGGCCTGCAGCTCACGTCCGTTCTCAAGGGCCTTCTCAACCTCCGGCGCCAAATCTTCAGGTACGTAGAGAGACATACGCTCTTTCCCTCGGCGGCCATACAAGATGTAGCTACGATGGCCTTGCCCGCTGGCGCACGCCGGGCAGTTCTTGCGAATACAAGGGGTCTTGCGAAAGGAAAGAGAGCCTTCCGCCACTGGCCACAGATGGCGCATGGCTTCCTGGAACCACTCCTTGACGGTCTCCGGCGTCTCGGTCTTGTTCATATGCATATGCGCACTATGACGCACATAAAAACCTTTTGCAACATCTTTTTTGAGCTTTGGAGAACAGACCGGCGAACCGACCGAGAACGTCAGCAGCCATCAGTTACACAGGGGGATTAGAGGGACTGCCCTTGCGGCCAACTCATGCCTTAAGCGTTAGGCAGACTTATCCTTTCCATTCTGAACTTTTCTGAACTTTTGGCAAAGATATGCTTCCCACGCGACGGCGACGCCGGAAGCGTGTGTTGCAAATGAAGGACATGCCGGCGGCTCAGTGGCAAAGTTATGCTTCCCAATTGGCAAAATTATCCTTCAAGGGACAAAGTGGCAGTAAGTACCAATTGGCCCCAGAGGACAACGTTGCGGGGGCCCCGCGGTAGCGTTGGTTCAGTCTTCCGAAAAAAGTTCTTGCCAAACGCCCGAATGTGTGTTATATAACGCCTATACGATTATGAGGCAAGAGCTTCCCAAGGACGTCTTGCGATGGTTCGAAAAGGCTACAAAAAGGCTGTGGCCGATTGCACTGGGATCCATCTCTTTACGGAAGAGCCCCTGCATCCGAAAGAACTGCTCAGCTTGCGCGTCAGGTAAGGGTCACCTTAGTTACGCCCTATCCGGCTACCGAGGCAAACGGAGGTTCGCAATCTATGTGCCGGACGAGCTGGCGCCGGAAGTGCAGAAAGCAATCGAGAACGGCCGGCAATTGCAGGAGTTGATGAAGGAAGCCGGCCTGCGCTATGTCAAGGCACGCAAACAGGAGAGGCAATTGGGAGCGAAAAAGTGAGGGGGTTGTCGGAGTGGACCGCCCTCCGGGAAACCCAAGGTCCGCAGCAGGGGTGGAGCCAGCCAACGAGTGGGTGTTCCTCGGCAGAAAGGAGACGTTGCGGTGCTTGAGGGAGATGGTTTGGAGTTGTGGTTTCAGCGGAACCATAGGCTAGAAAAAACGCGCTCCTTGATTAGCGCGATTCGCTCTTCAGGCCCTTCCCGCCGCGTCGGCGGTGGATCCGCGAACGTCTGTGGCCGTTATCCCAGCAAGAAAATGGGGGTCACCATTCAGTTCGAAAGCCACCGCGTCGAATTGGCCGGCATCTACGAGATGGAGCACACCCCTTCAGTCCTGGAATATTTCGATCAGCCTCAGCCGATCAAACTGGTTTATGCGAGTCCCACAGGAAGGTGAATGGGGGTGTGGCACACTCCCGATTTCTTTGTCATCCGTGATCGTGAGGCCGGGTGGGAAGAGTGGAAAACAGAGGAAGAGCTTCAGCGCCTGAAAGCCAGTGTTGACCGCAAATTCATCCCGACCATGTTCTGGGCCAAGCGCAGGCGATGGCCTTGACGAACAGAAAAATACAAGTGGTCGAAATCAATGCTCCAAGGACTCTTAACTGTCGCTGATTTGGCCCAGCAGTGGAATTGCAGTCGGGACTATGTCTATCGTCGTCTGGACCCTAGTCACCGGCAGTTTATCCCACATAAGCGCCTGCCCTCTGGAGATGCACGATTTGACCAGCAGGAGCTCGTTGGATACTTGAAATCGCCTGACAAACAGGTTAGGGTTCCTATATCGGGCTCGTCGTTCCGGGGAGGCATTGAAATGACCCGGAACCGAGACAGGAAAGGTTCCCTCCTGGTACGTGGACGCAAGCGCAAGTTCTGGCTGGTCCAATGGCCGGAGGGTGACAGGAGGCCCTCGCACAAGCTTGGTTGGGGCGATGAGATGACCGTATCGCAGGCCGAGCGAGCGAGGCGCCAGTCGATGGAGAAGATCAACCGGCAACGCGATATCGCGGGTGATTCAGTGACTCTCGGAGGTTTCTTCCGTGAGCATTATTGGCACGAAGAAACCGGACAGTACCGGGTCGAGCTGAGCAC
>Ga0187878_1004412_pt1 | contig 10967 bp, 12 predicted proteins | sample June2016WEW_17_1_FD_132979 | JGI IMG/M metagenome (GOLD analysis project Ga0187878, IMG submission 132979) | Peatland microbial communities from SPRUCE experiment site at the Marcell Experimental Forest, Minnesota, USA - June2016WEW_17_150 | ecosystem: Environmental > Terrestrial > Soil >...
AATTTTTTCAAGGATCAGGGGGTCGAAACTGGGAATCCCCATTAACGATTGTTGGTTCAGATACAGCGAGCCGGCGCCATCTTCTGAGGAGTGCGGGCCGCGAGCGAAGTCAATCCGGAGCTGAAAGGAAATTCTCATGGGACTAATCGTTTTGATTATTATCCTTCTAATCTTGTTCGGCGGCGGCGGCGGCTATTACGGATATCGGAGATGGGGTTCGGGTGGAGGTATCGGAATCTTCGGGCTGGTCCTGATCGTCGTTCTGGTCTTGTACCTGTTGGGCGGATTGCGTCTGCCAAGATGAGGTTTTTTCTGAAACCGCGACAAGGTAAAAACCCATTAAAAGCTTGGCACCAGAGGTGAGATGTGCGCTCCAGTCGTTTTCGCTGTTGAGGGTGGGCAGCCAGGCGTGAGGCACTGAGACCTTTACCTGTCCTGGTGTGCCGACCCCGGAACTCCACTGTGCCAAGCCGGCAAATCGCGGCTCGGAAACGTTGTGGAGACCCTTCGGGAAATCCGAAACCTTTGGGCGCTAGGGAGAAATCACATGGCGCACAACCACGGGAATGAATATCAGGTCCAAATTGTTCACGAGAACGGAACCGAGGAACTGAGCGGCTGGATAAATAGCGCTGAGCAGGTTGCTCAGGCGATGGCTGCGGCCCCCAGGCCACAAGGCAAAGCTCACCGCCTTCTTCGGGTACGAAACATTATCTGTCCCAACTGCCTAGATAGGGAACAGAGAATCGTGGAATATCCCATTACGGATACCCCGTCTCCACGATGCAGCCCACGAGACTCCCGTTATCTGCTGGCAGTGGGGTTGCGGAACCGGTACGAGCTGCTTGAGGTAAGTCATCAAGAAGTGACATTGAGGAGAAGTTGGTGAAGGTTTCCGGCACATGCGGAGCAGACGCCGAAGAACACCACCACGAGCGCTCCAACGCTCCACGGGCGCGTATTGTCGGGATAAGCGAGCCTCGGTAGCCGACAAATACATCATGAAGTCTCCGGACGTGACAGCGCTCAAGTGGGAAATGCGGGTCCCATTGCTCCCGTTCGTCTACAGCGGCAGAAATCGGTGGCGCCCCCGACGGCAACTCCAGACACTCAAGGATCCCCCGGATCGCCTTAGCAGAATGTCGGTCACTTGGGCGTCGGCTTACCGGAAACAATATTCAGGCCTTGCCGATCACCATGCTTTTCCGAGCCGCATCCACGACTGCTTTGGTTACCTCTAAAGCCGAAATCCCTTCCGATGCCAGGCAAGCGCGGTTTCCGGCTTGACGATCAGGAGGGAATTCTGCCATTCAGGCAACCAACGGATCAGCCATAGCCACAGAAATCGATCAGATTTTCCCAGGCGAGGGCGCTTCTTGGCGGACCGCTTCAGAATCGCGAGTTGATGACGAAGAGCCAGGATATCTGCCAGCAGCGAAGCACGTGTCCGGAAGCCAAAACTCAGGGTGTGGATCAAAGAAATCAAGATATTACCCATGGCTGCTGAACGTAGCATCCCAAATAGACAAGTGCAACGTTTTCAGTCAATACGGAATTATTAGCAGGGACAGAGTAGGACATTCATGAATTCCTGCCTGGGGCCGCATGGGGAACGTGGTGGGAGCAACGTGGGCGATCTCTGGAGGCCAGCTTGTGGTTCACTGGCCCAATGGTTGGGTGAATACCTATGGCTGGGTGTCGAGTGCCTCGCGACTTACCGGCTTCGCCCAAGGGCCCAAGGGAGTCGCGGCAGACGAGCAAAGTTAACATAAGGCCCCAACTACGAACCTGAGTACCCTGGAGGAGGACAGACGATCGGATGCCTTGACGTAAACCTCGGTCGAATACAGCTTGTCCGTTCTATCCGCCACTGTCGTCTTGACCCACATCCGGTTGCCCAGACGATTCCACGTTCATGGGGTTTTGATTCTCATATTCCCATATTTGCCAGCACGGTACTGATGTAGCTGATGTCCGTCACCAATCGTGGATGTGACGCCTCAAAGCTTTTCACCGAAGCAGCCAAACCCGCGAGGGAAAGTCTAAGCAACTCAGAATCCTTATCTCGCCTCGTCGCTTCATGGGTTGAGCGTTCAACGAAGCCAGCAATGCTTTCTGCATGCTCTGACCGGACTTTGGAGAGCACGGTGATCTCCGATTCAAGCGCCGAGAGCAAAGTCAGCAGCTCGTTCTTCTTCTCGGCTGTGATGGAGGTTGTCGTTTGAATCTTGATTTTGATTTTATTGAATGTCTCTTCAATCATTTTCTCATTTCCTTTATGCCTGCAGGTCTCTTTTGGGCTGCAGAAAGCTTAGCTTCTAATGTCTTAATCTCTTGGTAATACTGGATCTTGTGCAACGGTCTCGCGGAGTGGAGCTTGGCTTTCAATGCCTTGATCTCGATTTCCCAGGCAGTCATTTGAGCCTGTGCCGTTGGCTGTAGAACGCTCGTGTTTGCCGTGAGTTTTCCTCCCTGAATCGATGCGCTGATCTTTTCGAATGTCGGGCGGCCCTTGAGTTATCATGTGGGTGGTTCCGTCGTGCTAGCGGTGCTGCTGTCGCGACTTGTCGTCAAAGGCACTCAATGCCGTTCCCTACCTCCTTGAATTTCGAAGCTTCCCTTCAGACGAATGTCCTCGGAGGAGCTGCCAACCATGAGATCGAACACTCCAGGTTCCACCACAGGTTTCAATTTCAGGTCCAGAAACGACAGCTGCTCAGGCGTCAGGCTGAATGTCACTGATGTGATTTCGTTCGGCGCGAGAGAGACTCTCCTGAATCCCTTGAGTTCCTTTAGCGGCCGGGCGATTCCTTCACTGGCACCGTGAAGGTAAAGCTGCACCACCTCGTCTCCTTTCCTGTCGCCGACGTTTTTGACATCGAGACGGATCTGAACCGTGTCTGTCGCAGCCGGGTTTTCCGGCGAAATCCGCAGATTGGTGTATTCAAACTTCGTATAACTCAATCCATAGCCAAACGGAAACAGCGGCTTTCCATTGACGGTCGTATAGTCATAGCCGCGGCCGGACGGCTCTGGATTGTAGTAGAGCGGGACCTGACCCACGGTTTGGGGAAAAGTGATCGGCAGCCTGCCCCCGGGGTTTGAGTCTCCGAAGAGGATATCCGCGATTGCGTTGCCGCCCTCTTCACCGGTGTACCAGGACTCGACGATTGCAGGTACCTCCTCAATCCAGTTCTTCATCGTCACCGCGCTGCCGCCCGTCAGGACAACGACCGTCGGCACACCTGTAGCTGCCACTGTCTTGATCAAAGCCTCCTGTTCATCCGAGAGGTTCAGATCGGCGCGGTCATGGCCTTCCCCTTCAAAGATGCCGGTCACGATGACAACCGCATCCGACTGCTTGGCGACAGACGCGGCATTTGCAATTTGCGGGTCAACGCTGGAACTGAGACTCCAACCCAGGCTGGCAAATGCCTCACCGGTGTTCTCGTAGTACTCAATTCGAATGTCGTAAGGGTGGCCCGCCTCCAGGTCCATTGTAATGTAATCGGCTGTCACCCCCCGGTCATGCCAGCTGTCGACCACCAGCTTGCCGTCAATGTAAACGCGAACGCCATCATCCGTAGTGAAGCTCAGCCGGCGTGCACCCCCGGAAGGAGGCACCAGTTTTCCCGTCCATCGCACAGAGAAGTGATCGGATTGAACACTTGGGTCCGGCGAACCCGAACCCCAATCGAAGTGCAGTCGAGGATCGATGCGAACGAGCGCCGGCCTACCCGAGAGTTCCATGTTGTTGAAGTATTCGGCGCGCAACCCGTGCTCGCCGGGCGCCGCATTGGGCGGGACCAGGTACTCCGTGGGGATCGAAGGAAGTTCGGTCAAGGCAAAGTCGCAGCCTTTGGCGTAGTTGACTTTGGTGGAGGGCGAAACCTTGTTCTTGATCCCTTCCAGGACCGTGACGACTTTCATCCCAGAACCGCTGTAGCCGCCAAGCCGAACCGAATCGGCACCAGGACCAATTACGGCGATGGATCGCAAGTCCTTTTTCAGCGGAAGCGCACCGTTTGCGTCTTTCAGCAAAACGATTGACTCGCGTGCGGCGCGCAGCGCGAGCGCGCGGTCGTCCGGTGTGTCATTAAGCCTGGCCGCTTCGGCCGGATCGACGTACGGGTTTTCGAACAGTCCCAGCCTCATCTTCGCGCGCAGGACGCGCCCGGCGGCTGTGTCGAGCACGGACTGGCCGATCAGACCTTCCCTAACAGCATCCAGCAACGGCCTGCCGTAGTAGTCCACGCGCGGCAGCTCCACATCCAGGCCGGCCTCGAGCGCAAGCTTTGCCGTCTCTTTCTCGCTTGCCGCCGTGCGATGCAGGGTGCGCATGCCGCCGACTGATCCGTAGTCGGAAACTACAAAGCCCTCGAAGCCCCACTCATTTCTGAGAATATCGGTGAGCAACCATGGGTTCGCCGAGCACGGCACGCCATCAATGGAGTTGTAGGCTGCCATGACCGAGGTCGCATGGCCCTCCTGAAAGCAGGCCTTGAATGCCGGGAAATAGATCTCGCGCAGCAATCGTTCCGAAAAATGGATGGCGTTGCTGTCGCGCCCGCCGTCGCCGACATTGGCTGCGAAGTGCTTGGGCGTCGAGATCACTCCCGATGCCTCGATGGCTTTGCAGAACGCCACCCCCATTCGGGACGTGAGATATGGATCTTCGCCGTAAGTCTCCTCGACACGGCCCCAGCGGACGTCGCGCGAAATGTTGATCACCGGCGAGAGGACCTGGCGGATGCCTCTGCTCCTGGTCTGCCTGCCAATGGCGGAGGCAACCTGCTCGAGAAGTCCCGGATCCCACGTTGCTGCAAGCCCGATTGCTTGGGGAAAACTGGTGGCCTCTTTGCCGATCAAACCGTGGAGCGCTTCGTCGTGGATGATGACAGGGATACCCCAACGCGTTCCTTCGACGGCAGTTTTTTGTATCTGATTTGCCTTTTCCGCCGCCTCTCGAGGCCCCAGACTTCGCAGCGTTGTCGCGAGGCCTCCAATTCCGGTTTTCAGCAGCTTTTCGTCCGATGCCCTGGACTCGCACTGCAGCTGAGCGATTTTTTCTTCGACGGTCATTCGCGCGAGCAAGTCCTTCACACGGTTTTCAACGGACAGCTTGGAGTTGAGGTAGGGAAGGCCCTTTTTATTTTCCTGACTGAAAACAGGGAGAAGCAGGAATAAAATCGCAAGATACATTACCAGACGGCCAATGATTGTCCGCGTCTTCATATGCCGCTCTCCTTCGTATGGGAACCGCTTGCCTGCGGCTCTGCGTCGAAAATAGCCGAAAACGCCGTAAAATTGGAAGAAAATCGTATCAGGCCTGCGCACCCTCATTTTCGAGACATGGTTCGCAAACTCGAGCGGGCAAAAATGGAAATATGACCGCTTGATGCTATTTTTGAGTGGTGGTGTTGGATTAGCCGCAGAGACTCACCAAGAAATTCACGATCACCGGAGCGGATAATTTCCGATGTCCGGGCCAAGGAGGTCTGGCAGGGGCAAGCTCGATTTGGGACGTGTAGTTTTCGGCGGGCTTGTTGCCGGAGCGGTTATAAGCATTGGCGAGTTAATGAGGAGACGCCATGGAATTGAGGCGGCGCTCACTTCAACCCGAGCTTCTTGCCTTCCGCCAGAAGGTTCAGCGCTTCCCGAAGCTGTAAACGGCTTGCTCGGGCTGGATGATGTGTGAAGGGGTTATTGACGCGAACGGGACTTCTGGGGAGTAATCCAAATATGAACCCGAAGAGCCCGAGGGAGGAGGGCGTACGGACGTGCAGACCTGGCCCTCGATCGGGATCAAGGCTCGTCCTTCCTAACACGGACATGTTGCGGAGGACTAGGCCTCTCAGTGCTGCGCGGAGACAAACTCGTAGTGGCCATCGGAGCAGTAACTGCCGTGCCGCTCGGGGAAAAAGTTGAGGCGAAATTAAGCTGGGATGTCGTCAGAAGGGCGGAGGCCATTTTCAGGGAACGTGATCCGGAGTTCGACCTTTGCGACGTTCCGGTCGAAATAGCCATCGGAGATCACCGGCGTCTCTTCTATGGAGGTCGGGTTCGGCTCGAACCGTATGAGGTCTTCGTTGCCCGCGCCTTCTGCAATACTACCGATGGGACCGATGAGTGTGCAGCTCTTTCGCTCATCGGCGCCTGCCCGGCCAGCGCTGCCAATTGTTCTGCGCTGTTGTTGTGGGCCTGCAACATCGAGCTCACTCCATAATAACCCCAGAATACGGCTGACTGCTTCTGCTCTAATGCTGAATTAGGACTGGCGTATGAACGACAGGCGCTAGAGCGTTTTTATGATCTCTCAAGTACGAACGTGAGGGTCCAGGAGAGGGGCAGACGAGCGGAGGCCAGCGTGCGCCAGCGCACGTTTCCCAGATCGGGACTTCGGGCCAAATGAGCCTCGCCGCTGCAGACGATGGCGACCCATAGGTGCTGGGACAGGTTCAAAGGTCGAATGAGCGAATTGTCTACCCTGCAATCCCTTCCCGGATCTAGAATCCTGCCAGGACAGGGACATTCCCGTCAGTTTCCCTATGGGAGGACCGCGTGCCTGCTGGCGATCCGCAAAGAGTATGGTTTCCGGAAATGATCCAGAAAATGCGGGCCGAATGGCATGTCGGCATGTCCTTCACCGACCTTATCGAGTTGCGCGATTCTCTGGACTCAATCCTGCGTGAGATTCGTTTTACCCGTGGCATTCATCCGCCGGTCTTCAAATGTCCGGCGTGCGGACACATAGGGCCTGGGGCCGAGCCGAAAGTTAGCGTGCGTGCCGTGATCCTCTCGCTGGCTCGATTCCAGATCGCTGAAGCCGAGCACACAAAAGTGCTGGAGCGGGAATGGGCCGTTTATCAAAAGAAAAACCAGCTTGATTTGTATGGCAAGGCCGTCGACAGCCCCGGCGCATTGAGATACCAGGAGGGTCTATGAGGAAAGGACTTCTGTGGGTGTCTGCATTGTGCCTGCCGTTGCTGGGCGCAACGTCGGGTTTGGAAACCATCGTGAAGACGGAGTCGGGTCTGGTCGCGGGCAGCGGCACCGCGATCCGGGTCTACAAAGGGATTCCGTACGCCGCGCCCCCGACCGGCGCGTTGCGCTGGCAGCCGCCGCAGCCGGCAAAGCCCTGGCAGGGCGTGCGCGTGGCGAAAAGCTTCTCGCCGATGTGTCCCCAGGTGCGGCTTGTTCCGGGGGCGCAGAGCGAAGACTGCCTGACGTTGAACATCTGGACGCCGGCGCGATCCGCGGGCGACAAGCTGCCGGTGATGTTGTGGATCCACGGCGGCGCTTTTCAGATTGGCGCGAGCTCGCAGACGGTGTACGACGGCGAGGCCTTGGCGGCGCAGGGTGTGGTGCTGGTGACCATCAACTACCGGCTGGGGATCTTCGGATTCTTCGCGCATCCGGGGTTGAGCGCAGAGTCGCCGCGCGGCGTGTCGGGCAACTACGGGATGCTGGACATGGTTGCGGCGCTCCAGTGGGTGCAGCGGAACATCGGCGCGTTCGGCGGCGACCCCGGCAACGTGACTATTTTCGGCGAGTCGGCGGGCGGCACTGCGGTGTGCCTGCTTCTGGTGGTGCCGCAGGCCGAGGGGCTCTTCCACAAAGCGATCAGCGAGAGCGCGGCCATGATGTTCCTGCCGGTCGTCCGGCTGAAGGAAGAGGCGGACGGGAAGATCGCGCAGGAGAAGTTCGGCGAGAAACTCGTGCCGGACATCGTGGCGCTGCGCAGTAAGAACACCGCGGATATCCAGAAGCTGGCGCCGCCGATCATGACAATGGGCGACGGCGCGGAGCGCGGCGAGAGTTACATGCCGGCCGTGGACGGGTGGCTGCTGCCTGACGATCCGGCGCGGCTGTTCGCGGCGGGCAAGTTTCACAAAGTGCCTTTCATCGCAGGCACCAACGCCGACGAGGGCACGCTGCTGGGCGGTCCGCCGGTCAAAGACCTGGAAGCGTTGCGGAAGTGGGCTGCGAAACAGGGGGGTGCGCGGGCCGACGCGTTGCTGGCGTTGTATCCGGCCGCGAGTGACTCGGAAGCGCATGGCGCAGCAGTGCAGGCGAGTGGGGATACGCGGTTTCTGCTGGGCACGCGCTCGGTGCTGCGCGAGGCCGCGAAGGCGAACCCGAGGACCTTCCAGTATTGCTTCACGCGGGTCAATGGCGTTGGCAAGCGGATCGGCTGGGGCAGTTTCCATGCGTCGGAGATTCCGTATGTCTTTGGCACCTTGCCGGACTCGGCGTACGGAACGTTGCCGACGATCTTTGGAAATTTCCAGCCGGATGCAGACAGTTACAACGACGTGGATGCCCGGCTGGCCGTGACGATGAGTGCGCAGTGGGTGCAGTTTGCCAGGACGGGCGATCCCAACGGACCGGGGCTGCCGCAGTGGCCGCGATTCAGCGCGGGTCGCGAGGCGTACCTGGAACTGGGCGGCCGGATCGTGGCCGGCGAGTCGCTGCGGAAGAAGCAGCTCGACTTCCTGAGCCAGTGGGCTGCGGAGAAGATTGCGCACTTACCCGCGGCAAGGATGCCATGAGAGGCCGCTGACTGCGGCACCAGAGAGCAGCCTGGTTTTCCGCGGCTCTGCGGCGAGCCTGGTGGTTTTGCCGGTCATGGTGCTAGGTTCATTTTCCGCAGCAACGCTTGGTAGGCCGGGTGAGCGCGATATGGATCATAAGCTGGGTTGGCCCTGAGTGAGCAAACCAAATCGAAATCGCGTTCCTCGACGGATAGGATCATCTTCTCCACCTCGCGGCTTTTCTGAAAGAAATTAGAGCCAGTGGCGCGGTCACAGATGCCTGTTTGCTGCAACTAATTACATTAAGGTAAACCACCGCCTCCGGCGGTGAGACACGAAAATGCTGTGCTGTTCCGGCGTGAGATTTTGTATAAGGCTCTCCTTCTTGGGAAGGTCCCGTGGGGCGAAGGAGAGCCAATGCAAGATTGGGAGAGCATGTCCCACGTGAAATGGGATTGCAAGTATCATGTGGTGTTCACACCGAAATATCGTCACAAGTTGTTTTACGGAAAGTTGCGCGACCGGATCGGTCCAATCCTCCGGGATCTGTGTCGACAGAGAGGGGTGGACTTGGTTGAAGGGAAGGCCGTGGTGGATCACATTCACCTGTGCGTGAGTGTGCCCCCCAAATACAGCATTTCGATGGTGATCGGATTCTTGAAAGGGAAGTGATCAACGTCAACTACATTGACCGTGATCGCGTATTCGTCGTTATTTCGCGCGGTTTCCTAAAGCAACTTCATGCCCTCCTTTACACCAGCAAGCAATGCGTTAGCCTCCTTGGCTGCCTCCGCAGGCGGCAAACTCTTACCGTCCCCCATCTCGATGCGCACCTGGAAGCGAAGGGGAGTATTTGTTTTTGCTTTGATTCCCAGCAGCTTGGGCATAATGTCGCCGAGATCCTGGACTTGGGCTGGTTCCAACTCGGCACTTGCCACAAGAACCTTGGAAGGGACGCCACCCGCTTCACCCTTGCCTCCTACCGCGGCACCGCCGGTGATCCCCGCCGTCACCTTAAACTTTGCGAATTGCGCGGATGGAAAGTCGCAGGGCCAGTTTTGGGACTCCGGTGTAAACTCCAGAAATCGCGCTTGAAGCGCCCCGCTGATAACATCGCGGACGGTCTTCCATGGAAGGGTCTTACCCACCTTCACGGAAAGAGCCGAAGCGAAAGACAATCCTGAGGCTACCCCGTCCTTCCAAGCTCCCGGCAAGTTCTCCGGCAAAAGCTCGGCTGCGGCGACTGTTGCGGGGGGAGGACATAGCCGGGCCTTAGTGTTCAGCACGCCAGCCGGTATGGGCTCGCCTAAAATGCTGGCTGGCCCGGAAAGCAACCACAGGGTTCCGCTCTCAACTGCTGTTCCAATGGCTCTTTCCACGACGGCCTGCCCGGCCTTTGGAATCTGCATGGGCTCGCGATACCCGCCCCGCTCAACTTGTACCACCGTTGAACCACTGAAATAATCCGCCAGGGTTTCGGCTGCGATCTCGCCCGTTTGCATCGCGCCGGTATCAGCGGCGTAATCGATGGGCCACAATCCGGGCAGCTTTGTAGGAGCCAACAGCGCTGGAGGAATCTCCCGCAATTCCCCGGCTTCAGGGAGGACAAGTTCCAGCGCGGAGTCGTTGAGCGCGTTCTCGTCGGGACGCGACATCCACCAGGCGCGGAAGGTTCCGTCAGGGCGTGTCAGCCGCAACACGAACGTTCCCTTCTCGCAGCCATCCACTAGCGTGTCGAGAATAGTGCTCGCCTTTAGCATTTTGGGTAAATGCGGAAGCTGTGCGAACGCGCCTGCAAGATCCTTGACTCGTCGCGCGCTTTCTCCCGAACGCCAAAGGTTGTATGGCCCATCAGGTAAGATGGCTTCAGCAGTGATAGCTCTATCCTGGACGCGAGACCGCTTGTCGCCCTTGATGACATTGAAGTGCGCCTCCTCGGTGACGGTAATCTTGAAGGCCTGCGCTTCATCCTTCTCCGAAACCGTCACTACGATGCAAAATGCCTGTTTGATAGCCTCGGGAATGCGGCCTTTCGCCTTGTCGATGTTGATTTGCAGCGTCTGTGCTCGAGCTGGGTCGACGTTGCCGTCCTTCTGCTGTTTCTTGATTTCTTCACGGACAACTTCCCATGCCAGGTAGTCCCGCACACGCGCCATCGCTAATTCCAACCCGTCCTTGGACGGTACCAGCAGAAGGACCGAATTCCTGTATACGCGGGGCCTGTCTGAACCGGTTGTCTCATCCAGGAATCTGCGGGACTCGGCGCTCGGCTTACCGGACTCGGAAGCAGCATTAAGCCCCAGCACGGCATAGTGGAACGCGCCATCATCCTCGATATCCTTGGGCCTGCGTGGCAATGTGTGAACACGCACGCCGATCGCCGAGGCATTCGCCGTAAGTGCTCTTGTCTTGCTGATGTCGTCCAACAGCCGG
>Ga0187878_1004416_pt1 | contig 10964 bp, 8 predicted proteins | sample June2016WEW_17_1_FD_132979 | JGI IMG/M metagenome (GOLD analysis project Ga0187878, IMG submission 132979) | Peatland microbial communities from SPRUCE experiment site at the Marcell Experimental Forest, Minnesota, USA - June2016WEW_17_150 | ecosystem: Environmental > Terrestrial > Soil >...
AACAGTTGGGGTCTCGTCCCCCAACGGTCTGCCCAACCAGAGGAGGTGAGTTCACTTAGGACAAGATGAACACGAGACCCTTGAAACACTCTTCAAAAACGTCGACTTAAGCATTGCCCAACAGCAACTCCTCGGATGTTACCACACCACCGGACCGCGCGCGCGAACGAGAACGAGAAGAGGCACGCTTCGACGCTGGTGGAGAGGAGCCGAATGGTCCTATCGAGGGTGGGTGCCCAGCTGAGGTGTCTGATCGCTGATAGCCAGTACAGCAGCGGGAGGGTGAGGGGCCTGGTGGAGGACTCGGTTATTCCTTATACGGCTGGCCAGAGGCGGGGTGAGGATGTGCTTCGGGTGGACCGGAGGTTCAGGACTCATGGCCCGGAGGATCTGGTGGAGTTGTATCGTAGGAGGCCCGCTGTTGAGGCGCTGTTCGCCTTTGTGAAGAACCAGTATGGGTTGACGGTGAACAGGGTGAGGGGTCTGCTGAACGTGTCGGTGTATGCGCTGCTTAGCGTGTTGTGCTGCGTGTTGAATCGGGAGGCGGCGGAGAATCTGGGCAGGTCGGATAAGGCGTTGTCGCCTACGTTCTTCAACGTGTGACGGCCGGCGTCTCGGGTTGGGGTGGGCCGTTGTTAGTGGGTGCTGGGCTTGTCTGTGTCGTTTTTACAGTCGTCTTGCTGGTGGTGTGGTTTGTCAGTGGGGTTTTATGGGTGTTGGATCTTCGTTGGGGTTGATTGTTGGGTTTTGTTGGTGGTTGTTGTTCTAGAGTATTTAATTTAGGGACGGGCCGGCGCGCATCCCACTCTATCACATGAAGTATCCATTACATAGAATTAAATATCATAAAAATAATGGTTATTTGTAGTTTAGAGTGGTCAACATGGACGCGTTCGAGGAGCGAATCCTCACTTATCTAAAGGAGAATCGTGGCACCTCATTTACTGTGTTTCAGATCGCGAACTTTTCCGGGACAGCTGGTGCGGGTCTTCTTCTTGGGAAAGCAGGTGGATATGCTATAGGTGTCCAGATGGTTCGTAATGCCTTGGAGAACCTTGTAAATGAAGGGCATGTAGTCAAACAAGTAATGAAGCAAGGCGTGGTGGAGGATACTTTCTACAACGCGAAATAATCTCGGGTGCTCATTAGTATAAGATCATGAGTGACTTTGGCTCCCTTGCCTTCATGCAGTCGGTTTGCCTTAACCTCGGGGATAATAATGGGGCTTCTTCAGCCTCTTCTGATGTTGTCAGGCTTCCTCTTTACGCGAAAAAGGCGCGCGCGATTCAAGGAAGTGGAGTAGACTATCTATTTGCCTCATTCCCTGTCTACAAAAGGGCCCGGTTTTATCGGTTGCTGTGCCATTCACCTTTATGGTCTATCAGCCACTGCTGTGAATTAATTGGTTCCTTACCTTCGATCGGTTTCACGCGTTTCCAGGATCCATCCGGCATCAACTCTCTCGCTTTAACCGTGTCATTTAGGTGAACATTCAACATTTTATCTATAATTAATCTACGAAGTCGCGGATCAGGGACGGGGAACAACACCTCGATTCGCTTCTCGAGGTTTCTTGGCATGAGGTCGCTGCTTCCAAGCAGCACCTCCTCCTCTCCTCCATTCCTGAAATAATAAATTCTTGAATGCTCAAGGAATCTCCCTATGATGCTAATCTCCCTAATATTATCGCTGACACCTTTAATGCCTGGGCGAAGACAACAGAGAGCACGGATATTCAGGTCAACTCTTACTCCTGCCTGACTCGCTAAATACAGAGTCTTAATGATGTCCTTGTCATCGAGGTTGTTAACCTTAATTGCGATGTACCCATTTCCATCTTTTTGATGCCTCTCTATCTCCCTATTTATTCGACTAATAATCTCCTTTTTGAGCGTCTTCGGTGCCACTAGAAGGCAACTATAATCATCTTTCTGGCTGTAGCCGGTAAGGTAGTTGAATAGGTTGTTGACCTCTGTGCCAATCTCCTGGTTGGCAGTCAGATATCCGATGTCCCCATAGATGCGAGATGTAACGGAGTTGTAATTCCCAGAGCTAAGGTGACTATACCTGATTATTTTATCTCCCTCTTTTCTTACGATAAGGCACAGTTTCGCATGGACCTTGAGATCTGGGAAACCATAGGCTACATGTACACCTGCATGCTCTAACCGCTTAGCCCAGTTGATGTTATTCTTCTCATCAAACTTGGCCTTCAATTCGACAAGTGCTGTAACATTCTTTCTGTGTCGGCTTGCTTGCCTTAGAGCATCAACGATGGGACTCTTTTTATCTATCCTGTAAAGGGTGATTTTTATCGCCAATACACCGGGATCGACAGCGGCTTGTTTCAGTAGATTGATCAATACATTAAAGTTATCATAGGGATGGTACAGGACATAATCGCGCTTTGAAATGGCTTTGAAATAATCTCTTCCTTGACGGAGTTTAGTGGGCATGAAGGGGAGAAAGGTCTTGTCTTTTAGGTCTGGGCGGTCGATCTTCAATAATTGCCAAAAGTCAATGAATCCAAGTGGTCCGTCGAATGCGTAGACTGCGTCAGGTGTTAGACCCATGTTCTTCATGAAAACTTCTCTGAGTGATTCAGGCATCGATTTATCGACTTCGAGGCGTACACATTTACCGGATCGGCGTGTCTTGATACTCTCTTCGATGACGTTTAAGAGGTCACTCGTCTGGTCTAGGCTTATTTCAACTTCTGCGTCACGTGTTATTCTGAACGGGTATGCTGAAACGATATCTATACCGGGAAATAACTGATCTAAATTTGAAGCGATAATATCCTCGAGAAAAAGTAGGGTGATACCATGATCTGCAACACGTCTATCCACATCTTCCTCGTATTCTTCTAGTTGTAACTGCTGAAGCCGCGGGAAGATGTTAGTTGGAACTTTTACTTTTGCTAGCCACTCATGTTTTTTCTTGTCACGTAAAATTACAGCCAGGTTCAGACTCAAGTTACTTATGAATGGGAAGTGATTTGCGCTATCCAGTGCCAGAGGAGTTAACGCAGGAAAAATTTGGAGCTCAAAATACTTTCTTACAGCAATCTGTTGACTCTCGTTTAGATCGACAACTCGCATTATACGGATTCCCTCTTCCGCGAGCTCTTGTAGGAGTTCGCGATTCCAAACATCCTCGTGAAGCCGGAGAATCGATAAAACCTCACGGCGTATGGCTACAAGCTGCTCATGAGGAGTCATACCATCTGGGGATAGCTTAAAGGAACCATTCATAACCTGTTTATCTAGCGCTGAAACTCGAACCATGAAGAATTCATCGAGATTGCCCCCACATATTGCGAGAAATTTCACACGTTCTAGAAGAGGATGATTAGGGTCTCGGCTCTCCTCAAGAATCCTCTCATGTAGCTTGAGCCAGCTAAGCTCTCTATTAATATACAATCTCGGATCATTCAAATTTAGAATAGTCTCTTCGAAATCACTCTTCGAGAATTCTGCCCCGTTTTTACCAAAATTGTTATTATAATCCTTCTTAGTCTCATCACCCATCGCATCACCTCTTACGAAATCGCATTATCGCGTCATATACGTGAATTGTTTATGGGATTTGTCACAGAAAAACATTACTTGAGGCAAATATTGTAATGAAATAGGATATTATTATGCGCGCATGCATAGCACCTATACGTTCTAGATAATTAATTATTTTTTTAGATCGATGCGCGCGCTGAGTGAATTAGAAGTTATGAACCAATTTCAGTGTTCACTAAGCCTAGTTCTGCTAGCCTCTCCTTCTTAGGGATTCCAGTTTCTCTATCCCAGCCACATATCTCGTAGTAGTCACCGAGCATGGATTCGATTTCCCTGGTTGAGATGAACTGTCCGTTGGTGGGTCCCCCTATGAGGGGTTCCATGAAGCGTGGTGGTAGGCTGTCATCCCTTTTTGTTATGCCTTCTCTGATGTTGAACATTCGGCAGTAGGTGTTGATCCTTTCGCCCGTCGTCATGAAGTCCTCCACTGTGTAGTCCCAGCCCGTCACTGCGTTCAGTATCTCGACTAGTTGGCTTGGTCTGTAGTAGACGGCTCCGAACCAGTAGATGTTCGAGCAGAGCCCCATTGAGTTGATCATGGCGGTCCAGTCGCCTGTCTTCTTCAGGTATAGGACCTTCTCTCTGGAGGTGTCTAATCGGTTTAGTGCCTTGGTCATGCCTATTTCGGGGGCCATGTTGGGGGCTTCGATGTCTGTGTCGTGCATGCTCTGCATGTGGCATCCGCCTCTGTTGGAGGTCGCATACATTACGGCGAGGCCCTTTTTTCCTCTGGGCTCATGCATGGGGATCTCCAGGCCCTTTATTTCTACTGCGTATTTCTCTGATCCTCGCCCGATTTTCTCCGCTGCTTTTTTCACTCCCTCAGCTAATAGGTTGCCTAGGCCCTCCCTTGATGAGATCATCTCGAGTAGCTTGATGGCGGCGTCGGCGTTTCCGAAGTTTAGCTCCAGTCCCCCGGTGTCTTCCTTGGATAGGAGTCCGTTCTCGTAGCACTCCATCGCGAACGCGATGCAGACTCCGGTTGAGATCGTGTCAAGGCTGTATGCGTTGCATAGCATGTTCATTCGGCATATGGCTTCTAAATCGTCTATGCATAGTAACGAGCCGAGGGCGGCGGTGCTTTCATACTCTGGTCCCCCGTACTCGGGTGAGACGGGGGCGTAGGGCCCTTCTTTGACTTCCACGACTCGTTTGCATGCTACTGGGCATCTGGGGCATGATTCTCTCGTCTTCAGCAATTGTTTCGTCAGTGTTTGCCCCGTGATCTTGTTGGCTCCTTGGAAGACGCCGCTTTGGAAGTTTTTGGTGGGGAGAATCCCGTCGTTGTTTAGGTCTAGGAGGAATCCGATCTGGCCGTGCTCTCGGAGGGTGGAGGTGAATTTGCTCTCGAATGTCTCCTTAGTGATCTTCTTCTGGAGCTCTCTCACCTTCTCGGGGGAGGCGACCTCGACCTTATTGGTGCCTCTTGCCGCGATCGCCTTCAGCTTCTTGGAGCCCATGACGGCTCCCAAGCCGGTTCTTCCAGCGGCGCGGTGAGCGGTATGAGTCACGGCAGAGTATTTTACTAGGTTCTCCGATGCTGGTCCCTCGGCTACTATGGCGGTGTCGCTGAAGCCCGTCTCTTTTCTGATTAGATGCTCTGTCTCGGCCGCTCCACCTGGGCCCTTATCAACTCCTACTACGCCGTCCTCGAGGAGAAGGGCTACCACCCCGACAAGGTAACGATCTACGCGGAGGGAAACAGTGAAACACAAAACATTCCTGAGGACATAAGCAGCATCTCCAGTGAGTATGGCTTTCAACCAACAGTGGAGGTAAAGGTGGTCCACGAGGGCGACTTCATAGCGTCGGGCAACATGATCGGCACCGACCTGAAGAGGCTTAAGGATGAGGGCTACGAGACGGCCCTCGACATCACACCGGGCAGAAAGGCTCTCGTCGCCGGAGCGATACTGTCGGCCTCCAAGCAGCACATCGACCACATCTACTACCTGATGATCGACTTCGCCGAGGAGGCCAGGAGGCACCCGCAGTGACTCACGAGGCAACTATAAGCGGGGACGAGCTCCAGCTGCTCCTCAACCTACCATACCCCGAGCTAGAGGTCACTTATCCGATGACAGGTATACAACTATTTAGGGCAACGCAGGTACGAGAAGGCGTACAGCTACATGTCCTTGCATCTCCAACCAGCTTCGATGACAAGACCGACTCAGACCTCTGGCGCAGAGAGAGGCCCACCTGGAACGATCTCATCGAGTGCAGCCTCGCCTCAGGGGCCACCACCTACACGAACCTACCCGACTTTAAGGGGGCTCTCAACGGCTACTCCAGGACGGGCCGAGTATACTACGCCCCGGACACAAACATCCTCTACGACGGATTCCTCACAACCACCCAGCTCATCGACCCCAACAAGGTCATACTCTCAGACACCGTCAAGGAGGAGATCAGGGCCCACCTCAACTACAAACACGGCCCACACCAAATAGAGGAGCTGAAGCACAGCACACCCTACAACCACCAGCTCTGGGACATGCTCCTCAACCAGCGGATGAAGCAGTCCAGGAAGGCCGCGGCCCTCGCCCTGAGGGAGTACGAGGCCCTGAGCAGCCACGCCCTCCTGGTCGAGGCCGCAGCCCAGACCACATCCGACAAGGAGAGGAACGACGACGTCTTCACGAGGACCATCAGCTTCTACAAACGCATCCACGGCGTCTACCCCGTCGTCCTCACCTGCGACGCGGCGATGGTCGACTACTGCAAGATTGAGAACCTCGACTACTTCCTCTTCCAACTCCCAAAAACCATCGAGTCAGGCCTAGTCACCCACAGGTGCTTCATGCGCCTAATCCAGACACTAGCCAACGTGATGGGCTTCCTGAAGGTGGGGAAAGTCATCATCCTCGGTGAATACCAGGGACGAAGAGGACCAGACGAACTCGAAGTAATATTCCCCAATGGAGACTACGACTGGTTCATAAAACACCTAAAAATATCAAGGAATCTTCTAAAAAATACAAAAGCGTATGATAACAATTAGCGGAACCGGTGGTATCCACCTAAAAGGTTATTCTACCCGTAATTGAATGCGCACGCACACACTCGAAATACCTGTGAAGAAAGCAAATGCAAAAAAGCAGCCTAAATTTGACTCTAAAGTATGATCATTGAACTCATGATAAGGATAACCTGTAGACCCAGAAAATAGACGTACATCATCTTTCTAGATCTCAGAACAGACTGAAGCTCGAAACCTCTCGTGAGAGGATAGATGCCCCATCGGAGAAGAATGAGACTAAAGACAATGACGGATAATGGAAGAAAAACACTGAACCCCATTCTCACATAAGTCAGAGGTGTTACAGTCATCATCACCAGCACCCCAACTCCGAGCATCTGGACCTTCCGCCTCCAACTTAAGGCCCTCCCGAGGCTCTTCACCCCATAGAGCCCATCCTGATAGGCGTCTAAGCTGTCGACTAGTGCGGGTTGGACGAAGAAAGTGAAAGTCCCAAAGAGTAGACCAGCGAATATAGCTTGTACAGAGACTCCACCGGTCACGGCGAGACTTCCTATAAGGCTGCAAAGGGGCCATGCTGAAGCGACGACTAGTTCCTTGACGACGAACATATTCTTCAGCCTTATCTTCGGGTAACTATAGATTGTGAAAAGAAAGAACCATGCGAAGCTGGCGAGGAAGGTCTGTAAGTTAATCATGTATGCGAGTAATAGACCCGCTAAGCCGGAGGAGATTATCGTAGGCCAAGCATACGATTTAGGAATACGACCCGACGCCATCAGTCTTGTACTGTGATTAGGGCTCACACTATCCATCTCAGCGTCAACCATGTCGTTATACACATAGACTGAGGCACCAACAAGGAATGTCGAAATGACAGCAATAAGAGCAGGCGTGAAGGACGGGAAACCTCGTCCAGCCACCATGACCGCTATTGTTGTGCACCAGGACAACATGAAGAGGACATCGCGTCTGGACCAAAGTAGCAGTAGGAAGGCGCCAAGAATCCGGATTAAGCTTCCTCCATAATCCTTATCTTTGCTCACACTTGCCACGCATTGTAATGAATATGATATTTTTACCTATATATTTATCCATTTAAAATAATGTATTTTATGCTTTCGATTAACTTTCTAAAGAGTTGATTATTTGGTTACTGAACCTTCGTTCTTGGGAAAGTTAAGACATGGATCGTTTCGACGGGACTTACACGCGGCAATCTGATCGAACAAATCGTCCCCACGCCAACTATTGACTTTATTCGAATATCGCCACCATGTGCCTCGATAACCCTTTTACAGAAATTAAGTCCGAGACCCGTACCATTCGTCTTCGATGTTACGAAGGGTTTGAAAAGGTTCTTCATAACGTGGTCGGGTATCCCGCATCCAGTATCCTTAACGTTTACTGTAACAGACTCGTCATCTGAGTCGGTTGAAACAAAAATAGTCCCACTCTTCGGCATCGCGTCGATTGCATTCCTGAATAAGTTATCCAACACGCGTTTCATCTTAACGACATCGATCGATACTCGTGCCTCAGCCATCAACTTGCTGTCTATTTTATAGTTTACAGGCAGGACGACTTCATTGATCACATTATCGATAAAACTGTTCAGGTCTACCTCAGCTAGATTAAGCGCAGCATCTTGGGTTCTTGTCCTCATCTCGTCGAGTAGCTGCGTTGACATGTCCACGGCCTTATCAATGATCTTGAACATGTCGCCAGCCTTCTCGGGGTAACGCTCCCCCAGGTAGACCGCGTTCCTGATCGTGCTAAGTGGCCCCCTTAGATCATGTCCAACCTGTGCGGCCACCCTTCCAGCCGTGATCATCCGCTCGGAGTCGAGGAGTTCCCTAGTCTTCTCCTTCACTTCGATCTCTAGATGCTTCGACTTGTTCTCTAGCTCCTGCTGGAGCCTCTTACGCTCAGTGATGTCACTTAGGATTGCCAGAAGCTCCCTCTTCTTCCCATCCACACTGATCAGGCTCACATGTGCCTCACCCCAGCCATGAGACCCATCTTTCTTAACGTAAACAAACTCGGTGGGTGGAGGAACCTTCCCCCTGAGGATACTCGCGAATGTTTTTAGGAACATCGGGATATCGCTGACACGCGCGGTTCCGACCTTCGGGAACCACTTTCCAACCATCTCTTCCTCCATATGGTTCGTTAGTTTAAGTAAAGCGGGGTTCACGAATGTGATTCTGCCTTTTAGATCTATCGTAAGTATCCCGTCGGGGGCGAGGTTCACAAGGGAACTGAACTTCTCCTCAGAATTTCTCCGGGCCTCTTCAATCTTCTTTCTCTCTGTTATATCCCTAGTGAAGCTGAGTATTGCCTTCGTTCCATTGTATTGAATAATACTGAAGGAGGTCTCAACGGATACTCTTGAACCATCCACACGTCTGACATCGTATTCGAGGAGCCCTGGAACAGCATCATCCGCAGACATATGGCGAATCATGCTCTCGACCCTAGTCCTCATCTCAGGAACAACCCACTCCAGGCTTATGCTCCCTATGAGGCGTTGAGGATCCTCGATCCCAAGCAGATCAGCAAGTGCCCTGTTCGCAAAAACAATCGATGTCCCTATGCTTATGTTCAGCGCATCGCGTGTACCTTCGATTATACTCAGTTGAAGATTCTCGATCCGCCTCTTCTCGACAACGTCCCGGATCCTCTTCGCGAGGAGCTGATAATGGCTAGGCTCCGTCTCCTTACGTATATAATCGTTAATGCCGATGGAGAAGGCCCTTTCGGCGACCTCCTCACTCCCTTGGCCGGTGTAGAGTATTATAGGTACATTGTGCCGCTCCCTGATCCTCTTAGCGAGCTCTAAGCCATCCATCTCGGGCATGACATAATCAGTAACGACGCAGTCGAAGTTCTTCGACTCGATTTCACTCAGGGCTTTTGTGGGGTTGGACTCAGATTGGATAAATATTGAGTTATCCAGTTGGCTCAGGAAGAGTTTCACGGTTGCTAGCTGGTATTCATCGTCGTCAATATGGAGTAATCTTATGTGACCAGCGCCGTTTCCCGGGAGCGGGGTTTGCAAACCATGTCCATTAGGGTGCTATAGCTCATGATTTAATAGAATTTGTTGATTTGAAATACATATTAAACTCCTAATTAGGAAATATTGTGCACGCGCACATGCCTGGCATCCACACCCTCAAATGTTGAGAGGAGGTACACTCGATTGGCTCTGAACCCGTTGGGGTCCTCGAACGGCTTCACCACCCAGTCGATCTCATAGCCAAGAGGTATGATTTGGACATTTTTCTCCAACTAACATCAAATTGTTAACGTTGCTAACTGAATATAAGACAATGAGTTTGAAAGACCATTACAAGTACACTGATTTGATAGAGCCTCAATATAGTTCACTGCTACGAGGGTCATTATAACCTTGAAACGTAAATAACGGTTAATGCTGGGATAGTTACTTGGAGGAGCAGCTGGTCGAGGAAGTCAGGATTGAGGACGCGGAAGCAGTAATCAAGATTAGAATCAAGGACTCCACAACCGTAAACCTACTCAACCTAATCGAAGTAGGAGAGAGACCAAAACTCATCGAGAGGGCCATCATAATTGGCTTGCAGGTCCTGCAGGCACAGAACACAACTTCGAGAGTAGATTTTGTTAAGAGCGAGTTTGATAAAATCAAAACCGATATCGATGCAGAGATGGAGAAACTATTCTCCAAAGACGGTGTACTAACCAGCCAACTCAGCGAATTCCTCGGACCCAAAGGAGAACTCGCGAAATCACTAGAGCAACATTTTGGTGAGGACGGCACAATAGTTACCAAGATCCTGAACCCAACCGACTCCAACGCCCCACTCGGCAGATTCATGACGCAGCTCCACAAGGAACTCGACCCAAGTCAAGAAGGCTCAGCATTCTACGATATGAAAAAATGCATCGACGACAGATTCGAGAAACTTACCGTCGACATCAGAGTAGCCGAAGCGAAGCAAAACGCCACGGAGGAGGAGAGGGAAAAAGGCACAGCCAAGGGTAGAGACTGGCAGGACTACGTATACGATACCCTCAACCTATTGGCCAGACCCCTGGAGGATGAAGTTGTGCCAGTCGGTGACGTATCCGGGCCTATAGGAAAAGTCGGAGACATAGTCATCAAGATCAACTCAAAGGACACCGGGGGAATTCCACAGTCAATAGTCGTTGAATGCAAGGATACCTCGGTCACAATCAAGGGTAAGAATAGCTTCCTAAAGGAACTCGATGAGGCAAAGACCAACAGGTCCTCACTCTATGCTATCGGTGCTATACGAGATGAGTTTGTACCAGATGCGGTAGGGACCTTCAGAAGATTCGATGGAGGAAAAATAATATGTGGAGTCCCCGAAGAAGGCGCCACAATCTCCTTAGAGGTAGCT